>Ga0070729_10001250_pt1 | contig 41143 bp, 33 predicted proteins | sample tdDd472_FD_66725 | JGI IMG/M metagenome (GOLD analysis project Ga0070729, IMG submission 66725) | Marine sediment microbial communities from the Atlantic coast under amendment with organic carbon and nitrate - tdDd47.2 | ecosystem: Environmental > Aquatic > Marine > Coastal > Sediment | place...
GTGATCCCTCGCGTGGTCGCCTGCCTCCTTTGCGGATTCGTGTTCTCGTTCCTGGGGCTCGTGCTCGCCGCCATTACGGGCGGGAATGCCGGAAACGCTCCCGGATTCCTCCGCGCGCTCGCGATGGTGAGCACGACGGCACTCAGCGCGCCGCTCCTGTTCGCCATCTGGAACCAGTCCCGCATCTTCCGTCGCGTGTTCCGGGGACGTCGCCACTACGAGTGGGCGTCATGAACCTGACATTCCCGAAACGCCTCGCGTTCCTGGCGGCTGCCGCAGCGATTGCGATTCTGCTCGTCGTCATCCGGCTCTACAACCTGCAAATCGTCGAGGGGGTCCGCTGGCAGGCGACGCTCGACCACAAGTCCAGGTCCATCAGGAAGATCGAGGGGGAGCGGGGACGCATCCTGGATGCGCGCGGCGCGCTGCTGGCCGCCGACGACTCCGGATTCGATCTCATGGCTGTGCCTGCCGGATGGGCGGGTCGCTTGCACCGTTGTCGCAAGTGCGCGCATGAGATGTACGTGCGCAAGCTGGACCTCAACTCGTTCCGGCGCTGTCCGCAGTGCAAGGAATCGTTCGAGGTCTTCATGGACGACCTCAGTACAAGGTGCAACCTGGAGCCGCTTGCCCAGTTGCTCGGGAGCGACCGTCAATCGCTCCGCGAGCAACTCGACGCGCGGGTCCAGGAAATCAACGAGCGCGTCGAGGCCGAGCTCAAAGCGACGACGACGCCGATGAGCAAGGAGCAGAGACAGAGACTGCGTACCCAGCTGCGCCGCGACTACGGCTGGCAACCCGCCGTGTTTCGGCGCGATGTCACCTACGAAGTGGCGCGCGAGGTGACGCTGCACTCCGATCGCAATCCGCCCTTCCGCATTCGGGAGTCGCGCGCCCGCCGCAATTTCGGAGGCGAGCCGTTCTCGCACCTGATTGGCCGGGCCCCCGATCGCGTGCTGCGGGCGCGGGGTGACGGTGGCCACGGTGCCGGCCTCGAGAGCCGGTTCGACGTTGAACTGCAGGGCGAGCCCGGTTGGGTCCGCAGGGCGGTCGATACCGAGAATCGCAATCGACTCAAGGTCGTCGAGCGCGTCAGCCCGGTGAAGGGCCTCGACGTGCGCCTCACGATGGCGCGCGAGGACCAGAGCGCCGCGCAGGATGCGCTGGCGGGCATGGTCGGCGCGTTCGTCGTCATCAATGCCCAAACGGGTGCCGTGCTCGCCCTCGTCAGCGCGCCGACGTTTGATCCGGACCACTATGCGGAGGCCGTACGCCGGGCGAACGAGAACCCCGACCTGCCCGGCCCGTTCTTCCAGCGCGCGGTTCGCGGCCGCTATCCGCCGGGATCGACCCTGAAGCCGTTTACGGGAATGGCGGCGCTCAACTCGGGGCTGCTGACCGCGGACGACACGATTCAGTGCGACAAGTACTACGTTCTGCGCGGGGCCACGATCACCAATGCCATGACGTGCATGGGCACGCACGGCCCGACCGCACTCCGCGGCGCGCTCGTCCATTCCTGCAACACCTACTTCCAGACGATCGTGGATCGTTTGGAACAGGCCGGCAAGGAGCAGCAGTTCGAGGACACGCTGCGCCTGTTCGGTCTCGGAGAGCCGACCGGACTCGACATCGAGTCGAAGAGCATCAAGAAGCTGACGCTGCGCCTTCGGTCGAAGAGCTACCAGGTCCCGCTGAGCGCGCGCATCCAGGCGGGAATCGGCCAAGGTCGCGTCGTGCTGACGCCGGCGCAGGTGGCGCGCGGGTATGCCGGGCTTGCTACGGGCTTCCTGCCTGACCTGCACGTTGTCGAGTCGGTCGGAAACACGCCGACGGCAATCAAGCGGACACGGATTCCCCTGAACCCGGCGCATTTCAAGGCTGTGCGCGCCGGCCTGTTGGCCAAGACCCGCCACGACGAGTCCCTCCGCTACGACGTCTTCATGGATCACAACGTGGCCACCAAGACAGGGACCGCGCAGCAGGAGAAGGACGGCACCACCTACTTTGCGTGGTTGGCCGGCTTTGCCGAAGCGCAGAACGATCGCCCGCCGATCGCGTTCGCGATGGTGGTCGAGGACAGCGCCGAGTACGGCGGCGCCACGTGCGGCCCGCTCGTCGCCCGGTTCCTCTCCGCGTACTACGGGAGGAGCCGCGAATGAGGCTCTCCGCACCGCGCGATCTGCGCCGCCAATTGCATCTTCCGGTCCTCGTGCCCATGGCCATTCTGCTGATCATGGGAGTCATCGCCCTCTCCGACATTGTCCTGCACATCAAGGGCGTCGGTTGGGTCGACGGCTGGGCCACCAAGCAGCTGCGTTGGGTCCTGGTCGGCACCGCCGTCTCCGCCGTCGTGCTGCTGGTTCCGTACAAGCTGATCGTCGAGCGGGCGTACGTCGGCTACGGCATCTGCCTTCTGCTCCTCGTCGCTGTGCTGTTCACGGCGAAGCGCAACGGCGCGACGCGATGGATCTACGTCGGCGGTATCGGCTTCCAGCCCAGCGAGTTGATGAAGCTGACCCTGGTCCTCACGTTGGCGCGGTTTATCCGCTTCAAATCCAGCTACAAGACGTTCAGCGGACTCGGTGCGCCCTTCCTGCTGACATTGGTGCCGATGGCGCTGATTCTCAAGCAGCCCGACCTCGGCACCGCTCTCCTGTGCATTCCGCTGCTGTTCGTGACGCTTTTCGCGGCCGGTGCACGCACACGCCACCTCGGCCTGATCGCGGTGCTGGGTGCCATCGCCATCTACCCGATCTACGAGTACGGGTTGGCCCCCTATCAACGCAGCCGAGTCGACGGGTTCCTTGCCAACCTCCCGTTCGTGCCGAAGCGCGACAAGCAGGATGCGCGACCCGATCCGAACAAATCGAAAGCGGAACTGCGTGCGGAGCGCCGGGCGAAGCAGCGGGCCGAGCGCGCCATGGCGCAGGGCTCCAGCTACCAGGTGAACCAGTCGCTGGTTGCGGTAGGAACCGGAAGTTGGGTGGGGATGGATTCCGAGGAGCGGGACGCCGTCGGCCGACTCCCGGAACGTCATAACGACTTCATCTTCCCCGTGATCGCCAACCGCTGGGGCTTTCTCGGCTGCGTGTTCCTCTTGGCGACCTACTTCTGGATGCTCGTCGCGATCCTGCTGGTGTCCCTGAAGCAACGCGATCCAGCCGGGCGGTTGATCTGCGTCGGTGTGTTCGCGCTGCTGGGCGCGCAGGCGTTCGTCAACATCGCCATGACGGTGGGCCTGATGCCGATCACCGGCATGACGCTGCCGTTCGTCAGCTATGGCGGCACGAGCCTGATCGTTTCGATGGTGATGATCGCGCTGGTCTGCAACGTGGCGGGTCGGCCGTCGTTCGAGTTCGGCCGCGGCGACTTCGACTAGGCCCGGAGCGCGTCGCGCGCTTCGTCCACCGTATCGCAGATCTTGAAGACGTTGTGGAGTCCGAGGGTGGTCAGCGTCTTGCGGATGAAGTCCCGCGGGCCCGCGAGAACCACTTTGCCGCCGATCGCGGCAGCGTCGCGCTGGGCAGAGATGAACGAGGCGATCGTCGTCGAATTCGCGAAGGTCATGTCCTTCAGGTCGACGATCACGGTCGGCGTCTGTTCCGACAGCGCTTCCACGAAACCGCGGCGGACCGCGTCCGTCTCGAACGAGTCGAAATCGCCTTCGAGTTTGAGGACGGGAATGCCGTCCGCTTCCGTCGTCGTGACCTTCACAACTTCACCAGTCCATCTGCATGATGCCGCCCACCTGCGGCCTCATGATGCACCCATCCTACGGGAGGGGGGGCAAGGGGAGCAACCAGGCACGCGTGGTAGGATCCCCCCCCGTGACCCGGCGGCAGTTCGTTCTCCTGATTCTGCCGCTCCTTCTGGTCCTCACGGGGTTCGTCGCGCTGCATATTGTGGAGCGCTTCGGCGGCTTCGGCGCTCCGGCTTGGGACGCCGACTTCTCGGATTTCGTGCGACGCCGGATGGAGCGGGAATTCGTCTTTGGGCTCGGTGACGAGGACCGCCAGGAAGCGGCCTATTTTCAAGCATTGACCGCCTATCTGAAGATCTACGACCACTTCGGGGCCGTGATCCCTCCCAAGGACGTGCCGCGCGCTCGCGAGGACTCGAGCGGACAGTACTTCGGCATCGGCGTGCGGCAGGAACCGCAGCCCGTCTGGAGCGCGGATGCGCCCGACGACTTCCCGATCGAGTCGATGAAGGTTACCGGCATCAAGCCGGGGGGCCCGGCGGACAAGGCGGGTCTCAAGATCGGCGAGTCGGTCGTCTCCGTCGATGGTCGGCCGCTGCGCGAGTTCGGCAGCGAGCGGGGCGCCGCGATCCAAGGCATCACGGCAGCCATCAAGGGTGAGCGGCGCACGAGCGTGAATCTCGGCGTCCGGAACGCCCACGGCAACGAGCGCGAGATCGAGGTCGTCCGGGATGCCGTGAGCCAGGGCTCGGTATTCGGCGCACGATTCTTGGACGAAACCGACCGCATCGCCTACGTGCGCATCTCCAACTTCCACAACGACACCGCGCAGACCGTGCGCGCGAAGATCGAGGGACTCGGGAAACAGGGACTCGGGAAGCAGGGAAGCGGAAAGCAGGGACTCGGCGGCCTCATCCTCGATCTGCGCGGCAATCCCGGAGGGTTGTTCGAGCAGGCGGTCGATCTCGCCGACCTGTTCGTCGATGATCGTGGGCCCCTCGGCAGCGACGTGATTGTCCGGCAGGTGGGACGCCTTCCGGAGTGGACGCACGCGAACTTCTCGACGCGCAAGGCGACCATCATCGAGAACGTGCCGATGGTCGTGCTCATGGACCGCGGCGCTGCCAGCGCCAGCGAGATCTTCGCCGGTGCGCTGCAGGACCACCGGCGCGCCCTCATCATCGGCGAGAGGAGTTTCGGCAAGTTCCTCATCCAGACCGTCACGCAGCACAAGACCCGCTTCGGGCCCGCCCTGTTCAAGCGCACCTGCGCCATCTACGAGACCCCGGCCGGCCACTTCTATCCGCGCCGTATCGACGAGAAGTGGTTCATCGTGGACCCCATGGGCGGCATCCCCCCGGATCTGCTGATTCCGATCGAGGATGCGGAGGCGAAGATCATCGACGAGATCTTTGATCACGAAGCACTGAGCGACTGGAATCCGGATCTCGGCCCGGTACACACCGACTTCGTCGATCCCCACATTCAGGCGGCGCTTGAAGTTCTGCGCGGGCAAACGGTGACGCCGCGCATTCCGGCGACGACAAAGGCGGGATAGGCCGCCCGCGGAGCTGCATCCCTTGAAGGTCCTCGGCATCGACACCTCCTGCGACGAAACGAGCGTCGCGCTGGTCGAAGGCAACCACGTCATCAAGAGCGTGGTGCAGGGCCAAACCGCGCTGCATCAGCCGTTCGGCGGAGTCGTGCCCGAAATCGCGGCGCGCGCGCACGTCCAACGCATGATCCCGGCTCTCGACGAGGTGCTGGCGGCCGGCGACCCCGATGCGATCGCGGTCACGAATCGTCCGGGTCTCATCGGACCCCTGCTGGTCGGCCTGAGTGCGGCGAAGAGTCTCGCCTACGTGCGAGACCTTCCCATCGTGGCAGTCCACCACCTTGAGGCGCACGTCGCCGCGTCGTACCTCCTCGACCCCGCGCCGCAGCCGCCCTTCCTGGCGCTGATCGCTTCGGGAGGGCACTCGCTGCTGTACGAAGTGCCGGTGCGCGGCAAGTACGTGCGACTCGGGGGCACGATCGACGACGCCGCCGGCGAATGTTTCGACAAGGTGGCCGCCATGCTCGGGCTTCCCTATCCGGGCGGGCCCTCGGTCCAGAAGGCGGCGGAGGCCGGCGACCCGCAGGCGTTCGATCTGCCGCGCCCGCTCAAGCACGAGAAGAATGACGACTTCAGCTTCTCGGGCTTGAAGACCGCCGTGCTCTACAAGATCAAGGGCAAGAACGTCGGACGCTCCGGCCCCGACCTCGCCGACGTTCCCGTGGCCGACCTGGCTGCCAGCGCTCAGGAAGCGATCGCCGATGTGCTGACGTTCAAGGCGATCCGAGCGTGCCAGCGACGCGGCATCAAGCAGTTGGTCCTGGGGGGCGGAGTGGCTGCCAACGCGCGTCTCCGCGAACTCGCGACCGAGCGAGGTACCGCGGCCGGACTCACGGTGTACATTCCGCCCAAGGCCTACTGCACGGACAACGCCGCCATGATTGCCGCTCGCGGGCGCGAGCTCTTGGACGAGGGGCGGCGCGACGATTTGGACCTCGATGCCGACCCGTATGCGGACTAAGCCATGAACGAAATCGCATTGCGGGAACTCCTCGATTCGGTCGCCGCCGGCACGCTGAAGCCGGAAGCGGCATGGGAGAGCCTCAAGGCGCTGCCGCCGACGGGCAACCTCGATTTCGCCACGCTCGATCACCATCGCGAGTGGCGCTGCGGCCACCCGGAGATCGTCTACGGTCCCGGCAAGACGCCCGACCAGGCGGCCCGGATCGCCTGGGAAATCGCGGAGCGGTCGGGGCGCGTCTTCGTCTCCCGCGCGACGCCGGATCAGGCGGCCCGCATTCGAGAGACTCTGCCCGACGTCGAGTACGACGCGACGGCGCGAGCGGTGATGATGTTGCCCGAGGAGGGGCACGCGTTGCGGTCCGGCATCGCGGTCGTTTCCGCCGGCACGGCCGATCAGCACGCCGCACGCGAGGCGGAGCTCTGCTGCCGCTACTTGGGTCATGAGCCCGACACCATCCGGGATGTCGGGGTCGCGGGCATCCACCGACTCTTGGCCGTGAACGATCGACTGCGCGCCGCGCGCGTGGTGATCGTCGTCGCGGGCATGGAGGGAGCGCTCGCCAGCGTCGTGGGGGGCCTCGTTTCCGCGCCGGTTGTGGCGGTTCCGACTTCCGTCGGATATGGCGCCGGTTCCGGTGGGATTGCCGCGCTGCTCTCGATGCTCAACTCCTGTGCCTCCAACGTGGCCGTCGTCAATATCGACAACGGCGTCGGAGCGGCGGTCGTAGCGGCCGCCATCAACCGGGGTGCGGAGTGAATTCGCCCCTTTCCTCGCGCTCCTTTCCCCCCGATCCTCGGGATGGTTCGTTCGTTCCGTAACCGGCTCACGGTAGAATCCCGCGGTTTGTCCATGGCTATCGCCAAACTCGCCCTCCAAGACGGCACCATCTTCACCGGCACGGCGTTCGGGTCTTCCGCGGAAATCGCGGGCGAAGTGGTTTTCAATACCGCCATGAGCGGCTATCAGGAGGTCCTCACCGATCCCTCGTACGCTGGCCAGATCGTGGTGATGACCTATCCGTTGATCGGCAACTACGGCGTCAACGAAGCGGATGTCGAATCGCGACGCCCGTGGGTCTCCGGATTCGTGGTGCGCGAGAGCGCACGCCGCCCGTCGAACTATCGATCGGAGGGGGACCTCGGGGGCTACCTGGAAGCCAACGGCATCCCGGGCATCGAGGGCATCGACACGCGTGCGCTCGTCCGGCGCGTCCGGATGCACGGCGCCATGCCGGCGATCCTGAGTGCGGTCGATCTCGACGACGAGTCATTGCGCGCGAAGGCGAAGGCGCTGCAAGGCATGGCGGGGCAGGACCTCGTGCGCGACGTGAGTTGCGAAGAGCCGTACGACTGGACGGTCGGTGAGCCGCGCGAGTTCGCAACTTCGGGCGAACGTCCGTCGGTCACTTACCGCGTGGCGGCGATCGACTGCGGCATTAAGCGCAACATCCTGCGCCTGCTGTGGGACGCGGGTTTTGAAGTGCGCGTGTTCCCGGCCAAGGCTTCGATGGCGGAGATCCGCGAGTGGAAGCCGGACGGACTGTTCCTGTCGAATGGGCCGGGCGACCCGGAGCCGGTGACCTACGTTGCCGACACCGTGCGCGGCCTGATCGACGAGGGCATTCCGACTTTCGGGATCTGTCTCGGCCACCAGATCCTTGCGCTCGCCTGTGGCGCGAAGACCTACAAGCTGAAGTTCGGACACCGCGGCGGCAATCAGCCGGTGAAGGATCTGGCGACCGGCAAGGTGGAGATCACCAGCCAGAACCACGGCTTCGCGGTCGATCGCGAATCGCTCGGCGCCGCCGGCCTCGAGTTGACGCACCTGAACCTGAATGACCAGACGGTGGAGGGGTTCCGACATCGGGAGTTGCCCGCGTTCGCCGTCCAGTACCATCCGGAAGCGAGTCCGGGACCGCATGACTCGCGTTATCTTTTCTCGCGGTTCCGCGCTCTGATCGAAGCGGGTAGGGAGTAGCAAGATGCCGGTGACCTGCGTTTTCGGTGCGCAGTGGGGCGACGAGGGGAAGGGGAAGATCGTCGATTTTCTCTCCCACGACGCCGACTACGCGGTCCGCTTTCAGGGCGGCGCGAATGCGGGTCACACGATCCGGATTGGAGACGAGACTTTCGCGCAGCGCCTGACCCCCAGCGGCGTGCTGGCGGGCGCGATCGGTGTGATCGCCAACGGCGTCGTGCTGGATCCGAACGTGCTGCAGCGGGAACTCGAGACGCTGCGCTCGAAGGGCATCGACATCGACGGGCGCGTGTTCGTATCGGACCGCGCGCATCTCGTGCTGCCGTTCCACGGACCGTTGGACCGTGCGCTCGACGCCTCCCGGAGCGACCGGTGGCGCAACAACACGACCGGCCGCGGCATCTCGACCTGCATGGGCGACAAGCACCTCTACGAGGGGTTCCGCGTCGCCGACCTGCTCAATGCGCGCGTGCGCGAGGAACGGCTTCGCTACCTGTTGGAGCGTGGCAACGTCCGCCTGCGTTCGCTCGGCGCCGAAGAGATCGTGATCGACGAAGCCGTCGCCGAGGTGGAGAGCTGGATCGACTGGCTGCGCCCGCTGACCACCGACACGACGCGCCTGCTGCAGGACGCGCGTGCGGCCGACAAGCGGATCCTCATCGAGGGCGCGCAGGCCGCGCTGCTCGACGTTGATTTCGGGACCTATCCTTTCGTCACCTCGAGCAGCACCGGGTTGAACGGCGTGGCCAGCGGGACGGGGCTTCCGCCGCGCGCCATCGACAATGCGATCGCGGTGGCCAAGGCCTACGTCACTCGCGTCGGCAGCGATGCCGGCCCGTTCCCGACCGCTGCCGAACCGGACGTGGCAGCCGTCCTGCAGGAGCGGGGCCGCGAGTTCGGGACCGTCACGGGGCGTCCGCGTCGCTGTGGCTGGTTCGATGCCGTTGCGATGGGACACGTCTGCCGCTTGAACGGAGTCGATAGCGTCGCCCTGACGAAGATCGATATCCTCGCCGATATCGATCCGCTGCGGATCTGCGTGGCGTACGAGTGCGACGGGCAACGTCTCGACGGTTTCCCCGCTGACATCGACACGCTGCAGCGTTGCCGGCCGGTCTACGAGGACCTGCCCGGGTTCAGCGGAGCGCTCAGCGGCATTCGCGAGCCCGCGGACCTTCCCGCCCGTGCCCGCGAGTATGTGGAGGCGATCGAGAAGGCGATCGGCACCGACGTGCAACTGCTGTCCGTCGGGCCCGAGCGCACCGAGACGATCACCTTGAGGGCCAGTTGACGCACGCGCGGGAGTCGTTGCCGGGGCACGTCGCCATCATCATGGATGGGAACGGCCGCTGGGCCGAATCGCGCAACCTGCGCCGGACGCGCGGCCACGCGGAGGGCGTCGAGTCGGTGCGTGCGGCAACACGCGAGTGCGCTCGCATCGGCATTGGCCAACTCACGCTGTTCGCGTTCAGCGAGGAGAACTGGAAGCGCCCGCAGCGTGAGGTGAGTCTGCTCATGCGCCTGCTGCGACGGTTCCTCGTCGGCGAGCGCGGCGAAATCATGGACAACAACATCCGGCTCACGGCGGTGGGGCGGATCGATCGTTTGCCCGACGACGTGCGTCGCGCCCTGGATCGCACGCGCGAAATGTCCGCGGGCAACGATGGCATGAACCTCTGTCTCGCGCTCAGCTATGGCGGGCAACAGGAGATCGTCGATGCCGTGCGCTCCATCGCCGAGCGCGTACGCGCCGGTGAGCTCGATCCCGATGCCATCACGCGCGAGACGATCGACGACCATCTCTACCAGCCGAACATGCCGCCGGTGGACCTGATGATCCGCACCGCGGGCGAGATGCGCATCTCGAACTTCCTGCTTTGGAAGCTGAGCTACGCCGAGCTGTATGTCACCGAGGCATGCTGGCCCGGCTTCCGCGAACAGGAACTTGCGCAGGCGCTCGACGCCTACGCCAAACGGGTCCGCAAGTTCGGCGGGCTGGTACCCGGGGCCCAGCGATCAGGAAAGACGAACTGATGCCGAAAATGGCCATTCGCATCCTGATCGGGTCGTGCCTTGTGGCCGTCCTCGGGCTCGTTGCGTGGCTCGATCTCGCGGTGTTCGACAAGCCGATCGCATCGCGCGTGCTGATCTGGGTGATGGCGATGCTCGCCTTCCACGAGGTGGTCACGATTGCCGGGCGGCGCGTCGAGTGCTATCCCGGCCTCGGCCTCTTCGGCGCCGTGGCCATCGGCGCGGTGTCGCTTCCGGCCGTGCTCTGGCAGGCGCAGGTTCAGCCCGAGTTGATCCTGCTCGCGGGCATGGTGGCGGCGGGCATCCGCTTTCTCGGCATGGCTCCGTTGCGGTCCTCCGTAACGGCGTTTCCCGAGGCGATCATTCTCTTTGCGGGGGTGTTGTATACAGCGGGGGCCTTGGCCTTCCTCGACCGCATCGTGGTGACACAGGGCGTCGCGATGGCGTTCGCCGTCGTAGCGGTTTCGAAGTCGAGTGACATCTGCGGCTACTTCATCGGAACGCTCATCGGACGGCATCGCATCGCGCCCGCCGTGAGCCCCAAGAAGACCTGGGAAGGGACGGTCGCGGCCGTGCTCGGATCGGGGGGCATGGCAGTCTTGCTGCGCGAGTATCTCGAGCAGGACGTCTACCACGCGCTGGGCATCGGCCTGATCATCGGCGCGGCGTCGTTCCTCGGCGACTTGATCGAGTCCGGCCTCAAGCGCTGGGCCGACACGAAAGACTCTTCCGCGCTCCTGCCGGAGTTCGGTGGTTTTCTCGACATGCTGGACGGGGTGCTGATCGCGGCTCCCGTCGCTGTCGTTTGCTTAATCGGGAGTTAAATGCGAGTCACGATTCCGATCGAGAACCCGGAGGAAATTCGGACGTTGCTCGGCATCAACGATCGGCACGCCCGTCACTTTCGTCAGGCGTTCGGCGTCGCCCTGACGGTGCGCAACGGCGAGTTGCAGATGGACGGCGAGGAAGAGGATGTCGTCGCCGCGCGCAAGGTTGCCGAAGAGGTGATCGCCCGCTTCCGCCGCCGCGGAGAAATCGACGAGAAAGAGGTCGAGCTGATCCTGCAGTCGGGGGCCGCGCCCGCGCCGCTCCCCGGCGACGGCTTCGTTCGCGACGGAACGAAGCGCACGATCGGACCGCGGACCGAAGGGCAGAAGCGCTACCTCGAAGGGCTGCGTCGTTCGGAGATGTGCTTCTGCATCGGACCCGCCGGGACCGGCAAGACGTTCCTCGCGGTCGCCATGGCCGTGCGCATGTTGCGCGACGGCGCGGTCAAGCGCCTCATCCTGACCCGGCCGGCGGTGGAAGCGGGGGAGAAGCTCGGCTTCCTGCCGGGAACCTACGAGGCCAAGGTCAATCCCTACCTTCGTCCCCTGTACGACGCGTTGCATGACCTGGTTGGGCCGGCGCAGCTTAAGCGGTTCGCCGAGACCGATGTGATCGAGGTGGCGCCGCTGGCGTTCATGCGCGGTCGCACCTTGTCGGAGTCGTTCATCATCCTCGACGAAGGACAGAACACGACGACCCAGCAGATGAAGATGTTCCTCACGCGCATGGGCGAAGGCTCGCGCATGGTCGTGACCGGCGATGTGACGCAAGTCGACTTGCCCATGGTGATGCGCTCGGGGCTCACGCACGCGGCGGGGCTGCTCGAAGGAGTCAAGGGCGTGTCCGTGGTGCGGCTCGACAAGAGCGACATCGTTCGGCATCCGGTGGTGCAGCGCGTCGTCGATGCCTACGAGGCGGAGGCGCATGGGCGCGAGCGGAGCGGAGGCGAGTAGCAGTGGCCGCGATCGTCGTCGACGAGCAGAGCGCGATCCCGCTGGCGAAAGCCGCGTGCAAGCGCGCCGCCGAGTTGGTGCTCGAGAAGCGCAAGGTGGTCATCGCACTCGTCGATGACGAGAAGATGGCCGAATTGCACAAGCGATTCCTCGACAAGGACGGCCCGACGGACGTGCTCAGCTTTCCTCACGGCGAGATTGTCGTGTCGGCCGACACGGCGCTGCGCGAGGCGCAGGCGAGGAACATCCCGCCGGTTCAGGAGCTCGTGCTCTACGTCGTGCACGGCGCGTTGCATCTCGCCGGGTATGACGACCGCACCCCGAAGAAGCGCGCGTTGATGCGCGCCGCCGAGCGCCGGGTGCTGAAGGAAATGGGCTACGGCGACGTGTTCGGCACGGACGAAAAGGCCCCTCGTCCGGATCCGAAGCAGGCCGCGAAGAAGAAGGCCCCGCGCACGAGCGCGCGCGCCCGCAAGGTTGCGGCCCGCAAGAAGAAGAAGTCCAATCAACGGAGGCCGCGCCCCCGCTCATGAGCTCCCCCGACAAACAGATCCTCGAACGCGCGGTCGCCAGCGGGCTTCTGACCGAAGACCAGGCGACCAAGCTGGCGCGTATGCGTCACAACCGCAAGGAGCGGGACGGCGAGGCGCCGCCGTTGGCGGAGCTGGCGGTCGACAAGGGCTTCCTGACGCAGATGCAGGCGGATCGCCTGGTGAATGCGCAGAAGGACTTCAACGAGAAGCAGCAGATCGCCGGCTACAAGCTGGAGCAGAAGCTGGGCGCCGGAAGCATGGGCACGGTCTACAAGGCGCGGCAGCTATCGCTCGATCGCGAAGTGGCGATCAAGATCCTGAGCCCTCATCTTGCGCGAAAGCCTGACTTCGTCGAGCGCTTCCTGCGCGAAGCGCGCTCCGTCGCGCGCCTCAATCATCCGAACGTCATCAGCGGCATCGACGCGGGCGAGGCGGATGGCGTGCGCTACTTCGTGATGGAGTACGCATCCGGCATGACGATCGGCGAACTGCTCAATCGCGGGGGCGCCATGGATGAGCGTCGCACGATGCGCATCGCGCAGCAGATTGCGCGCGCGCTCGAGCACGCGCACCAGGCCGGTCTCGTTCATCGCGACGTGAAACCCGACAACATCCTGATCACCAAGGACGGAGTCGCGAAGCTGTGTGACCTCGGGCTCGCCAAGGACAGCCCGGAAGAGGGGCGCAGCCTGGGGACGCCCGCCTACATTTCGCCGGAGCAGGCGGAGGGGCTGATCGACGTCGACATCCGTTCCGACCTGTACAGCTTCGGATGCACGCTCTTCCACATGCTCGCCGGGCGGGTACCGTTCGAAGGCAACGCCAAGGTGGCGATGGTCAAGCACCTGACGGAAGCGCCGCCGTCGCTCAAGGAACTCGACCCGAGCCTGTCGGACGGGATCGTCGCGGTGGTGGAGCAGCTGATGCAGAAGGACGCCGACGATCGCTATGCGTCGCCGCGCGAACTGTCCGGTGCACTCGAGGCGCTGGAGAAGGGGGCGGAGGAAACCGCCGGCGCACCTTCCGGGCCGAGTGCTTCGTCGCCGCGCAAGCGCCGTCGGCGACGCTAGTCCAGGACCCAATTCGCCGGGCCAGATGCAACCCGCAGGGCTCGGAGCAGGTGCCGCTGCCCCCGAACCGCTACCAACGCGAACCGCTACGAACGCTAGCTCGCGACTTTGCGCTTGATGGGCGGCTTGATAACCATCCCGCGGCGGATGAACTTGGCAGCAACCTTCATGCGGACGACGCGGCCGTTGACCACGACGCGAATCTTCTGAATGTTGGGCTTGAAGGTACGGGCCGTCTTGCCGGTAATTTTCTTACCGACGCCGCCCTTTTTCTTGGCGAGACCGCGGCGTGTGTACTGGCGGCCGAGGCTCGTCTTCTTGCCGCTGATGGCGCATACTCTGGGCATAATCCAAGTTCTCCGGGAAGCCGGGTAGATTACCCGTCGTCCTCTCCGTCGGCAAGTTCCGGGGTCGGGACCGGCAAGCCGCGCCGCTCGAACCAGTCGCGGGCCAACTTCTCGACCCGCTCGTTCTTCGTCCGGTGCGCCGACTGCCAGGCGGTCCCGAAGCGCCCGGCCCCCATTTCCAGGGTTTCCTCGCCGCCCTTGTCCTCGGCGGCGACCCACCACCAGACCGCCATCTGCAGGTCGAGCTCCGCGATTTTCGGGCTGTCTTCAGGGGTTTGCTGGGCCATGGCGCCGAACAGCTCGCTCAGGGCGAGCGCCAGATCCCGCTCGACCTCGCCCTCGGCCGCCCGGGCCCGAGCGATGCCCACGATGCCGATGTTGACCAGCTGCCTTTCGAAGCGGTCGTGGAGCTCGCCTTCGAGATGTCCGAGCCCGGGAGCCGCCTCACGCCCCAGTTGCAGGAGCCGCCGCAGCATCTCTTCCTCGACCGGATCGCCAGCCTCGCGCGCCAGAGTCTCCAGCATGGCGAGGGCGGGACGCCAGTGCGCCACCCCGCGCCCCATCAACCGACTCGCCTCATAGGCCTCACGAAACGCGAAGGTGGCGAGATCCTGTTGCTCGGCCGCCACCGCGCGCTGACCGAACTCCATCCACGCCTGGGGCACAACGGCGTTCGCGACGGCCTTGGCACGCTCCATGGACTGTTGCGCGGACTCCGGGTCGTCTTCGAGGCGGCGGCCGGCCAACGTCAGCCACGCGGCCGCAACCATGTTGGCTTCCGCCGCTCGCTCCGGCTGTAAGCCCTCCAGCGTCTCCGGATCGTTCTGCAGGAACGCAACCCTCACACGCACGCGCACATCGTCCGGGCGCAGGCCGAGATACTGACGCCAGGCCTCGGCTTCGGCGTCCGCGTTTCCGAGCACCCGCGCCTGCTGTGCCCGATACGTGTAATAGCCCGGATAGCGGAAGGGACGGGCCGCATAGGCGATGGACGGGACGACCATGAGCACCAGCACCGCGGTTCCGAGCATGGGCCGCAGGCGCGACCGCGGGAAGTACGCGAGACCGGGGATGAGCCCGCAGAGGAAACCGCCGAGGTGCCCGGCGTTGTCGATTTGCGCGCCCTGGATCGTCTTGAAGTACATCGAAATGCCGACGTTGATCGCGAGCACGACGAGGACCATGATGGTGTTCCGCGATTTCAGGAACTCCAGCCAGGTTCGCGACGCACCCCATTCCAGCGCGAGCACCAGTCCGATCAGCCCCGCGATTCCGCCCGATATCCCGACGCGCCAGATCGGATCCATATTCCAGAGCAGCGAGGCCGCCACGCCGCCGACCGCTGCGCCCAGCAAAAAGAGCAGGTACGCCCCGCGCCCGACGCCCGCCTCGATCACGCGCCCCACGAACCACAGCGACACGACGTTCACCAGCAGGTGGATCCAGCCGCCGTGCAGGAAGATCGACGTGGCCAATCGTTCGAACTCGTTATCCCACAGGCTGCTCGGCCGAATCGCGCCCGCCTTGTCGAGGGATGCCGAACTCTGGAACGATCCGCCCGACCACGGAATTTGTACAGTCCACATGACGCACAGCAGCATCAGCACCGTCGTCGCCGGCGGCAAACGTCGCCAGAACGGTTTTGAGACGGGAGGCGGAACTTCGGGCACCATAGGGCTGCGCCCGTTTATACGGAACGGCGGCCACCACGCATGCGAAACCCCGCTCTAATCTTCATCCTCCTGCTGGCAGCGTGCGGCGGCGGCGGCGGCAGTCGTCCCGCGCCCGAGGGGGCCATCGGCGGGACCGTGCAGATCCTCGAAGCGGCTCCGCAACGACGGGCCAACCTCGCGCACGCCGTGCCTCTCCGCGGTGCGACGGTGGGGCGGCTCGACGCCGATGGCAACGCGACCTCCGTGTTTCGCGTCGTGGCGGATGCCGAGCGCAGCCTGACCGCGGTTGTCGAGGCGGATTACGAAGTGGACGTCTGCCTCCACAGCCTCGATCGTGGCGTCTGCGGCACGACGTTGGAGCTCGCTGTCGGCGAAGTATGTGATGTCGTTGTGACGGCACGCGCCGGAGCGGGCGAGTACGCGTTGCAGCTTCGTTGGGGATGGGCGCGGGAAGCGGGAGACGCGGAGCTTCCCGAAAGTTATTGGGAGTGTGCGGACGAGCGGCGTGCGGACGAACTGGTTGCGGCGCCTGTCGCGGGCCAGAGCGGCCAGACGATTGCTCGTGCGGCGGGCTTGGACTGCCTCGCGGAGTCGCCGACGCTCTGCCGCTTTCGCGCGCCGGCCGATTCTGGCGACGGGCGCCGTCGCCTCTGTCGCCTGCTTGCCCGCTGTGCGCGGTTGCGAGACGCCGGTCTTGTACGGTACGCCGAGCCGAACTACCTGCGCCAGTTGACCGCGGTGCCGAACGATTCGTTGTTCTTCGAGCAGTGGGCGTTGGAGCAGATTCGCGTCCAGGGATTGTGGAACGAGACCGTCCCCGACGAGTCGGTGATCATCGCCGTCGTGGACAGTGGCGTCGATGCCGCGCACCCCGCGATGGCAGGTCGCCTCGTGGACGGCTACGACTTCGTCGGGGACGACCTCGATCCGCACGACACGGTCAAGGCGCGGGCGCACGGCACGATGGTCGGCTCGATCGCGGCGGGCTCGACCAACGATGAGGATGGGATTGCCGCCGTCGCGTGGGGCGCGCGCATCATGCCGTTGCGCGTGTTCAATGGCGCGTCGAGTTCCGACATCTTCGACATCGTGCAGGCGATTCGTTACGCAGCCGGCCTCGAGAATTCATCCGGCTTGTTGCCCGCGCGGGCGGCGCTGGTTGCCAACCTCTCGTTCGCCGGCGCCATCTTCACGCAATCCGAGGCGGACGCATGCGCGGCGGCACGCGCTGCGGGCACGCTCCCGGTTGCGGCGGCGGGGAACGACGGGACCACCTCGTCACGCTTCCCCGCAGCCTACCCCTCGGTGTTGGCTGTTGGCGCATCAACGCGCAGCGGGGAGCGGGGGGGCTACTCCAGCTACGGGCCTTGGCTTTCGATGCTCGCCCCGGGCGGCAGCGCGGAGGACGGTCTGCTGGTCGGCGATCGTCTGTCCAACGGCGATCTCGTCTATCGTGAGACGGTCGGAACCTCGTTCGCGGCACCGCACGTGTCGGGGGTTGCAGCGCTCCTCATGCACCGAGGGTCGCTCTCGCCGGACGAGGTGCAGACGCTGCTGGAAGACACCGCGCGCGAAGTTGGCCCGCCGGGATTCGACAGCCAATCGGGCTGGGGCATCCTGGATGCGGATGCGGCCACACGGATGCTGCTCGCGCTGGATCGGCCGGCGCTGATCCCCGGCGAGCGCATCGAGGTGCGGCTCGTGCGCGCGTCGGACAGCGCGATTCTCTATCGTGCGGAGACGTCCGATACACGCGATCTCGCATGGCTGTTTGCCGACTTGCCCGCAGGACGCTACCGGCTGGAGGCGGGCACCGATCGCGACTTCGACGGGAGCATCGACGACGCGGGCGAACTGTACGGGGTATGGCGGGACGAAGCCGGCGGCGATGTGATCGAGCTCGCGCAGGACGAAGTCAGGAACGATCTCACGCTGGCCTTGGTTGTTCGTTGACGGCGAACCAGTAGGATTGGCGCGCGGCGCGAGCAATGCACTCATCCTCCCAAGTGAACCCCGAGCAGAAGCGCGCCATCGAGCACGGCGCCGGGCCGCTCCTTGTGATTGCCGGAGCGGGGTCCGGGAAGACGCGTGTCATCACCCAGCGCATCGCCTACCTGGTCGACCAGGGCGTGGCGCCGTGGGAGATCACCGCGCTGACGTTCACGAACAAGGCGGCGCGCGAGATGCGCGAGCGCGTCGAGGCAATGGTGCCGGTGCGCGACCTGTGGGTCTGCACGTTCCACGCGTTCGCCGCGCGCGTCCTGCGACGATGGGGCGAGCGGCTTGGTTACACGGCTCAGTTCACGATCTATGACACCGACGACCGCAACACGCTGATCAAGACCATCCTCAAGGAGAAGAACATCGATGGGGTGCGGCCCAACGAGGTGGCGCACGACCTGTCGCGCATGAAGAACGGCATGGGGCGGGTGGAGCACTCGTCGTTCCACTCCGAGATGATCACCGCGGCGATCGCGACCTACGAGAAGCGCATGCTCGAGTCGAACGCGATGGACTTCGATGATCTGCTCGTGAACCTGCACCGACTGCTGGACGAGATTCCGGACGCGCGGGCGGCCCTCCAGCGTCGCGCAAGCTGGTTGATGATCGACGAGTATCAGGACACGAACACGCTGCAGTACCGGATCCTGCGGGCGATGGCGGGGGAGCGCAAGTGCGTCTGCGCCACCGGGGATCCGGACCAGTCGATCTATCGCTGGCGGGGCGCGACGATCCGCAACATCCTCGATTTCGAGCGCGATTTCGAGGGGGGCACGGTGGTGACGCTTGACCGGAACTACCGCAGCACGAAAGCGATCCTGGGCGTGGCGAATGCCGTCATCCGCTTTAATCGCGACCGCTACGAGAAGGACCTGAGGACCGACAATGCCGATGGCGCGCCGGTGCGCGAGGTGCGCTGCGTCGACGACGTCGACGAGGCGATGGCGGCGGCGCGGCAGGCGCTGCAGTGGATCGATGCCGGACGGAGGCCCGGCGACATCGCGATGTTCTATCGGGTGAATGCGCAGTCGCGCACGATGGAGCGGGGGCTGCGCGATCTCGGATTGCCGTACCGCGTCGTCGGATCGGTGGAGTTCTACAAGCGCAAGGAGGTCAAGGACGTGCTGGCATACGTGCGCGTTGCACGGAATCCTGCCGACTCCGCATCCTTCCTCCGCCTCTTCAATGTGCCGACGCGTGGGCTCGGCAAGACGACCGAGCGGCGCCTGCTGGATGCGGCGATCGAGCAGGGGATGTCGCCGCGCGAGGTGCTCCACGACCGCGATGCGCTGGTGCGCTTCGGTCGTGCGCGCAAGGCCCTCGCGAAGCTCGCGGATCTGCTGGACGCGATCGAGCGACTCGACAGCGACGATCCGGCGCGCTTCGTCGAGAAGGTGATCGAATTCACCGAGTACCGGAAGTTCCTCGGAGAGGGCACTCCGCTCGCGGAAGCGGAGCGACTCGAGAATGTCAACGAGCTTGTGAACGCCGCGGCGGAGTACGCGGTGCGCGAACCTCAAGGCGGAATGGACGGTTTCCTCGAGGAGTACGCACTCGTCAGCGATCAGGACACCTACGACGATGAGCACAACGCGATCGCGCTCATGACGGTGCACGCGGCCAAGGGGCTGGAGTTTCCGTGCGTGGTCGTGACTGGCTTGGAGGAGCAGCTTTTCCCGCACGCTCTGAGCATGGACAGTGAAAGCGAGATCGAAGAGGAGCGCCGGTTGTTCTACGTCGCGGTGACGCGTGCGGAGGAGGATCTGGTGCTCTCTCATGCTCGGTCGCGGATGCGCTATGGCGTGCCGCAGCCGTGTATTCCGTCGCGTTTTCTCGATGAGATTCCCGACGAGATGCTCGATGTCGATGAGCGTGGGCGCGACCCGTTCGCATCGAGTTCCCGGGGCGGATCGGGAGGGCCGAGCGAGCCGACGGATGACGGGTTTGATGCGATCTTCGAGGATGAGCCTGCGTTCGAATATGAGTCGCGCGGCTTCCAGGCGGGGGAGCATGTGCGCCACAACCTGTTCGGCAAGGGGCGCGTCGTTGCGGTCCGCAAGGCGGGCGGCGCCACGCGCGTCACGGTCGACTTCTTCGATCGAGGCCGCAAGGAGCTAAGCCTCGAATTCGCCAAACTCGAGCGCGTCGAACCGTAAAGGTGAACGACGGTGCCTGGCACCGTCGTTCACCTTTATCGAAGGGCTGCAATTTGGGGTTGGCTGTTGTAATCTTGGCTTTACATCAGCAATGTCGGAACTCGTCGCCCTTGAAGGCATGACCGGACTGCCGCGATTCGCCCTGCGCGATGAGGATCTGGTCATGGGCCGCAGCCCCTCTTGCGACATTTCGCTGACCGATCGCAACGCCAGCTCGAAACACTGTCGGCTCGCCCAGGAACGCGGCGCGTACGTCGTCTACGACCTCGACAGTCAGAACGGAACGTGGGTCAACGGCAAGCGCGTCAAGCGCAGGAAGTTGCGCGAGGGGGACATCCTCGCCATCGGCAAGACCAAGCTGCTCTTCAGCGAGAGCGACCCCACCGAGCCGATCCCGATCGACAGCCCGCAAGATGTCGAACTGCGGCGCTTGCGCAAGCTGGTCGCTTGGGTACGTCGGCTGAGCACCGAACGGGATGGACGCCGGCTGCTGGGTTTGATGCTCGACTCGGTCATCGAACTCTCCGGTGCCGAGCGCGGGTTCCTCTATCTGCGCGGCGACGATGGGAAATTCCGGATCCGCGTCGCGAAGGGGTTTGGCCGCGACGAACTCGATCGCCCCGACTTCAAGGTCACGCGCATGCTCGCCGACGAAGTGGCACGCACCGGGCGCGCCCTCGTCAGCTCAAGCGCGGAGGACGATCCGCGCATCCTTGTGCACGGAGAAACCGGCGCACTGAATCTCCGATCCGTGGCGTCCGTTCCGATCCGTGCCGGCGAGCGCATCCTCGGCGCGCTGTACCTCGATAACCGCTTCGAGCGCGGTCTGTTCCGCGACCGCGATCTCCCGTTCCTCCTCAGTTTCGCGGACCACGCCGCCGTCGCGTTGGAAAACACGCGCCTGCACGAGGAGGCGGCGCGCGCCCACAAGGAGGTCGAGGAACTCAACGCGGCGCTCAAGGGACGCGTCCAGGAGCAGGAACAGGTACTTCAGGAAGCGCAGGTCCTCTACGCGCGCGCCACTCAGGACGCCAAGACCAAGTACAGCTACGAGATGATCGTCGGCAAGAGCCCGGCCATGCGCGAGCTGTTCTTCCTGCTCGATCGCGTCACCGACAGCCCCGTCCCGGTCTACGTGAGCGGGGAGAGCGGATCCGGCAAGGAGCTGTGCGCGCGCGCGATTCACTTCAACGGTCCGCGCAAGGATGGCCCGTTCGTCGCCGAGAACTGCGCCGCGATCCCCGAGTCGCTTTTCGAAAGCGAGCTTTTCGGACATGTGCGCGGATCGTTCACCGGCGCCACCGCGGATCGCATCGGCCTGTTCCGGCTCGCGGACAAGGGCACGCTGTTCCTCGACGAGATCGGCGAGCTCCCGATGCCGCTCCAGGCCAAACTGCTGCGCGTCCTGCAGGAAAAGCAGGTCCGCCCCGTCGGCGCTCGCGAGCCGGTCGCCATCGACGTGCGCATTGTCACCGCCAGCAATCGCGACCTGGCGGAACGCGTGCGGCGCGGTGTGTTCCGCGAGGATCTCTATCACCGCATCCATGTGATCGAGATTCCGGTTCCGCCGCTGCGCCGCCGCCTCGACGACCTGCCGCTGCTGATCGACCACATCCTTGGCAACTTCGAGCATGGGCAGGGGCTGGCGGTCACGCCGGCGGCGGTCGACCTCATGAGCCGCTACCCGTGGCCGGGCAACGTCCGGGAGCTGGAAAATGAACTGATGCGCGCTGCCACGCTCGCTTCCGGGCTGGGGGGCGAAACCATTGGCCCGGAGGCGCTTTCGGAGGCGGTTCGCTCGGCGGACGGCGCACTTTCGGCCCAGTACCGCGGGCGAACCCTCAAGGATGCCGTAAAAGAGGCGACAAGAGAGGTGGAACGCGAGTTGGTCACGGATGCCCTGCGAATGGAGGACGGCAACAAGAGCGCTGCCGCCCGCAGATTGGGGGTTTCCCGTCCGACGCTCGATGCGAAGATGGAAAGCTTGAAGATCCCCCGTTACCCGGCGTAAGAACGGAACCCGATGCCCTTTCTGAAAGTCTTCACCAACAACGAAGAGCGAACCGTGTTCCTCGGGGATGACCCGATCGTTTTCGGTCGCGGCGATGAAGTCGACGTCCTGCTCAAGGACGTCAAGGTCAGCCGCGAGCACTGCGTGATCGAAAAAGACACGCAGGGTCGCTGGCGCGTCCTCGACCTGAAGTCCGGCAACGGCACGCGCGTGAACGGCGAGACCGTGCAGTCGCGTCTCCTCGATCCCGAAGACGTCGTCGAGGTGGGGGATGCCAAGGTTTTGTTCGCCGCCGAGGCCGTCGCCGTCGTGAAGCCCGCCCGCAGTGCCGCGCCTCCCCGGGCGCCCGCCGCGCCCGCCGCCAAGACCGAGTCCACGGTGCGGGTCGAGCGCGTCGCTCGCACGCGCCAGAAGTCCAAGGGCCCGTACGTTTTCGCCGGCATCGCAGTGGCGGGGCTGTTCGCGTTGGGCCTCTGGTGGCAATCCACGAATCAATCCGTTCCCGGCAGCGAAACGACCGGCGATCGGGATCCGACCCCGTTCACCGAAGACAACGAATCGAACTCCGGTCGCAACGCTACCGAGTTTCTCGCTGCTCTTCCGTCCGATCTTGATGTTTACCAGCGCGTCGAGAAGCTGGAGGAGTTGCTGAAGCAGGCGTTACCTCCCGATCGACCCGGTTGCGCCGAGGCGTTGGCCAAGGCGCGCGACGCGGAGCGCGAGGTGCGGGAGAAGTTCTTCGGCGACCTCGAGGCGATCTTCGCCAAGCAGGTAAAGGACGGGGAGTACGGGCGCGCTCGTGAGATCTGGTTCTTCCTGCACGAGGATGACCACTGGACGCCGATTCCGGCGGTTTATCGCGACCGCATCATTCGCTCCAACATGGAGTTGGAGAACGAAGCCTCCGCCGCACGTTCGCGACTTCTCGACGAAGTAGCCCGCGCCGAAGAAGCGCACGACTTCGAGCACGCCGAAACGCTCCTCAAGGAGTCCCTCGGGCTGTTCCGGGGAACCTCCGTCGAGCGCAGCCTGAATGAGCGCCTCGCGGAGATCGAGCGGGCGCGCCGCGGCGGCGTCAAAACGCCTGCGAGCAAGTCGGCCACGCGCGTACGCGCCGATACCCGCAAACGGCTCAACGAGTTGCTCGCCTCGCTCGATCAGCGCGACTTCGCGGTTGTCGCGGCCGGCGTCGCGCAACTTGTCGAGCAAGCCGATGACGCCAAGGCCAAGGTCGAGCTGAAACGCCGCGCGACCGAAGTGCAGGCGGCTGCCGATCTCCAGCAGGCGCTCGTTTCCGATCTCGCTGCCGGCAAGGCGCCGAAATCCCAGATCGCCAAGCGCTGGCGCGTCGTCACGGGCGATGCCCAGGGACTCGTCGTCAAGACCAAGGGCAAGGAGCTGACTTACCCGTGGAGCGAGGTCCCCGCACCCCTCTACATCGCCCTCCTTGCGCGCAAGGCCGAAAGCGCAGACAACGGATTGCTCGGACTGACGGTCGCGGCGAACACGATCGGTGACCAGGCTGCGCTGCTTGGGGTTCTGGCCACCGTCTATGCCGAGGGAGCAAAAAACGACGCCGTCGATCGCTACCTCGCCGAGATCGTGCGCAACGAACCGTTGCCCGAGGGCGGCTATGTCGTGCATGCCGGAGAGATCCTGACGCGCGGGGATTACGTCCGCAAACAGGAAGAGGAGCTCATTGCTCGCTTCCAGGTTCAGCTCGATGCGGCGTACACCGCAATCAAGAGCGACAACAGCCTGAAGAAGCTGAACAAGCTCGTCGAAAAGAAGAACGAACTCGATCGCCGCCGCGACCACGCGCTCGAGCTGATCTTCGACGAGAAGAAGTACTTCTATCCGTATCGCCACCGCATGGGCGAATACTCCCCCGTGCAGAAGGAGGTCGGCCACCGCGTCGCGAAGGTGGTGGAGGTCTGGGAGGACCCGGCCACCGTGAAGGTCTCGGAGTCCGACTCGGTCAAGCGGCAGTTCAAGAAGTTCGACGAAGCCGCCGCGGAGCTTCTGAAGCGCTACGTCGCGATCGATGAGAAGGTCGCCGACATCGCGTTCCTGCGCGCCTACTACGGCAACAAGTTCACGATCCAGACTCTCTTCCGCACGCCGGAGGAGAAGGACCTGCTTGACTACACGGTCGAGGTGATGGAGTGGAACCCGTCCGTTACCGGCGACATCAAGGCCAACGAGCGGGAGCAGGTCCGGATCACCAACGAATACCGGATCATGTTCGGTCGCTGGCCGGTGCGCCTCGTCGAGAAGCTCGTGCTCAGCTCGCGCGGCCACTGCGAGGAGATGAGCCGACTGGGCTACTTCGGCCACTTCAGCCCGACGCCGGGGCGCAAGTCGCCCTACGATCGCATGCGCCTCGCCGGCTACCAGTACGGGTCGTCCGAGAACATCGCGCAGTCGTCCGATCCGCTGACGGCGCACATGATGTGGTGCCGCTCGAGCGGCCACCATCGCAATCTGCTCATGGCGGCGTGGACCGAACTGGGCTCCGGGAACCAGGGCAGAAACATGTGCCAGAACTTCGGGCGGGCGCCTCGCTGGCGCGACACGCCTCCGGGGAAGGAAACCCCGGACGAAGACGAAGGCGAATCGCCGGGCATGGACATCGAGGACCTGTCCGACGACGACGATTCCGATGCGCCCGACAAAGACACCTACGACTATGACGACGACGACGAGTAGCGCGCGAACTCGCGCCCGTCGCAAGCGTCGGGAATAATCCCTCCGTGCCGAACTTGACCATCCGCGAAAAGGGAGCCGAAGCGCTCCACCGCATCGAGGGCGACCGCGTCACCATCGGTCGCGCCGAACACAACGATGTCGTCGTCCGCGACGCCCGCGCGAGCAAGGACCATTGCGTCCTCGAGCGCTTCGGCGACCGCTGGAAGCTGGTCGACCTGGAGAGCCACAACGGCACCAAGGTCAACGGCTCGGTCAGCAATCAGGCGTGGCTGCAGCACGACGACACGATCGGCATCGGCCAGGCGGAGCTGCGTTTCGGTGTCGAAGGAAGTGCGCGTCGAGCGACGACGAAGGCCGCCCCGCCCGCGGCACGCTCGGCCGGTACGCCTCCCCCGGCGCCCCGTGCTCCGGCACCCCCGGCCGATCGATACGACGAGTACGACGACGCACTCCCGCCGCCGCGCGCGCGCTCCAAGCCGGCCGGCGAGAAGTTCCTGATCTTCGGCGGCGCCACGCTCGGCCTGATGCTGATCATCTGGCTCGTGATGGGCGAGGGCAGCAAGCTCGCCGGCGACCCGGTGAACGACAAGGTGAAGGCGGAGGCGGAACGCCTCGTCGGCAACGGCCAGTGGCAGGCCGCCATCGACTACATCGCGGCGCACGCCGATTCGTCCGGCAACAAGTACGACCAGCTGCAGATGCGCCGCGCCGAACTCGAGCGCCAGAAACAGGACTACTACCGTGGGCAGCGCGAAGACGAAGCACGCGAGGTGCTCTCGCGGATCGCGCTCAAGGTGCGCGTCTACAACAGCGGTACGATGATCGACCCCGCCGACATCCTGCGGCTGATGAAGAAGCTCAAGAACGACTACGCCGGAACGCCGTCCGACCAACAGGCGGCGCAGGCTTTCCCCGAGTGGTACGCGGGCCGCGTGCCGGAGCCCGATGTGAACTCGCGGCGACCCCTGCGCCAGCTCCAGAAGGACTGGGACGAGGCGTGCGAGAAGGCGGACGGCTATCGCAAGAAGGAGAACTTCCGCGAGGCGCGCGAGACCTTGATTCGCTTCGTCAGCGTGCGCGAGTCGACGCTTTCGGCCGACGCGCTGGATTGGCTCAAGGAGCAGCTCGAGCGGCGCGTGGCGAACATCGACCGTCTGGCTGGCACCTACTTCAACAGTGTCGAGCGGCGCGTGTTCGACCTTGCCAAGAACAAGCGCTACGACCAGGCCATCGAGCTCTACCGCAAGGTGATCGCGAACTACGGCATCGATAAGTACGTCCGCAAGGCCAAGGAAGGGATTGCGGAGATGGAAGCCAAGAAGCGCGAAGAAAAGTAGGGGGCGCGGGGGCGTGCCGCGCGCGGTTGGCGGATCGGCGGCGATCAGCCGATCTTTTCTCTTCATGTCGCGTGCCGCCACCATGGCCCATCTCGGGTCGGTTTTCGTTGTCCTGTCGCTGTTCCTGCCGATCGTGGGAGCCCCGCTGATCGCGGCGCTTCAGCAGCAGCAGTCCGTCGCCATGCCGGCCGGCTTTTCGATCTTCGATCTGGCGCGGCTTCAGGGCGTAGGATCGATCTCGTGGCACGCGCTGCTCATTCTGGCGATCGGCTGCATCGCTGCCCTGATGGCGTTCACCGGCCCGCATCGTGGACTCTGGCTGCCGTCGGGGCTGTGGATGATCGGCATCGCGGTCGAGCTGCGCATCCTCGCTCGCCAGGTGTCCGTCATGAATGCGGGAGGCGCCGACGACTCGATCCTACGCGCGGCGATTACGCCGTGGGGCTGGGCGGCGGCGATGATCGGCGCGGTCCTGATGGTCGTGTCGGGGCTCGCCGCCCACAAACAGCCCCGCTAGCGCATCTACGTGATCGTCTTGCCGAGGCAGGACAGGATCAGTTCGACGGCTAGCTCCCCGGTGCGGTTGCGCTCGTCGAGAATCGGATTGGTCTCGACGACTTCCAGAGACAGGAGGCGCTCCGTCTCCGCGATGAGTTCGCAGGCGAGGTGCGCTTCGCGGTAGGTCAACCCGCCCGGGACCGGGGTGCCGACGCCGGGCGCGGTTTCCGGATCGAGACTGTCCATGTCGAACGAGACGTGAAAACCGCGCGTATCCTTCGTCACCACTTCGAGAGCCTGGCGCATGCAGTGGGCGAATCCCGTCTCGTCGATCTCGGTCATCGTGAAGACCGTAATGCCCTGCTCGCGGATCCAGCGTCGTTCGCCCGGGTCGACGCTGCGCAAGCCGACGATCGCGACGTTCGACTTGTCGACCATCGGGCTCGCGTGACCGAGGCCCATGAGCAGCGGATCGCCGTTGCCGAGGATCGTGGCCAAAGGCATGCCATGGATGTTGCCGGACGGGCTCGACGCGGGGGTATTCAGATCGGCGTGGGCGTCCACCCAGAGCAGGCCGATCTTCTCGTTCTGCTCGGCGTAGTGCGCGGCGGTTCCGGCGACGCTGCCCATCGCGATGGAGTGGTCGCCTCCGAGCACGAGCGGCCGCGCGCCGGCAGCCAGAATCGACTGGACGCGATTGCGCAGTCGCCTGCAGGTGCGGTGGATCTCATTACCGAAGCGGAAGTCGGTTCGGCCGGGCGTGCGCGTCTCGGGCGCGGCGATCACCACGTAGCCCTGATCGCGCACCTCGATTCCCAGTCGCTCGAGCCCGGGGGTCAATCCCGCCAAGCGGATGGCGGAGGGACCCATGTCGGTCCCGCGACGTCCGGCGCCGAGGTCGAGCGGAACGCCGACGATGCCGACCGGTCTGCTTGCGAGCGGCTCGCTCACGGGGTTCCGTACTTCTCGATGCGCCGAGTGCGTGCTTCGTCGGCAAGCTGCATGACCTTGCGGGCGAACTCGCCGGGCTTGTGTCCGGTGGGGGTTTCCCCGTCGAGGTAGGCGTCGAGGGCGCGCAGCCGGAGTCCGGTCGGGACCTTGGTGCGGTCGAGCAGGGATCCGTCGAGGATGGCGAGATCGCGGGCGCGGCGCTCCCAGTCCAGCTGGCCCTTCTTGGTCTCGCGCACGCCATCGAGATCGAGGAAGAGGAACGGGAACTCGCCGTCCGCTCCGCCGTCCTTCTTCAGCAGCACGTTGTCGCTCTTCAGATCGCGATGACGCAAGCCCCAGTCGTGCATGCGGCGCAGCGTGCGACCCAATTCGCGGGCGAGATACCGCGAGCGCCTTGCCGGCAAAGTCGGGATGACCTCGTCGAGCGACGCGGCGTCGTCCACGAACTCCATCACCAGGACCGAACGGCCGACGAAATCGCGATGCGCGAGGACCGCATACAGGGGCACCGTCGGGATGCCACGGTGGAAAAACGCCTCCGAGGCCTGCACCGCGCGGTCGGCCCGCGACCCCTGGACGAAATCCCGGAGAACGCGCGAGGCCTTCTTCGGGAGGTAGACCTTCACGACTACTTTGACATCGTCGCGCTCGACGGTGAACGTCCACGCGGTGGGGCTCTTCTTGAGGACGTTCGGCCCCATCTGGAGGTGCGCCGACTGCTCCGCGATCTCCTCGAGCATGCCGTCGGGCATCTCCCGGATGAGGCAGCCCTTCCAGCAGCCGACCTCGACCGGCCGACCGGATCGGCGCACCTTGCGCGCTCGCATGCGGGCGAGTCGTCGGAACGCATCCGGAATCAGACCGAGGACGCGTTGCCGCAGGTCCTCCAGATCTTCCGGCATGAGTTCCGACGTGCGTCCGTACTCGCCCCAAAACAACAGCATGTCCACCGTCGTCCCGTGCTTGAGAAACCAAAGAGCGAAGTCCGCGATCGTCTTGGCGCGTTCCGCGGGGCGGAGGTAGTCGCCGGGGCGCAGGTCCCAGGCGTCGGCCAGCATGAGCGAGTCGTCGGGCAGCACCAGGATGTTTCCGGCGTGCGGATCGCGATGGCGAATGCCCGCGTTCTGCATGCGCGCCAGAAGCTCGCCGGCGGCCCGCGCGAGTTTGTGACGGCGCGCTCCGCGCACTTCGCCGGACTCGTACAGCGCCATCAGGTCGCGGGCACCCTCTTCCTCGCGGAGGATCAGGATCTGCCGGCCATCGGAAAAGCGCGCGTAGCCCAACGGCTCGACCACAGGGATTCCGCGCGCGCGCACGGCGATGGCGTTATCCGCTTCGATTTCCGCGTAGGGTCGCAGCCAGTGGCGCAGGCGGCGCGGCGTGTACTCCTTGACCACCACGCGAGGGCCTTCCGGGCTGCCGAGGCGGGCGCGAAACACGCAGCGGCCCGGCAATTCCCGCAGCACTTCCCCGCGTGCGGCAATCCAGGTGGACGGCCGTTGGGGGTGGGCGGGGAACTCGGGGCACGTAACCCTGCTTGATTCGGCCAGTTGCACGGTCTTGGACGCACTATACACTCGCGGGCGACATGCTGATCGCGCGAGCCGTTCTGTTCGATGTCGCGCGCACCTTTCTCGGAGTGTTGACGGCCACCACCGGTATGGCCTTCTTCATGATCTCGCTGACGTTCCTGAAGCAGCAGCCGGGAATCGGGTTGGGCCTCCTGATCGAGTTGTTCCCGCTCTTCTTTCCGATGGCGCTGCAGTTCACGGTGCCGGTCTCCGCGTTGGTGGCGGTCGTCATGGTTTTCGGACGTCTCCAGTCCTCCGGTGAGCTCACGGCGCTGTCGGCCAGCGGCGTGAATCTGATCGTGATTGTCTGGCCGGTTCTGGCCGGGGCCGCGATCGTCGCGACGGCATCCCTGTTCCTGATCGATGTCGCTACGCCCTACGCCGGTGCGAAGCTGCGCGAGGCGACCAAGAACCTCGCCGAAGAGATGCAGACGTCCTTCCGATCGGGTCGTCGCGATCTCCCGTTGGGCAAGGCGCGCCTTTCCTTCGAGGGGTACGACCGCGGGGAGTTTCAGGACGTTCTCGTTGAAGTGAAACAGGGGTCGGGCAAGTCGCGTCTCCTGCGCGCCCGGGGCGGGTCGATCCAGGTGACCAAGGACGACAAGGTCGCGTTCGCCCTCGACAGTCTGCACGCGATCATTCCGCGGGAGGAGGGGCGCGGAAGGACATTCGCGTCCGCCGAGTTGATCTCCGGCGGCATCGTCCTTGACGAGTCGATTCTCGACGGCGGCGGCCGACGCAAGCGGGGCGGGCTGCGGGCATGGGAGTTGGCGCACGTCTGGAAACGCGACATCGGCAAGTCGTACCAGGCTCGCATCCGGTCCCCGGGTGCTGCCGAGGAGCTCGCGCGCCGCAGTGCGTTTGCCGGCTCGGTCTTTTTCTTCGTTCTCGTGGGGATCACCACCGGCATCGTGAGCGCGCGCCGCACGCGCGTGGCCGCCGTCATCGTCGGCATGGCGCCGATCATCGTGACCTACTTCCCCATGGTGATTGCGGGGTCGAATCTCGCTCGCCAGGGCACTCTGCCGGCGTATCCCGCCATCTGGGCCGGGAACGCGGTGCTGGCGATCGTGGGGTCGATCCTGCTGTATCGAGTGGTGCGCCGATGAGGCTGTTGGACCGCTACGTCACCCGTACGTTCTTTACGGTGTTTGTCCTTACGCTGATCGTCTTCTCGATCAGCATCGTGACGCTCGATTTCTTCGGCCGGATTTCGGAGTTCGTCGAAGCGGACACGCTCGACACCGAGGTGACCAAGGGCCGTTCGCGCGGCATGATCATCTTCCTGTTCTACACGGCGTTCCTGCCGTATGTGCTCAAGGACCTGCTGTCGTTCATCTCGGTGGCGGCGGGGATGTTCACGGTCACGTACATGATCAAGAACAACGAGCTGCAGCCCGTGTTGGCGGCGGGGACGAGCGCGCGACGGCTGTTCCTTCCGATCTTCGTGTGCGGCCTGCTCGTCTCGATCGGACACATCGCGTTCCAGGAGCTGGTGGTTCCATCGATGAATCGCGAGAACATCGCGCTGAAGCGCATGTTCGCGGGCGACTCGGCGCAGGAGGTCGACAACGTTCCCCACCTGCGCGACGGAGAGGGAACCGTGACGCGCGCCGCGACGTACAGCTTCTCGGACCAGGCGCTCGGCGGCGTGATCATCTTCCGTCCGTGGTCGGAGGCGGGCTTCGCGATCTGGTTCGTCGATCGTCTCGAGCCGGACGGCAAGACCTGGCGCGCCGCCGCGCCGATTTTCGTGCAGCCCGCGGGCGTCGCGACCGTGGGGCAGACGCTTGAGGCCGGTACGGCCGTCGACATCGGAGTGACGCCGGACGAAGTCGAGGCGATCGCAAGCAAGCAGGGCACGTCGGAGCTGTCGCTGCGCCAATTGCAGGCGCTGCACCGCAAGTATCCCGATCGACGCAGTCTCGCGGTGGCGGTGCAGCGGCAGATCGCGCGACCACTGGCGAGCTTCGTGTTGTTGCTGCTCGGCGTCCCCATGCTGCTGGCAACCGGCCGATCGCTCGTCGCCGGCGCGATCGTGGCCTTCAGCGTTTCCGCATCGTTCTACTTCGTCGATATCTTCCTGACGAGTCTTGGCAACCGCGGCGATATCCCGGTCGTCCTGGCGGTCTGGTTTCCGATCGCCCTGTACCTCTCGCTCGGAATCGCGCGCCTGTTCACGGTGCGGACGTGAGCCGGCTGTACGAGAAGAACCGCGACTTGTCGCGCCCCATCGAACGGCTTGAGCTGACGGTGCAGGCGGAAGAAGAGGGCCGTTTCGACCAGTTCCTCGCGGCGCGCCTTCAGTGGCGTTCGCGCACCGGCGCCCGCAAGCTGATCGAGCAGGGGCTGGCCACCATCGGAGGCGAGCAGCGCAAGCCTTCCTCGAAGGTGCGGGAGGGCGATGTCGTCATCATCCTCGTCGAGCGGCAGGACGAGGGGCCGGAGCCCGAACCGCCTCCGATCGAGGTGCTGTTCGAAGACGAGCACATGATGGCGCTGAACAAGGCCTCGGGGACGGTCGTGCACCCGGTCGGCGTGCACCAGCGTGGCACGCTGCTGCAGGAGCTGCACCGACGTTTCGAGGGCAAGCCCTTGCCCAAGCTCGCGCACCGGCTCGACCAGTACACGAGCGGCGTGCTGCTGATCGCGAAGAGCGACGCCGTGCGCACCGCGTTTTCCGACATGCTGGAAGTCGGCAAGGTCGGCAAGGTCTACGAAGCGCTCGTGATGGGGCGGATCGAGTGGGACGAGAAGGACGTGCGCGCTCCCATCGGTGCGGCCGGGGACTCCCGCATCCTGATGAATGTCGGCGCCGAGAGCGGCAAGGAGGCGCACAGTCGATTCAGCGTGCTGGCGAGATCTCCGTTCGCGACGCACGTGCAGGTCGAGATCTTCACGGGAAGGACGCACCAGATCCGGGTGCATGCGGCACACCTCGGCCATCCGTTGCTCGGCGACCACCTTTACGGCGACGGGATTCCGGTGGGGCGCTTCGAGCGTTTCGCGCTGCACGCCCGCCGCACCCGCTTCCCGCACCCCATCACCCATGACTCCATGGAAGTCACCGCGCCGCTCCCGCCCGACTTCGTGGACGCCTTGGACCTCTTGCACTTGGCGACGGACGGATAGAATCGGGTCCATGAACCGATTGCCGCCGCTCGTCGTGCTCCTCCTGACGCTGGGGTACGCGCTCGCCGAGGACTCCGAGAAGCCCGTCGTGCCGGACACCGCGCTGGAACGGGGGAAGAAGCTGTTCGCCGATACGCAGGGGGACGACTACCCCTCGTGCGCGCAATGCCACAGCGTGCTGCCCGAGGACAAGGAACTCAAGGGGGCCAAGTACCTCGGTCCGGCGGGGACGCTGCACGGTTCGGCGCGTCGCGCGGGATGGCGCAACAAGGACACGTACAAGGACGTGATCGACGCGGCCCAGTACTGTGCGAAGACCTGGCAGGAACGCAGGCACGGGCTGAAGGCGGCGCAGCAGGCCGACCTGCGCGCGTACCTGGAATCGATCGCGGGCAAGAAGGTGCTGCCGAAGCGCAAGGTCGAGCGCAAGCCGAAGCTGATCACCAAGTTCGACGGCGGCGATGCCGTGCGCGGCAAGAAGCTGGTCGTGCGCCATTGCGGCGCCTGTCACGGCCCCGATCACATCTCGTTCGAGATCAAGGCGAACCATAAAAAGAAACTGCTGGTCGCGCGCAAGGTGCGCGGATACGACAAGAAGCTCAAGTTCAAGCCTCAGGGCGGGACCATGAGCTACTACACGATCGACCGTCTCTCCGACAAGGACCTGCGCGACATCATCGCGTACTGCGGGAAGTGACTTCCCCGGTCTCCCGCGCGCGGGTGAAATACCTGCGGTCGCTCGGCCAGAAGAAGGTGCGGGCGAGCGAGGGGCGGCTGCTTGTCGAGGGCCTCAACGGCGTCGAAGCCGCGGTCGCGGCCGGGATGGCCGACGAGTTGTTTCTGTCGGCGGAGGCGTGTGAGTCCGACCGCGGTCGCGCGCTGCTGGATGCGTCCGTTCCCACGAGTGCGATCGAGGATCGGGATGTGCAGGCCCTCGGCGAGACGCGCACCCCGGCGGGGGTCTTCGCACTGGCTCGCGACCCGGTGAACGGACTGGCGGACCATGACTGGCCGACGGTCGCGACGCTGCTGATGGCGGATGGGGTTGCCGATCCGGGCAATCTCGGAACGATTGTTCGGAGCGCCGGGGCACTGGGCTCCGACGGAGTCGTGGTGAGCGCGGGGTCTGTCGAACCGACCAACCCGAAGGTGGTCCGCGCGACCGCCGGCGCCCTGTTCCGGTTTCCGATCGTGCGTGCCAGCCGGGAGGAAGTGCGGGATGCGGGATTCGCGATCTGGGTGGCGGACCGCGGCGGCGAGCCGATCGAGTCGCTTTCGCAGCGACCGTCCAGGGTGGCGCTCCTCGTCGGGAACGAGCCCCGGGGTGTGGACGCCGCGGCGCGCGACGCTGCGGACCGGACCGTGTCGGTTCCGATCGCCGACGGCATCGAGAGCCTGAACGTGGCGATCGCCGCCAGCATTCTGCTCCACGCCGTGTGTGGACTCGCAGTGGGGGACGCATGAAGCAGGGTGTCGTGATTCGCGACGAAGGCAACGTCGTGCTGGTGGACATTCCCGGGGAGGCGGAACTCGTGCCGTGCAGCATCCGCAAGACGCTGCGGCGCAAGACGGGAAAGCGCGCCAAACCTGTGGTGGTCGGTGATCGGGTCGATGTCGAGTTCAGCGAGGAGGGCGGCGCCGCGGTTTCGGCCGTGCAGCCCCGTCATTCGCGCCTCTCGCGACCGGATCCCATGCACCGCCATCGCGAACACATCATCGTCGCCAACATCGACGCGGTCCTGATCGTCGTGTCGGTGCGGGAGCCGGACCTGGCGCCCGCATTGATCGACCGCTTCCTGATTGCGGTGGAGAGTCGTGAGCTCGAGGCCGGCATCATCCTGAACAAGGTGGACCTCGACCCCGACCGCGGTTTCGAGTCCGTGGCGCAAACCTACCGCGACCTCGGGTATCCGGTGTTTTGCGTCTCGGCCGAGACGGGGGAGTCCGTCACGGACGTGCGCGACTTCCTGCACGACAAGACCACCACGCTGCTCGGCCACAGCGGCGTGGGCAAGAGCTCGCTCGCCAATGCGCTCGACCCGTCGCTGGAACTCCGGATCGGAGCCGTCAGCGAGGGGACCGGACGCGGCCAGCACACGACGACATCCGTATCCCTTCTGCCGCTCCCGTGGGGGGGCTACCTGGTCGACACCCCCGGCATCCGCGAGTTCGGTTTGTGGGAGATGGAAGAGCGGGACATCGGCCACTGGTTCCGCGATCTCGAACCGTTGGTGCACGACTGCAAGTTCAACGACTGTCTGCACGAGAACGAACCGCAGTGCGCCGTCAAGGCGGCGGTCGAGCGCGGGGAAGTTCCCCGATGGCGCTACGACTCGTATCTACGGATTCTCGAGTCGCTTCGGAATCCGGACGCGTAGGCCGCTTGGGGCGGCCGCCTCCGGATGCCGGGCTCCGGTCGTTCCAGAAGAGCTGATCGAGCAATCGGATTTGGCGGAATCGAAGGCCGTCCACGTCGCGCGTTCCGGATGGCACGATGGCGCGCGTGAAACCCATCGCGCGCGCTTCCTTCAGGCGCGCCTCCATGCGCGGAACGCTGCGCACCTCGCCTCGCAAACCGATCTCCCCGATGGCGACCACGTCGTGCGGCACCGCTTTGGCCCGTTGCGCGCTGAGCACGGATGCGGCGATGGCCAGATCGAGACCAGGGTCCCGCGTGCTGAGGCCGCCGACGACGTTGGCGAAGACTTCCCGCGTCTGCACGTCCCGCTCAAACAGCGCTTCGACCACGCCGACGAGAAGCTCGAAGCGGCGGGGGTCCACGCCCTGGCCACGCCGCCGGGGGCCCGCGACGTTGTTGCCGACGATCAGAGCCTGCACCTCAAGGCAGAGCGCGCGGCGTCCCTCGACCGCGATACCCACGACGGAGCCGGGGCCCGGCTCGCCACGCTCCGCGAGCAGGCGCTGGGAGGCGTTGCGCACCTCGTGCAGCCCGTCTTCGCGCATCTCGAAGAGCCCGATCTCATCGGTTGGGCCGTGGCGATTCTTGATGCCCCGCAGGACACGGAACGCGGTGTGCCGTTCCCCCTCGAAGAACAGGACCACATCGACGGCATGCTCCAGCATGCGCGGCCCCGCGATGCCTCCGACCTTCGTTACCTGCCCGACGAGCAGGAGTACCGTGCCCGTGCGGCGGGCGACCGGCACGAGCTCATCGGCTGCCGCTCGCACCTGCGCCGGACCCCCGGGTGCCCCCGCGACTCCGGAGGACTGTAGCGTCTGCACGCTATCGACCACGCACAGCTTCGGCCGATGCGTTTCCACGCAGGCTGCGATCTCCGCCGTGCTCGTGCAGCCGATCACCCGGAGGCCCGACTTCCCCAAGCCGAGGCGCCGCGCGCGGCGCGCGATCTGCGCGGGCGCCTCCTCACCCGCGGCGTAGAGTGCATCCGCGTTCGCGGCGGCAGCCACGCCGAGGAGCAGGGTCGACTTTCCGATGCCGGGCTCGCCGCCCACCAGAATCACGCTGCCGCGCACGGCTCCGCCGCCGAGGACGCGATCGAGCTCGCCGAACCCGGTCGGAATGCGAGGTTCGTCGCACGCGCTCAGGCTCGTTAGCGGCACCGGGTCGGGGCCAATGATGGGAACGTTGGGGGGGGCTCGCGCTCCCTTTCGTTGATCGTCGTCAGTGCTTTCGAGCGAGCCCCAGCTTCCGCACTTCGAACAGCGACCTTCCCAACGCGGAGCGTGCGCGCCGCACTCGTGACAACAGAACATGCCCCTACAGACGCGAATGGCGCGCAAAAGTAGCAGGCGTAAGTGAAAGGCCCGTCGTAAGGCGAGTCGCGCTCGCGGCCCGGACACGCCGCCCGAGTCGTGGCGCGATCGAGCGCGTCCGCACAGGCAGTTCCGGCGTCGGTGTCTGGCACCGAATCGAAAACGCTATTCGGGGTCGGGCGGATCGTTCGCGGGATCGCCGATGGGGAAGTGCTCCATCAACGCCCACGGCATCACGGTCGTATCCACGGTCGTCAGTCGCACGCGCTCGAACGTCTCCGGCGCCGGCGACCCGTCCAACGACCCGAGGAGCACCACGAATTGGCGCGCACCCGGCTCGGGCTCGACGTCCCATATTCCGAACTGGTCGGTCAGCGTCTGGCGCACGACCGCGAGTGCGAACTCCGCCAGCCCGATGTTCGTTCCCTCCGGCGCGGTAGCGTCCCCGGCGCTGATCGCGTTGGGGAACTCGGGCATCTGGAAGAACGTGTTGTTCACCACGCGGCCCAGAACGACGGAAGTCAGATCCGGTGCCGCATGCACGATGCGCCACAGGTCCTGGTTTTCCGGCTCGACCTGGTCGAGGCTGAACAGCTCCTGCGCGCGCACCAGCTGGAACGGCCAAGTCTGGTCCGCTCGCCCGCTGACACAGAACAAGTATTGCTGCCCGGCGAGCAATGCGCCGGTGGTTCCCGATCCCAGCAGCGGCTGAACCGTCGGGTACGGGTTGTCTTCCGGGATCGTGAACGAGAACTCGTAGTTGCCCGGCTCCATCACCAGCGAGATCGCCGACTCTCCACCGAGGTCTCCAAACAGCAGGCCGTTCTCCAGTTCTTCCGGAATCCCGATCGGCGCTCCCTGCGGATCGAGCCAGCGGAAATGCGCATCGATGCTCGGCGCGTCCGCGACCGTGTTCATGAGGTAGATGCGCGGGTTCTGCTTGACGGTCCAGACGCTGCCATCGTCACCCACAACCAACATCTCAAACGCGCTACTTTCGCGCGGGGAAGCTTCCAATGATCCGAGGAAGATCATCAGGTAGCGGCCCTGGTCGGTGAGCAGGGGCGTGGTGAATGCGGTCAGGAACTCGTCGAGCTCGGAGTCGTAGCAACGCACCTGCTCGCGATCTTCCGAGTCGACCGGGACTCCGATCGGGTCGCTCGCGGTGTAGCGCTCGAGATCCTCGACGAGCGAGTCGTTGTCGTCGTCGGGATCGGGGTCGTTGTCGTCGAGCTCCACGTCCAGCGTGGGAGCACCCGGCGCCGCGTGCACGAAACGCGCGACGGACATCAGGTCTTCCATCGGCCCGAACTCATGTTCGATTGCCAGGATGCGGGCTGCATCCGGATCCGGTTCGTCGACGTCCAGAAGTCCGACCGCGATGAAGGTGAATGCGCCACCGTCGTCGTCGATCTCCACCGGCCCGCTCTCGGCGATCGGCGCGGTGCTGCCCGCGGCGCCAGCCGGGCGCAGCTGGAAGTTGTAGATTCCCGGCGCCAGCGTGCGCGCTTCCGTCACGTCCTTGTACGCGACGGCCTCGAACAGCTTGGTTCGGTTGCCCTCGAGCCAGACGTCGACGGGCCCGCCGTCCGCCACGGCATGAATCAGGCGATAAAGCGTGCGCGGGCTCTGGCCGTCGCCACCGCAGCCGGTGAAACAAACGAAGCAAAGAGCGAGCGCGAGGGCAGGCACCAAACGGAATCTCATCGTGTCCAACCTATCGGCCGTCCAAAGGGAAGATCTGGAGGGGGCGCGGGGGAGGAGTGCCATGGCGGCGCACCGCCCCGCTTTGGGACGTGTTCGGGCTGCCGGCTCAGCGGTCAGGTCAGCGGCCGGAGCGCGCCAGCCAGGTACATCGAGCCGGTTGCGAGGACGAGGCCGTTCTCACCGGCCCAATCCTGCGCCAGAGTGAGGGCTGCGCCCGCATCCGGGACCGCCTTGGCTCGACCTCCCCAGGCGGGGTTGGCGGCCAATTCCTCCGCCGTCCGACCGCGGCGGTCATCGACCCGCGTGCAGACCACGTCGGCGACGTACGGCGAGAGGATCGACGCGATCCGGTCGAGATCCTTGTCCGCGGCAAGCGCGAACACCAGAACGGGTTTGACGCCCGGCAGGTGGAGTTGGATGGCACCGATGGTGGCGGCGATGCTCTCCACGGTGTGAGCGCCGTCGACGATGACGTTGCCCCGCCGCTCGCAGCATCCCGGCTGCTCCGCATGCTCGAGTCCGACGTCGATGGCTTGCTGCGGGAGATCGCTGCAGCACGCAGCGGCCAGCGCGGCATTGTGCGCCTGGTGCACGCCGAGCGTGTGGAGCAATCGACCGCGCCAGCGCAGCCCGTCGGGTTCGATGGTGAGTTCCCCGGGCGGCTGCACGAGATGGAAGGGCGCCTCCCGATGGAGTGCAACGCTGCGGATCAACGCGCCCTCAGGCGTGGCGGGCGAGACACCGGACCACACCGGCACGCCGTAGCGGATCGTGGCCGCCTTCTCCTCAGCGATCGCCTCCAGCGAGTCGCCGAGGATCTCGGTGTGTTCGAGTCCGATGCTCGTGATGATCGTGTGGCTCGCGGGAACCGCGGTCGTGGCGTCGAGCCGCCCGCCGAGCCCGACCTCGAGGACGACGGCGTCGGTTTGTTGCTCGGAGAAATGCAGGCAGGCGGCGGCCAGCAGCGCTTCGAAGAACGTCGTGCGCCCATCGACGGCGTTGATCACCGCGGCAATGTGTCGACCGAAGTCCTCCTCCGAGATCCATTCGCCGTTGACGCTGATGCGCTCGCGCACATCGGCAAGGTGGGGGCTCAGGAAGCGTCCGGTCCGCATGCCCGTCGCACGCAGGATCGAATCGACGAAACGCGCGGTCGAGCCTTTCCCCTTCGTGCCCGCTACCTGGACCACCCGCGCGCCAATCTTGCGATCGGGATGCCCCAGGGCCCGCAGCAGGGCGCGCGGTCGGTCGAGATTGAAATCCCGCGGCCCGTCGGCGCGCGTGCGCTCGAAGTTGGTCAGTTTGCTGAGCGCCGTCAGCGCTTCTTGGGTCGTTCGGATCGCCACGTCCCGTAGCGTGCCAGACGGAATGGGTGAGAGCGAGGGATTGAGCGCGAGGAGGTTTGGCGAGCCGTTTACCGTTCGCAGTTCACAGTTTGCGGTCGGACCGAGGCGGGAGCCGGCAGGATAGCCGACGCCTTCGCGGTGCCGGCTGCGACTGCCAACCGCCAACCGTGAACTGCCTACTCGCGCTGCTCCGTGACGCACTCTTGTGTCCGCGGCGCTCGCGCTCCCCCCGAATCCTGCCGATGCGGCTATAATCTCCCCAGCGCCCCCTGCCGATCGGGACACCAGATGCTGAAAGACCCCTTTCCCAGTCCGGAGCGGAAGAGCACGGGCGAGCACCGCATCGGCGGAGCCTACTTCTCGCAGCTCAAGGTCAAGGACCCCCGAGCGCGAATCTTCGTGATGGGCGCGCTGCTCATCCTGCTGCTCTTCGCCAGCTTCATGCTGAACCACTATGCGAGTTCGGACCCCGGTCCGGAGGTCGGCGAAGAGCCGCCCAGCATCGAGATCGGGAGCGCCATGCCGCAGCGCTTCAGCGGCGTGCCGGCCCTGAACGCGACTTTGGCCGAGCGAATCACCGACACCGGACCGGATGCGTCGGCGCGCTGGCCTTCCGACGCGGCGGGCTATCTCCTGTACGAGGTCGCGCACACGCCGTCGGTTCGCGCCTACGGTCGCAACCTGCTTCCGCTCGTGCCTGGCAGTGCCGCCGAGATCCGCAAGGACTCACGGCCGTGGCGCTTCAAGTACGTCGTGTTCCGCGGCAAGCTCGAGATGGTCGAGGAGCAGAACTACGAGGCGACCTACGGCAAGTTCAAGGGCGGCGAGATCGGCGTCGTCCAGCGGGCGCGCGTGGTGGTCGAGGGCGGCGACGCGATGGATCCGCCGTTGCGCGTCACGTTCGTCACGATGGGGCCGATGATCTGGCGCGATCGCAACGAGATCAACCCGACCGCGCGGCCCATCGTCGACGGTTGGGTGCGCGTGCGCGGCATCTTCGTGAAGAACTTCGTCGACAAGGATGGCGAAGGCGGGCCCTACGAGTCGATGCTGGTCATGGCCACTCAGGTCGATCGCGACTACGAGCGGGTGGAGGTCAAGTCGCTGGCGGACATCCCGTTCCAGATCATCGACGACGACCCCTCGATCGCCGACACGCGCGAAGGCCAGGAGATTCTCGCCAAAAACTACCCGAAGACGATGTATCGCCTGATCAAGTACGCGGAGCAGCGGGCGGGTGAGTACGGCAAGGAGCTGCGGGAGAAAGAAGCCCTCGAGAAGCAGGAGATCGACAAGCACAACATGTACGAGACGGTCATCGGGCAGCCGGCGCGCTATCGTGCCGAGTACTTCGGTGGCATGGGCATCATCGCCAAGCAGGGCTATCGCTTCGACGCCTCCAGCATCGAGCCCAACGACGCGAACGTCGAGGAGTGCTTCGACGGCTGGATCGCGACCGACCACAATCGCCTGATTCAGTTCGTGGCGCCGGGGCCGCTCATGCAGCGTGACTGGCCGAAGAACACGCGCATTCGCTGGGCCGGCTACTTCTACAAGGCCAAGGGCTACCCCGCGTTCAATCACACGCGGCGTCTGGCACCATTCATCGTGCTGACCCAACTCGAGGAGGTGAAACTGCCTCCGCCCAACTACCAGGCGCAGTTCATCTTCGCCGGGGCATTTCTCGTCGGCCTGATCCTGCTGGTCTGGATCATCATCCGGAACGATCGCGCCAGTGAGGAGTACCGGCGCGGGCAGCGCGGGAGGAAGATCAAGTCGGCATGATGCGGCTGGGGGCGGTGCTGGAGCGGCTGGAGCCGTCACGGGTTTTCACCGTCGTCGACCGTCATGTCCGCGATCTGCACGGCCTCCCGTTCGAGGGGCCGTGGGCCGCCGCTGAGCCGGGTGAACACCACAAAACCCTCGCGAGTTGGCAGCAGCTGATCGACCGGTTCGTCGACGAGCATCTCGATCGCGACGCGGTGATTCTGGCGGTGGGCGGCGGAGCGACGCTCGATCTGGCCGGATTCGCGGCAGCGGCCTATCTGCGCGGCGTGCGCTGGGTGGGCGTGCCCACGACACTGCTCGCCATGGTCGATGCGGCGTGGGGTGGCAAGACGGGCGTCGATCTGCCTGCCGCGAAGAACCTCGTGGGAGCGTTCCACAACCCGTCGGAGGTCGTCATCGCTCCGGAGTTCCTGTCCACTTTGCCGGAAAGGGAACTGCGCGGAGGTTTGGCGGAAGTCGTCAAGCACGGCGTGATCCGCGACCCGTCGCTGCTCGATCGCGCCGGCC
>Ga0070729_10001251_pt1 | contig 41142 bp, 20 predicted proteins | sample tdDd472_FD_66725 | JGI IMG/M metagenome (GOLD analysis project Ga0070729, IMG submission 66725) | Marine sediment microbial communities from the Atlantic coast under amendment with organic carbon and nitrate - tdDd47.2 | ecosystem: Environmental > Aquatic > Marine > Coastal > Sediment | place...
CCCGGGCCGGTTCGGGCTCGGGTGCGCCGAGTGCCCCGGTGGGGCCGACACGCCGTGCTCCGAGAACGGCGTCTGCGACGAGGGATCGGCCGGGTCCGGCACCTGCGAGTGCGACCTCGGGTTCCACGGCACGGCGTGTGAGTTCTCGTGCTACGACGGCGTCCAGAACGGCGACGAGACCGGCATCGACACCGGCGCGATCTGCCGCGGCGAGCGCCTCACCGGCGTCACGGACCTCACCGCCGACAACTGCCGCGTCATCGACCACAACGCGATCACCGGCGACGACCGGGGCGGGCTCGCGGTCGGCAGCGACCATGTCTGGTACACCGGCGACTCGGGCACCGGGCGCTTCGCGACGTCCGACCTGAGCGGCGGTGTGCGTCAGGCGTCCCGCTACGCGATGTTCTCGGACACGCAGACCGGCGACGTCTACACGCTGGCGTACAACGGCTCGCCGTATGGCGGCGGTGGCACGGTGAACCAGATCTGCGGGCTGAACCCGGCCAACCTCGCGGTGCAGGACTGCGTCGCCCTCAGCACCTCGATCTATCTGTCGTCGACCACGGGCATCTTCTCGGGCCCGGGTCGCGTGACGGTGAACTACGGCGGCACCTGGTGGACCATCGACGTGTCCGACGGCACCGTCGAGCAGGTCGCGACGGGCCGCACCCCGCCGAACATCCAGGGCTGCGAGACGTGGGCCTACTGGGGCATCGACGAGGGCGGGGAGATCCCGTCGGTCGTCTACGTCCGTGCGATCGGCAACCGCCAGATCGGCCGGTACAACGTGGGCGACGGGTCCGTCGAGCGCGTCGGCACGATCGACAACCTCAGCGACATGTGCAGCATCGGCATCCACGTCGATCTCGAGCGGTGGTACTTCCAACACGAGGGCAGCTCGCGCTTCGGCTCGTTCAGCGAGGCGATCGGCTACTGCGACGCCGTCCTCGTCGACGGCTTCGACTGCCTGCCCGGCACGTTTGGTGAGGACTGCGAGCAGTGCCCCGGTGGCGGCGCGGACCCGTGCAACGGCGACGGCGTCTGTGACGACGGCCTCGGTGGCGAGGGCACGTGCGCCTGCGACTTCGGGTTCCACGGCGACGCGTGCCAGTTCTCGTGCTTCGACGACGTGCAGAATGGCGACGAGACCGGCGTCGACTCCGGCCCGTCGTGCACGGCAGAGCCCGGCTTCTCGGTCGTGTCGGTGGACGACACCGCCTGCGAGATCATGGACGTGAACGCCTGGTCGGGCGACGACCGCGGCGGGCTCGCCATGCAGACCCGAGGCGCGACCGACTACCTGTACTACACGGGCGACTCGGGCACGGCGCGGGTGACCGCGAACCTCGACGGCAGCGGCCGCCGCGTCGCGCGTCGCGACGCGATGTTCTGGGACATGGAGTCCGGTCGCCTCTACACCCTGGCGTACAGCGGCTCGATCCCGCTGACGTCCGGGCGCACGACCACGCACTTCTGCGAGCTGGACCCGGACACCCTCGCGGTGAGCACGCCGTGCACGGCGCTGTCGACGGCGCTGCCGCTGACGTCGAACACGGGCATCTTCTCGGGTTACGGCGAGCTCATCGTCTACACGTCGAGCGGCAACCGCTGGTACGCGGTCGACCTCTCGGACGGCACGGTCGAAGAGCTGCGGTCGGGGCTCGGCTTCAGCCGCCCGGGTTGTGAGACCTGGGGCGCCACGTGGGGCATCGCCGAGGGTTCGGGTTCGAACCGGAGCGTGCTCTACCCGAACGCCAATGCCCTGCGCCGGATGACGATCTCCAGCGGCCTGCAGGAGGTCGTGCACCAGTTCTCGAACCTCGGCGACATGTGCTCGATCACGTGGGAGCCCGAGCGCGATCGCTGGTACTTCCACTACGAAGGCGCCGCCCAGTTCGGCGGCTCGAGCGAGACCGTCGGCTACTGCGGTGGTTCGTCGACCGTGTTCGACGAGTGCGAGCCCGGGTTCTACGGCATCGGCTGCGCCGCGTGCCCCGGCACCGCGGCGGACCCGTGCGGCCCGCAGGGCGAGTGCAACGACGGCGTCGCCGGCGACGGCGTGTGCGACTGCGAGCTCGGCTACCACGGCACAACGTGCGAGTTCACCTGCTACGACGGCGTGCAGAACGGCGCCGAGACCGGCATCGACATCGGCCCGCCGTGTGTCGGCGAGGACGAGTTCGTCGTCGAATCGATGTCGACCGGGTCCTGCGACATCGTCCAGCACTCGGCCTACAGCGGCGACGACCGCGGCGGCGTGGCGATGTCGCGCAGCGGCGACACCACGAACTTCTTCTACACCGGCGACAGCCGCACCGCCCGCGTGAACGCGGATGGCGTCACCAGCCCGACGAGCACGCCGTACCGCCGGGACGCCCTGCTGTGGGACCTCGACGAGGGCACGGTGTACTCGCTGGCGAACGGCACCTCGCCGATCGGGCAGGGCGGGACGGTCAACGCCATCTGCGAGCTCGACCCGACGACGCTGGCGACGACGGGGCGGTGCACGGCGCTGTCGCGGTCCATCTCGATGAGCAGCTCGTCGGGCATCTTCAGCGGCCACGGCCACGCGATCCTGCTGCAGTGGTCGGGCGGCATCTGGTGGGACGTGGACTACGAGACCGGCGAGGTCACCGAGATCGCGTCCGGTCGCAACCCGGCCATCCAGGGCTGTGAGAACTGGGCGCGCTGGGGCATCGCCGAGCGGTCCGGCGACGATCGGACGGTGCTCTACGTCTACAACGGCTGGGTCGTCCGCTACGACCCGGTCGAGAACACGGCGACGAACACCTTCAACATCACGAGCCCGAGCGACATGTGCTCGATCACGATCGATCCGGAGCTCGAGCGCTGGTACTGGCACGCCGAAGGTCGCCCGTCGTGGGCGCCGGCGGCCGGCGGTGACGAGTTCATGGGCTCGTGCCCGGCCGAGGTGTCCGCGAGCGGCGGCTGCCTGCCCGGGTACTACGGCGAGCTCTGCGAAGGCGCCTGCCCCGGCGGCGCCGCCACGCCGTGCAACGGTCGCGGCACCTGCGACGACGGGACGTCCGGCGACGGCACCTGCGCATGCGCCGACGGATTCCACGGCGACGCCTGCGAGTTCACCTGCGTCGACGGCGTGCAGAACGGTACCGAGACCGGCATCGACTCCGGTCCGGACTGCGTCGGCATCGAGACCTTCCGCATCACGGACCTGTCGCAGTCGAGCTGCGCGTCGGTCGACGTGTTCGCGACGATCAGCGACGACTGGGGCGGCATCGCGATGTCCGGCGACGCGGTGTACTCGCTGGGCGACGCCGCGACGGCGAAGGTCGGCGCGGACTCGCTCTCGCCGGTCGAGCGCATCGACACGCGCCAGTTCACGATGTTCTGGGACCTCGACAGCCGGCAGATCTACGCGCTGGCCGACGGGCTCGGGCCGCTGACCTCACCGACGACGGCGACCCGCTTCTGCCCGCTGGACCCGGACACCCTCGAGGTCGACGGCAGCTGCACGGCGCTGTCGACGTCGATCCCGGTGCCCAGCGGCTCGGCCCTGTACTCGGGCTGGGGTCACCTGATCATCCTCTCGAACAGCGGGTACAACTGGCACGTCGTCGACCTGCGCGACGGTGACGTCCAGACGATCCGCTCGTCCTGGAACATCGCGCGGCAGTACTGCGAGGGCTGGTACCAGAGCGGCATCGCCGAGTACGACGGCACCAACTACTCCGTCGTCTACGCCTACAGCGGCCGGACGTACCGCGCCGTGCCCGCGACGCGGTCCGTGACGACGCTGCGGTCCTACTCCGGTGGCACCAGCGACATGTGCTCGATCACGTTCGATGCCGAGCGCGACCGCTGGTACTTCTCGCACGAGTACAGCTCGGGGCTCGGCTCCGGCAACGAGGTGGTCGGCTACTGTGACGCGACCGCCGACATCGACACGGGCTGCGAGCCGTTCGAGTACGGGCTCGGCTGTGCGCCGTGCCCGGGTGGCGTCGACGACCCGTGCACCGGCAATGGCATCTGCAACGACGGCATCGGCGGCGACGGCGTGTGCGCCTGCGAGGTCGGGTTCCACGGCAACGCCTGCCAGTTCTCGTGCTACGACGGCGTGCAGAACGGGGCCGAGACCGGCATCGACGTCGGCACGCCCTGTCTCGGCGACCCGATCGACGGGCTGCTCGACCTGACCGACGAAGACTGCGAGTTCGTCGAGGTGAGCGCGACGACCGGTGACGACTTCGCCGGCATGGTGGCGACGAACTCGAACGTGTACGCGGTGGGCGACTCCGGCACCGGCCGGTTCGCGGCGGCGGACCTGTCGCCCGGCGGGCGGGTCACCCGGCGTCCGGCGATGTTCGTCGACTACGCGACCGATGAGGTCTGGACCCTCGCCATCGGGGCGACCCCGTACAACGCGGGCAGCGGCACCCTGACCTCGATCTGCCGCCTCGACCCGACGACCCTGAACCCGACCGGCGTGTGCCGCGCGCTGTCGCGCTCGATCTACGTGAGCAGCTACACCGGCATCTTCTCGGGCGAGGGTCAGGTCCTCGTGAACTACGGCTCGACCTGGTACCGCATCACCATCGCGGACGGCACGGTCGAGACGGCGGCGTCCGGCCGGTCGCTGCCGAGCATCCGCCCCTGCGAGAACGCGAACGTCTTCAACGGGTTCATCGACCCGGGCAACGAAGACCTCGTGGTGTACGCGACGTCGGACGGGTTCCGCGTCCGTCGGTACGACATCTCGTCGGGCAGCTCCGAGCGCATGGGCACGTTCACCAACCTCGGCGACATGTGCGGCATCGCGCTCGATAGCGATCGCCTGCGCTGGTACGGCTGGGGCGAGGGCGGCAACCAGTTCGGCTCGTACGCGGAGTTCCTCGGCTACTGCACCGCGCTGGTCGCGGACGACGGCAACGAGTGCCTGCCCGGGCGCTGGGGCGTCGACTGCGAGCTCTGCCCGGGCGGCGGCGCCGACCCGTGTGGCGGCCGTGGCACCTGTGACGACGGCTACTTCGGCGACGGCACCTGCGCCTGCGAGCTCGGGTTCCACGGCGATGCGTGCGAGTTCTCGTGCTACGACGACGTGCAGAACGGCGACGAGACCGCGGTGGACGCCGGTGGGCCCTGCCGCCAGCCGTCCGGGCTGCGCATCGACACGCTGACGGCGTCGTCGTGCAGCACCGTCGACATGAACGCCTGGTCCGGTGACCACCGCTCGGGCATCGCGCTGCACACGTCCGGGGCGACCGACCGCTTCTTCGTCGGCGGTGACTCCGGCGTCGGCCGCGTCGACCTGCCGGGCCTCGGGTCCGGGCGGCGCGTGGCGTCGATCCGCGACAACATGCTGTGGGACCTCGAGTCCGGCGACACGTACGTGTTCTCGGTGAACGGCGGCTTCATGTCGACGGGCAACGCGAACCGCATCTGCCGCGTGAACCCCGACAACTTCGCCATCACGGACTGTCAGACGCTCTCGTCGACGGTCTACCTGGCCAGCAGCGCGGGCATCTTCTCGGGCTATGGCCACGCGGTCGTGTACTCGCCGTCCGGCAGCACCTGGCTGTCGGTCGAGTACGAGACCGGCGAGGTCACGACGATCACCAACGGCTTCGGCTACAACGGTCGCGGCTGCGAAGGCTACGGCGTGCGCTACGGCATCGCCGAGGGCGGCGTCGGCGACTGGTCGGTCATCTACCCGCGCGACACGCAGCGGATCGAGCGGCTCGACCTGCAGAGCCGCGAGGTCGAGACGGTCAGCACGTTCACCAACCTCGGTGACATGTGCCAGATCACGTACGAGCCCGACACCGAGCGGTGGTACTTCCACCACGAGGGCAGCTCGCAGTTCGGCGCCGGCGCAGAGGTCGGCGGCTACTGTGGCGGTACGCACACGGTCGTCGAGGAGTGCGAGGACGGGTTCTTCGGCCTCGGCTGCGCCGCGTGCCCGGGCGACGCGGGCTCGATCTGCAACGACCACGGCACGTGCGACGACGGCACGAACGGCACCGGTGAGTGCGCGTGTGACCTCGGGTTCCACGGCGCCGCCTGCGAGTTCGACTGCTACGACGGCGTACAGAACGGCGAAGAGACCGGCATCGACGAGGGCGACGTGTGCACCGGCGACCCGGTGTTCCGCATGAACTCGTTCAGCACCGCCTCGTGCGACGTGGTCTCGCACGCCAGCCAGTCCGGCGACGACCGCGGCGGCATCGCGATGTCGTACGACGGCGCGACGACGTACGTGTTCTACAACGGCGACTCCCGCGTCGCCCGGATGAACACCGAGCCGGTGCGCACGCCGACGCCGATGGCGTCGCGGCAGGACGGCATCTTCTGGGATCTGGAGACCGGGACGCCGTACGCGCTGATGAACGGCGCCTCGCAGATCACGGGCGCGACGACCGTGACGCGGTACTGCGCGCTGAACCCGACGACGTTCGCGGTGACGGGCGACTGCACCGACCTGTCTCGCAGCGTGTCGTTCGTCGGCAGCTCGTACAACGGCGTGTTCAGCGGCTACGGCCACCTTATCCTGTGGTCCGAGTCCGGCTACAACTGGTACGACGTCGACCTCGCGACCGGTGAGGTCACGCAGATCGCGACGAACCGCCGGCCGAACATCTACGGCTGTGAGAACTGGGCCATCTGGGGCATCGCCGAGCGCGAGGGCAGCTCGCGGACGGTCATCTACCGGTACTCGAACAACCTGTACCGGTACGACCCGAACACCGGCGTCGCGACATCGGTGGCCAGCCTCGGCAGCGCGAGCGACATGTGCTCGCTGACGTACGACCCGCGCGGCGAGCGCTGGTACTACCACGCCGAGGGGGCGACCTCGTTCTCGTCCGGCGTGTCGAACGAGATCGTGGGCTCGTGCCCTGCGGCGCACACCGCAGGCAGCGACTGCCTGACCGGGCAGTGGGGCGCGGACTGTGAGCCGTGCCTCGGCGGCGCGGCGACGCCGTGCAACGACAACGGCACGTGCGACGACGGGCTCGACGGCACCGGCCTGTGCGAGTGCGAGGCCGGGTTCCACGGTCTCGCCTGCCAGTTCTCGTGCTCCGACGGCGTGCAGAACGGGTCCGAGACCGGCATCGACGCCGGCCCGGACTGCCTCGGCACGGCCGGGTTCAACATCGACTCGCTGACCGCGGACAACTGCCGTGTGGTCGACCACAACTCGGTCACCGGCGACGACCGCGGCGGCATCGCGATGTCGACATCCGGCGCGACGGACTACGTGTACTACTCGGGCGACTCGCGCACCGGCCGGTTCCTGGCCTCGAACCTGTCTGGCGGCGCGGGCATGAGCTACGTCCGCGACAACATGTTCTGGGACCTGCAGACGGGCCGCGTGTACAGCCTCGGGTCGGGCAACTCGATCCTCGGCGGCACGGGCACGCGCAACACGATCTGCGAGATGAACCCGTCCAACCTCGCAACGCTGGGTGCCTGCCGCCCGCTCTCGTCGTCCATCACGGTGCAGAGCGGCATGGGGTGGTTCAGCGGGTATGGCGAGCTCATCCTGTACACGCCGTCGGGCAACACCTGGTACGCCGTCGACATCGCGACGGGCTCGGTCGAGACGCTGCGCGCCGGCCTCGGCCTCAGCGCGCAGGCGTGTGAGAACTACAGCGCCCGGTGGGGCGTGGCGGAGGGCGACGGCGCGAGCCGTTCGGTGGTCTACCGCGGCAGCGGACAGATCATTCAGCGCCTCACCATCGCGTCGGGCGTCGTCGAGACGGTCCAGTCCTTCACCAACCTGAGCGACATGTGCTCGATCACCTACGACCCGGCCAGCGAGCGGTGGTACTTCCACCACGAGGGCGGGTCGCAGTTCGGCGGCAGCGCCGAAACCATCGGGTACTGCGACGGTACGCACACGGTCGAGGACGACTGTGACCCGGGTCGCTACGGCCTCGGATGCGCGGCGTGCCCCGGTGGGGCCGCCGACCCGTGCAACGGCAACGGCACCTGCGACGACGGCGTCGGCGGGCTCGGCACCTGCGAATGTGACCGTGGCGCGCACGGCACGGCGTGCGAGTTCACCTGCAGCGACGGCGTGCAGAACGGCGACGAGACGGCCATCGACGAGGGCGGGTCCTGCGCCGCGTCCGAGGGGCACTTCGTGTTCCTCGGGGCGGACTGGTACGACGCCAACGCCACGTGGCGTCGCCTGCTGCGCAACGCGATGCTGCTCGCGGACACCGACGGCACGATCCGCACGCTCGCGTACACCGAGTACGCCGACCTCAGCCGCGAGAAGCCGCGCACCGACGCCGACATCACGTCCGAGCTGACGTCGGCGGGCCGGGCGTGGACACGGACGGACGTCGCGGACCGCTCGGTCGTCGCGGCGACCCTCGACCGCGATCGGTACGACGTGTTCCTCGTGTACGAGCAGGAGCGGAACCGCGGCGGCGGCACCTCGGTGGCGGCCGCGTACCGCGCGGCGGCGCAGACCTTCCTCGAGGAGGGCGGCGTCATCATCGTCCTCGACTCGGCGGAGTACGCCAACGGCATGGGCCTGCTGAACTACTCGTCGCTCACGCACTCCAGCTACACGTCGACGGTGCTCGCGCCGGCGGACCCGGTGGCGGACGGCGTGGGCAGCGTGCCGTACTCGAACTCCACGCGCTTCGTCCTCAACCCGACGGCGGGAGCGTTCGCGCCGGACGCGTTCACCATCGTCGCGCGGTACAGCACGACGTACGTGCCGGTCATCCACGCGACGTACGAGGGCGCCGGCGGCGGCGGAGGCGGCGGCGACGCGGCCCGGACGGGGGGCTTCGGCCTCTTCATCGGCCACGACTTCGGGTCGGCCGACGCGTCGATGCGGACGGTCCTCGGCAACGCGGTCGCCCAGGCGGATACCGACGACCCGATCCAGGTGCTCGCCTACACCGGTTCGACCGACGCGGATGACGAGCTCGTCGACACCCGGGCGGCGCTGACGGCGGCGATGGCTGCCGAAGGCCGGGCGTACAGCCTCACCGAGGTCACGAGCCCGGGCATCGTCGAGGCGGCCCTCGACCGCGACCTGTTCGACGTGTTCATCGTGTTCGAGCAGGAGGACGCCCCCACCGCGACCACCGCTGAGGCGTGGGCCGACGCGGCCGAGACCTTCCTCGCGCAGGACGGCATCATCATCGTGATGCACGACGTGGCGTGGGCGACGTCCATCGGCCTCTTCGATGGCACGACGTCGACGACGTTCTCGTCGGGCTCGGCGACGATCGACGCGCCGGCGGACGTGCTGCTCGACGGGGTCGCCGCGCTGGCGACGCCGAACTCGACCGGCTCAGTCACCGCGCTGGCGGACGGGACGATCGAGACCGACACGCGGACCGTCCTCGCGTCCCGCGGCGGCAGCGCCGTGCTCGTGAAGATGGTCGTGCCCGAGGGCGCCGGCGCGCTCTCGTTCGAGGGCGTGCGGACGAACGTCGCCATCGCCGACCTCGGCGGGTGGGAGCAGTGCTTCTCGGAGACGTACAACCGCAGCGGCACCTCGCTCGCGTCGGTGGCGTCGGCCTGCGCCGGCTCGCACCTCATGCTGGCCTGTCGTCGGACGGGGACGGACACGCTCATCGTGGCGGCGCACGCGCCGCGCGAAGACGTGCTCTTCGACACGGACGAGAGCAACACGCCGCACAACGCCAACGGCGTCGGGTGGTACTGGGGCCGCAACGAGTCGTGGGGCTTCGCGCCCCAGGGTCGTTCGATCAGCCGCAACTCGTGCGACACCGCGACCGATGGCGGTACCGAGAACCGGCTCTGCTGGCACACCGGCAGCAGCAACCTGAACGGAGGCTGGTCCTGCGGGTCCAACCGGAGCCTGAACAGCAGCAGCGCCTACGAGCGCCTCGTGTACACGGCCGACCTCTGATCGAATCGAGCCAGGAACCATGATGAGAATCTCGCTGCCCGCCCTCATCGGGGCGGTCGCGCTGGGCGCTCTCGTCGTCGCCTGTGGCGGTGACGGGGGTGGTACGTCCTGCGACGACGCTTCGTGCACCACGCCCCCGGCGTCCGCCTGCGAAGGCGACTCGGCCATCCGGTTTCAGCCGATGGGGTCGTGCCGCGAAGGCGTGTGCTTCTATCCCCCGAGCCTCGAGGAGTGCGCGTTCGGCTGCGCGGACGGCGCCTGCCTGAGCGAGCCGGACCCGTGCGACGGGGTGACCTGCGACGATCCGCCGGACGCGTACTGCGAGCGAGACGAGCTCGTGGTCGCGCTCTCGCCGGGCACCTGCCAGGACGGCACGTGCACCTACGAAGAACAGCGCGCCGACTGCATCGCCACCGGCGAGCTCTGCCTCGCGACGCCGGACGGCGCCGCCTGCGTGGCGCCGTGCGAGGACGGCGCGCAGGGCGACGACGAGACGGACGTCGATTGCGGCGGCGAGACCTGCGCCCCGTGTGCCGACGGGCTCGCGTGCCAGGACGGCGACGACTGCGAGAGCGGGACGTGCGCCGACGGCACCTGTGTGGCGGCAGCGTGCGACGACGAGGCGCAGAACGGGCGCGAGACAGATGTCGACTGCGGCGGCGGCACCTGCGAGGCGTGCCTCGGCGGGGCCGCCTGCCTCGAAGACAGCGACTGTCGGTCGCGGGCGTGCGACGGCGGGTTCTGCCGCACGTCCGCCTGCAACGACGAGCTGCTCAACGGCGACGAGTCGGACGTGGACTGTGGCGGCGGCAGCTGCGACGGATGCGACGCCGGGCTCGCCTGCCGCGACGCGTTCGACTGCCAGTCGCGGAGCTGCCTCGACGGCGTCTGCGCGCCGCCGACCTGCGATGACGGGGTGGCGAACGGCGACGAGTCGGACGTGGATTGCGGCGGCTCGTGCTCCGGCTGTCGCGCGGACCAGGCGTGCATCACACCGGTCGACTGCGCGAGCGGGCTCTGCGAGCTCGGCGTCTGCCAGAGCGGCTCCTGCTTCGACGGCGTCGTGAACAACGGCGAGTCCGACGTCGACTGCGGCGAGGCGTGCCTCGTGCGGTGTGCCGCCGGACAGGCGTGCGTCACGAGCGCGGACTGCGAGAGCGACTCGTGCGTCGACGACGTGTGCCGAGACCCGGCCTGCGAGGACGGCGTGCGCAACGGCACCGAGACGGACGTCGACTGCGGCGGCACGTGCGGGCCCTGTGCCGATGGGCTCGCGTGCGACGTCGACGCCGACTGCGTCAGCGCGATCTGCGACGTCGGCGTCTGCGACACCCCGGGCTGCTTCGACCTCGTGCGCAACGGCACCGAGACGGACGTCGACTGCGGCGGCGACGACTGCATGGGCTGCTCGATCGGCGAGCGGTGCGAAGAGCCGGACGACTGCATGACCCTCGAGTGCCGCGCCGAGACGTGTCGCGAAGAGACCGACTGTGGTGACCTGCGGCAGAACGGCACCGAGACCGACATCGACTGCGGCGGGCGCTGCGAGCCCTGCGGCATCGGCCGTGGCTGCGAGGTCGACCGAGACTGCATCACCGACAACTGCGTCGACGGGCGGTGCAGCGCGTTCGCCACGTGTGACGACGGGCTGACGAACGGGCTCGAGAGCGACGTGGACTGCGGTGGACCGGACTGCGACCCCTGCGACATCGGGGACGCCTGCTTCGGCGGCGACGACTGCGGGACGGGCACGTGCACCGACTTCGCGTGCGCCGAGGCGTCCTGCGACGATGGGGTGCGCAACGGCGACGAGATCGCGATCGACTGCGGTGGGTCCTGCGGTGGCGAGCCGTGCCCCCTGCCGTGCCCGGAGCCGATCGAGACGCTCTCGCTGGCTGACTACGAGGTCGAGGACGGCCTGTGGATCGTCGGCGGCGACGCGGACGATCCGGAGACCTTCCCCATCGACGGCGCATCGATGCTGCTGCCGACGTCCGGCGCGTGCATCACCGGATTTGGCCCCGAGGTCGTGTTCGAGCTTCGCGTCGAGACGGCGGGCACGTACACGATCTCGACCCAGTCCGAGCTGCCGGAGTTCGCGCTGCGGACCCCGGTCGCCGTGTGGCTGCAGGTCGACGAGTGCACGCCGTTCGAGGCCGAGGACGCCTGCGCGGCGCCCGACGAAGAGACCGGCGGGGCCGAGCTGACGGCGACGTGGGCCGCCGACCAGTACGTGTACATCGTGGTCGACGCAGAAGAACCCGCCGGTGCCGGCGGGTTCCCGTGGTCGCTGCGCGTGGAGCGCGAGTAGGCGGTGCCGCTGCGGCGGCGCCGGGCGTGATCAGGCGCCGACCAGCGCCCCGCCGCACACCCGCAGGGTCTGGCCGGTGATGCCGGCGGCGCCGGGGCTGCACAGCATCGTGATCGCCTCGGCGACGTCGACCGGCAGGCCGCCCTGGGACAGCGCCGAAAGGCGCCGGCCGCCTTCGCGGATCATCGGCGGGATCTTCGCCGTCATGCGGGTCTCGATGAACCCGGGGGCGATCGCGTTCACGGTGATGCCCCGGTCCGCGAGCCGCGGGGCCGCGCCGACGGCCCAGCCGATGAAGCCGGCCTTCGAGCTGGCGTAGGCCGCCTGCCCGGGGTTGCCGGCGATGCCGACGACCGACGCCAGACCGATCACGCGGCCGCCGTCGTTGAGCGCGCCGGCTTCGATGGCCCGCTGCATCCGGATGGCGCCGGCGAGGTTGATGTCGAGCACGAGGCTCCACTCGAGGTCGCTCATCCGCTTGAAGGTGCGGTCCTTCGTAATGCCAGCGTTGTGGATCACGATGTCGGCACCACCGAGCTCGGCGAGCATCGTCGCGACGCGCTGGGGCGTATCGGCGGCGCGCACGTCGGCGCCGAAGGCCGTCCCGCCGATCTCGGCCGCGAGGGCTTCGGCGGCGTCGAGGTCCTCGGGGCGGTCGAGCACGATGACGTCGGCGCCTTCCTCGGCGAGGCGCCGGGCGGTCGCAGCGCCGATGCCGCGGGCGGCGCCGGTGACCACGGCGGTCTTGCCGGCCAGCGCGCGATCGACCGGGTCGACGTCGTCCCACGGCGTCGCGGTGGTCACGTCGAGCGCCTGGGTGGTCACCCACGACGAGCGGTCGCCGGCGAACCAGCGCAGGGGCGCGTCGAAGCGGTCCTCCGCGCCTTCGGCGATGCGGACCATGTTCGCGGTGCTGCCCTTGCGGCCGAGCTCCTTGGCGAGGCTGCGGGTGAAGGCTTCGAGGGCGGCGCGGCAGGCTTCGGCCTCGTCGCCAGCACCGACGCCGCGCGGGCGACCGAGCACGACGACGTGGGCGCCGCTGGCGAGCTGCTTCACGGCGGGCTGGGCGACGTCACGCAGGCGCAGGTACGCGTCCATCGTGTCGGCGTCCGTCGCGTCGAGCACGAGCACGTCGAACCGCGCCTTCGGCCCCGTGGGGAAGTCCGCGCCCGCCTGCTGCAGGGCGTGCCGCGCGCGGATGGCGATCGCGCCACCGGTCAGGGCGGCCACGTGGGCCGAGCGTCCGGACAGCGGCGTCGCCGTGAGCGGGCCTCGGCCGCGCTTCAGCACGGGGGGCAGCGACACGCCGATCTGCTGGGCGACGGACCGGGCGAAGGGGTTGCGGGCAGCGGCGCCAATCGGATCGGACACGGGACCTCCGGGGGCAGTATGACGCACTGCGTCTAGCACGGGCCGGCCCCTGGCGGAAGCCGCCCGGCATCGGCGCAGAAGGCCGTCACGGCCCGGCAGGACGCGGCGCGCGGGATCGACGAGCCCGCGAACCGAGGCCCCGTCGGATCAGTCGATCGAGGCCTGCGCGTCGGCGGTGTCGAGGCCGATGTCCGTCGCGCGCGCCTCGCCGTCCGGCGTCGATCGCACGACGTGCAGCCGCAGCGGCGCGACGTCGCCGTGGGCCCAGCGCACGACGAACCCGTCGGGGGCGTCGTCCCATGCCAGCTGGAGGGTGACGCGCACGTACGGCGCCTCGCCCTCGTGCAGGTGCGCCGGCAGGTTCACGTCGGCGAGGGTGACGTTCGCCGGGGTCCCGTCCGAAGACGCGACCGTGAACGCCGTCGACGCGTGGGCGACGATCGCCTCGCGCTGGGCGGTGATCTCGTCGGCCTCGAGGGTGCCGTCGCCGTCGGTGTCGAACGCGAGAAAGGCGTTCGGGTCGACGCCGAGGTGCACGTGGGCCACCGCGTCGGCGAACCGCACCGAGCCGATGCCCTGCTGCAGCCCGCCGTGGGCGTGCGCGACGGCACCCCACGCCAGCGCCACCGCGAGGGTGGCCGGCACCGTCCGCCGGTGCGTCGACCGGGTCACGCGCGACCGATGTGCACGGCCTCGAATCACGGGGGGCCCCCACCCATCTCGGGGATGCACAGGCCCTCACGGCCGCAGAGGAACCCGTCGGGGCAGTCGTCGGCCGACATGCAGATCGGGGCGCAGATGCTCTCGCCGCGGGGCGTCTCGAAACACTCGCACCCGCGCGGGGTGTCGGCACAGGCGGCGTCGCAGTCCCGGTCCGTCTCGCAGCTCACCGGGCCGCCGCCGGGGTCGCCGCCGCCGCCGGTGGCGCCTGCGAAGTCCGCCGGCTCGCCCATCAGGCAGCGCGGCATGAACGGGTAGGTGTGCGTCAGGTAGTACGCGTATTCGTACGTGCGCCCGTCGATGACATTGGTCTCTTCGCGGCCGTTGCAGGTGTCGAGGTCGCCGGTGCCGGCGGCGAACTCCCAGTCCTGGACGAAGGTGCCGTCGTAGGCGCCGGGGGGCGTCGAGCTGCCGTCGCCGAGGGCGGCGCGCATGCCCGCACGCAGGCGGTAGCTGCCGTCCATCTCGACGAGCGCGCTGCCGGCGTCGTCGGGGTCCGCGTGGCCGTACCGGCCGAAGATCGGGTAGCCGTCAGCGGCCCAGCCGACCTGCACGCGGGCCGGCGCGTCGGGCATCAGCGCGGTCGGGTTGCCGTGGTAGTGGTACTCGCCGGTCGGCTGGACGTGCGCGAAGTTGCAGTCCGCGCCGAGGGACGTGACCGGCATCGAGATCGGGTCCGACGGCAGGCGGCCCATGAAGGTCAGCGCCTCGTAGCGCCACGACCCGTCCGCGTAGACCTCGGCGGTCTCGGGCTCCATCTTGATGCCGTTGAGGCCGACACCGGGGATGCGCACCGTCGCGGGCTCGCCGACCCAGGTGGGCGCGAGCGGGATCGACCAGGACAGGCTCTGGGCGCTGACCCGGTTCGGGTTGCCGTCGTTGGGGAAGATGCCGGCGTCGTGGTTCGGGATCGCGTTCGACGTGATCTCGATCGTCGTGTCGGTGAGGCGGATCCGCGACGTGTGCGCCGCGCCGTAGCACGCCGCAGCCTCGGCCGGGGACAGCGAGCACGCGACGAGCTCGGTGGTGAAGCTGTTGGCGTCGGCCGGCCGCGGGTCCGGCGTGGTGCCGCTGCCGGCGCGCGGGTCCTCGCAGAAGTCACCGGGCTCGATCACGTCGATGCCGGTGTCTTCGCCGCCGGTGTCCTCACTGCCGGTGTCTTCGCCGCCGGTGTCTTCGGCGGCGTCGGGCATGGCGTCTTCGATGACGTCCGCGCCGGTGTCTTCGCCGCCGGTGTCTTCGGTGCCGCCAGTGTCTTCGGTGGCGTCGGGCATGGCGTCTTCGACGACGTCGGCGCCGGTGTCCTCGGTGCCGCCGGTGTCCTCGGTGCCGCCGGTGTCCTCGCCGCCGGAGTCTTCGGTGCCGCCGGTGTCTTCGGTGCCGCCGGAGTCTTCGGCACCTCCATCGGACGTGCCGCCGGCGTCGTCGGTGCCACCGGTGTCGCCGGTCACGGCCCCGCCGCCGCCGTCGGAGTCGGTGCCACAGCCGGACGCCACGAGAGCGCCAGCGAGGAGTACGGATGCAAACACGCGCGTCATGATCGCCTCATGAGGGACCGTGGCCGAAGGTTCGGCCGCCTGGGAATCATGCAGGTTGGACACGCGCCCGAGCGTGTCGGGTTACAGCATCTCGGACCCGCACGATCCGGTCCAGCCCCGTCGTCGAGCCGCGGCACGAATCGCGCCGCGGGCCGAGCGATTCGGGTGGTCCTGCCGCGCCGCCTCTGGCAGACTTCGCGCACCCCGACGCCCTGGACCCCGCATGCGCATCGAAGCCACGTCCGTCGACGACTACCTGTCGAAGCTGCCCGAAGACCGCATCGAGCCGATGACCCGCCTGCGCGAGGTCATCAACGCCAACCTGCCCGACGGGTTCGTCGAGACGCTCGGGTACGGGATGCCGGCGTGGGTCGTGCCGCACAGCCTGTACCCCGGCGGGTACCACTGCGACCCGAAGCTGCCGCTGCCGTTCTTGAACATCGCGTCGCAGAAGCGGCACATGGCGCTCTACCACATGGGCCTGTACGCAAATGAGCCGCTGATGGAGTGGTTCGTCGGCGAGTACCCGAACCACGCGCCGGTGAAGCTCGACATGGGCAAGAGCTGCGTGCGGTTCAAGAAGCCGGCGCACATCCCGTTCGACCTCATCGGCGAGCTCGTGACGAAGATGACGCCGCAGGCGTGGATCGACATCTACGAGAGCGCGGTGAAGCGCTGACGACGAGGCGGCGGCGCCCGCTGCGCCCCGCGGCGTCGGCGCGAGCCGGTCCGGACGCGCGGTCGGATTCCACCGGGGCGGGGGTTCGTGTACAACCCACGGACGCCTGCACCGGAGACTGATCATGGGACTGACCCGCCGCCAGTTCGTCCGCCTGATGTCCACGCTCGCCGCGATCTCGACGACCGGAGCGGTCGCCGGCTGTGGGGACGACGCCTCGAACGACGGGACGACGACCGACGGCGGGCTCGACGCTGGCGCGGACGCCGCCACCGATGGTGGGCTCGACGCGGGTGAGGACGCCGGCGAAGTGCCGTTCGTCGACGACGACTGGCAGAGCGACCCGACCGACCCCGACGACCTGCCCGAGTACTCGTACGACGGCGAGCCCGGTCCCGAGACCCTCTTCGACGTTGGCGTGGCCAGCGGCGACCCGCTGCCCGGCGCGGTGATCCTGTGGACGCACGTCGCGCCCGACACGGACGGACCCGTCGAGGTGTGGTGGGAGGTCGCCCGCGATCCGGACTTCGTGTCGCGGGTGCAGGTCGGCACGATCGAGGTCGACGGCGAGACCGACTACTGCGCGAAGGTCGACGTCGGCGACCTGCTGCCCGGGCGCCCGTACTACTACCGCTTTCACGCGCTGGGGCGCACGTCGGTGGTCGGGCGCACGCGTACGGCGCCGGTCGGCCGGGTGCAGAACCTGCGCTTCGGCGTGTGCTCGTGCGCGTGCTACACGTCCGGGTACTACCACGGGTACCGCAGCCTCGCCGAACGGTCGGATCTGCACGCCGTGCTGCACCTCGGCGACTACATCTACGAGGGCGGCGCGACCTACCTGCAGCAGGTCGAGGAGCGGGTGCACGTGCCCGCATCGCGCATCGTCGAGCTCGACGACTACCGGCAGCGGTACCACCACTACCGCACCGACGAGGACCTGCAGGAGGTCCACCGCCAGCACCCGATGATCCACGTCTGGGACGACCACGAGTCGCTGAACAACAGCTGGCGCGACGGCGCGGACGGCTTCGACGGCACGGCCGAGGAGTGGGCGGTACGCAAGGGCAACGCGTACCGGGCGATGATCGAGTGGATGCCGATCCGCGAGACCGGCACCGACCTGCGCGTGTGGCGGACCTTCCAGTACGGTGACCTCGCCGAGGTCATCATGCTCGACACCCGGATCTATGACCGCGACGAGCAGGTGAACGCGGGCAGCCCGGACATGCTCGACCCCGAGCGGTCTATCCTCGGCGAAGAGCAGGCGAGCTGGCTCGACGAGCGCCTGTGCGAGACCCCCGCCCAGTGGAAGATCATCGGCCAGCAGGTCATGTTCGCGCCCCTGCAGATCGGCGGCACCGGGCTGAATCCGGACCAGTGGGACGGGTACGCCGCGAGCCGCGAGCGCATCTACGACGTGCTCGGCGAGTGCGGGGTGAACGACGTCGTGGTGCTCACTGGCGACATTCACTCGACGTGGGCGAGCGACCTGCCGCGCAACCCGATCGACCCCGAGACGTACGACCCCGAGACGGGCGAGGGCTCCCTCGGCGTCGAGTTCGTCTGCACGTCGATCTCGACGCAGAGCCTCGGCGATACGGACGCGCTCGAGGACTTCGTGCTCGACTTCAACCCGCACATGAAGTGGGTCGACCTCAACCAGCGCGGCTACCTGGTGCTCGACCTGACCCCCGAGCGGGCACAGGCCGCCTGGACCCACTACGAGTCCGTGCTCACCCCCGATCGCGACGCCGCCGGCGAATACACCGCCCGCATCTTCTCGACGCAGACCGGGGCGAACCGCCTGCGCGAAGACGACACCGCGGCGCAGCCCCTCACGGCGGTCCCCGCGCCCGCGCCCTGAGGGCTCATCCCGGCCTCGGCGCGACTCGATGCATCCGGAGTTCGGAATCCTCGAGACGCGGTGCGGACCCGGTTCAAAGATTCTGAACAGAGGGTTGGAATCTTTGCCGTTGACTCGGCCCGAGCCCCCTCGTTACGGTCCATGGCATGAACACGATCGCGCACAACCTGCTGCACCTCGACCCGGTCCCGGCCGGTGTCGGGATCGATCGTGATCCGACCGTCGCTGTCGACGTTATTATTGTCGTTATCGTTCGCACCGAGGTGCGCGCGCTACGGCACTAGCTGCCCACTGGCCCGCACCTCGAAAGAGGGAGCGGGCCGGTCGCCGGACACTCCCTCGAAAGCGAGGGCGGGCCTCCACTGACCGGAGGTCCCGACATGTTCTGCTCGACGCTGACCCACTGCGGTAGCCGCCGCCCCGACCGCGGGGGGCTCCGATGACCGCATCGACTGTCTGGCTCGACGGCACGCTCGTCGACACCGCTGCGGCGGCGCCGTCGCACCTCGCCAACGGGCTGCACTACGGCACCGGGGTGTTCGAGGGCATCCGCAGCTACGCGACCACCGACGGCCCGCGCATCTTCCGGCTCGCCGAGCACATGGCCCGCTTCGCGAAGGGGGCGGCGCATCTGGGCATGGACGTCGACATCGACGCGATGGCGGCGGCGTGCGCCGAGGTGCTGCGCGCGAACGACCTGGGCGACGCGTACATCCGGCCGCTGTCGTGGTTCGACGGCGGGGGGCTGGGCCTCGACATGCGCGTGTTGACCGCACGTCACATGGTCGCGGCGATGCCGTGGTCGACGCACCTCGGCGACGACACGAAGGCGCGGGGGGTGACGCTGCGGACGTCGAGCTGGCGGCGGACGCCGTCGACGTCGGTGCCGGCGCTGAAGCTCTGCGGCAACTACGTCAATTCGGTGATCGCGCGGCGCGAGGCGCTGCTCGCCGGGTACGACGAGGCCCTCTTCGTCGACGACCGGGGCTTCGTGGTCGAGGGCTCGGCCGAGAACGTCTTCATGGTGCGCAACGGTCGGGTGACGGCGGTGCAGCACGCGGACGCGCTGCCGGGCATCACCCGCGACACCGTGCGCGAGCTGACCGGCGCGACCTCGCGGCCCGTGACGGCAGCCGAGCTGGCCGAGGCGGACGAGATCTTCCTGGTCGGCACGTCGGTCGAGGTCACCGGGGTGGCTCGACTCGACGAGCGCGATCTCGGCGTCGGCCCTGTGACCCGCGAGGTCGCGGCGCTCTACGACGCGGTCGTTCGCGGGCAACACGATGCCGGCCATGCGTGGCTGGCAGCGGCCTGAGGGGGTGAGCATGAAGAAGCCAGCAAAACACTACAGCCGCCATGTGACCCACGACCCCGGCCGACCCGCAGCGCGCGCGATGCTGCACGGCGTGGGTCTGACGGCGAGCGACCTCGAGCGGCCGCTGATCGGCATCTCGAGCGCCGGGTTCGAGGGCAACCCGTGCAATATGCACCTCAACGGGCTCGCGCGGCAGGTGCGCGAGAGCACGTGGGCGTCGGACCTGGTGGGCCTGGTGTTTCACCACGCCGGCGTCAGCGACGGCATCTCGATGGGGGCGCCGGGCATGCGGTACTCGCTGCCGTCGCGCGAACTCATCGCCGACTCGCTCGAGACGGTGATGCACGCCCAGAGCTACGACGGTCTGATCTCGGTCGTCGGGTGCGACAAGAACATGCCGGGGGCGCTGATTGGCATGGCGCGCCTCGATCGCCCGTCGCTCTGCGTGTACGGCGGCACGACGGGGTCGGGCAGCTATCGTGGCCGAAAGCTGAACGTCGTGTCGGCGTTCGAGGCGCTCGGCGAGCTGCAGGCCGGCCGCCTCTCGGACGCGGACTATACGGGCATCATCGAGAACGCCGTGCCCGGTCCGGGCGCGTGCGGCGGCATGTACACCGCCAACACGATGGCCTGCGTGATCGAGGCGATGGGCCTGTGCCTGCCGGGCAGCTCGTCGACGCCTGCGAGCGACCCGGCGAAGGCCGACGAGTGTGGGCGCGCGGGCGACGCGATGGTCGGCCTGCTCGAGCGCGGCGAGACCGCCCGCGCCTTCATGACCCGCGAGGCGTTCGAGAACGCGACGCGGCTGGCCGTGGTGCTCGGCGGCTCGACGAACATCGTGCTGCACCTGCTCGCAATCGCGCGCGCCGCGGACGTCGCGCTGACCCTCGCCGACATCGAGGCGTGGAGCGCGTCCACGCCCCTGCTGGCGGATCTCGCGCCGAGCGGGCCGTATCTGATGGAGGACCTCGCCGCAGTCGGTGGCACGCCCGCCGTGATGCGGCTGATGTTGGACGCAGGGTTGCTGCACGGCGACGCGCCGACGGTGACCGGCGGGACGCAGGCCGAGAACCTGGCGGACGTCGCGCTGCCGGCCCTCGACCCGCCAGTGCTGCGTCCGATGGAGTCGCCGGTCGCCGAGCGCGGGCACCTGCGGGTGCTGCGCGGCAACCTCGCGCCCGACGGTGCCGTTGCGAAGATCACCGGCAAGGAGGGCACGCGGTTCGAGGGGCCGGCGCGGGTGTTCGACAGCGAAGACGCCGCGAACCGCGCGATCGCGGGTGGCGGGCTGCGCGCTGGCGACGTCGTCGTCATCCGGTACACCGGTCCGCGCGGCGGCCCCGGCATGCCCGAGATGCTCAAGCCCACGTCGGCGATCATGGGCCTCGGCCTCGGCGGTGAGGTGGCGCTGATCACCGACGGCCGGTTCTCGGGAGGCACCCACGGGTTCGTCGTCGGGCACGTCGCGCCGGAGGCCCAGGTCGGTGGACCGATCGCCCTCGTCGAAGACGGCGATCGCGTGCTGATCGACGCCGACGCCGACCGCATCGAGCTGCTCGTCGATGAGGCAACGCTCGCCGCGCGCCGTGCGCGCTGGTCCGCGCCGCCCCTGAAGGCCCGAGGAGGCCTGCTCTACCGCTACGCCCACACCGTGTCGTCGGCCGCCGAAGGCTGCGTCACGGACTCGTTCGGAGGTGCATCTTGAACCAGTCACGAATGCCTGCCGCCAGCGCGCTCGGACGCTGGATGACCGGCGCCGAGGCGATCATCCACGGGCTCGAAGCCGCCGGCGTCGAGCGGATGTTCGGCTACCCCGGTGGCGCGATCATGCCGGTCTACGACGCGCTGCACGCGCTGGCGCCGTCGATCGAGCACGTGCTCGTTCGGCACGAGCAGGGCGCGGTGCACGCGGCGCAGGGCTACGCGCGTGCCACGCGCCGGTGTGGCGTCTGCCTCGCGACGTCGGGACCGGGCGCGACGAATCTGGTGACCGGCCTCGCCGATGCGCGCATCGACTCGACGCCGCTCGTCTGCATCGTCGGGCAGGTGGCGTCCCATCTGCTCGGTACCGATGCGTTTCAGGAGACCGACGTCATCAACCTCACGGCGCCGGTCACGAAGTACAACCTGCAGGTCACGCGGGCCGAGGACCTGCCCGATGCCATCGCGCGGGCGTTTCACATCGCCACGACCGGTCGCCCGGGGCCGGTGTTGCTCGACATCACGAAGGATGCGCAGCAGGGCCAGGTCTGGTTCGACGGCCTGCCGAAGGTCGACCTGCGCACGTATCGCCCGGTGCCGATTGCAACCGCCGCGAGCCTCGATGCGGCCGCCGAGCTGCTGAACGCGGCCGAGCGACCGCTGATCATCGCGGGGCAGGGCGTGGTGCTGTCGGGCGGTCGCGCGGCGCTGCAGGCCCTCGCCGAGCGCACGGGAGCGCCGGTGGCGTGGACGTTGCTGGGGCTCGACGCGTTCCCGACCAGCCACCCGCAGGCCGTCGGGATGGTGGGGATGCACGGCCGGTACGGCGCGAACGTGCTGACGAACGCGTGCGACGTGCTGCTCGCCGTCGGCATGCGCTTCGACGACCGGGTCACCGGCGACCCGAAGCGGTACGCGGCCGACGCTGACATCATCCACGTCGACATCGATCCCGCAGAGATCGGCAAGATCATCCCCGCGGCGGTCGGCGTGCTCGGTGACGCGCGCGACGCGATGGAGCGTCTGCTGCCTCGGCTTGCGACGCGGACGCATGACGCGTGGCGCGAGCGATTCGCCGAACACGACGCCATCGAGTTCGAGAAGGTCGTGCGGCACGACGTGGCCCCCGCCACCGGCACGCTGCGGATGGGCGAGGTGGTCGCGCGCCTGACCGAAGCCACCGACGGCGAGGCCATCCTCGTGTCCGACGTCGGCCAGCATCAGATGATCACGGCGCGGTACGGCCGGTTCGAGTGCGCGCACACCAGCATCACGTCCGGCGGGCTGGGCACGATGGGCTTCGGGCTGCCGGCGGCGATCGGCGCTGCGCTCGGCCGCCCGGATCGCACCGTGATCTCGGTCAACGGCGACGGCGGGTTTCAGATGAACCTGCAGGAGCTCGGCACGATCATGCAGACGGGCGCCGCGGTGAAGATCGTGGTCCTCGACAACCGCTTTCTGGGCATGGTCCGCCAGTGGCAGGAGCTCTTCTACGAGCGCCGGTATTCGGCGACCGAGATGGCCAGCCCCGACCTCGTTCGGCTGGCGTCCGCGTACCGCATCCCCGGCGTCCACGTCGCCGATCGCGCCGACCTCGACGGCGCGATCGAGGCGATGCTCGCCTGCCCGGGGCCCTTTCTGCTGCACGTCAGCGTCGAGGCGCAGGGCAACGTCTTCCCCATGGTGCCGTCCGGCGCCTCGATCTCCGACATCCAGCTGGAGGCTTGAGATGACCCCCCCGACCACGGACGCGGTGCGTCCTCTGACCATCAGCCTCTTCGCCGAGAACCGGCCCGGGATCCTGCAACGGGTCACGTGCGCGTTCAGCCGGCGCACGCTGAACATCGACAGCCTGACAGTCTCGCCCAGCGAGCGGCCGGGGCTGCACCGGTTCACCATCGCGGTCCGCACCACCTGGCACCGCGCCGAGCGGCTGGCTCGTCAGCTCGAGCGCGAGGTCGAGGTCGATGTGGCCCACGTGTTCGAAGACGACGCGACGGTGCATCGTGATCTCGCGCTGTTCAAAGTGCACCCGTCGTCGCTCGACGACGACGCGTTCGCGCGCCTGATGTGGACGTTCGATGTCGCGGTAGTCGAGGCCGCCGACGATCAGGTGACCCTGCAGATGACCGGCACCTGCGACGAGGTCGACGCCCTCGTCGATGCGCTGGCGCCCTGGGGGGTCATGCAGTTCGTCCGCTCGGGGCGCATCGCCCTGGATCGGCGCCCGTGCCGGCCGGTTGCTGTGCATCGCGAGATGCAGAGCCCGTTCACGGCTCCACCTGCCCCTGCCCGATGACCCCCGGGGCCATCTCGAGTGGACCGAGCCTCACCGCGGCACGACGACACGGGCCGCGAAACCGAACCGAACCGAATCGACCCCAACACGCGGGCGTCGCCCGCACCGACCCACAAGAGGACACCGTATGGCACGCATGAAGTTTGGAGACACCTGGGAGAACGTGGTGACCCGTGACGAGTTCTCGCTCGAGCGGGCGCGACACACCCTCGCGAACGAGCGCATCGCCGTGCTCGGCTATGGCGTCCAGGGCCCCGGGCAGGCGCTGAACCTGCGCGACAACGGATTCGACGTCATTGTCGGCCAGCGAAAGGGCTCACGCACCTGGGACAAAGCGGTCGCTGACGGCTGGATCCCCGGCGAGACGCTCTTCGAGCTCGAAGAGGCGTGCCGTCGAGGCACGTTGCTGATGAACCTGCTGTCGGACGCCGGGCAGATCGCGACGTGGCCGACCCTGCGCGAGAACCTGCAGCCGGGGCAGTGCCTGTATTTCTCGCACGGGTTCGGCATCACGTTTGCGGACGAGACCGGCATCGAGGCGCCCGACGGCGTCGACGTCGTGCTGGTCGCCCCGAAGGGCAGCGGCACCTCGCTGCGGCGGCTCTTTCTGGCCGGCGAAGGCCTCAACTCGAGCTACGCGATCCACCGCGACGCCACCGGTCTCGGGTTCGAGCGGGCCGTCGCGCTCGGCATCGGCATCGGGTCGGGCTACCTGTTCGAGACGACGTTCGAGAACGAGGTGTACTCGGACCTGACCGGCGAGCGCGGCGCCCTGATGGGCGCGCTCGCGGGCCTGATCGAAGCCCAGTACGAGACGCTGCGTCGCAACGGGCACTCGCCGTCCGAGGCCTTCAACGAGACCGTCGAGGAGCTCACCCAGAGCCTCGTGCCGCTCGTCGGCGAGAACGGCATGGCGTGGATGTTCGCCAACACCTCGACGACGGCTCAGCGGGGCGCCCTCGACTGGCGCCACCGGTTCCGCGAAGCCACCGCGCCCGTCTTCGAGGACCTCTACGCCAGCGTCCGGCGGGGTGACGAGGCGCGCACCGTGATCCGTGCGGGGCAGGATCCGCAGTACCGCGAGCGGCTCGAACAGGAGCTGTCCGAGGTGCAGGCCAGCGAGCTGTGGCGCACGGGCGAGCAGGTGCGGCAGCTGCGCCCGGGTCGGGCCGCCGAGGCCTGATCGGCACTGCCGCCTGCGCAGCCGCATGGTCACGCGGCCGCGCGGGCGGTGGCGCCCATCGGTGCGCTGCGCAGGCGAGCGACCTCGTCACAGACGGCGCCACGCAGGTCGGTCCGCGGCACGACGCCGAGCACCGTGCGCAGCGCCGATTCGTCGAGCAGCACAGGCTGCTGCCACAAGTAGCGCATGCGGTGAACCAGGCGCAGCTCGGCGTTGAAGAGGCCCATGACAGCGAGCAGCGGCCACGGCACTCGACGCGCCGGACGGCTTCGATCGTCGAGCGCGTCGCGGAGCGCCTCGACCAGCTGCCGCCCGGTCAGTACGTGACCCGCGAAGTGGAACACGGCCGCCTGGGGCAGACGATTTGCGCGGTTGAGGAGTGCGACGTGCGCGCATGCGAAGTCGGGCAGATAGCACCACGCATGCGGGACGTCGTCGTCGGACGGCATCCGGATGGCGCCACCGTCGATGGCCCGTTCGAGCACGTGTGCCATCCAGCTGGTGCGCGAGCCGCCGCCGAAGAAGTCGCCGCCGCGCAGGACGATCAGCCGCGCGCCGCGTTGGGTTGCGCCGGTGAGAATCTCCTCGACGCGGACGCGGATCCGGCCGAGCTCTGTCGGCGGTGCCGGCGCGGTCTGCGGGGTGATGCCGACGGATGGCGCGTAGTTGTACACATTGCCGGGGAAGAGAATCGTCGCGCCGACCTGCGCGGCTGCGTCGGCGACCCGGTGGGCGATCGTCTCGGCTTCCGCCGCCCAGCGGGGGTACGGCACGTTGACGCCGTGGGCGACTACGTTGACTCCGCGGGACGCGCCTGGCAACGCGGCCGCGTCGTGGACGTCGCCCTCGACGAGCTCGACCGGCCCGGGCAGCCGCTCGGCCACGGGTCGCGCGCGGTCGATGCTCCGCACCAGAGCGCGGACCCGGTAGCCGTCCTCGAGCAGCGCGCGGGCGATGGCCTCTCCCCAGGCGCCGGTGAGACCGAGGACGAGGGCGCGGCGGACGGTAGGGGCGGGGGCATCGATCGGGGGCATGGCGAATCTCCGTGATGGCGGCGGCGCCGCGTGAGGTGGATTCAATCTGCACGCACATCTGCGAATTGACATCGGTCGATGCTGGGGGTCTGGTATCCAGATATGAATGGGATGGACTGGAACCTGGTGCGTTCGTTCGTCGCGGTCGCCGAGCAGGGCTCGATGAGCGCGGCCGCGCGGGCGCTGCGCACGTCGCAGCCGACCCTGTCGCGCCATATCGCCACCCTCGAAGATCACCTCGGCGTCCGCCTCTTCGTCCGGCACGCCCGCGGGCTCACCCTGACCCGTGAGGGCACGGCCCTGTTCGAGCGCGCAGCGACCGTCCGCGACGCGTTCGGCGCGTTCGAGCGAGGCGCCACCGGGCTCGATCCGGACCTCGCCGGCACCGTCCGGATCACCGCGTCCGAAGTGGTGGCGGTGCACGTGCTGCCGGCGTGGGTGGCGGGGATGCGCCGTGAGCACCCCGGCATCGACCTCGAGGTCGTGGCCGACAACCGCGCGACGAACCTGCTGCGCCGCGACGCCGATATCGCGGTTCGCATGTACCCGCCGACGCAGCTCGACCTCGTGGCCCGGCACGTCGCGGACTCCGAGCTCGGGTTGTACGCCCACGACGACTATCTCGCCGACGCACCGCCTCTGGACGGACTCGACGTCGACGCGCTTCGCCGGCACACGGTGCTCGGGCTCGATCGCGACGACCTCTTCGTGCGCACCCTCGACAGGCTCGGGCTCTCGATCCCGCGGGGCGCGTTCGCCGTGCGCTCGGACTGCCAGCCGTTTCATGTCGAGGCGCTCCGGCACGGGGCCGGCATCGTCGCCGCCCAGCGCGCCATCGCCGAGCGCATCCCCGGGGTGCGGCGGGTGGCGCCGGACGTCTCGCTCGGCGTGTTGCCCGTCTGGCTGGTCGCCCACGAGGACGTGCGCCGCAGCCCGCGGGTGCGCGCGTGCTTCGACCACCTTTTCGCGTGGCTCCGCCTGTGGTTCGTAGGACCACCGGCCGCCGAAGATCCCCCGCGTTGAATCCTGCGCCCGGGATCCGGCGTCGGACCCGTCGTCCCGCTGTCCGTCTCGACGGCGGGCTGGACCCGAGTCGGACATGGCAGCGACGAGAGAACGACAGCAGGCGATTCTGGCCGGGCCCATCGGCCCGACGATGCTCCAGATGGCGTGGCCGATGCTCATCGGCATCGCCGCCATCGTGCTCTTCAACGTGGTCGACACCTTCTGGGTCGGCCAGCTCGGCGCGACCGAGCTGGCGGCGATGTCGTTCACCTTCCCCGTCGTGATGATCGTCTTCAGCGTGGCGATGGGCATCGGCATCGGCGCGACCGCCGTGATCGCCCGTGCGCTCGGTCACGGCGACGAGCAGCAGGTGCGCCGGTTGACGACGGACGCGCTGCTGCTCGCGAACACCTCGGTCATCCTCGTGGCGGTGCTCGGGCTCGTGACGATCGACCCGCTCTTCAGGGCCATGGGGGCGCCTGACGCGCTGCTGCCCCTGATCCGGCAGTACATGGTGCCGTGGTATCTCGGCGTCGGGCTGCTCGTGATCCCGATGGTCGGCAACAGCGCGATCCGCGCGACGGGCGACACGAAGACGCCCAGCTACATCATGCTCGTGGCCGGCCTGGTGAACGCGGTGCTCGACCCGTTCTTGATTTTCGGGTGGGGCTTCTTCCCGAAGCTCGGGTTGACCGGTGCGGCGCTGTCGACGGTGGCGAGCTATGCGGGCGCGTTCGTCGTGGCGCTCTGGGTGCTCGTGCGCCGCGAACGCCTCATCACGTTCGAGTGGCCGGCGATGGCCGACGTCCTCGACTCGTGGCGCCGCATCCTGCACATCGGCCTGCCCGCCGGTGCGACGAACATGCTCGGACCCGTCTCGGCCGGACTGCTGACCCGGATGGTCGCGGACTACGGAGAGCTGCCGGTCGCTGCGTGGGGCGTCGGCACGCGCATCGAGGGACTCGCCACGATCGGCATCGGCGCGCTGTCGACGGCGGTCACGCCGTTCATCGGACAGAACTTCGGGGCAGGCAACTGCGACCGCATCCGCCGATCGATGCGCTTCGCGATCGGCGCCGTGCTCGTCTGGGGCTTCGGCGCCGCCGCCGTCCTCGCGCTCGGCGCCGGCCCGATCGCGAGCCTGTTCAACGACGAGCCCGAGGTCGTCACGTGGGCTGCGTTGTACCTGATGGTGATCCCGATCAGCTACGGCATGCTCGGCGTCGCCCAGGTGATTGGCACGTCCCTCAACGCGCTGAACCGTCCACTCAAGGCGTCGGGGCTGGTGGTCACCCGGCTGCTCGTGCTCGCCGTCCCCCTGGCGTGGCTCGGGTCGGAGCTCGGCGGCCTCACCGGCCTCTTCGCCGGCATCGCCGCTGCGAACATCTTGATCGGCGTGGTCGCGCTTGCCGTCGTGTACCGCCAGCTGGCCGTCGTCGAGGACGAGGTCGAGGCACGCGGGATCGTGCCCGAGCCGGCCCCGGCGTGAGTGCATCGACGACCCGAATGCGTGGTTCGACGACCGGGGCGACTCGGCGTCGAGAAGACCGATGAATGCTGCGTGTCCCGCCCCGCCGGTTTGCATCCGCTCGGTTCTCCTTCGACGGCGACGACGACCAGAACTACATCACCGTCGCCGACGCGTTCGACGACATCCTGCGCGTCGCGTGGGACTCCGGCACGATCGACTACCAGCGGTCGCCCGACACCGAGCCGGAGCCGACGAACACCTTCCTCACGTCGGTCCGTGGCATCACGGCGAACGACGACGAGGCGGCGCTGTGGACCGGCGTGCACGTCTACCCGATCAACAGCGGCGCCGACACGCAGGTGGACCAGTACCACCCGCTCGCCGACGAGCTCGATTTCGGCGCGCTCGAGCTCCAGAAGGGCCACACCCTGCAGCTGATCCGCATCGTCGACCGTGATCGGGACTGGCTCGGCGAGCGTGGCGAGTACGCGTTCGGCACGGACCCGAACGACCCGGACTCCGACGGCGACGGCTGCATCGACGGCTTCGAGGTCGTCGGTCAGGTGTTCGAGGTGGACGGCGAGACCGTGCGGTACCGCTCGGACCCGGCGGACCCGAACACCGACGACGACCTCGTCGACGACTGCGAAGAGTACGAGATGGGCACCAACCCGTCGGACACGTCGAACCAGGCACCGGTCGCGTCGGTGACCGTCGGCACGGCGGACGGCGTGCGCGCGGTGTTCAACTTCGGCTGGACGGACGTCGACAGCCCGTTCGCCACCGAGAACCGCTACACGCTCGACGACGGCGCCGAGGTGGTCCTGCCCCTCGAGCCGACCGCGCCGAATCCGATCGGCGTCGAGCTCTTCATCCGCGAGGGTGGGCGCCACACGTTCACCGCGCGGGTGTCCGACGGCGGGCGGCTGAGCGAGCCTGTGTCCGTCCCCTACACCGTCGGCACCGTGAGCGGCGCGACGCAGACGTACGCGATCAACGGGTCCACCGACGAGGTGTTCTCGGGCGTGGTCGACGGGCTCAACGCGTCGTCGGTCTCGTTCGTCGGCGGCCGAGACGGCACCGTTCGCGGCGCGGCGCACACGTACCTGCGCGGCGAGGCCGGGCTGCTGCAGGGCGGACCGTTCTCGCTGGCCGCCGACTACACCTGGTCGGTGTGGGTGCGGGTCGACTCCGTCGGCAGCGAGACGCTGGCGTTCGGTCAGGCCGGCGAGTTCGCCGTGAACCTCACCCCCGATGGCGCCTCGCTGCACGACGTGCACAGCAGCACATACGCCGGTGACGGCAAACGCATCGTCGACGGCGACTCGGGCACGTGGTCCGAGGGGGACTGGGCGCACATCGTGGTGACCGTCGCGGGCACGAGCGCGGCGTTCTACATCAACGGCACCCGGATGGGCACCGGCACGATGTCGTCGGCCGAGCGCGCCTACTGCGAGGTGTTCTGGGGCAAGCCGGAGAGCTCCGAAGTGGCCTGCAACGACCTGCGTCGCGCGGAGGCGTTCGAAGGCGGGCTGCGCGTCGCGTTCGACGACCTGCGCATCTTCGACCGCGCGATCTCGCAGTACGAGGTCGAGGCGCTCTACGTCAGCCTGCCCTGAGCGACCGACGGGGCGCGTCGACGCACGGCGCCCGGCTCAAGACGGCGGCGCGGCCGAACCGCGGCGGCGCGCGTCGCGATCGGATCAGCGGGTGCCCTCGAAGGTCCACATCGTGTCGCCGTCGAAGGTCGCCATGATGAGCACCGTGTCGCCCTCGAGGCGCACGGTCGCGCTGACCGGCGTCGGGTTGCGGCCGTCGCCGAGGTCCACGAGGCAGGTGGCGTCGTCGACCGACGTCCACGTGGGCGCGTCGCCCTGCAGGTCGATGTTGCAGAAATCCTGCAGGCCGAGCTGCAGCTGGCCGCTCGTGTGATCGAGCACTTCGATCGTGTGGTCCTCGCTCTCGCCCTCGACGCGGCTGATCGTGCCCGTCCACGACCCGACGAGCGTCGGCGCCTCGGCGGACTCGTCGGCGCCACCGGCTTCGCCGCCTCCGCCGCTGTTGCAGGCGACGGCGAGGGGGGCGAGGGCGACGAGGGCGGTCAGAATGCGGGTGTGCACGGTGCACTCCGGGGCGGTGAGGTGAGGGACGCTGCGGGCGAACGCCCGAGGCGCCGCGAGGGTGGGGCGAGCCCGCCGACGACGCAAGGGCGACGCCGGGCCACCGCACGCACCGCGGTCAGCGCCCCGGGCCAGCGCCCGGGTCAGCGCCCGCGTCAGCGCTCGGTCGGCGAGACGGTGGCCCAGACCGCCCGGTGATCCGAGAGCGGGTCACACAGGTCCGCCGGGCAGATCCCCGGGTTCGTCGTGGTCACGCCGAGACCGAAGAGCAGGTCGATGACCAGCCCGCCGCGGGTGCCCCGCTGGTCCCACGGCAGGCCGACGTGCGGGTCCTCGAACCCGCGACCGAAGAACGCCTCGACGGTCGCGTCGGTGCGCGTGCCCTGCTGCAGGTCGACGAAGTACGTGCCGTTGTTCGTGTCGCCGCCCACGACGACCGGCCAGGGCTGCGCCGCGGCGCGCTCGGCGGTGGCGTTCGCCTGGTTCACCTGGTCGTTCTCGAAGAACGGGTTGGACTCGTAGTGCACGGACACCACGTGCAGGATCTCGTCGCCGATGCGGACGTCCGCGGCGACGTCGATGCGACCGCCGAGCCGGGGTTCGCCGTCGTCGCCCCGGTCTTCGGGCGGCACGTACCAGTCGCGGTTGTCGTCGTGGCGCAGCACCTCGACGTTGCCGAGGGGGTACCGGCTGAAGATCGCGTTGCCGTGCTCGCACATCGTCTCGATCGTGCCGCCGGGCCCGCCGGGGCGCGGCAGCTCGATGAACTCGACCGCAAACACGTAGTTCATGCCGAGGGCCTCGGCGTACTCGCGCGCGACGTCGCGGTATCCGCTGCGGCTGCAGCCCCGATCGAGTTCACTGGCCAGCAGGATGTCGGGGACGGGCAGCGCCGGGTCCTCGCGCAGCGCGGCGAGCTGGGCGTCGAGGTGCACGCCGCGCTCGATGTTCCAGGTCATCACGACGATCGCGTCGGTCGGGGCCACGTCGCCGGGGGCGAGATTCGCGCCCTCGAGTCGGCAGTCGATCTGCACGGTGTCTGCTGCGTCGTCGGGGGCGGCCGACTCCGCGCAGAGGCGGTCGCTGCGGACGTCGGCGGCGTCGCCGCTCGGGTCCCACGGCTCGAAGGGCGGGGGGCTGGCGTCGGCGTCGCGCGCGTCCGCGTCCCCCGTCGTGTCAGCATCCGAGCCACCATCGGCCCGAGCGTCCGTTGCGGCGTCGATCGCTCCGGCATCGGACGCTCCGCCGTCGTTCGCGTCGGCGTCGCCGGGGTCCGACGAGACATCGCCGCACGCTCCACCGAGCGAAGCGGCGACCGAAGCGGCGACCACAGCGGCGAGCATGGCCGCAGACGGGCGAGTGGGGATCGGCATGGACCGGCGGGGGGCGAGGGGCGATGCTGTCGCAGCCTGCCCGCGCGCCTGCCGAACGTCGAGGCCCGCGCCGGGCGTCACCCCACCGCCATCACCGGACGGTCGAGCCCTCGTCGGGCCGGCCTCGAGACGCCACCCATGGCCGACCCCGATCGCCCGACCCGCATCACCCTGCTCGACACCCTGCGCGGGGTCGCGACGCTCGGCATTCTGTGGATGAACGTCGTGTCGTTCGGGCTGGTCGAGGGCGCCTACTACAACGTGTCGCTCGGCGGCGCGGACACACCCCTCGCGCACGCGGTCGGGATCGCCGGCGAGGTGTTCTTCGACCAGAAGATGATGGCGCTCTTCTCGATGCTCTTCGGCGCCGGCATCGTGCTTTTCGCCGAGCGGGTCGAGGCCCGCGGCGGGCGGGCGCTGTGGCGAAGCTTGTGGCGCAACCTGCTGCTGCTCGGCATCGGCGCTGTCCACGCGGTGCTCTGGGTCGGCGACATCCTGTCCGTGTACGCGATCTGCGCGCCGGGGCTCCTGCTGCTGCGGCGTCGGTCCGACCGCACACTGCTCGCGGTCAGCGCGGTGGCGTGGGCGCTCGTCGTGGCGCTGCCCTTCGCGATGCAACGCCTCGTGCCGCTGACCCCCGAGGCCCTCGGTGGCGTCTGGTTCGCCGGCGCGGTGGGGGGCGGCCCGGACGCCGACCTTGTGACGCTGTCCATCGTCGCGGATGTCTTCCTACGAGCGTTCGGCGCGATGACCCTGGGCATGGTGCTCTACCGGTCAGGCGCGCTGACCGGCGCCTGGTCGACCGCCGCATACCGTCGCATGGCAGCGATCGGTTGCGGGCTGGGGCTGCCCCTCGCGGCCGCCGGTACCGCGTGGGTGGTGTCGTCCGGCTACGACCCACGGCTGGCGTTCGTCGGCGGCGTGCCGAACGCGATCGCCACGGTGCCCGTCGCCCTCGGCTACCTCGGCCTCGTCGCCCTCTTCGACCGACGTGCGGTGACCTGGTGGCACGAGCGACTGCGCGCGGTCGGGCGTACGGCGCTGACGAACTACCTCGCCCAGACGGTGATCAGCCTGCTCGTTCTGCGCGTGCTCGTGGACCGCGGGACGTTCGACCGCGCCGAACTGGTGGTCTTCGTTCTCGGTGTGCAGCTCACCCAGCTCGTCGTGTCGCACGCGTGGCTGCAGCAGTTTCGTCAGGGGCCGGTCGAAGCCCTGTGGCGCCGCGTCACGTGGTGGGGGCCGCGCCCGCGCGGCGCGACGTCGACGTAGCGGGCGCGAGTCCGAGATTCCGGTTGCCTGGCCCCCCCGTGCCTGACTATGTGCAGTGGCAATCGTGATCATCGCTCGATTCGGGCGAGCCACAGCATTGGGGTTTTCATGCATCGACTGCGGATCTCGGCGGTCGCCACGGCGTTGTTCCTGGCGGCCTGTAGTAGCGGCACGGACGGGGCCGGATCGGACACCGGCGCGACGGACACCGGCACGGACACCGGCGGCGACGTCACCATCACCGACACCGGTGGCACGGACACCGGCGAAGACAGCGGTACCGACACCGGGATCGATACCGGCGAGGACGCGGGTGAAGACGCCGGCGAGGACGCCGGAGAGGACGCCGTGTCGTGTGACGATGCCTGTGAAGACGGCGACACGCGCTGCGATGGCGACACCCTCGAGACCTGCGTGTCCGACGAAGACGGCTGCTTCGACTTCGAGGCGACCGACTGCGCTGCGACCGACGAGATCTGCCTCGAGACCGATGACGGCGCCGGCTGCTTCGCCCCGACCTGCGACGACGGCGCGACCGGTGGCGCCGAGACCGACGTCGACTGTGGCGGCGACTGCGAGCCCTGTGACGACGGGCTCGGTTGCGCCGTGGCCGAAGACTGCATCAGTGGTGTCTGTGGCGACGACGGGCTTTGTGCCGCGCCCGCCTGCGACGACGGTCTGATGAACGGCGACGAGTCCGACGTGGACTGCGGGGGCTCGTGCGGCGCGTGCGACGACGGCGCGATGTGCGGGTCGGGCGAGGACTGCTCGAGCGACACGTGCGACGACGGCCTCTGCGTGCCCGCGCACTGCGTGGACGGCGAGCAGAACGAGGACGAGACCGACGTCGACTGCGGCGGCTCGTGCCCCGGTTGCGACGTCGATGAGATGTGCCTCGAGGGCGCGGACTGCGCGTCCGAGGCGTGCTTCGACGCCGTCTGCATCCCCGCGCACTGCGTCGATGGCGAGCAGAACGAAGACGAGTCCGACCTGGACTGCGGCGGATCGTGCCCGGTGTGTACCGTCGGCGAGGGCTGCGGCACCGGCGACGACTGCGACAGCGGCGTGTGCGGCGACGACGGGCTCTGTGCGGCGCCCGCGTGCGACGACGCCGTGGCGAACGGCGACGAGACGGACGTGGACTGCGGCGGCTCGTGTGAACCGTGCGCCGACGGGCTCGGCTGCGAAGGCGCGGCGGACTGCACCAGCGGCGTGTGCGGCGACGACGGGCTCTGCGCCCCGCCGGCCTGCGGCGACGGCGTCGTGAACGGCGACGAGGCCTGCGACGACGGCAACGACGTCGACACGGACGCGTGCACGAATGCCTGCACCGTCGCGGTGTGCGGCGACACGATCGTCGGCCCCGGCGAAGAATGCGACGACGGCAATGACGTCGACACCGATGCCTGCACGAATGCCTGCGAAGACGCCGAGTGCGGGGACGAGATCGTCGGCCCGGGCGAAGAGTGCGACGATGGCAACGACGTCGACACCGATGCCTGCACGAACGCCTGCACCGACGCCGTGTGCGGTGACGAGATCATCGGCCCGGGCGAAGAGTGCGACGACGGCAACGACGTCGACACCGATGCCTGCACGAATGCGTGCACGGACGCGGTGTGTGGTGACGCGATCGTCGGCCCCGGCGAAGAGTGCGACGACGGCAATGACGTCGACACCGATGCCTGCACGAACGCCTGCACCGACGCGGTGTGTGGTGATGGCATCGTCGGCCTCGGCGAGGCGTGCGACGACGGCAACGACGACGACACCGACGCCTGCACGAATGCGTGCGCGATCGCGGTGTGCGGCGACGGGATCGTGCACGCCGGCGTCGAGGCCTGCGATGACGGCAACGACGTCGACACGGACGCGTGCACGAACGCCTGCGAAGTGAACCTCTGCGGCAACAGCGTCATCGACGAGGGCGAGAACTGCGACGACGGCAACCGCGTCGCCGGGGACGGCTGCAGCGCGCTGTGCCGCGTCGAGATCGACCTGTGCCGCTCGTCCGAGGTGCTCGTCGTGGTGGACCAGCCGACGGACGCAACGTCCCTGACCGACTACTTCGACGAAGCGGGCTTCGCGTACACGCTTGTCGAGCAGGTCGGCGGAGCGACCACCGGCGACCTCGCGACGCTGAACGCGTACGACGTGATCATCTTCTACCAGCACGACCGGATCATCTCGGCCGCCGAGGTCGCCGCGCTGAACACCTGGATCGACAATGGCGGGTACCTGATCGTCACCGGGTACGACAGCCTCGGCAGCCCGACGGATGACAACCTCGCCGCCGTGGTCCGCAGCACGACCGCGGGCGACGGCCCGTTCGGGCAGTCCCGCTCGACGGTCGAGGCCGTCTCGGTGCCGGCGACGACCGGACGGTTCGGCGCGGTGCCCGCGGGGAGTGCGATCGAGCACTCCGGCGGGACGGATCACGACCGGGCGGCACCCGCGGTGGGGACGACGGTCATCGCGCGCACGACGGACGGGTCGCCGAAGATCCTCTACACCACCGACATCGGGGCCGGTGGCGGCACGGTGTACTACTGGAACGGCAACGGGTCGGGCGGCAACCGCGCGTTCCACGACTGGACCATGGACTCCGTCGGCGAGACGCTCTTCCTCAACATGCTCGCGGACGGGTGCGACGCGCCGACGACCTTCTCGGGCGTACGGACGGCCGTCCCCACGGACGAGCTCGTCGGGTGGACCGAGTGCTTCCGGGAGCGGTACCAGAACGGCGGGACCACCATCGCTTCGGTGACGGCCGCCTGCACCGGCTCGCACCTCATGCTGGCGTGCCGTTCGACCGGCAGCGACACGCTCGCGGTGGCGGCGTATGCGCCGCGCGAAGACGTGCTCTTCGACACCGGTTTCAACAACACGCCGCGCAACGCGAACGGCGTAGGGTGGTACTTCCACGAGCGATCCTCGTGGGGGTTCGCGCCCGAGGGCGAATCGATCAGTCGCAGCAGCTGCGACACCGCGGGCACGCGCACGGACGAGCGCCTCTGCTGGCACACGGGCAGCGGCACGCTGACCCCCGGCTGGTCCTGCGGCAGCAACCGCAACCTGAACCTCAGCGCGGACTTCGAACGCGTCGTGCTCACCGCCGACCTCTGACCCGTCGGTTCCGCATGCACCGCCGCGCCCCGGACGTCGTTGGGGGCGCGGCGCAGGGTTTCTGGGCGCTCGACACGAGCGGTGGACCCGGTGCGGAGGCCACCACCACTGCGTCGGCGCGGCGCGTCGTCCGGGTAGACCTGCGAGATTCGGGTTGTGCCCCCCGCCGCGTCCTGACACACTCCTCGCTCGAACCAGAGGGGCCCGGGTTCTCGGGCCGAACAATCGGATGGGGTTTTATGCAACGACTGCGAATTGCGGCGGTCGCCTCGGCTATGCTGTTGGCGGCGTGTAGTGGTGGGACCGATGGGACGGGTGGTGACACCGGCACCACGGACACCGGTGTGACGGACACCGGCGGCGATTCCGGCGGTACGGACACCGGAGCGACGGATACGGGCGGCACCGACGGTGGGACCGACACCGGCGCGGACACCGGGATCGACACCGGTGAAGATGCCGGCACGGACACGGGCACCGACGCATTCGTGTGTGACGACGCCTGCGACGACGGCGACACCCGCTGCGACGGCGACACCCTCGAGACCTGCGTCGCCGACGAGGACGGCTGCTTCGACTTCGAGGCGACCGACTGTGCGGCGAGCGGCGAGCTCTGCCTCGAGGGTGATGACGGCGCGGCGTGCTTCGCGCCGACCTGCGACGACGGCACGATCGGCGGCAACGAGACCGACGTGGACTGCGGCGGCGACTGTGAGCCCTGCGACGACGGGCTCGGCTGCGCGGTGGCTGACGACTGCGTCAGCGGCGTCTGCGGCGACGACAGTCTGTGCGCCGCGCCGGCGTGTGATGACGGCGTGATGAACGGCGACGAGTCCGACGTGGACTGCGGCGGCTCGTGCGATCCGTGCGACGACGGCGCCATGTGCGGCGTGGCCGAGGACTGCGCCAGCGAGACCTGCGAAGACGAGATCTGCGTGCCGGCGCACTGCGTGGACGGCGAGCAGAACGAGGACGAGACCGACGTGGACTGCGGCGGCTCGTGCCTCGGCTGCGAGGTCGACGAGATGTGCCTGGAGGGCGCCGACTGCGCGTCCGAGGCGTGCTTCGACGCGGTCTGCATCCCTGCGCACTGCGTGGACGGTGAGCAGAACGAAGACGAGTCCGACGTGGACTGCGGCGGCGCCTGCCCGGCGTGCGGCGACGGCGGCGGTTGCGCCGGCGCCGACGACTGCATCAGCGGCGTCTGCGGCGACGACGACCTGTGCGCCGCGCCGGCGTGCGGCGACGGCGTCGTGAACGGCGACGAAGCGTGCGACGACGGCAACGACGTCGACACCGACGCGTGCACGAACGCCTGCACGGTCGCCGTCTGTGGCGACGCGATCGTCGGCCCGGGCGAGGAGTGCGACGACGGCAACGACGTCGACACCGACGCGTGCACGAACGCCTGCACGGTCGCGGTCTGTGGCGACGCGATCGTCGGCCCCGGCGAAGAGTGCGACGACGGCAACGACGTGGACACCGACGCCTGCACGAGCGCCTGCACCGACGCGGTGTGCGGCGACACGATCGTCGGCCCGGGCGAAGAGTGCGACGACGGCAACGACGTCGACACCGACGCCTGCACGAATGCCTGCACGGATGCGGTCTGTGGCGACGCGATCGTCGGCCCGGGCGAGGAGTGCGACGACGGCAACGACGTCGACACGGACGCCTGCACGAACGCGTGCACGGATGCGGTGTGCGGCGACACGATCGTCGGCCCGGGCGAAGAGTGCGACGACGGCAACGACGTCGACACGGATGCCTGCACGAACGCCTGCACCGACGCGGTCTGTGGCGACGCGATCGTGGGCCCCGGCGAGGAGTGCGACGACGGCAACGACGTGGACACCGACGCCTGCACGAACGCCTGCACCGACGCGGTCTGTGGCGACGCGATCGTCGGCCCGGGCGAGGAGTGCGACGACGGCAACGACGTGGACACCGACGCCTGCACGAATGCGTGCACGGATGCGGTGTGTGGTGACACGATCGTCGGCCCGGGCGAGGAGTGCGACGACGGCAACGACGTCGACACGGATGCCTGCACGAACGCCTGCACCGACGCGGTCTGCGGCGACGGCATCGTCGGCCCGGGTGAGGAGTGCGACGACGGCGACGACATCGACGACAACGCCTGCTCGAACTCGTGCACCGTCCCGGCGGCCGCCCTGTGCGGGGACGGCGAGCGGACGTGGCCGTTCGAAGAGTGCGACGACGGCAACACCGAGCCCGGCGACGGTTGTTCGGCGACCTGCTCCGTCGAGTCGAACTTCGGTTGGACCGTCGCCATCGGCTTCGACTACTTCTCGACGAACGACGACATGGACCGCGTGCTCGCCAACGCGATCCTGCTGGCGCCCACGACCGATGCGATTCGCATCGTCGGCCTCAACTACAACGCGGACGCCGACGAAGAGCTGGTTCGCACGAACGCGGCGATCACCGGCACCCTCGACGCGCTGGGCGTCGACCACACGATCACCGTCGTCACGCTGGCCGGGCTTTCGACCGCGCTGGATACGGCGGACGTCGTGGTGGTGTACGAGCAGGAGGAGGGCATCGCCTCGGGCGCCGACCTCACGCAGATCCAGGACGAACTGACCGACTTCGGCGTTCGCGGCGGGGTGGTGATCGCCCTGGGCCACTTCCGCCGTGGTGGCGTCGTCGTCAATACCGACGCATTGCTGCCGATCACCGGCCCCTCGTCGTCCGGCGGCACCCTGACGACCGTGCCCGACACGCTGCTGTCGGCAGGCCTGTCCGAGACGTTCGAGGGCCGGTCGGGGACCGGATTCTTCACCCTGCCGGCCGACTCGGACGCGACCGTCGCGGTGACCAACGCATCGGACCAACCGATCGTCGTCTATCGACGCGCGAGCACCTGCGGCAACGGCATCGTCGACCGTGGCGAGTTCTGCGACGACGACAACCGTGTCGACGGCGATGGCTGCAGCGCCAGCTGCACAGTCGACGCCTACGTGTGTCGCAACAACTCGGTCCTCGTCGTGTCGGACGACTTTGCCACCCGCACTTCGATCGACGAGACGGCCCTGACCACGTTCTTCGATGGGCTGGGCGTCGACTACACCTACGTCGCGCAGACCGATGGCAGCACGACGGCCGACATCGCCACGCTCGGCCGCTACGACACGGTCATCTACTACAACCGCGAGCGGACCATCACCGCGGGCGAAGAGACCGCCCTGAACACGTACATCGAGAACGGCGGGTTCCTGATCGTCACGGGTCGCGACAGCCTCGGCAGCCCCAATGATGCGCCGCTGTCTCGCGTGGTTCGAAGCACGACCAATGGCGATGGGCCGTTTGGCCAGTCGACGAGCACCGTCGCGGACGTGGATGTGCCGGCGACGAATGGCGCGTACGGCCGCGTGCCGGCAGGCGCCACGTGGAGCCACGACACGCGCACCGACCACGACCGGGCGACCGCCGGCGCAGGGACGACCGCCGTCGCCACCGTCTCGGGTGCCGCGAAGATCCTCTACACCGCCGACATCGGCGATGGTGGCGTCGTGTACTACTGGAACGCCAACGGTCGCGGTGCGGATGGGGCCGAGGCATTCCAGGACTGGACGTCGACGCCGATCGGCCAGGCGCTCTTCATGAACATCCTCGACGAGTCGTGCCGCGGTCGCGCCGTGCACGCCGGATACGACGTGTTCGCCCGCGACGACGCGTTCGACATGATTCTCGGCAACGCCGTGTTCGGGCCGAACCGCACCGGTGAGGTGAACATCGCGGCGTTCGTCGGCGCCGGCGACCTCGGCCGTGAGGTCCCGAACACCGACGCGGCGATCGACGCGCAGGCGACGGCGCTCGGCCGCACGCACACGCTCACCCGGTTTGATGACGCATCCGTGGCCGCACTCGAGGCCGCGCTCGTCGGCGCCGAGGTGCTCATCGTGTACGAGCAGGAAGGCGCTGGTGGCCCGTTCGCGGGTTCCGGGGCTGCATGGGCCGAGACGCTGCAGGCCTTCACGGCCGAGGGGGGCATCGTCGTCGCGCTCGGTTCGGCGAACGACGGATCGCTGAACGTGCTCGCCGACACGGGGCTCTTCCCGGCGGATGCGGTGCGGTCCACCTTCACCTCGAGCGGGCTCTGGACGCCGGTCGATCCCGCGCACCCGTTGCTCATCGGGATCGGTGCCCCGGAGTCCGTCCCGAATGCGACGAGCATCCTCGCGGCGAACCCGGGCTTCACCGCCGTGCTGACGCACGAGAGCGGTGTCGCGGTGGCGACGCGCATCCTCGACTGATCGCGGGTCGGGTCTCGACGCCCCTCGCGCCGTCGGCGCGGGGGGCGTCGTCGTTCGTGGCGGATCAGACGGTCGGCGCGTCCGGCGGGTCGCGGATCGCCTCGGCGGCTCTCGCCAGCCGCCGAACTTGTCGGGTGGGTACCTCGTTCGTGGTGCGTTCGCCGGATTCCGGTTGTGAACCTGGCCACGTCCTGACACACTCCGCGGGTTGAACCACAAAGCACCCGGCATTCGGGTGCTCCGAACGACTGGGGTGTTCATGCAGCGACTGCGCATTGCGGCCGTAGCTACGGCGTTGCTTCTTGCAGCGTGTAGCGACGGGACGAACGGGACTGGAACGGATACGGGTGTGACCGACACGGGCGGCACCGACACGGGCGGCGACTCCGGCGGTACGGATACCGGTGGCACCGATACCGGCGAAGACGTCGGCACGGACACCGGCGAGACAGACACCGGCGAGACGGACACCGGCGCCGACGTGGGCGAAGACGCCTTCGTGTGCGACGACGCCTGCGACGACGGCGACACCCGCTGCGACGGCGACACCCTCGAGACCTGCGTCGCCGACGAGGACGGCTGCTTCGACTTCGAGGC
>Ga0070729_10001259_pt1 | contig 40876 bp, 40 predicted proteins | sample tdDd472_FD_66725 | JGI IMG/M metagenome (GOLD analysis project Ga0070729, IMG submission 66725) | Marine sediment microbial communities from the Atlantic coast under amendment with organic carbon and nitrate - tdDd47.2 | ecosystem: Environmental > Aquatic > Marine > Coastal > Sediment | place...
GCCTCGACCATTTCCTTCTTGGCGATGCGCGCCTCGCGCTCGCCCTTCTGGACCTGGTTGACGATGCGGCGGAACTCGCCGATCGAGATGCCGGTTTCCGTCGACAGTTCCTGGATTTCCGAGCGCAACTCGTCGATGGCCGCCAGTTCCTTGGCGAATTCGCGCCAGCCGCGGGCCGACAGGCCGCCGATGCGGTCGACCCAGTTCGGGTCGAGCTCGGAGCCGTGATATTCGCGCAGGAACTCCTCGCGGGCGACGCCGTAGCTTTCGGCGAGGCGCAGCAGGCGACCCTCGTTCTGCACAAGGCGCTTGTTGATCGAATAGAGCTGCTCGACCAGAGCCTCGATGCGCTGATTGTTGAGCGACAGCGACTTCACGTCGGTGATCAGTTCGTCCTTCAGCTGCTTCAGGCGCTTCTGCTGGCTGGGCGACAGGGCGTCGGTGTCAGACAGGGACGATTCGACGTGCTGGTCCTGCAGCTTGCGGAGCTTCGAATAGGTCGAGGCGATCGTGTCGAGCGTCTCCATGACGCCTTCGCGCAGCTCGGCCTCCATCGCGGCGAGCGACAGGTTGACCTCGTCCTCGTCGTCGTCGTCTTCCTCCTGCTGGCCCTCGCCGCCGACATCGGTGATGTCGTCGGAGCGGCGGGGAGCGCGGAGCGCGCGTTCCTTTTCCTCGCGCTCCTTCTTGGCCTGCTCGATCTCTTCGGGCGTCGGCACCTTGGGCGCCTGCTTGGCCTCGGGGCCGGCATAGGTCGCCTCGAGGTCGATGATGTCGCGCAGGAGAATGTTGCCCTCGTTGAGTTCCTCGCGCCAGATGATGATGGCCTGGAAGGTCAGCGGAGACTCACACAGACCCGCGATCATCGTCTCGCGGCCGGCCTCGATGCGCTTGGCGATGGCGATCTCGCCCTCGCGCGACAGCAGCTCGACGGTGCCCATCTCGCGCAGATACATGCGCACGGGGTCGTCGGTGCGGTCCGTCGGCTCCTTCTTGCGGGCGGTCGTGGTGACGGCGCTACCGGTGGTCGTCGCCAGTTCGGTGGAGCCGCTATCCTCCTCGTCGTCGGAGGAATTGTCGTTGTCGTTGTCGCTTTCGACCTCGTCGTCCTCGACGACGTTGATGCCCATCTCCGACAGGGTGGACATGGTGTCCTCGATCTGCTCGGAGGTCACCTCTTCCGAAGGCAGAACCGCATTCAGCTCATCCATCGTGACATAGCCGCGCTTCTTGGCGAGGCGCAGCATCTTCTTCACGCTGTCGGCTGTCAGGTCGAGCAACGGGCCGTCGGGGGCCTGCTCGGGTGCGGTTTCTGCTTCGTTTTTTTCTTTTGTTTTGGTTGCCATGAAATTCTTGTCTCCGGCGTCGGTCGTCGAGGGCCGCGCTCCCGCCTGTCAGGTCACCCGTTCGGTGTGCGTCGCTTGTCCGCTCCCGAATCATCCGGGAACAGCGATATGCGAAGGTTGTTAATTGCCAATTACCCCTAATTTAGGCGTAGTTCGCGCCAATCCAATGGTGCGACGTAAAACGAGCTTGCAAACCGACCAAAATACCGGGAGCGACCCGGAACTTTCTTGATTCCCGCGATTCGTGCAGGCGTCAACACCTGCAACGCCGATTCGCGCAAAAAAGCCGGTATGGCGGCCCTTGAGATCAAAAAGACCGCGACGGGCGGCCCGAGGAGACGCCAAAGCCCTCGACGAGCGCTTCAAGCGATTCGGTCTCGTCGATTTCCTTGCGGATGTCGGCAAGCCTTCCGAAGTTGAAATCGCTGGCTTCCGAGCCCAGCGCCATCTCGGCGGCACGCAGTTCGCGGCGCAGCGACTTGGCGCGGCGGTGCAGCCGCAGCGCCTGGGTGAAGCCTTCCTGCGCGTCCTCATGGGCGGCCTCGGCGGTCGCCGTCCACAGCCGCGCGCGGCGGATCAGCTTTTCCAGCGTCTCGACCGTCGCCTTCTGGGAGGCGAGCGCCGGATGTTCAAGCAGTGCGTCGCGGCTGCGCGGACGACCGGTGGCGCAGGCGTCGAGAATGGCGCTTCGCAGCCGCTCCAGCCCCCCATGGTCGAGATCGAGGCGGGTGAAATCGTCGAAATGATCGGCGAGCAAATCCGGATGGGTCAGCACCGTGGCGACCAGCGCCGCCTCGCGCAGCGGCATCTCGTCGCCGCCCGCGGTCAAGAGGCGCGAGCGCGTCAGGCTCTCGGAGATGGCGAGACGGCCGCCGGCCATTCCGCCAACGCCCCTTCCGCCACGCCCCGGCCCGCCGCGCCCCTGTCCGCCATAGCGGCTGTTCGCACCACGATTGCCGCCGCGCCCCTGTTGCGGCGCGCCGAAATGCGCCTGGATGCGTTCGCGCATGGCCTGGCCGTAATGCCGGCGGACGCTTTCGTCGGCGATCTGGCTGGTGGCCTCGCGCAGGTTCTTTTCCAGTTCGGCGCGGCGTTCCGGCGTGTCGAAGACACGGCCGGACGTTTCGCGCGACCACAACATGTCGGCGAGCGGCTTGGCGGCCTTCAGCACCGTGTCGAAGGCCTCGCGCCCGCCGGCCTTGACGAGATCGTCGGGATCCTTGCCCTCGGGCAGCAGCGCGTACCGGACCGAACGTCCGGGTTTCAGACCCGGCAAAGCGAGATCGAGCGAGCGCCAGGCGGCGCGGACGCCGGCCTTGTCGCCGTCGAAACACAGGACCGGCTCCTGCGTCACACGCCAAAGCAGGTTGAGCTGGTTTTCCGTCAGGGCGGTGCCGAGCGGCGCGACGGCATTGCCGATCCCGGCCTGGTCGAGGGCGATGACATCCATATAGCCCTCGACGGCGACGATGGTGCCGTCGCGCTGCATGGCTTCCCGGGCGCGGCGCAGATTGTAGAGGAGGTTGCCCTTGTGGAAGAGCTCCGTCTCCGGCGAATTCAGATATTTGGCCGGCACGTCCGCCGACAGCGCGCGGCCGCCGAAAGCGACCACCCTGCCCCGCGCATCCTCGATCGGGAACATGATGCGGTCGCGAAACCGGTCGAAGGAGACCGGGATGTCGTCGCCGAAGACGACAAGGCCGCAGGCCTCGATCTGGTCCTTCGTCGCGCCCTTTGAGGCGAGATACTCCTTCAGCGCGTTGCGGCTGTCGGGCGCATAGCCGAGGCGGAACTTCTTCTGGGTCTGACCGGAAAGGCCGCGGTCGCGCAGATAGGCGCGCGCTTTGGCGCCGCCGGCAAGCTGCAACTGGCCCTCGAAGAAGGCGGTCGCCATCTCCATCACGTCGGTCAGCGTTGCGCGGACGGCCTCGCGGCGCTCGGCGTCCGGATCGCGTTCCGGCATCGGTACGCCCGCCATGTCGGCGATCTGCTGCACCGCCTCCGGAAAGCCCATGCCGTCAAGCTCGGTTAGGAAGCGGAAATGGTCGCCCGAGACGCCGCAGCCGAAACAGTGATAGCGGCCCTTCTTGTCCTCGCAGTGGAAGCTCGGGGTCTTCTCGCCGTGGAACGGGCAGCAGGCCCAGTAGTCACCGCGCGACGTGTTGGTCTTGCGCTTGTCCCACGCGACGCGCTTGCCGATCACGTCGGAAATGGGGACGCGATCTCGAATCTCGTCGAGGAAGGATTGGGGAAAGCGCATCGGCGGCCTTTTCGGGAATCTGCCCCCTTATACAGGGGCCGGGAAGCCGAGGCCAAGCAATCATGACGCGGTGCCCGCAATTCACAGGCGACGCGCGTACCCCCTTGCGAGGTTCCGCAACCTATGCGTTAACGAAGATACACAAACGCCTGTTTCAATTTGGTTAAAGACAGGTTAATATCTTTACCCATGGCGCCATGCACCAGGAAAGGCGCCACGCTCAAGGGGTTGGGTGACACGCTTAAATGCGAAAAAATCGCGGCCGCTCAAGCGGCCGCGATGTCGTTTTGCCGCTGGCCGCCGCAGCTTCTATCCGTGATGGAAATTCTTCAGGAACGCGGCCACCTTGGCCGTGTTGTTGGAGGTGCGGTCGAACTCGACGCCGAGGCGGCGGGTCTTCACCCAGCTGACCATGCCGTCGATATAGCCGATCTTGTCGCTGTGAAGTTCGACATTGTCGCCGAATTTCATGCCCGAGGTCGACAGCATCTCGAGCTCGATCCCGCCGGGGAAGATATCGACGACCATTCCCCCGGTTTTCATGTAGCCGTTGCGCAGCTTCACATAGCTGCGCTGGTCTCTTTGCGGTTCCGCCTGGCGGCCGAACAGATCGGACGTCGGCATGGGCACACCTTCTTTCGATTGCAGTTCCTGCATTTTCTCGTCGCAAGATTCTTTCAGATAAAAGCAAACAATGTGTTTAGGGCCGGCTCCGCACTTTTGTGAGAGACGTGACGAAGCCATCATCGTGCGCGACATTTGCGCGCGAATTTACGATCATGCACTCCGAACCGGAGATGCGCGATGCTGAACTACCTGACACTGATCTTCTTCTGCCAACTGGTCGGCGAAGCCTTCGTGGCGGCCACCGGCCTGCCCGTGCCGGGACCTGTGCTCGGCATGGTGCTGCTTTTTGCCGGGCTGACGATCAGGGGATCGATCCCGAAGGAACTCGACACGGTCTCGGGAGCGCTGCTCTCCAACCTGTCCCTGCTGTTCGTTCCCGCCGGAACGGGAATCATGGTGCATCTGAGCCTCCTGGCCGGCGACGGCATCGCCGTCTCGGTGGCGCTGGTCATCTCGACCATGGCGACCATCGCGGTGACCGGGCTGATGATGCAGGCGCTGACGCGGAAAAAGCCGGGGAGCGTCGACGATGCCGAATGAACTCCAGTCCGAATTGCAGGATGTCTGGGTCTACCTGTCCGCGAGCCCGCTTCTGCACCTGACGCTGACGCTCGTCGCCTACCAGGCCGGCATGTGGATCTACAAGCGCGGCGGGATGAACCCGCTGCTCAATCCGGTGCTGTTTGCCGTCGTGGTGCTGGTGGCGATCCTGATGCTGACCGGAACCTCCTACGAGACCTTCTTCGAGGGCGCGCAATTCGTGCATTTCCTGCTCGGCCCGGCAACGGTGTCGCTGGCGGTGCCGCTCTACCGGCAGTTTCACCGGGTGCGCGAATCCGCATTCGCCATCGCGGTGAGCCTGCTCACGGGTTCCGTCTTCGCGGCGACGAGCGCGATGGGCATATCCTGGCTGCTCGGGGCCAGCCAGCGCACCATCATCTCGATCGGTCCGAAATCGGTGACCGCGCCGGTGGCCATGGGCATTTCCGACACGCTTGGCGGCTTGCCGTCGCTGACCGCGGTGCTGGTGATCGCGACGGGGATCCTCGGCGCGGCGCTCGGTCCGCTGGCGCTCAACCTGGCGGGCGTGAAGGACTGGGCGTCGCGGGGCTTCGCGATGGGCACCGGGGCGCATGGCATCGGCACGGCGCGGGCGCTTCAGGTCAACGAGGTGGCGGGCGCTTTCGCGGGCCTCGCCATGGGGCTCAATGCGCTTGCGACCGCGATCCTGCTGCCGCTGGCATGGGCGCTGTTCAGGTGATGAAACAAAAAATGCAGCGTTATTGCTGCAAGATCGACTTCACGACACCGGAGGCCTTGGAAAAATCCATCTGGCCGGCAAAACGCTGCTTGAGTGTGGACATGCATTTGCCCACGTCGCGCAAGCCCTCGGCGCCGGTTTCCTGCACGACGTTCTGGCAGGCCTGCTCGACCTCTTCCTCACACATCTGCTTGGGCAGGAATTCGAGAATGACCGCAGACTCGGCGCGCTCCTGATCTGCAAGATCGAGACGGCCGGCCTGCTCGTAGGATTTCGCCGATTCCCGACGCTGCTTGACCATCTTGGTCAGGATCTCGCTGATCTCCTCGTCGGAAACCGGATCCTTGCCCGCGGATCGATTGGCCAGATCGCGATCCTTCACCGCCGCCGATATAAGGCGGAGCGTGCAGACGCGATAATTATCCTGTGATTTTTGAGCATCCTTCAGCGCAGCTTGAATCGCATCGCGCATCGCAATAACTCCCCGATGGTGGTCGGACCATAGCGCCGTTCACAGCGCATGGCAAGAGCCAACCTCGTTGTTAACACGTTGATATTTATCGACTTTTTTATCCACAGCCATAAAGTGAACACAGCAGGGTCATAAAAAAGCCATAAGCCGGGACGAACCACAAATCGCTTTCCAAGCGGGGTATTTCTGGTCGCCCGCGGTGTTTCCAGCGCCCGCATATGGTGATAAACGCCCGCAAAAGCAAGATGCCCCCCAAACACTGTTTCGAGACGCCTCATGACCGAGCCCTTCGCCGACGCAACCAAGACTGCCGCCTGGACGGTGGAGAAACCCACCGCCATGCTGGTTCTTGCAGATGGAACGGTTCTGGAGGGAAAAGGTTTCGGCGCCACCGGCGCGGTCGAGGCCGAGGTCTGCTTCAACACCGCCATCACCGGCTACCAGGAAATCCTGACCGACCCGTCCTATGCCGGACAGATAGTCACTTTCACCTTCCCGCATATCGGCAATATCGGCACCAATGACGAGGATATCGAAGACCTGACCCCGGCCCGGCGGGCCGGCGCGGTCGGCGCGATCTTCAAGGCCGACATCACCGATCCATCCAACTATCGCTCCGCCAGTCATCTCGATACGTGGCTCAAGGCGCGCGGCATCATCGCGCTGTCGGGCATCGATACGCGGGCATTGACCGCCTATATCCGCGAGCACGGCGTGCCGAATGCCGTCATCGCGCATGACCCGGACGGCAAATTCGACATCGAGGCGCTGAAGAAGCGCGCCGGCGCATGGGGCGGCCTGGTCGGCCTCGACCTTGCCAAGGAGGTCACGTCCGGCCAGTCCTCGACATGGAACGAGACGCCCTGGGTCTGGGACGAAGGCTACGGCTCCCACACGGTCGGCGATGGCGACATCCATGTCGTCGCACTCGACTATGGGGTGAAACGCAACATCCTGCGGCTGATCGCCGGTCTTGGCGCCAAGGTGACGGTGCTGCCGGCCACGGCGACCGCCGAGGACGTGCTGGCGCTCAAACCCGACGGGATATTCCTGTCGAACGGCCCCGGCGACCCGGCGGCGACCGGCGAATATGCCGTGCCGACGATCAAGACGCTGCTGGACAGCGGCATCCCGGTCTTCGGCATCTGCCTCGGCCACCAGATGCTGGCGCTGGCGCTCGGCGCCAAGACGATGAAAATGCATCAGGGCCATCACGGCGCGAACCACCCGGTCAAGGACCACACGACCGGCAAGGTGGAGATCGTCTCGATGAACCACGGCTTCGCGGTTGACGCCAAGACGCTGCCGCAGGGCGTGACCGAGACGCATGTGTCGCTCTTCGACGGCTCCAATTGCGGCCTCGCCGTGAACGGCAAGCCGATCTTCTCGGTGCAGCACCATCCGGAAGCCTCGCCCGGCCCGCAGGACAGCCACTACCTGTTCAAGCGGTTCTTCAACCTGATCCGCGAAAAGCGCGGCGAAGAAGCGCTGGCCGAGCGCTAAGAGCCCGAAAAGCTTTCCATATCGGCGAGATGCATTAATCTCCCGACATGGAAAGCTACGACATCACCGAATGGGGCCAGCGGCTGGGGGATTTCCTCCGCTTCCTGCAGGGCTATGTCGCGCAGCCCTGGACGCTCTACCAGTTCCTGATCATCGTCGCCTGTTTCGGCGTCGCCTATCTCCTGTCGCTGAAGATCGAGCCGGCGCTGGAAGAGCGGGCGCGGCAGATCAAGGGCAATCCGGGGCTGCTGCGTGTCATCATCGCCTTCATGCGGCGCACCGAATGGGTGATGTTCCTGATCTTCCTGGCGATCGCCCGCGAGGCGGTCCTGGCGATGACATGGCCGAGCCGCAGCTACATGCTGTCGCTGGCGCTCGTGCTCGGCTTCACATGGCTCGCCGCCTCTGTGCTGACGCGGATCATCCGCAGCCGGCTGCTGGCGCGCTTCGTCGCCTTCTGCATCTTCCTCTATGTCGCCGCCGGCGTGCTCGATGTGCGCGACGAGGCGCAGCTCTTCCTGGACGGCCTGGCGGTCAATCTAGGCGATTTCCGGCTGTCGGCGCTGTTCGTGATCCGCGCCATCGCGGTGACAACGGTGCTACTCTGGATCGCGCATATCGCCGGAAGCTTCATCGAAAGCCGAATCTCCGCCTCGTCGGACCTGTCGCCCTCGTTCAAGGTGCTGGCCGGCAAGGTGGTGAGCATCGCGCTCACCGTGCTGGCGGGACTGATCGCGCTCAACGCCATCGGCGTCGACCTGACCGCGCTGACGGTGTTTTCCGGCGCGGTCGGCGTCGGGCTCGGTTTCGGGCTGCAAAAGGTGGTGTCGAACTTCATCTCCGGCGTGATCATCCTTGCCGACAAGTCGATCAAGCCGGGCGATACGATCGAACTCGGCGACACATTCGGCTGGATCCGCGAATTGCGGGCCCGGTTCGTCTCGGTGATCACCCGCGACGGGCGCGAATATCTGATCCCGAACGAGGACCTGATCACCCAACAGGTGATCAACTGGTCGTTCTCCGACAAATTTGTCCGCCTCGACGTCGATTTCGGCGTTTCCTATGACAGCGACCCGCATGAGGTGATCCGCATCGCCATCGAGGCCGCACAGACCGTCAAGCGCGTGGTGGACAACAAGAAGCCGGTCTGCTGGATGACCGCCTTCGGGTCGTCGTCGATCGACTTCAAACTGCGCTTCTGGATTACCGATCCGCAGGGCGGGCTGACGAATATTCGCGGCCAGGTGCTGCTGGCGTTGTGGGACGCGTTCAAGGCGGCCGGCATCAACATCCCCTTCCCGCATCGCGAAATCATCATGCGGACGCCGGTGGAGGTGGTGCAAAAGGCGCCGCCCAAGGATTAGCGGTGCCGGACACATGGCGAATCTCTCCTGACAGGTTTGGGCGGTGCCTCGTGCCATAGAGGGCCGCAACAGGAGCAAGATCATGCCGACACCGAACCTCGTCCTCCTCTATGTGGAGGATCCCGTCAAAAGCGCCGCATTCTACGAAACGCTGTTCGAGACCGCCCCGGCCGCCGTCTTCCCGACCTATGCCGCATTCGAATTCGAGAACGGGACCAGCCTCGGCCTTTGGTCGACAAACGCCCGGGATTTCGTGTCCGGCGGTTCCGGGCACCGCAGCGAAATCGCTTTCATGGTGCCCGCCGAAGACGACGTGCGGGCGTTGCACGACAGGTGGTCGGAGGCGGGAATCGCGATCGAGCAGACGTTGCACGAGGCAGTCTTCGGCCTGACCTTTGTCGCCAACGATCCGGATGGGCACCGCATTCGCGTTTGCATGCCGGACAAGGCCTAAAAGCCGGCGGACTTTTATCGCCGCACGTGCCGGCCGTCATCAGCGGCCGGGCCGTCCGGATCGGGCAGCACTTCCGGCGCCCCGCCGACCATCTCACCGGCATAGGCCGCCTTGCCCTGCCGCGTGGCGGGAACACCGCGGCGGCGGGCGGCGCCGGCCGTGCCGCGGCCGGCGATGCGGCCGCCCTGGGCCAGAAGCGCGGCCGCGAGGAAGCCGAGGACGGCCCAGATCGCGCCCGTCACCGTCAACGGCACGCCGGGCCTGAATTCCTGCCATGCGCCATGGACCAGCGTCGGGTCGCTTTCGCCGATCAGCGCGGCAGGCCGAGCGAAAGCCGGCCATGTCTCGAAGCGGGCAGCCTGGCGCTGCAGGCTCTCATAGCGGTGGATCGCCTTGCCGATCGACATGCCGCGCTCGCGCAGGAAAACGTCGGCGGAGGCGCGGTAGCGGCTCAGCGCTTCCTGGCGCGACAGGTCGCTGCGGGTGGCGTCGGCGTCGAAGTCCTCGACGATCGTGCGCAATTCCTGCAGCGCGCCGCCGAGGCGCTGGCGATATTGCTGGGTGAATTCCGGCGCCTGCGACGAGACGGCGGCGCCGACGATGCCGGCGGCGACAACGAGCGTGCGTGCGATCATGACCATCTCATCCTCCCTCGCCCTCATATTAGCACAGCGTTTTGAAAATAATGCGCGGAACGCTTGCCGGTTGCGCCGGCGGCGGGGATGATCGGGCAATCGCGGAGGAACTTCGATGAAAACGGTCAAACTTGGACCCACGGGTCCGACCGTCTCGCGTTTCGGGCTGGGCTGCATGGCGCTATCGGGCACCTATGGGCCGGCCGACCATGCCGAGAGCATCGCAACGATCCATGCCGCGCTCGACGCCGGCGTGACGCTGATCGACACCGGCGATTTCTACGGCATGGGCTCGAACGAATTGCTGATCGGCGAGGCGCTGAAGGGGCGCGCCCGCGACAGTTTCCAGGTCAGCGTGAAATTCGGCGCGATGCGCGGGCCGGACGCGGCCTGGAACGGCTATGACGCGCGGCCCGCCGCCTTGAAGAACTTCCTCGCCTACACACTGACGCGGCTGGGGCTCGACCATATCGACATCTACCGCCCGGCGCGGCTCGACCCGAATGTGCCGATCGAGGAGACGGTGGGTGCGATCAAGGACATGATCGACGCAGGCTATGTGCGCCATGTCGGGCTGTCGGAGGTTGGCTCAGAGACGATCCGCAGGGCGGCGCTAGAGGCGCCGATCAGCGACCTGCAAATCGAATATTCGCTGATGTCGCGCGGGATCGAGGACGAGATCCTGCCGATCTGCCGCGTGCTGGGCATCGGCGTCACCGCCTACGGGGTGCTGTCGCGCGGCATGCTCGGCGGCAGCTGGAAGGCGGGCACCGAAAAGCGCAAGGGCGACATTCGCGGCCGGATGCCGCGCTACGACGCGGGCAATGAGGAAAAGAACCTCGCACTGGTCGCGGCGCTGACCCGGGTGGCGAATGAAAAGGGCATTACGACCGCACAGGCGGCCTTTGCGTGGGTGGCGGCGCAGGGCGACGATATCGTGCCGCTCATCGGATCGCGCACCCGCGAGCAGCTTGCCGACATTCTGGGTGCGGCGGATGTGGCGCTGACGCAAAGCGATCTCGCGGAGATCGAGGCGGCGGTGCCGAGCCGCGCGGTCGCCGGGGCGCGTTATAACGCGCCGCAGATGGCGATGCTCGACAGCGAGAAATAGCTACGACGCAGGGATTTCGGCCGCCGCTTCCTCGCCCTTCGGGCTCAGCCGGTAGATGCCGCGCTCGACGCGTTCGAACCAGCCATAGTGATCGTCGGCCATGATGATGCGGGCGCGGGCGACGCCGGTTGCCTTTGCGATGTCGGAGGCCTTGGCGGGACCGGTCTCGCGCAGATGGATGGCGATGCGCATCGCGTCCTGACGGTAGGCTGTGACGATGGTCGCGCGGTTCATGCCGCCCTGGTTCGGATCGCCGACGCGGCGGGCGAATTCGCGCAGCAGGCGGGCCGATTTCGCCTTGTTCTTTCGCGGCACATAGGGGCCGGGATCGAGATGGATTTCGGTGAAGCCGTCCTCGAGGCGGACCGTGATCAGGCCGAGGCCGAGACGGCGGCAGAGCTTCAGATTGGATTTCAGCGACGACAGGAAAAGCCTGCCCTTGCCGCGCGGCACGGCGACATAGACCGTGTCGGCGATGGCGAGCCGGTCGATCGCCTGATGGAAGAGCGAGAGGGAGAATCCGGTTTTCAGTTCGACGATGACCGGCGGCTCGTCGCCGCGCATGGCGACGACATCGGCGGCGCCGATCTCCGATTTCACCTCATAGCCCTGGTCTTCGAGCAGTTTCTTGACCGGGGCGTAGAGGTCGGTCTCCTTCCGCTTCCCCACTGTCCGGGATCAGACCGGATTGTTGAATGTATCGCAGTCGCTCAGCTTGCCCGACTGGAAGCCACGATTGAACCATTCGCGGCGCTGCTCGGAGGTGCCGTGATTGAAGCTTTCCGGGACGACGTAGCCCTGGGTGCGGCGCTGGATGGCGTCGTCGCCGATCTGCGTCGCGGCGTTCAGCGCCTCCTGAAGATCACCGGTTTCGAGCAGGCCCTTCTGCGCCGTGAAATGGCCCCAGATGCCGGCGAAACAGTCTGCCTGCAATTCGACGCGTACGGACATGGCGTTGGCTTCGGCCTGGCTCATGGTGCGGCGCATCTTGTTGAATTGCGGCAGCACGCCGATGATGTTCTGCACATGGTGGCCGACCTCGTGGGCGACGACATAGGCCTGGGCGAAATCGCCCGACGCCTTGAAGCGGCGCGACAGCTCGTCGAAGAACGAGACATCGAGATAGAGCTTGGAATCATTCGGGCAGTAGAACGGGCCGGAGGCGGCGCTGGCGAACCCGCAGGCCGACGAGATCTGGCCGTCGAACAGGACGAGGACCGGTTCGGGATAGTTCTTGCCGTTCGACTCGAAGATGCCGCCCCAGACGTCCTCGGTTTCGGCAAGGACGGTGGCGACGAATTGCGTCGTCTCGTCATTGCGGGTGGTGCCGGTCGGGGCGCTGGTCTGCGTCTGCGGAACCATCTGGCCGAAGGGATCCGAGCCGCCGCCCGCAAGGATTTCCAGCGGATCGATACCGCAGGAACGCAGCGCGAAGAACAGCACGACAAGAATGACGATCGTGCCGATCCCACCGCCGCCGGCGCGCACGGTACGTCCGCCGGAGGGAATGCGCACGCGCGGGCGCGTGGAATATCCGGAGGTGCGGCGCGAGCGGGTTCCGCGCATGTCCTGGATGTTCGAACTCTGCCGGCGGCCTTCCCAGCGCATATGCGGTCTCCTTACGCTCCAAATCCATCAATGGCGCAGGAATGAAAAAGCTTCAAGACGCGGAAGGTTGCAGCGACGCTCAGCCCGGCGCGAAACCGCGCGCAGGACGCCTGTCGAGCGCAAGGACGGCAATCGTGACGACAAGCAGCGCGGAGGCAACGAAACCGAGCCAGGAAACCGACAAGAAAGCCATGATCTGCGCGCCGATGAGGCTGCCGCTGGCGATGCCGAAATACATGGCGGAGACATTGAGCGGCATGGTCAGATGCGCGAGTTCCGGCGCGAGCGCGACGAGCCGGCTCGCCTGGGCGGGCGGGAAGGTCCAACCGACGATACCCCACGGGAACATCAGCGCCAGCAGGACCGGTCCGGCGACGCTGTCGGGTACGAAGGCGACGAGCAGCGCGATCGTCAGGGACAGGACCAGACCGCCCGAGAGCGAGAGCATCACGACACGGCTCGGCCCGAGACGATCGGCAAGCCGTCCCGAGATGGTGTTGCCGATCACCGCGCCGACACCGAAGACGAGCAGCAGTGCCGGCAAGGCGTTCTTCGACAGGCCGGCCCCCTCGATGGCGAGCGGCGCCAGATAGGCGATCACGGTGAAGCCGCCGGCCAGATAGAGGAAGGTGACGGACAGTGCGTGGAAGACGCCGGGACGCGTAATGACAAGAATGCGCTCACCGAAGGAAAGACGCACACCCTCGATGTCGCGCGGCAGCCGCAGCCACAGGATAACAAGGCAGATAATCGCCACCACCCCGATGAAAAGGAAGGTGAAGCGCCAGCCGACGAGGTTGCCGATCAACGCGCCGAGCGGCGCGCCGAAGGCGACGGCCAGCGTGGTGCCCGTCAAAACGGTCGAGACCGCCCTCGCCCGGCGTTCCGGCGACGACAGCGCAATCGCCGTCGATTGGGCGGTGGAGGCGAACAGGCCGGTGAAGGCGCCCATGACGATCTGCGCCGCCAGCAGCGCCGCGTAGGAGCCGGCCAGGGCGGCGCCGAGATTGGCGATGATAAATACCGAAAGCGCACCGGCGATGACCGTCCGGCGGTCAATGCTTCCGGTGAGCGTCGAGAATATTGGCGTGCCGATGGCATAGGACAGCGAAAACACGGTCATCAGCAATCCGGCACGCGCCAGCGAAACGCCGACGGATTCGGCGATCAGGGGCAGCAGGCCGGCAAAAACAAAAGCCACGGTGGAAGTCGCAAACGCACCGATTGCGAGCCATATCAGACGGCGATCCATAGGGAGCCTTTTCGGGAACCAATTGTTCAATAGTTCTTGAACTTTTGAACCTGTTACGGCAAACTGTCAATCGCCGTCTCATTCGGGAGGAGAACCGAACAGGCCATGAGCATCCATCACCCGACCCGCGAGCAGATAACGCTCGCCAATGTTCTCGCTGTCCTCGGCGATCCGACCCGGCTGGCGATCGTCGCCTATCTGGCGAAGAATGACGGCCGTTCCTATGCATGCGGCGTTTTCAATTCGCTCGGCTCGAAGTCGAATATCAGCTACCATCTCGCCAAGATGCGCGAGGCCGGAATCACCTGGACCGAGGCCGTCGGCACGAACCGGCTGATCAGCCTGAGGCGCGGCGATCTCGACGCGCTGTTTCCGGGGCTGCTCGACACGATCCTTGCCGCGGCGGCAGACCTGCCGCCGCTGGAACTGGCCGAAGGCTGACGCCTCACGCGGACAGGCCAAGCCGGCGCGCTACGCCGGGAAAGGCCTTCACGGTGACAAATCCCGCAAGGAGAAGCGCAGCACCGACCGTGGCATATCCGATCCACGGGTGATCGCCGTGAAAGGCAATCCGGTTCATCAGACGCCCCGGCAGGAAGGTGAAGGCCCCTGCACCGAGCAAAGCGTAGACGTAAAGCATCCGCATGGTGCCGAGATGCCGGGCGATGTCGCGCCGACGCGCGGCGCGCACGGCGACCCACAGCGATACCAGCGTGACGAGTGAAAGGATGTGGATCGGGCTGAACGGGCCGATCATGCGGATCGTGTGGATGGCGAAAGAGGTCAGCGCGGTGATTGCCATGAGCGCGACCCAGACCTTGCCGAGATTGCGGTGCAGGCGGTCTCCCTTGCGGCGGAGGAGAACATAGCCGCCGATCAGGAAGGCGAGGATGGCGACGATAATGTGGATCTGGATGGCGAGCGATGCATGGGTGAAGGCGGCGAGGTTCATGGCAAATCTCCTTGGGCTTGCGCTTTTCGTTGTTCGGAGCGCTTGCTAGGAAAGCCACATGGAACGGGACAAGATCGAATACGCGGACCGACCGGACGCCTTCGCGGATGGCGGGCCGCTGCAATTCGCGCTTCGCGAAGTGCAGGGCGTTCTGCGCCGCCCGGGCTTCTGGATCGTGCTTACCGCCGCCATCGCGATCCTCGTCGTCAGCGGCCCGGCCGGCACGCTGGCCCGATTCAATGCGCCGGAACGGACCGCTTACTGGGCGTCGATCGCGCTCGTCACCTTCGTGACAGGGCTGTTCGCAACCGTGCTTTTCGTGCGGCTGATACGGCCGCGCATCGGCGCGCGGATGCCGTCGATCGCGCTCGGGGCCCTGCTGGCAGCCCTGCCGATCACGGCGGAGGTCTCGCTGGTCGATCTCGTTTTTCCCGATTCCACGCCGTATTCCGCAGCCGATCTGGCCGGGCTCTACGGCATGTGCCTGGTGATCACGCTGGCGATCGCGACGATTTACGATGTGTCGAGCCCGAAGGCGGCGGAAACGGTCCCCTCTCCCGCACCGCCGGCAGACAGCGGCAACCGTTTCCTGGCCCGGATTCCGGCACGGCTCGGCACCGAACTCGTCAGCCTGCAGGCACAGGATCATTATCTGGAAGTGACGACGACCAAGGGGCGCGATCTCATCCTCATGCGCCTGTCGGATGCCGAGGCGGAACTGGCCGGCTATCCCGGCATGCGCGTGCACCGGTCCTGGTGGGTGGCGCGCGCCGGTGTGGAAGGGATCGAAACGGCGGGCGACCGGATGGCGATCCGGCTTTCCAGCGGGGCCGTCGCCCCCGTCAGCCGGGCGAATCGCGCGGCGGTTCGGTCCTGGATCTCGGGATAGCGCGTCCCGGATGCGGCGAAAGCCGAATTTACGCCACGTTAGACAAACCATGCGACTATCGGCGGATGAGCGAAGTCGAACATAACGATCGCAAGCATGTCCGGCACCGGACCTTCAAGGAGGGGCTGGTCTCGTACCATCATGACGAAATGACCGTGCCCTGCACCGTGCGCGACAAGAGCGAAGGCGGCGCGAAGCTGCAATTCGAAGACCAGGTGAACCTGCCGGAGAGCTTCAACCTGACCATTCCGCTGGAAGGCAAAAAATGGCCGGCCGAAATGGAGTGGATCAAGGGCATGAGCTGCGGCGTGCGTTTCACCGGTCCAGCGGAACCGTCCAATATTCACAATCACCAGTTGATCAAGGCCTATCGGCCCGCATCCGATGAAGCGCCGCAGGCCGATGACGAAACGGTCATGGCGCCTGCCGGACAGCACGCTGTCCACAAAAAGCCCTTCGGGCGACGGAAATAGCCTTCCGGCGCAACGATCGACGCCGGTTTTTTCTTGGCAAAACTGCCGCAGGGGGTTCCGTGGCAGGGCGCTTTACCCTATAGGCCCGGTCTAGCCAGAAATAAGAGACTTCCGACGCCGGATGAGCCTTGCCCATCCGGTCGTTTTGCACGAGCCGGACTGATCCCATGCCCAAACGTACAGACATCGACACCGTCCTCATCATCGGCGCGGGGCCGATCGTCATCGGGCAAGCCTGCGAATTCGACTATTCAGGCACCCAGGCCTGCAAGGCGCTGAAGGAGGAAGGTTACCGGATCGTCCTTGTCAATTCGAACCCGGCGACGATCATGACCGATCCCGATCTCGCCGACGCCACCTATATCGAGCCGATCACGCCGGAGGTCGTCGCCAAGATCATCGCGCGCGAGCGCGCCGAGCGGCCCGACGAGGTGATGGTCCTGCTGCCGACCATGGGCGGCCAGACTGCGCTGAACACGGCGCTGTCGCTGCAGCAGATGGGCGTGCTGGAAAAATACAATATCGAGATGATCGGCGCCAAGCCGGAAGCCATCGACAAGGCCGAGGACCGCAAGCTGTTCCGCGAGGCGATGGAGCGGATCGGGCTGGAATGCCCGCGCTCGGTGCTGGTCAACGCCTCCGACATCAAGGATGTCGACCGCAAGGCGCATGAGGCAAAGCGTGCGGAATTGAAGGTGACGCTGTCGGGCGCGGAGCTCGACGCGGCGCTGGACGCACTCGAGCAGGAATGGCGCGACAGCACGTCGGACCGCAAGCAGCGCTACATGAACCACGCCATGGGGCTGGCGGCGCAGGCGCTGGAGGAAGTCGGCCTGCCGGCGATCATCCGCCCGTCCTTCACGCTGGGCGGCACCGGCGGCGGCATCGCCTATAACCGCGCCGAATTCTTCGAGATCGTCGAAAGCGGCCTCGACGCCTCGCCGACAACGGAAGTGCTGATCGACGAGAGCGTGCTCGGCTGGAAGGAATACGAGATGGAGGTCGTCCGCGACAAGGCGGACAACTGCATCATCATCTGCTCCATCGAGAACGTCGACCCGATGGGCGTGCATACCGGCGACTCGATCACCATCGCCCCTGCCCTGACGCTGACCGACAAGGAATACCAGGTCATGCGCAATGCCTCGATCGCGGTGTTGCGCGAGATCGGCGTGGAGACGGGCGGCTCGAACGTGCAGTTCGCGGTGAGCCCGGAGACAGGCCGACTGGTGGTCATCGAGATGAACCCGCGCGTCTCGCGGTCCTCGGCACTGGCATCAAAGGCGACGGGCTTCCCGATCGCCAAGGTCGCGGCGAAGCTCGCCGTCGGCTACACGCTGGACGAACTCGACAACGACATCACCGGCGGCGCGACGCCGGCCTCCTTCGAGCCATCCATCGATTACATCGTCACCAAGATCCCGCGTTTCGCCTTCGAGAAATTCCCGGGCGCCGAGCCGACCCTGACGACGGCGATGAAGTCCGTCGGCGAAGTGATGGCGATTGGCCGGACCTTCCCGGAATCGCTGCAAAAGGCACTGCGCGGGCTGGAAACCGGCCTGACCGGGCTCGACGAGATCGAGATCCCCGGGCTCGGCGAAGGCGACGACAAGAACGCCATCCGCGCGGCCATAGGCACGCCGACACCGGACCGGCTGCGGATGGTGGCACAGGCCTTCCGCCTCGGCTTCACCATCGATGAGGTCCATGCCGGCTGTGCGATCGACCCGTGGTTCCTCGAGCAGATCAAGGCGATCACCGACATGGAGGTGCGCATCCGCGCGCATGGCCTTCCGCAGGACGCGCAGAACCTGCGCATGCTCAAGGCGATGGGCTTCTCCGACCAGCGTCTCGCCGGGCTGACCAACAGCACAGAGAAGCATGTCGCGCAGCTGCGCCACGCTCTGGAGGTGCGGCCCGTCTTCAAGCGCATCGACACCTGCGCGGCCGAGTTCGCGTCGCCGACGGCCTATATGTACTCGACCTACGAGACGCCTTTTGCCGGCACGCCGGCAAACGAAGCGCAGATCTCCGACCGCAAGAAGGTCGTGATCCTCGGCGGCGGGCCGAACCGGATCGGCCAGGGCATCGAGTTCGACTATTGCTGCTGCCACGCCGCGTTTTCCCTGAGGGACGCCGGTTATGAAGCGATCATGATCAACTGCAACCCGGAGACCGTGTCGACGGACTACGACACGTCGGACCGGCTCTATTTCGAGCCGCTGACCGCCGAGGACGTGCTGGAGATCCTGAAGCTGGAGCAGGAAAAGGGCGAATTGCTCGGCGTGATCGTCCAATTCGGCGGGCAGACGCCGCTGAAGCTCGCCGATGCGCTGGAGAAGGCCGGGATCCCGATCCTCGGCACCTCGCCGGACATGATCGACCTCGCGGAAGACCGCGACCGCTTCCAGAAGCTGCTGATCAAGCTCGACCTGACACAGCCGAAGAACGGCATTGCCTATTCGGTGGAACAGGCGCGCATGGTCGCCTCCTCGCTCGGCTATCCGCTGGTGGTGCGGCCGTCCTACGTGCTGGGTGGGCGGGCGATGCAGATCATCCGCGATGACGAGGGTCTGGGTTCCTACCTGCTCGGCACGGTGCCGGAGCTGATCCCCGAGGACATCAAGGCGCGCTACCCGAACGACAAGACCGGCCAGATCAACACGCTGCTCGGCTCCAACCCGCTGCTGTTCGACACCTATCTGACCGATGCGGTGGAGGTCGATGTCGACTGCCTGTGCGACGGCTCGGACGTCTATGTCTCCGGCATCATGGAGCATATCGAGGAGGCCGGCATCCATTCGGGCGACTCGGCCTGTTCGCTGCCTGTCCATACGCTCGGTGCCGAGATCGTCGCCGAGATGGAGCGCCAGACCATCGCGCTCGCCAAGGCGCTGAATGTCGGCGGGCTGATGAACGTGCAATATGCGATCAAGGACGGTGCGGTCTATGTGCTGGAAGTCAATCCGCGCGCCTCGCGCACGGTGCCCTTCGTCGCCAAGACGATCGGGCTTCCCATCGCGAAGATCGCCGCGCGCATCATGACCGGCGAAAAGCTGGAACCGGCCATCGGCAATTACGGCGCGCGGCGCGACATCGCTACGCTCAACCATATCGCGGTCAAGGAAGCGGTCTTCCCGTTCTCGAAATTCCCGGGCGTCGATACGCTGCTCGGCCCTGAAATGCGCTCGACCGGCGAGGTGATGGGGCTCGACCACGATTATGCCGTGGCGTTCGCCAAGGCGCAGCTCGGCGCGGGCGCGGAACTGCCGAAGGCCGGCACGGTGTTCATTTCGGTCAAGGACAGCGACAAGACGCGCATTCTTGGCACGGCGAAACTGTTCATCGAACTGGGCTTCAAGGTGATCGCGACCGGCGGCACGCAGCGCTATCTCGCCGAAAACGGCGTGCCGGCGACCAAGATCAACAAGGTGCTGGAGGGCCGTCCGCATATCGAGGACGCGATCCGCAACCGGCAGGTGCAGCTGGTCATCAACACAACGGAAGGCAAGAAGGCATTCGCGGATTCAAAACCGCTGCGCCGAGCCGCGTTGATGAACAAGGTGCCCTATTTCACGACGATGGCAGGGTCCGTCGCCGCCGGGGAAGCGATCCAGGCGCTCAGCAAGGGCGAATTGCAGGTGCGGCCTTTGCAGAGTTATTTTGGCTGAATCACGCGGCCCTTCGCACTGTCCTGACCCCGAACACCGCCGCGGCTATCGCCACCAGCGTCGCGCCCGCATAGGCGGCGATCATGCCGGTGCGCGCGCCGTCGAGATCGGCGGTGTCGCCGAAACCCGCGAGATTGGCGACGAGGCCGAAGACGGCCGCGCCCAGCGCGTAGCCGGCGGTCTGCAATGTCGGCAACATGGCGGAGGTCCGGTCGCGGTCGCTGTCCGGAGCGCGGTTCATCAGCAACTGGCAGAGCGGGCCCCAATTGAGCCCCATGCCGGCGCCCATCGTCACCTGCGCAGCGATCATCAAGGCAAGCTGCTGCGTCGCCACGCCGATGGCAGCCAGCGCCGCGCCCGCGGCAAGCAGAATTGAAGACACTGCAATGGCGCGCAGGCGGCCGGCTTCGGTCGGAACCGTCGCGACAAGGATGGCGGTGATACTCCACGCCACGGCGAGCGTTGCCGCCAGCCCGCCCGCGACTGTTGCGCCATAACCCCACAGGAACTGGAAGCCGTACACCATGAAGACGCCGCCGGCGGCCTGCGCCATCGGCATGAGCAGGATCATCCACAAGCCGGCGCCGACGCGATCGCGCCAGCGGAACGCCGCGACGGGAAGCACCGGATTGGCGTTGCGCCGGTCGAGGCCGACCGCGCCGACGAGAAGCAGGAGAGCCAATCCGCAAACCGGGCCCGCAATCAGGGGATCCGCTACCGCCGCCGCGACGGAGACCATGAGAATGGCGCCGCCGGCGAGGCTGAGACGCAGCAGCGGAGGCCCGGCTACGGTTTCACCGCGTCCTCCCTTCGGCACAACGAGGAAAACGAGCAGCAGAAAGATGCAGCCCACCACCAGATTGAAGGCGAAGGCCACGCGCCAGGAAAAGAATTCGGTCAGGAAACCGGCCAGAACAGGCCCGCCGAAGGCGGCTATCGCCCAGATGAAGGCCTCGAGGCCAAATATCTTCTGCACCAAAGGGGCCGGAAACAGCACCGGGATCAGCGCATAGCAGATTGCCGCCACGACGCCCTCTCCGAAGCCCTGCACCGCCCGCCCCGCAATCAGGACAGGCATGTTCGGCGCCACCACCGTGATCACGCTGCCGGCAAGAAAGACAAGCGCCGACAGGACCAACGCCGTTCGCGCGCCGAGCCGTGCCTTCAGGTCGGCGGCGGCGAGCCCGCCGACAATGGCGAAGACGAGAAAAAAGGTGAAAGCCCAAGAGATCAGCGCCGCGCCGCCGAGTCTCCCGACCGCCGAGGGAAGCGCCGTCGAAACGAAGAACTCGTTGAAGGCATAAAGAGCGACGCCGAGGCTGATCGTCGTCGTCGGCCCGAGATAGTGCAGCGACAGAAGCGCCCGCCAGCCGGGTTCCGGCTCTTCCGCAGAGCCAATCGCGCCCGGCCCATGATTCATCGAATTCGCTCCCGCCCGAAAACCGCCGGCGAGACTGCTACAGCCTCAACCATGGTTGAGGTCAAGGGCGGCGGCGCGAAGCCGGACGATTAATTGACCGCAAGCAGTTATGCGCATAATTTATGCGCATGAACGAGATCAAGTCGACGCGTCGCAGCAGCGCTAATCTGTCTGTCTCCTCCGACCTAATTGCCGAGGCAAAGTCCCTCGACATCAACATATCGCGCGCTGCCGAAGAGGGCATAGCGCAAGCGGTTCGCGAAGAAAAAACCCGGCGTTGGAAGGAAGAAAACGCCGAGGCCATCGCAGACTGGAACCGATGGGTGGCGGAAAACGGACTGCCGCTGGCGAAATATCGTATGTTCTGATGGCGCGTTACGACGTTCATCCGTTTGAACAAGGTTTCGTTCTCGATGTACAGGCGGAACTCATCGACATGTTTGAGACGCGTGCTGTCGTTCCTCTCCTGAAAAGCGAGGCTGTCCCGTCGGCCCTGCCCCGCCTGCACCCGGTCTTCTCTATCGACGGCGTCGACTACACCATGGCGACCCAGTTTGTTTCCGCCTTCCCGAAGACAGCGCTCAAGCCCCCGGTCGCGAATCTTGCTCGCGAGCACGACCGCATCGTCGCCGCGCTCGACATGCTGTTCTACGGATTCTGACCGTCCGGGCAGCGGGTTCGCCGGGATCGTCTGACGCCCGTCACCGGCCTGTCATTTTTCTTTATTGCCCGATGACGCTATCCTTTCCCTTGGGAAAGGAGAAAGCGCATGCCGAAGAATATCGTCATCCTGTGCGACGGGACCTCCAACGAGATCAGCGAGAGCCGGACGAATATATTGCGGCTTTACGGGTGTCTGCGGAAGAATGACGACCAGATCGTCTATTACGATCCGGGTGTCGGTACGTTCGGCGGCGCCAATGACTGGCTGAAATGGACTCGAAAGGCCAAGGAGGTCTGGGGGCTGGCGACCGGCTGGGGCCTCGACCAGAACGTCAAGGAAACCTACCGCTTCCTCGTCGAGAATTTCGACCGCGGATCGAAGGACCGCGCGCCGGACAGGATCTACATTTTCGGCTTTTCGCGCGGCGCCTACACGGCGCGGGTGCTTGCCGGCTTCATCCATGCCTTCGGCATCATGACGCCGGTCAATCTGAACCTGCTCGACTATGCCTACCGCACCTACAAGGGCATCAGCGACCGCGACGAACCGGCGAACGACATCGACGAGAAAGCCGATCCGAACGCCGCCTTCCGTACGATGCGGCTCTATGAACGCGCCCTCGACATGTTCCGGCCGGACATCAAGGCGCTCGGCCTGTTCGACACGGTCGCCTCGGTGATCGAGATGGGACGCTGGTTTCCGCGGATGCGGACGCATGCCTTCACGGCGAAGAACCCGAGCGTCGAACATGTGCGCCACGCCGTGGCGATCGACGAACAGCGCACCATGTTCAACCCGCAGCTCTGGCCGGGCGGCGGGCAGTTCTCCGGTCCACCCTTCAAGAAGCGCGATCCCGTGCCGCAGGACGTCAAGGAGGTCTGGTTCTCCGGCTCGCATGGCGATGTCGGCGGCGGCTATCCGGAACGCCAAAGCGCGCAGGCGAAGATCCCGCTGCTCTGGATGATCGAGGAAACCGCGAAGCTCGGCCTGAAATACTACAACCCAACCGTGAAGAAGATCGTGCGCGGCGAGGACGAGAAATATCCCAAATATATCAAGCCCGGCACCGGGCAGCCGATCAACGGCTCGATGGTCGATTTCTGGCCCTTCGTCGAGTTCCTGCCGCGCCGAATCCCGTCCACTTCGCTGAAGAAGGGCCCGAATGCGAAGGGCGTCTATTTCCCGCTTTTCGACCACCGGCGCATTCCGCCCGACGCGACGATCCATCCGAGCGTGAAGGAGCGCATGAAGCTGGACGCCTATTACCGGCCGCCCGGTCTGAAAGGCCGGGATATCCCGCGCCGGGCCTGAACACATAAGATACCGGCAAACGGCCCTCCCCTTTGCATCGCCGCTGAATCGGATTATAGTTATCGGGAATAAAGGCGGTTCCTGAGCAATAGGCTGCGGGGGCCGTTTTGTTTTGTGTCGCGCCATGTGGCGTGGACACAGTCGAGGGGCCAATAAGAAGGAATCGGCCAAATGGAAAAAGCGCCCATGACCGCGAACGGTTTCGCGCAGCTCAAGGAAGAGTTGCGCTGGCGCCAGCAAGAGGAACGCCCGCGCATCATCGAGGCGATTTCCGAAGCCCGCGCCCATGGCGATCTCTCCGAGAACGCGGAATATCACGCCGCCAAGGAAGCGCAGTCCCACAATGAGGGCCGCATTGGCGAACTCGAAGACCTGATCAGCCGTGCCGAAGTGATCGATCCGTCCAAGCTGACCGGCGCGAACATCAAGTTCGGCGCAACGGTGACGCTTGCCGACGAGGATACGGACGAGGAAAAGGTCTACCAGATCGTCGGCGACCAGGAAGCCGACGTAAAGGCAGGACGCATTTCCATCTCCTCGCCGATCGCGCGCGCGCTGATCGGCAAGGAAGAAGGCGATACCGTCGAGGTGCAGGCGCCCGGCGGCGCACGCGGCTACGAGATCGTCAGCGTCAAATTCGTCTGATTCAATCCCTTCGCACCCAAAAGGACGCGGTTTTCGCCGGATTCCATATTCGGCGGGACCGCGCCCGCGGGTGGCGCAACGTTTCCCGGGATACAGGCGCAATGCGGCCAAACTGCACTTTTACATCGCGCGCATGAAGCTGTAAGAGGATGCCGCTGACGGCGCAGGAGACGCGCTGCAACCGCATATCCGCTCACCAAAGACAAGTATCGTCATGGCATCCCCTCTCGTGTCCATCGTCATCCCCTGCCGGAACGAGGCGGAAAACCTCCCGATCCTGCTCGGCGAGATCCGTTCCGTGATGGAAGGGCGCGACTACGAGGTGATCGTGGTCAATGACGGCTCGACCGACGATACAGCGGACGTGCTGGCGAAAGAGGCTGCCCTGCCCGGTTTCACGCTGAGGCATCTGCGCCACGACCGGAGCGCGGGCCAGAGCCTCGCCTTGCGCTCGGGCGCGTTCGCAGCGCATGGCGCCATCGTCGCGACGATCGACGGTGACTGCCAGAACGACCCGCAGTATATTCCCGTGCTCGTCGATGCGCTGGTCGCGGCCGGCGAAGATGCCGGGATCGCCGCCGGCCAGAGGCTCAAGCGGCGCGACTCCAAGGCAAAGCAAATGGCCTCGCGCTTCGCAAACTCGCTGCGCGGCGCGATCCTCAAGGACAATACGCGCGATTCCGGCTGCGGCCTGAAGGCCGTGCGGACCGAGATCATGCGACGCCTGCCCTTCTTCAACGGCACGCACCGGTTCCTGCCTGCCTTGGTGATCCAGGAAGGCTACAAGGTCGTGCATTGCGACGTCGTCGACCGCTCACGGCGGCACGGCAAATCGAATTACGGCATTCTCGACCGCGGATTGCGCGGTGCCCTGGACCTGCTCGGCGTCTGGTGGCTCGGCAAGCGGAGAAAGATCGTGCCGCGGGTAGAGGAAGTGCCCCATGGCTGAGTTTTTCGCACCGCTTCTTTCCTGGTTCCACGACGTCTTCGTTGCATCCTTCGACGGCTGGGTGATCCTCGGCTTCTTCGCCCAGATCTGCTTCACCATGCGCTTCGTCGTACAGTGGATCGCGTCAGAACGCGCGAAACGTTCGGTGATGCCGGTTGCCTTCTGGTTCTTCTCGCTGGCAGGCGGAAGCCTGCTGCTGGTCTATGCGATCGCGCGCAAGGATCCGGTCTTCATCGCGGGACAGGGTCTGGGCCTGATCGTCTATGTGCGCAACCTCTGGCTGATCGCCAATGAATACCGGGCAGCGCTGCCGGAACCGGACGCGGAGTGATCTGCCAAGTTTACGTTAATCCGATCCACGGCTTGCGGCGGCCAAGCATGGTTTGATACTGCGATGCGGAAGTATTAAGAGACCGACGACCGCGCGGCAGTCGCGATCTTCCCTTGAGGGGTCCGTTTCAGCGGGAAAGGACAGGCCATGAAAGTCACGATGATCGGAGCCGGCTATGTCGGACTGGTTTCAGGTGCCTGTTTCGCCGATTTCGGGCACGAGGTGGTCTGTGTCGACCATGACCCGGCCAAGCTGGAGGCGCTGAACTCAGGCCGCATCCCCATCTACGAACCCGGGCTCGACGCGCTGGTGGCGAGCAATGCCAAACAGGGCCGGCTGATCTTTTCGGGCGACCTCGCCTCCGCGGTCGCCTCGGCCGATGTCGTCTTCATCGCCGTCGGAACGCCGTCGCGCCGCGGCGACGGCTATGCAGACCTTTCCTATGTCGAACAGGCCGCACGCGAGATTGCGCGTTCGATGGACGGTTTCACCGTCGTCGTGACCAAGTCGACCGTGCCGGTCGGCACCGGCGACGAGGTCGAGCGGATCATCCAGGCCGAAAACCCGGAGGCCGATTTCGCCGTCGTCTCGAACCCTGAATTCCTGCGCGAGGGCTCGGCCATCGACGACTTCAAGCGCCCGGACCGGATCGTCATCGGCACGACCGACGAGCGCGCGCGCAAGGTGATGCAGGAAATCTACCGGCCGCTCTTCCTCAATGCCGCGCCGGTTCTGTTCACCGAACGCCGCACGGCCGAACTGACCAAATATGCCGGCAACGCGTTTCTTGCGATGAAGGTGACCTTCATCAACGAGATCGCCGATCTGTGCGAACGCGTCGGCGCCAATGTGCAGGACGTGGCGCGCGGTATCGGCATGGACGGCCGCATCGGCCCGAAATTCCTGCATGCAGGGCCCGGTTATGGCGGCTCCTGCTTCCCGAAGGACACGCTGGCGCTGGTCAAGACCGCGCAAGACGCGGAAAGCCCGGTGCGCCTGATCGAGACGACCGTCGCGATCAACGACCAGCGCAAGCGCGCCATGGCCCGCAAGGTGGTCCGCGCCTGCGGCGGCTCCGTGCGCGGCAAGACGATCGGCGTGCTCGGCCTGACCTTCAAGCAGAATACCGACGACATGCGCGAGGCGCCGTCGCTCAACATCATCCAGGCGCTGCAGGACAATGGCGCGACGATCCAGGCCTATGATCCGGAAGGCATGGACCAGGCCGCGCAACTGCTCGACAATGTGGCCTTCTGCAAGACCGCCTACGAGACCGCCAAGGATGCGCACGCGCTGGTGATCGTCACCGAATGGGATGCGTTCCGTTCGCTCGATCTGGAAAGGCTGCGCGAGACGATGGCGAGCCCCATACTGGTCGACCTGCGCAACATCTATAACCCGACTCAGGTCGAGGCGGCCGGCTTCACCTATGAAAGCATCGGCCGCGGCTCGAACGGCTGGATGATCGACGCAGCAAGCGAAGCAGCCGAATGATCCTGAGCCTGCCTGCCGTCCGCTGCCCGAAATGAAGATCCTCGTCACCGGCGTTGCCGGGTTTATCGGTTTCCACGTCGCGAAACGCCTGCTGGACCGCAGCGACACCGTGATCGGCATCGATTGCGTGAACGACTATTACGATCCGGCGCTGAAGGAAGCGCGGCTCGCTCATCTGGAAGAACAGTCCCGCAAGTCCAACACGGCCGGCTATCGCTTCATCCGGGGCGATATCGTCGACACGGCGTTGGTCGACCGGTGCTTCGCCGACGAGCGGCCGGACCGCGTCATCCATCTCGCGGCGCAGGCGGGCGTCCGCTATTCGCTCGAAAACCCGATGAGCTATGTGCAGACCAATGTGGTCGGCTTCGCCAACATGCTGGAAGCGTGCCGGCACAATGGCGTGCAGCATCTGACCTATGCGTCCACCTCGTCGGTCTATGGCGCCAATACGCAAATGCCCTATAGCGAGCACGATGGCGCGTCCCACCCGCTGCAGCTCTATGCCGCGACCAAGCGATCCAATGAATTGATGGCGCATTCCTACAGCCACCTTTTCGCTTTGCCGACGACGGGGCTCCGGTTCTTCACGGTCTACGGCCCATGGGGCCGGCCGGACATGGCGCCGATGAAATTCGCCAAGGCGATCTTCGCCGGAGAGCCCATCGACCTTTACAACAATGGCGATCATTCACGCGATTTCACCTATGTCGACGATATCGTCGACGGCGTGATCGCGGCAAACGATCACATTGCGCAGAGCAATCCGGACTGGGACAGCGACGCCGCCGATCCCGCATCGTCGAACGCTCCCTACCGGATCTACAATATCGGCAATTCGACGCCCGTGCGGCTGCTCGACTTCATCGCGGCGCTGGAGGAGGCCATCGGACGCCCGGCGGAACGGCGCATGTTGCCGGCGCAGCCGGGCGACACACATGCGACATGGGCCGATGTCTCGCTGTTGCGGGATGCGGTCGGATATCAGCCGAAAGTGCCTGTCGCGGAGGGTGTCAGACGCTTCGTGGAATGGTACAGGAACTACCACAAGGTTTGACGCGCGATCCGGCGGCGGCGCCGGCCCTCGGAAATCGGAAATGGGTCTTTCAACCAAGAGAAAACTGGCCTGCTTCCTGCCTCAGCTCTTCAAGCCTGAGGGAACGGCCAAGGTCGTCCGTCTCGGCAGCGACAACAAGGGCGGGCATGTGGTGGCCGCCGACGCCGTGGCGAGCACGCGCCACCTCCTGTCGCTTGGGCTGGCGCCCAATCTGGACTTCGAGGTCGATTTCGCGGCGATGGCCCCGCTGAAAACCCTGCATGGCTACGATCCCGCCATCGACGAAGAGGCCCTCAGACGCGCGCGGCGGCGCGCCCTGATTCCGTTTCTCGGCAGCGGCGCGCAGCGGCGCAGGGCGCTGGCGCGATATCGCGACTACAAGGCGGTTTTTGCCGACAAGGGAGAAGGTTTCGTCCACCACCGCCAGTCCGTGGGGCTAGACGAGGGCATGATCGGGCTCGACGCGGCGATCGCGGCGCTTCAGTCGGAACCGGGCCAGACATTCATCAAGTGCGATATCGGCGGCGGCGAATATGACATGCTCGATGTGATCATCGAGAACAACGCCCTGCTGTCCGGCATCGCGCTGGTGCTGCACCACGTCCCCGCCCATATGCGCGAGATCAAGGTTTTCCTGATGGCGATGCGGGAGTTCATGGCGCTGGACAACATGACGGCGGACAATATTGCCGGGCTCGACCGGGACAATGTGCCGATGAGCGTCGCGCTTTCCATGTCGGCGAAATCGAGCGAGGACCCGCATATCCCGATCGCCGGTGCGACGACGCGTTACCAGGTCCTCAACGAACCGAACGACCCCGGCAAGATCGAGCTGGAAATCTTCTATGTCGACTGACCGGAACTGTCCGGAACGGCGGGCCCGTCAGACGGAAAGGCGATCAGCCCCTCGTCCTTGACCTTGCGGATGGTCAGCGCGGAGCGGACCGTGTCGACATTTTCCGTTGCGGTCAGATCTTCGAGAACGAAAGTCTGGAAGGTCCGGAAATCCGGAGCGACGCAATGCAGCAGAAAGTCGCTTTCGCCGGAAACCATCCATGCCTCGCGCACCAGCGGCCAGTTCGCCGTCAATGCCGCGAAGGCCTTCAGTTCCGGATCGGACTGGTGATGCAGGCCGACAAGGCAGAAGGCGACGATCTCCTGCCCGAGCTTGCCGGTGTCGAGGATCGCGCGATAGCCGGAGATGACGCCCAGCTCCTCCAGCCGGCGAACCCGGCGAAGGCAGGGCGGCGCCGATATGCCGACCCGGCTCGCCAGTTCGACATTGGTCATGCGGCCATCGTCCTGCAGTTCGCGAAGGATGGCGAAATCGATGGAATCGAGGTCGAGGGCGTCTTTCATGGCAAAACGCTTATTGCCTGCCATCCGCAGCCGCAACAAAAATGGGAATAAACCCGGCTTTCGCACTCCGGGAACGCAACCTTCGCGGCGCGCAGGCTTGCGCCCGCGATGTATCGCACCTTAATAACGCCAAGGATTTGCGGATGCGCGGACCTCGTGTCCGCGGTATTGAGGTAGGACCATGACCGAAACCAAACACAGCCCCGTACTGATCATCGGATCCGGCCCCGCCGGCTACACGGCTGGCATCTACACGGCGCGCGCCATGCTCAAGCCGATGCTCGTCGCCGGCATGGAACAGGGCGGCCAGCTCATGATCACCACGGATGTGGAGAACTATCCGGGTTATGCCGAGCCGGTGATGGGCCCGTGGATGATGGAGCAGATGCTGGAGCAGGCCAAGAATGTCGGCACCGAGGTCATCAATGACGTCATCACGGAAGTCGATCTCGATGTGCGGCCCTTCCGCGCGGTCGGCGACAGCGGCACGGTCTATACCGGCGACGCGCTGATCATCGCCACCGGCGCACAGGCGAAATGGCTCGGCATAGACAGCGAGAAGACCTATATGGGCTACGGCGTCTCGGCCTGTGCGACCTGCGACGGCTTCTTCTATCGCGGCAAGGATGTGGTCGTGGTCGGCGGCGGCAACTCGGCTGTCGAGGAGGCGCTTTATCTGTCCAATCTCGCCAAGACGGTCACGCTGGTGCATCGGCGCAACGAACTGCGCTCCGAGAAGATCCTGCAGGAGCGCCTGTTCGCCAAAGAAAACGTCAATATCCTTTGGGACACGGTGATCGACGAGATCCTGGGCGCGAAGAACAACCCTGCCCTTCCCGCGGCCGTAAACGGTGTGCGGCTGAAGAACATCAAGTCCGGCGAGACCACGGAAATGCCGATCGACGGCGTCTTCGTCGCCATCGGTCACGCGCCGGCCGTGTCGCTATTCGAGGGCAGACTGAAGCAGAAGCCGAACGGGTATCTGTGGACAGCGCCCGATTCCACCGCGACCAACATTCCCGGCGTCTTCGCGGCGGGCGATGTTACCGACGACGTCTACCGACAGGCGGTGACGGCAGCCGGCCTGGGCTGCATGGCCGCGCTGGAAGCAGAAAAGTACCTGGCGGCCCAGGAAACGGAGCTGCAGGCAGCCGAATAGGCCTCAGCTCGACCCGAGGGGGAGAACAATGCCGCTCGACTGGGACAAGCTGCGCGTATTCCACGCGGCAGCGGAAGCAGGCTCATTTACCCATGCCGGCGAAACGCTGCACATGTCGCAGTCGGCTGTCAGCCGGCAGGTTTCGGCGCTGGAGCATGAGGTCGGGGTAGCGCTGTTCAACCGCCATGCGCGCGGTCTCGTATTGACGGAGCAGGGCGAATTGCTGTTCCGCACGGCCAATGACGTCTTCGTCAAGCTGGAGACGGTGCGCGCGCAACTCTCGGAATCGACCGAGCGGCCTTCCGGCCAGCTGCGGGTGACGACCACGGTCGGTCTCGGCTCGGGCTGGCTGACCTATCGCGTGCAGGATTTCCTCGAACTCTATCCCGAGATCCAGTTGCACCTGATGCTGTCCAACGAGGAACTGGACCTCAATATGCGTCAGGCGGATTGCGCGATCCGGCTGCGCCAGCCCTCGCAGCCCGACCTGATCCAGCGCAAGCTGTTTACAGTGCATTTCCACGTCTACGCCTCCCCGTCCTATATAAACAAATATGGCCGGCCGGAATCGGCGGAAGATCTCGACAACCACCGGATCATCGGCTTCGGCGAGCCGGCGCCCGCCTATCTGATGGAGATGCGCTCCTTCCTGACGCTTGGCCGGCCGATCACCGAGCCGCGCGTGCCGGTGCTCGAAATCAACTCGATCATGTCGATCAAGCGCGCCGTCCAACGCGGAATCGGCATCGCCATGCTGCCGGACTACGCCGTCGAACCGGACGCCGGGCTCGTCCAGTTGCTTGTCAATACGGAACTGCCGACATTCGACACCTATTTCGTGTATCCGGAAGCCATGCGGAATAGCGCCAAGCTTCAGGCGTTCCGCGATTTCCTGATTTCAAAGTCGCGTAGCTGGTCCTTCTGAGTCTCACAGCGTGCGACAAATGCGTCCGCGAGCTATGCGCTCAGTGCATATGTGCATTGCACAATAATCAATTGAAAATTTATCGTCTGGTCAGCATATTCTAATCATCAAGAACGCGCCGTATCCTCCTCCCACGGACGTTCGAGATTTTCGAATGAGAAGGCTATCCTCCTCCCAGCCTTCCCATAAGTGAGACCGGGCCGCTATCCTCCTCCCAGCGCGCCCGGTCTTTTTCTTTTCAAACCGCTTTAGCTTTTCCCCGAGATCATGTCGGCGGCCTTTTCCGCGATCATGATGGTTGGAGCGTTCGTATTGCCGCCGATCAGCGTCGGCATGATCGAGGCGTCGACGACGCGCAGCCCCTCGATCCCGCGGACGCGCAGTTCGGGATCGACCACGGCCATCTCGTCCGTCCCCATCCTGCATGTTCCGACCGGGTGATAGACCGTGTCGGCGCGGCGGCGGATATGGTCCATGAGATCGGCATCCTCGGTTACGCCCTCCAGATAGACCTCCCGGCCGCGAAATGGCGCAAGCGCGGGAGCTTCGAGGATGCGGCGCGTGAGTTTCGCACCCTTGAGCAGCAATTGCGCATCGCGCTCGTCGGAGAGGAAACGGGGATCGATCAGCGGCGCGGCGCGCGGATCCGGTCCGGCAAGCCTGACCTCGCCGCGCGAATGCGGGCGCAGCACGCAGACATGGCAGGAATAGCCGAAGCCCCAATGAAGCTTGCGCGAATGATCGTCGACCAGCGCCGCGACGAAGTGCAGTTGCAGGTCCGGCCGTTCAAGACCCGGTTCGGAGCAGATGAAGGCGCCGCCCTCCGCGCCCGGCGAGGCGACGAGGCCGGTGCCGTCGCGCCGCCAGCGTAGGATCTCGCGCAGAATGTTCATTGCCCCGGCGGGGTTCAGACCGAGCACGTCCCGGTCATGCGTGCGATAGCCCAGGATGAAGTCGATATGATCCTGCAGGTTCTTGCCGACACCCGGCAGATCGAGGCGGACATCGATACCCGCATTCTTGAGTTCTGCCCCGGGCCCGATGCCAGACAGGAGAAGCAGCTGCGGCGAGTTGAAGGCACCACCGCTGAGGATCACCTCGCGGCGGGCAGCAATCTTTAGCTCCTCCCTTCCCCTCCGAACCGCCAGGCCGGCCGCTCGGTTGCCCTCGAACAGGATGCGTGTCGCCAGCGTCCGGGTCATCACGGTCAGGTTCGGCCGGTTCATGACCGGATGGAGATAGGCGGCAGCGGCAGAGCAGCGCTCGCCTGTCCGATCCGGACCGGTCGGGTCCGGGCGAAACTGCGTCACCTGATAGAGGCCGGCGCCTTGCTGTTGCGGACCATTGAAATCATCGTTGCGCGGAATCTGCGTTTCGGCGCAGGCCTCGATAAAGGCTTTCGAAATGGCACGCGGTGTCCGTTGCTCGGAAACCGAGAGCGGGCCGGCATCGCCATGCAGCGCGTCCGCTCCGCGCTCATTGTTCTCCGAGCGCCGAAAGAAGGGCAGCACATCCTGCCAACCCCAGCCGGGACAGCCCGCTTCGGCCCAGTCGTCATAGTCACGCGGATGACCGCGCGTGTAGAGCATCGCGTTGATGGCCGAGGAACCGCCGAGCGTACGGCCGCGCGGCTGGTAGCCCCTGCGATCGTTCAGGCCCGGCTGCGGCACGGTGTGATAGGCCCAGTTATTGATGCGGCCATAGCCGGGCAGCATCGTGATGACGCCCAGAGGCGCGCGGATCAGGATATCCCTGCCCTCGCCACCGGCCTCGACAAGGCAGACCGTTACATCCGGGTTCTCGGTGAGCCGCGCCGCAAGCGCCGAACCGGCGGAACCGCCGCCGGCTATGACATAATCGAATTGCCCCGCGTCGCGCATGTCTCCTCCCGGTCAACCGCAGAATCCCGCTTGCACCCTATCCAATCACATTTCTTAAAGCGGATCGGAAAAAGCTGATTGGGAACGCGCGGAGCGGGCCGTTAGCGTCGGAAAGCCGGGGGGCGACATTGGACCATTCAGGAGGACAGTCCATATGCGCATCCGGCTGCCAAACCTTTCCATCGCACTTCTGCCGCTCGCCTTTTCCGCCCATGCGGCGGATCTTTCCTGTGCCGGTCTCGTGCCGCAAGGCGCCAGTCTGGTGTGTGCGGGCTTCGAGCCCAACTGGGCGGTCGAGCTGAAATGCGACGGCGACCTGACATCGAATTTCACCGACGCCTTTTCCGGCGCCATTTCGGTCACGCCGGGCGAAGTTTCCGTGTTGTCGAGAAATCCATGGCGGATCGAGACCAGCCACCCGGTGACCGGCACGATCGCCTACACGCCGGCTGGCTGCACGGATGAAAGCGACCGGGTCTACGACTTCACCTTCACGCCGACAGGCGCGCCGGGGCTGAACGCGCCATTCTATCCGTTCTGCTGCCGTCTGGAGTAAGCGGCGGGAGTTCAGGCGGCCCGGATGGCCGAAAGGCCGCCGGCGATATCGAACTCGGTATAGGGCTTGGGAACTATGGGATGTCCCGAGAAGTCATCGCTGATGCCGCTCTCGCCATAGCCGCTGGCGAAAAGAAACGGAATTCCGAGCGCCTGCAAACGGCGGGCGTGCGAATAAATCTGTTCGCCGGCGATATTGATGTCGAGGATCGCGACATCCGCCTGCAAACCGGCCTCGAGCGCCGCATCCAGCTCGCTCAGGGATGAAATCGGCCCGATCACGTTATGGCCGAGATCGACCAGGATGCTCTCGAGATTCATGGCGACGAGGCTTTCGTCCTCGACGACGAGGACCGACAATGGTTTGGGCGATATGGCGATGTTCATCTTACGCTCTCGCACCGCGCAATGCGGCGGCTTCCAGACTGATATTACAGCAGAAGCCTTCGTCGCGATAGACGGGTTCCAGAGCGCCGCTGAACTCGCGCAGGACGATGTTTTCGATCAGCCGCGTGCCGAAACCCTTCCGCGTCGGTTCGGTCGCGGGAGGACCGCCGGTCTCGCGCCAGGACAGCGTCAGCCTGCCATCGGCGTGTTCCTTCCAGACGATCCGGACCCTGCCCTCTTCGCTGCCGAGCGCGCCGTATTTGACCGCATTGGTCGCCAGTTCATGGACCAGCATGGCGAGAGAGATCGACGCCTTGGGCGAGAGCGTGAAAGGCGGCCCGTCGAGGGAGACGCGCTCCGGATCGAAGAGCGACATTTCCTGATCGATGACCGCGCCCAGATCGGCGCTGGTCCATTCTTGAGCGCTGAGAAGGTTGTGCGCCTTGGAGAGCGCGGCGAGACGCGACTCGATGTCCCGTTTTGCGGTATCGGCATCCGGTGCGGAGCGCAAAGTCTGGGATACGATCGACTGAACCGCGGCGAGTGTGTTCTTCACGCGATGATTCAATTCGGCAAGCAGAAGCCTTTGACGGCGCTGCCTTTTCACATCCTCAGTGCGATCGCTGCCCTGTACGAAGACGCCGATGATCGTCCCTTCTGCATCGCGGATTGCGTCATAGGAGAAGTCCAGGAAGGTCTCGCGCGCTTCGTCTTCACCGGGCTTTTGCAGCATCAGGCGGGTGGCTTCTGCCTGATACTGGCGGCCGGTCTTGTAGACGCCGTCCAGCAGTTTCACGTAACCCTGCTCGACCACTTCGGGGAGCGCTTCGGAAAGAGGCTTGCCGATCAGTTCGCGGTCGCCGACGACGCGCAGATAGGCGTCATTGGCGAAGGTGAAAACGTGGTCGGGTCCTGACAGGACGGCAAAGAAGCCTGGCGCGAGCTGAAATAGCCTGCGGAACTCGGCGCTCTCGTTCAACAGGGCCTGGTGCTGTTGCTCCGCCTCGCGGGCCCGTTCGAGCAACTGGGTTTCGCCGGCACGGAAAGGCAGGCTTGCGGCCTGGCGCAAACCGACGATATCGGTGACATCGACCGTGTTCTGCAAGACATAGGGTTCGCCATCCCCGCCCAGGATGGGCGTATGCACGGCGGTCCAGTACCGGACCTCCATTCCGCCGCCCAGTTCGGGCGGGCGCGGCAGGTCATAGGGTATATAGGCCAGCGTGTCCGGCTCGCCCGTGTCGAGAACCCGGTTGAAGGAGTCGCGCAGACGGCGGCCGCTTTCCCCGTCATTGGGAAACAGATCGAAGAGATTGCGCCCCATCAACTCGTCGCGGCTGCGCATGACAACCTGTTCGTAGGCGCGATTGACCGCCACGTAGCAATGGTTCCTGTCGAGAACCATGTGCGGACTGGGCAGCATGTCGAAGACTTCGCCGAAGTCGATCGCGCTGTCGACAACTGGCGTCTGCTGGCCGCGCTTTTCTGTAAGCAATTCTGCTTCCCCCGGAATTTGGCCTTTAACTCGACCTAACGCAGGGATGACGGAAAGGTTCCGAAAAAATTTCCCGGCTGACGCTTACACGCCCGGCTTCTCCGGAGCCTCAGAAGCACGGAAGCAGGCCGGCGGCGAATGCCGGCAGTTTGAGCTGGCGCTTGGCACAGGCGATCCCGGGCGCCAGGGCGGCTCCGTTCTCCAGCGGAAAGAACGACGCACCCTCGAAACCGTTTCCGGTCTCATGGCGCAGAACGTAAAGGCCGGACGCATAGTAGCGGAACCAGTCCCTGTGCGCGATGAGCGGTTCGCCGAGAGGCATTGTTTCCGGATCCGGCAGGGCTATCGAGACGATGTTGCCATCCCTTATCGCTGACAGGACAAGAGCGAAGCCTTCCCGGGCCCAGCGGCCTTCGGACGCGGGTGGAGCGAGCGAAACCGCCGCCCGGCCCTCACTGACCGCATTGTCCTCGATCGCGCAGTCACCGGCGTGGCTGGATGCCTCGATACCGAACTCGATATAGGCGACTTCGCCGGCGTGCTTTTCGGCGAATGCCACGAAATCGCCGATAGGCGCGGGGTTCGTCCCGGTATCGCAGGAAGTCACCACGCGATAGGCGGGCAGCGGCGGCGCTGCGAGGCGCACAACAGCGAAAACGATTGCGGCAAGCGCCAGGACCGCGAGGCCCCACTTTCGTCCGCTCACGGCTAACTACCGTGTCAGCCGCTTGTAGGTCACCCGCTTCGGATTGACGCTGTCGGGGCCCAGACGGCGGATCTTGTCCTGTTCGTAATCCTCGAAGTTGCCTTCGAACCACTCGACATGGCTGTCGCCCTCAAAGGCGAGGATGTGGGTCGCGAGGCGGTCGAGGAACATGCGGTCATGGGAGATGACCACGGCGCAGCCGGCGAAATTCTCCAGCGCCTCTTCCAGTGCGCCGAGCGTCTCGGTGTCGAGATCGTTGGTCGGCTCGTCGAGGAGCAGGACGTTACCGCCCTCTTTCAGGAGCTTGGCCAGATGGACGCGGTTGCGCTGGCCGCCGGACAGAGTGCCGACCTTCTGCTGCTGGTCGCCGCCCTTGAAGTTGAACGATCCGCAATAGGCGCGGGAGTTCACCTCGTGCTTGCCGAGCTTGATGATGTCGTTGCCGCCGGAAATCTCCTCCCAGACGGTCTTGTTGCCGTCGAGCGTATCGCGGCTCTGATCGACATAGGAAAGATTGACCGTGTCGCCGACGGTGATGGTTCCGCTGTCCGGCTGTTCCTGGCCGGTGATCATGCGGAACAGCGTCGTCTTGCCGGCGCCGTTCGGGCCGATGACGCCGACGATGCCGCCGGGCGGCAGCTTGAATTCCAGATCGTCGATCAGCAGGCGGTCGCCATAGCCTTTCGACAGGTTCTCTGCCTCGATCACGACATTGCCGAGCCGCTCGCCGGCCGGGATGACGATCTGCGCGTCGCCGGGGCGACGGTCCGCAGCCGCCTTGACCAGTTCGTCATAGGCACGGATACGCGCCTTGGATTTCGCCTGGCGGGCCTTGGGCGAGGACGCGATCCATTCCTGCTCGGACGAGAGCGCGCGCTGGCGGGCCGCCTCTTCGCGACCCTCCTGCTTCATGCGCTTGGCCTTGGCCTCCAGATAGGCGGTGTAATTGCCCTCATAGGGAATGCCGCGGCCGCGGTCGAGTTCGAGAATCCAGCCCGTAACGTTGTCGAGGAAGTAGCGGTCATGGGTGATCATCATCACCGCCCCGGGATATTCGCGCAGGTGCTTTTCGAGCCAGGCGATGGTCTCGGCGTCGAGATGGTTGGTCGGCTCGTCGAGCAGCAGCAGGTCGGGCTGGCGCAAGAGCAGCTGGCAGAGGGCCACGCGGCGCTTCTCGCCGCCGGAGAGATTGTCGATCGAGGCGTCGCCGGGCGGGCAGCGCAGCGCATCCATCGCCATCTCGACCTGTGAGTCGAGGTCCCAGAGATTCTGCGAATCGATGATGTCCTGAAGCTTGGCGCCCTCTTCCGCCGTCTCGTCGGAATAGTTCATCATCAGCTCGTTGTAGCGGTCGAGGATCGCCTTCTTGTCGGCGACGCCCTCCATGACGTTGCCAAGCACATTGAGGCTCTCGTCGAGCTGCGGCTCTTGCGGCAGGTATCCGCAGGTCGCGCCCTCGGCAAGCCATGCCTCGCCGGTGAACTCCGTGTCGAGACCGGCCATGATGCGCAGCACCGTGGACTTACCCGCGCCGTTCGGGCCGAGAATGCCGATCTTGGCGTCGGGATAGAAGGACAGATGGATATTTTCCAGCACCTTCTTGGCGCCGTAGGCCTTGTTGAGGCCGGACATGTGATAAATAAATTGGCGAGCCATTCGAAACACCGGAAACGTCTGAGGGAATTTCGCGCGTTACTAGGCGAAACGGCGGCCGGGAGCAATGCGGCGGCACGCGATCTCCGGCGATAATTGCGGTTGGCGATTGACTTGATGGCGTTCCTGCACGCTACTCCCGGCAGGGAGCGAGCGGCATGGCATTCAGCGACAGGCAGACCCATCAATCCGCCACCGGCGCGGCGCTGGCGTTGCGCCACGAGCCTGCGAAGGGCGAGGCTATCGGGGTCGTGCATATTCTGCACGGACTCGCCGACCATTCCGCGCGCTACGCGGATTTCGCGGAGCAGCTGGCCGCCGCCGGCTTCCACGCTTATGCGCATGACCATCGCGGCCACGGCTACACGGAGGCGCCCGGCGCGCCGCAGGGCTCGTTCGACCATGGCGGGGACGGACCTGACCTTGTACTCGCCGACATCGCCTCGCTGCATGACCTGATTGCGGAAGCCCATCCGGGATTGCCGCTGCTGCTTTTCGGCCATTCAATGGGGGGCACGATTGCGCTGGCCTATGCGTTTCGCCATGCCGGCCGGCTGGCCGGCTGCGCGGCATGGAATGCGAGTCTGACGGCCGGCCTCGCCGGGCGGGCGGCAAAGGCTGTGCTCGGCTGGGAGCGCTTCCGGCGCGGATCCGACGTTCCGTCCTTCTTCCTGCCACGACTGACCTTCGGCCAGTGGGCGGCCTCGGTGAAGAACCGGCGCACCGAATTCGACTGGCTGAGCCGCGACCCGGCGATCGTCGACGCCTATGTGGCCGATCCGCTCTGCGGCTGGCCGGCCTCGGTCGGCATGTGGAGCGACATTCTCGACATGGTGTTCGAGATAACGAGGCCTGAAAACGCACCGGCCGATGCCGCGCGCCTGCCCTATCATCTGCTCGGCGGCGGTCGCGATCCGGCCACCGAATTCGGCAAGGCGGTCGACCGGCAGGCGGACCGGATGCGGGCCGCGGGCTTTGCCGACGTGACGCTGGAACTGCTGCCGGAGATGCGCCACGAAACGCTGAACGAGATCGGCCACGACGAGATCGAGGCCGAACTTATCAACTGGATGAAGGCGAAAGCGGCAGCTTAAGCCTCTGGTTGCGCTTTCGATTTGCCGATGCTGGTCACCGCGTTCCAGAGCGGCGTGAAGATCGTTTTCGCGAAGGGGATCAGAACGATGCCGAGCGCGACGCCGAAAACACCGTCCATCGCCGCCTTGGCAATCCACTCCACCGCACCCTCCGCCTGCGGCACGGCATGGCCGGCTGCGACGGCGAGATCGTGGATCTGATGACCGAGCCAGGAAAAGCCGAGTACTTCCAGCCCGTGGACAACGATGGAGCCGCCGACCCACAGCATCGCCGCGGTGCCGACAAGGGTCAGCGTCTTCAGGAAGCCGGGCATGCCCTTGACGATGGCGCGGCCTACAGCCCGGGTGGAGGAGAACCGGCCGCCTTCAGCCATGAGCAGGCCAATGTCATCGGCTTTCACGATCAGTGCGACGCTGCCGTAGACCAGGATGGTGATACCGGCGCCGGCAGCGGCCAGCGTCGCCGCCTCGAGCCAGATATTGCTCTCCGGGATCTCCGCGAGGACGATCGTCATAATCTCGGCCGAGAGGATGAAATCGGTCTTGATGGCGCCTTCCACCTTTTCCTTTTCCAGATGCAGCGGATCCTCCGGCGACGCGGCGGCGGCTTTCGCGTCGGGCCCGTGATGCGGCATGAAAATGTGGACGACCTTCTCGGCACCCTCGAAACACAGATAGGCGCCGCCGACCATCAGAAGCGGCGTGATCGCCCAGGGCGCAAAGGTGGACAGCAGCAGCGCCGCCGGCAGCAGGACGATCAGCTTGTTGCGCAGCGAGCCCCTGGTTATCTGCCAGACGATCGGCAATTCGCGCGCCGGGGAAAAGCCGTGGAGATATTTCGGCGTGACAGCCGCATCGTCGATGAGCGCGCCCGACGCCTTGGCGCTGGCCTTCACCGCCTGTCCGACGACATCGTCGACCGAGGACGCCGCAATCTTGGCGATCGCCGCCACGTCGTCGAGAAGGGCCAGAAGACCGCTCATATGCTGTTCTCCATTTCGCTCCGGGACGGCGCACCCCTATCATCTAGCGACTGGAGCGCGCGATTGAAACGCCCGGCGACTTCCTGGCCGGGCGAAATTCGCGAGGCGTCATCACCCGGAAGACGTTTGAAAGAGCCAACTGGTTGCAGAAAAGAAAAACCCCGCCAGTTGGCGGGGTTCGTTCGTTGCGATGGCTTTTGCGCCTAGTCGTCTTCGCTGTGCTCGGCGAGATAGGCGATAACGTTCTCGATCTCGTCCGGCTTGGTCAGCTTGAAGGTCATCTTGGATCCGTCGATCATGTCCTTTGGCGACGGCAGATACTGCGCCAGCGTCTCGGCATTCCAGACGAGGCCGTTCGCGCCCGCTTCCTTGAGGCCGTCCGAATATTTTTTCTGGAAGTCCTCGACCGAACCGGCTGTGCGGCCGAAGACGCCGTCGAGATGCGGTCCGACCTTGTTCTTGCCGTCCAGATCGTGGCAGGCCTTGCACTTCTTGAAGACCTTTTCGCCAGCTTCCGGATTACCGGTAACGTCCTGCGCGAAAGCTGCGGTGCCGGCGAAAACCATCGCGCCGGCGAGAATTGCGGTTGCGAATTTCAAATTAACTCTCCCACTCATTGTGTGCCTTCGTCCCTTCCCCGAGGGTAAGGCAATCGCGTGGCTTATGCCACGGCTCTTGCGAGGGCGCACTGGGACCACAGGTCGCACAGCGCCGAGGCGAGGTGATCGATGTCGGCCTGGGTGTGCGACGGGTTCGGCGTGATGCGCAGCCGCTCCGTCTTCACCGGCACCGTCGGATAGTTGATCGGCTGAACATAGATGCCGTACTGGTCCAGCAGGATGTCGGAGATCCATTTGCACTTCTTGGCATCGCCCACCATCACCGGAACGATGTGGCTCGGATTGGGCATGTGCGGGATGCCGCGCGC
>Ga0070729_10001263_pt1 | contig 40784 bp, 43 predicted proteins | sample tdDd472_FD_66725 | JGI IMG/M metagenome (GOLD analysis project Ga0070729, IMG submission 66725) | Marine sediment microbial communities from the Atlantic coast under amendment with organic carbon and nitrate - tdDd47.2 | ecosystem: Environmental > Aquatic > Marine > Coastal > Sediment | place...
GGCTGCGACAGGAAGCGCTCGACCTTGCGCGCGCGCGCCACGGTCAGCTTGTCCTCTTCCGACAGCTCGTCCATGCCGAGGATGGCGATGATGTCCTGGAGCGACTTGTAGCGCTGCAGAGTCTGCTGGACATTACGCGCAACCTGGTAGTGCTCCTCGCCGACGATCTGCGGATCGAGCATGCGCGAGGTGGAGTCGAGCGGGTCGACGGCCGGATAGATGCCCTTTTCCGAGATGGCGCGGTTCAACACCGTCGTCGCATCGAGGTGGGCAAACGAGGTCGCCGGCGCCGGGTCGGTCAGGTCGTCGGCCGGCACGTAGATGGCCTGCACCGAGGTGATCGAACCCTTGGTGGTTGTGGTGATGCGTTCCTGAAGCGCGCCCATGTCGGTCGCCAGCGTCGGCTGATAGCCCACGGCCGAAGGAATACGGCCGAGAAGCGCCGACACTTCCGAACCCGCCTGGGTGAAGCGGAAGATGTTGTCCACGAAGAACAGCACGTCCTGGCCCTGATCGCGGAAATATTCGGCGATGGTCAGGCCGGTCAGACCGACGCGCGCACGGGCACCCGGGGGCTCGTTCATCTGGCCATAGACGAGCGCAGCCTTGGAGCCCTCGCCGCCACCTTCCTTGTTCACGCCGGATTCGACGAATTCGTGGTAGAGGTCGTTGCCCTCGCGGGTACGCTCGCCCACGCCGGCGAAGACGGAGTAGCCGCCATGCGCCTTCGCGATGTTGTTGATCAGTTCCTGGATGAGAACGGTCTTGCCCACGCCGGCGCCGCCGAACAGGCCGATCTTGCCGCCCTTCGCGTAGGGGGCCAGCAGGTCGAGAACCTTGATGCCGGTGACGAGAATCTCGGCTTCCGTCGACTGTTCCGTGTATTCCGGTGCCGGCTGGTGAATGCCGCGCATTTCCTCGCCTTTGACCGGGCCGGCTTCGTCGACCGGTTCGCCAACGACGTTGATGATCCGGCCGAGCATCTGCGGACCGACCGGGACCATGATCGGCGCACCGGTGTCGACCACCGTCTGGCCGCGCACCAGACCCTCGGTGGAGTCCATGGCGATGCAACGCAAGGTGTTCTCGCCGAGGTGCTGCGCGACCTCGAGAACGAGGCGCTGGCCGTTATTGTCGGTTTCCAACGCGTTCAGAATTTGCGGCAGATGGTCGCTGAACTGCACGTCCACGACAGCGCCGATGACCTGGGTGATTTTACCCTCCGGCCCCTTTGCCAACTTCACGGCGGCCGGTTTCTTTGCTGCTGCTTTTGCCATCGTGTTACCCTTCCTTAGAGCGCTTCCGCGCCAGAGATAATTTCAATCAGTTCCTTGGTGATCTGCGCCTGACGCTGGCGGTTGTAGCTCATCGTCAGTTTGTCGATCATCTCGCCCGCATTGCGCGTGGCATTGTCCATGGCACTCATCCGGGCCCCCTGTTCGGAGGCGGCGTTTTCGAGGAGCGCTCGGAAAATCTGCACCGAAATGTTACGCGGAATCAGATCCTCCAGGATCGCACCCGCATCCGGTTCGTATTCATAGACCGCGGCGCCAGCGCTCTCGGCCTCACCGCCGGCGCTCGCCGGAATGATCTGCTGCGCGGTCGGAATTTGCGCGATCACCGACTTGAACTCGGAGAAGAACAGCGTGCAAACGTCGAATTCGCCGTTCTCGAACAGATCGATCACCTTCTTGCCGATCATGTCCGCTTCGCCGAAGCCAAGCTTCTTGACATCGCGAAGATCGACGCGGTCGATGACGTGGCTGCCGTAATCGCGGCGAAGTATGTCGAAACCCTTCTTGCCGACGGTGATGATCTTCACCGTCTTGCCCTCGGCGATGAGCTTGCGGGCATGTTCACGTGCCAAACGCGCGATCGACGAGTTGAAGCCACCGCACAGGCCGCGCTCGGCGGTGCAGACCAACAGCAAATGCGTGTCGCTTCTGCCCGTTCCGACCATCAGCTTCGGTGCATCATCGCCGTCGCCCAGGGTCTGCGCGACATTGGCAAGCACCGCGCCCATACGCTGCGAGTAGGGCCGCGCGGCTTCCGCAGCCTCCTGCGCACGACGCAGTTTCGCCGCAGCCACCATCTGCATGGCCTTGGTGATCTTCTGCGTCGCCTTGACGGAAGAAATGCGGTTTCGAAGGTCCTTGAGTGAAGGCATGCCGGATCGTTCCGTTTACTCTTGTTTCGGTCCGCGCCCTTAAGCGAAGGTCTTCGCGTAAGCGTCGAGCTGCGCCTTCAGCTTTTCCTCGATCTCGTCGGAGAGCTTCTGCTCGGTCCGGATCGCCTCAAGCACGTCCTTGCCTTCAGAACGCATATGCGCAAGCAGGCCCTGCTCGAACTTGCCGACCTGATTGACGGCGAGCTTGTCGAGATAACCCTTCACGCCGGCATAGATCACCGCAACTTGCTCTTCCGTCTTCAGCGGCGAGAACTGCGGCTGCTTCAGAAGCTCGGTCAGGCGTGCGCCGCGGTTGAGCAGGCGCTGCGTTGCGGCGTCGAGGTCGGAGCCGAACTGCGCGAAGGCCGCCATTTCGCGGTACTGCGCAAGCTCGCCCTTGATCGAGCCGGCGACCTGCTTCATCGCCTTGATCTGGGCCGAGGAGCCGACGCGCGACACCGAAAGGCCGACGTTCACGGCCGGACGGATGCCCTGGAAGAACAGGTCGGTTTCGAGGAAGATCTGGCCGTCGGTGATCGAGATCACATTGGTCGGAATGAAGGCGGAGACGTCGTTGCCCTGGGTTTCGATGATCGGCAGGGCCGTCAGCGAGCCGGCGCCATGATCTTCATTGAGCTTCGCGGCGCGTTCCAGCAGGCGCGAGTGCAGGTAGAAGACGTCGCCCGGATAGGCTTCGCGGCCCGGCGGGCGGCGCAGCAGCAGCGACATCTGGCGATAGGCGACGGCCTGCTTGGACAGATCGTCATAGCCGATCAGGGCATGCATGCCGTTGTCGCGGAAATACTCGCCGATGGTGCAGCCGGCGAACGGCGCGAGATACTGCATCGGAGCCGGGTCGGACGCAGTCGCCGCGATGACCACCGAATATTCGAGAGCGCCGCGTTCTTCGAGCACCTTCACGAACTGGGCGACCGTGGAGCGCTTCTGGCCGATGGCGACATAGACGCAGTAGAGCTTTTCCTTTTCCGGGCCGTTGTCGTGGATCGGCTTCTGGTTGAGGAAGGTGTCGAGGATGATCGCGGTCTTGCCGGTCTGGCGGTCGCCGATGACGAGCTCGCGCTGGCCGCGGCCGACCGGGATCAGGGCGTCGATGGCCTTCAGACCGGTCGACATCGGCTCATGCACCGACTTGCGCGGCATGATGCCGGGCGCCTTCACGTCGACGCGCTTGCGCTCTTTCGACTTGATCGGACCCTTGCCGTCGATCGGGTTGCCAAGCGCATCGACGACGCGTCCGAGCAGTTCCTTGCCGACCGGAACGTCAACGATGGCGCCCGTCCGCTTGACGGTGTCGCCTTCCTTGATGTCGCGGTCGGAACCGAAGATCACGACGCCGACATTGTCGGTTTCGAGGTTCAGGGCCATGCCGCGAATGCCGCCCGGGAATTCGACCATCTCACCGGCCTGGACATTGTCCAGACCGTAGACGCGGGCGATACCGTCGCCGACGGACAGAACGGAACCGACTTCGGAGACTTCCGCTTCCTGTCCGAAATTCTTGATCTGGTCTTTAAGGATTGCGGAAATTTCCGCGGCGCGAATATCCATCAGCCGACCTCTTTAAGCGCGAGCTTCATTGATGACAATTTGGTGCGTAGCGACGTGTCGATCTGGCGCGAGCCGATCTTGACGATCAGTCCACCCAGAAGCGAGGGATCGACGGTGACGTCGATTTCCACGTCTTTGCCGGCGACATCCTTCAACGTCGCCTTCAATTCCTTTTCCTGAGCCGCCGTCAGCTTGAAGGCGCTGGTCACCTCCGCGGTGACGATGCCCTTGTGCGCGGCGGAAATCGCCCGGAAAGCCGCAAACATGCCCGGCAATGCGAACAGGCGGCGGTTGGAGGCGACGACCTTCAGGAAGTTTCCGAACACGCCGTCGAGTCCGGCCTTGTCGGCGATCGCCGTGATCGCCCTGAGCTGTTCGCCTGTGGAGAAGACCGGGCTGCCGATCAGGCGCCGCAGATCTTCGCTCTCGGCGATGAGAGCCTCGAGTTCACCAAGCTGCTGCTCGACCTTGTCAAGCACCTTGGCCTCAAGTGCGATGTCGAAAAGTGATTGTGCGTAACGGGAAGCAACACCGGAAATGAGAGATGATGTAGCCACAGGCAATCGCTTCTCTGTTTTTCTTCAATACGCACACGGGAAGAAGCCGACCGGCTATGCGCAACGCATTGAACTTGTTGATATTTCTTTTTCGCAACATGGAGCGCTAGTCGCACCCCTCCTGCGAATTTGCAGCCGTCTAGCACATGCTTTTCGCGCGTGCAACACGACGGGTATCGCCTTTTGTCGCAGAAAAGGCCGAATCCCGGCCCGGCAGATGCCCGTTTAACGTATGAAACCGAGCGCGAAGAGCAGCGGCGCGGCCGCCAGCGCCGCCTCTATGACGATCGAGACCGCGTTGAAAAGGGTGAACCCGCGGTCGAAGACCATGGAAACGAGCCTGCCAAGTGCCGTGAAGGCCCAGCCGGCGCCAAGCGCCATCCAGATGAAGGGCTGGTTGAAGGCGATCGCTACCAGCGAGACGCCGAGATAGAAACCCGCCATCGTCGCCCGGCTTTCCGAGACGGCCTGCGGCACGCCCTCTGCGGTGCGAAGTCGCAGGATGCGCAACGACAGCCGCGGCATCAGCAGGCATAAGAGGCCGAAGATCAGCGTGACGATCGCCGAGGCCCAGGCGAGCCATTCGCCGGTCGATTGCGGGGGAATGATGGAGATCATGTGTCCGTTCGCTCCGTTTGCGTTCGTCAGCGCTCGCCGCCTTCGTCAACGTTCGACTTGCGCCGCGCTGCGCGCCAGCCTCAGCACGCGTTCGCGATACATCAGATAAAGGCCGCTTGCGCAAATGATGGCGGCACCCGCCACCGTCCACCAGTCCGGCAGATCGCCGAAGACGATCCAGCCGAGCAATGTCATCCAGATCAGCTGACTGTAGACGAAGGGCGCGATCTTCGGCGCCGAGGCGATGCGGCTCGCCTTGATGAACATGGTGTGCCCGATCATCCCGAATATGCCGAACCCGAAAAGCAAAGCAGTGTCGAAGACGCTTTCCGGCATTTCGGCATTCGTCCAGGCGAAGGGCCCGAGCAGCAGGATGCCGATCAGCGACGGGTAGAAGACGAGGCTCGCCTCCGTCTCGCTGCCGGCGAGCTTGCGGGTCAGGATGCCATAAAGCGCGTAAACGAGCGTGGCCGAGATGGAATAGAGGATCGCCGGGTCGAACATCGCCGTTCCCGGGCGCACGACGACCAGAACGCCGACGAAAGCGACCATGATCGCCATCCACCGCCGGATGCCCGCCCACTCGCCGAGCAGCGGCCCGGCCAGCGCCGTGATCATCATCGGCGCCGACAGGAAAACCGAGACCGTCTGGGCCAGCTGCAGGGTTTCCAGAGCCTTGAAGTTCAACAATGTTGTCGCGGGCAGGCTGACGGCGCGCAGGAGCTGGAGGAGGACATTGCGCATCCGCCAGACATCCGGATTCGCCCAGGCGCGCGAGATCAGCATCTGCAGGAGCGCTTGCGAGGCAAAGCGGAACCAGACGACGAAGCTCGCCGCCAGACCCGACGTGATCAGATATTTGCCCGACGTATCCAATGCCGCGAACAGGACGAACATGCCGAGCGCCAGGGCGAGCGCGACAGGCGGCATTGTTTCGGTATCGACATCTTTTCGGATGCTGTTCGAAGACAAGTCGGGAGCTTTCCGTATCGACGCGTGCATGCGCCCGGGGTGGCGTGAAGTCAAAGAAAAAGCGCGGCGATCCTATCCGAGATAGGACAGGATCTCGTTCGGCACCGAGCGCGCATCGATATCGGATTCGCGCACGAGCTGGTCGAAATGCTGGGTCAGCGCGCGCACCTGGCGGCTCTCGCGAAACACCATGTAGAACTGGCCGACATAGACGACCGCGAGCAGCGGCCCGAACACCGTGATCGGCGCGGAAAAGACCCGCTTGCTGTCATAAATATAGACCCGGAGCGACGGATAGAGCCGGGCGCAGCTCTCCGCCATCGCCTCGATCTGACGGCGCGCCACATCGCGCGGCAATCCCTTCCAGTAGCCCTCGCCGCGCGCCAGCGATTCCACCATGTCGCGCGAAACGCAGATCTCGTAGTCGCTGCCGGGCGCGCGCAGCCAATCGATCGTGTCGCGCAGCGACTGCATCGCCTGCTCCGGCGTCTTCGAAAGGAAAGCTGCATATTCCCAGCCCAGCACATCCTCGGTCTTCAGGATGTCCGGCAAGGTCGCGGAGACATGCCTGATCTTGTGGCCGGCGGCCTCGCGATGCCAGGCGATGATCTGGTCGTCGGCCGGGGCGCGCTGTGCGTCGGCTATGCGGAAGCTCGCAGACAGGAGATCGGCCGCCGTCTCGCTCCGTTCGGTCAGGCCGAGCAGCCAGTCGGCACTGACGCCTAGCGCGGTGGCAAATTCCGCCGCCAGATGCGCATTGGGAAGGCGCGGGTCGTCGCCATTGAGGATTTGCGCAACCGTCGACCGGTCGACTTGGCAGCTGCGCCCCAGCCCGCTGCGCGAAATGCCGGTCGCGGCCATGCGCTCGCTGACGCGTTTTCGAAACAAGTCTGCTCGGTCTTCCTTGCGCATGCTGCAGTATTACCTCGCTTGGTGATTTTTCTCAACATTTCGGAAAAAAGTTTCGAAAATTACAAATTGCCGTCACTTCAACCGGAGCCTAGGTGAGCGTTGCAACCCGAACCGAAAGCAACAGGAAATGGACACGAAAATCCGAACCATCGCCAAGGCGGCTACCTGGCAAATCCTCGGTCTCTTCACGATGAGCGCGCTGGCATTCTGGCAGACAGGCTCGATCGGCGGCGCGGTCTCGCTCGCCCTTTCAGCCAGCCTGACAAGCATCGGATTCTATGTCCTGCACGAACGCGCTTGGGGCCATATCCGCTGGGGGCGGAAGGCACGGGCATAGGGGCGGAGGCGCCCGTCCAGAATACTTAGCCAATCGGCAAAGTTTTTCTTGCGCGGGCCGTGATCCGCTGATACTTAGCGATATGGCTAAGCATGATACCGATCTCTCGCTGCTCTTCCATGCGCTCGCAGATCCGACGCGCCGCTCGATGCTCGCGCAGCTCGGCGAATCGCCTGCGCGGGTGACGGAGCTGGCCGAGCCCACCGGGCTGCGGCTGCCCACGGTGATGCGGCATTTGTCCGTGCTGGAGGAGGCCGGCTTGATCACGACCTCGAAGGACGGGCGGGTGCGCACCTGCGCCATCGTGCCCGAGGCACTGGAACCGGTGCGGACATGGCTCGACGAACAGCGCGCCATATGGGAAGCGCGGCTCGATCGCCTGGATGCCTATGTGATGACCCTGATGAAGGAACGCGAAACATGATGCCCGATCTCGACCCGGAAACCGATCTGACCTTTACCCGCACGCTTGCGGCCCCGCGACAGCTGATCTGGGAATGCTGGACGAAGCCGGAGCATATTCCGCACTTCTTCGTGCCCGCCCCGCACAAGGTGACCGCCGTGGACATCGATCTTCGTGTTGGCGGCAGGTTCAACACGACCTTCGATGTCGAGGGCGCGGTGATGGACAATCACGGCGTCTACCTGGAGGTGGTGGAAGGCGAGAAGCTCGTCTTTACGGATGCCTATTCGGAGGGCTGGAAGCCAGCGCCCGATCCGTTCATGACCGCGATCCTGCTGCTGGCGGACGCGCCCGGCGGCGGCACGAGCTATACGGCGATCGCCCGGCATCGCAATCCGGAAACCCGCAAGACCCATGAAGACATGGGATTCTTCGACGGCTGGGGAACCGTTGCAACGCAGCTCGAAGCCTATGCAAAGGAACTGATGTGACGCGCCCCGGTTTCGCAACGCTGACCTTCGAACGCGACATGGCAGCCCCCTTGGCTGCGTCGTGGGAGGCCTGGACGGCCCCTGCAGCGCGCGCGGTCTGGGCGCCGCCATCGCCGTCGGTCACGATAGAATACCTTGAGGCCGAGACGAGAGTGGGCGGGCGCGAGATTTCGCTCTGCAAGGTCGAGGGCGAGCCGGATATCCACTGCGAGATCGGCTGGCTTGCCCTGGAGCCGGAGGCGCGGAGCGTCAACAGCGAGGTGATCTCGTCCGTAGGCGCGACGCTGTCCGCGGCGCTTGTGACGGCCCATTTCTCCGGCGAAGCAGACCGCAGCCGGCTGGTCGTCACGGTGCAGCTTTCCTCGCTGGCCCGGGACATGGAGGCCGACTATCGCGAGGGCTTCGGTGCCGGCCTGGACAATCTCGCCGGCGTGGCCGAGCGGACCATGGTTCTGCAAAAACTCATCCGGGCACCGCGATCGGTGGTCTGGGAAGCATGGATGAACCCCGAGACGCTGCCGCAATGGTGGGGCCCCGATGGCTTTTCCTGCCGAACCCAGCGGATCGACCTGCGCGCGGGCGGCGAATGGGTGTTCGACATGATCGCGCCAGACGGCACGGTCTTCCCGAACCATCATCTTTACCACGACGTCCGGCCCGAGGAGCGGTTCGGCTATTCCCTGCTGTGGGGTGAGAACGGACCGAAACACGCCGACGCATGGGCCTCGTTCGAGGACCGGGACGGGGCAACGAAGGTCACGCTGGGCATGGTCTTCTCGTCGGCCGCCGAATTCCAGGAGGCGAAGGGCTTCGGCGCTGTCGAACTGGGTTACCAGACGCTGGGCAAGCTGGAACGCATCGTCGCATCTTCAAAGGAATGATTGCGGGTCGATATCGACGCTGACGCGCACCGAGCCGCGCGGGCGCGGTGCATTGGCGATCACGGAGCGCAGGAAGGCCTGCATGTTGGCGCGCTCCGGACCGTGCACGAGGATGCGGAACCGATGCCGGCCGCGGATCAGCGCCAGCGGCGCTTCCGCCGGGCCGAGCACCATGATCTCGCCGGATGGCGCGGCGGCGCGCAGCGCACGGCCGTGGTTTTCGGCCTCGGCGCGGCTGTTCGCCGAGATGATGATCGAGGCCAGCCGTCCGAAAGGCGGCAGGTGGCCGCGCTCCCGCTCCGCGATCTGGTTTTCGTAGAAAGCTTCCGCGTCGCCCGAGACGATGGCCCGCATCGCCGGATGCTCCGGCTGGAAGGTCTGGATCAGGCCCTGGCTCTTCTTGCCGGTTCGCCCTGCCCGGCCGGTGACCTGGCTAAGCAGTTGGAACGTCCGCTCGGCGGCGCGCGGGTCGCCATTGGCCAGCCCCAGATCGGCATCGACCACGCCGACCAGCGTCATGTTCGGAAAATTGTGGCCCTTGGCGACGAGCTGCGTGCCGATCACGATGTCGACCTCGCCCTTTTCGATGGCCTCCAGTTCGAGCCGGAGGCGCTTCACGCCGCCCAGCATGTCCGACGACAGGACGATGGTCCGCGCGTCGGGAAAGGCCGCGACGGCCTCTTCCGCTATGCGTTCGATCCCCGGCCCGCAGGCGACGAGGTGATCGAGCGTGCCGCATTCCGGGCAGGCTTCCGGCACAGGCTCGTGATGGCCGCAATGATGGCAGAGAAGCTGGCCGCGGAACCGGTGCTCGACCAGCCAGGCCGAACAGTCGGGGCACTGGAAACGGTGACCGCAGACCCGGCAGAGCGTGAGCGGCGCATAGCCGCGCCGGTTGAGGAAGAGAAGCGCCTGCTCCTCGCGTTCCAGCGCCTCGCCAATCGCCTTGACGAGCGGCGGCGACAGGAACTTGCCGCGCCCCGGCGGCGTGCGCCGCATGTCGACGGCGCGGAGGTCAGGCATGGCTGCTTCCGCGAAGCGCCGCGATAGCCGCACATGGCGGTAACGTCCGGTCTCGGCATTGTAGCGCGTCTCCACCGAGGGCGTGGCGCTCGACAGGATGACCGGCAAACCGCCGATATGGCCGCGCACGACCGCCATGTCGCGGGCGTGGTAGAAAACGCGGTCCTCTTGCTTGTAGGCGGGGTCGTGCTCCTCGTCGACGACGATCAGGCCGAGATCGGCAAAGGGCAGGAACAGCGCCGAGCGCGCGCCGGCGACGACACGGACGCGGCCGTCGGCGACCTGCCGCCAGACGCGTTCGCGCGTTTTCGGGGCAAGCTCGGAATGCCATTCCGCCGGCGGTGCGCCGAAGCGGTCGTGGAACCGCTCGAGGAAGGCATGGGTCAGCGAGATTTCCGGCAGCAGGACGAGCACCTGCTTTCCCTTCTCAAGCGCCGCGGCGATCGCCTCGAAATAGACCTCGGTCTTGCCGGACCCGGTGACGCCTTCAAGCAGCGTCGTGGCGAAACCGCCCTCGCACACCGTGCCGGCAAGCGCCTCGGCGGCGGCCTTCTGGTCGTCGGAAAGATCGGCGGAATTGTAGGTGGGATCCGGTGCGGCGACGACCGGGGCGGGCGGCAGTTCGATCTCCTCGAAACAGCCAGATTTGGTGAGTCCGTCGACGACCGACAGCGAGACACCGGCCGCATGGGCGAGGCCCGAACGCGTCCAGGCAAATCCGTCCGCCGCCATGTCCAGCACGCGGTCGCGCGCCGACGTCATCCGCTCGGGCATGCTGTCGGTGCGCCTGAGCCCCGGCGTCGGCGGTTCCGGATCGAAGGCCGCCGGCACGCGCAGAACCATGCGCGCCACCATGCCCGGCGCCGACAGCGTGTAGCGCGCGATCCAGTCGACGAAGCGGCGCATGTCCTCTGAAAGCGGCGGGCAATCGAAGACATGCTCGATGGCGCGCAGTTTCTTCGCATCGACCTCGTCCTTCTGCGCCGCGTCCCAGACGACCCCGGCGACCAGCCGCGGTCCGAGCGGCACCGCGACGATGGAGCCGGGTTTGACGACCATGCCTTCGGGCACCACATAGGTATAGGGCCGCTCCGACGGGGTCGGCACGAGCACGGGAACGGTATCGGGAGCGAGCAGCGAATCTTGCCTCATTACCGCGTGACCTTGCCCACTTCTTCGGTTAAACGGAAGCCCGATCAAGAACGCTGAAGACGGGACAAAAAGGGCGGAAACAATGAAATTCTTTGTCGATACGGCCGATGTGAACGAAATCCGGGAACTCAACGAGATCGGACTTCTCGATGGCGTGACGACCAATCCTTCGCTGATCATGAAGTCCGGCCGCGACTTTACCGAGGTCACCAAGGAGATTTGCGGGATCGTCGAAGGCCCCGTCTCCGCCGAGGTCACCGCGCTCGATTTCGACGGCATGATGAAGGAAGCCGAGGTCCTTCTGAAGATCGCGGACAATATCTGCATCAAGGTGCCGCTGACGATCGACGGGCTGCGGGCCTGCAAGGCGCTGACCACCGCAGGCCACAAGGTCAATGTGACGCTGTGCTTCTCGGCCAATCAGGCGCTTCTCGCCGCCAAGGCCGGCGCGACATTCATCTCGCCCTTCATCGGCCGTCTCGACGACATGGCGATCAACGGCATGGATCTGATTGGCGAAATCCGCGTGATCTACGACAATTACGGCTTCCAGACGGAAATCCTCGCCGCCTCGATCCGCACCGTGAACCATGTTAGGGAAGCCGCGCTGATCGGCGCCGACGTGGCGACCGTGCCGCCGGCGACGCTGAAGGCCCTGGTCAAGCATCCGATGACCGACAAGGGCATCGAATCCTTCCTGGCCGACTGGGCGAAGACCGGCCAGAATATCGTCTGATTGGCGTGCGGAGGCCTTGCGCCTCCGCTTCTAGCTCAAACTTCGAGGCGGGCGACCAGCGAGCGCAACAGCTGCTCGCGATGGGCCGGGGTTCCCGTCGACGGATCGATGACCGTCTCGGCGATCGCCAGGAGTTCGCCGCGCTCGGTGGCGGTCAGCGTTTCTCTCAGATAGGGCGCGACATGGCGCAGCGCCGTGCTTGCTTCGGCGCACTGGCCTGCGGCCCATTTGCCGTAGATTACCGCCTCGTCGACAAGGCCGGGGCGCGATGCGACCGGTGCCAGCGCTTCGCGCAGGCGGCGTTCCGTATCGTCGTCGAAACTGCCCTGTTCCTGCGCCATCGCGATGATGACCGTCGCGGCGCCGACGACCGGGTCGTCGATGGCCGCGAAGGGGCTGACGGCGGCGCGGTTGCGGAACCGGCGCCTTTTGACCGCGCCACGCGCCCGGCCGGCCATGTCGGCGACGTCGCGGACCGCTGCGCCGGCCGCTCGCAGGCGATACCACCAGAACAGGCCCGCGCCGAGCAGGCCAAGAATAGAAATCACGATATGCATAGGATCGGCTCCCGCTGGAACTTTGACTTTGGTCCAGCGTAGGAAACAGCAATCAGCCAGGCTGTGCCGGCAAGCACATTGCAAAGGGAAGCGGCCGTCAGAAGGCCGGAATCAGCCCGCGAACTCGGCCTTGGAGTCTTCGCGCAGAACATGCTCGCAATGGTTCTGCAGCCGGACCGTCAGATCCTGTACGTCTCCGTCCAGCGTATCCGGCTCGATCGGCTTGCCGATGCTGATGCGGAAGGGCTGACCCTTCTTGTTCAGAAGCTCGTGGAACACCGTCATGTCGCGCAGTTCCGGCGTGCGGTGCGACAGGAGATAGAAGAGCTTGGAATTGCGGGCATTCATGTGCATCGGGATGACCGGCACGTGGTAGCGCTTCGCCATCTGGATGCCGGTCGCCTGCCAGGGGCGCTCGTTCAGCCGGCCCTTGTCCCAATAGGCGATGCGGCCCGAGGGGAACAGGATGATGGCGCGGCCGTCGGAAAAGGCGCGGCTGGTGCGCACCAGCGTCTCGCGGCTCTTGGCGTGAGACTTTTCCGTGGTGCGCCATTCCACCGGAATGATGATTTCCGCAAGCCGCGGCGAAACGCGGATCGCGTCGCGATTTGCGAAGAAGACCAGATCCGGACGCACGTCCTTGATCATGTCATAGGCAGCGATCCCGTCGGCGATGCCGGTCGGATGGTTCGACACCAGGATGAACGCGCCGTCATTCGGCAGATGTTCCTTGCCCTCGACGGTCACGTCGAGTTCGAGCAGCCGGCTGATATATTCGAAACAGTCGATGCCGCTGATCTCGGCGACCTCGTCGGCCATGCGCACGGCCTGACGGTAATAGAGCACCTTGTAGAGCATCGGGCGGATGACCGGCCACAAGGGATGCTTTACCAGGGTCTGGCCACGCTCCTCGATGAGCTGATCGACAATATGATGGTTCTTCAGGGTGCGAGAATCCGCTCTACCGGTGACGATATCGGAAAAGGTCGACGATGCTGACTGGAATTCCATGGTCATCTGTCCGGTGGGCGCTCTCGCCGTCCTCTCACCGATTTGTGTATCGATAGTATGACACAACGACCATAACAGGGAAGCGTCACGCTGCGACATAATATGCCACAGCGTGATTTTCAAAGATTTAATAGGCTGTTAACGGCGATTTACCGCCGGACCGGCTTCAGCTGCCGGCCTTGTGCACGCCCATGAAGGCCTGATCGCCCCATAGATCACGGACGCGCGCATCCCGCCCGCAGCCCTCGCGATAGCCCTTATAGGCTTTGGCCCGGCTGACGAGGCCGAAGCGGGTCAGCACCTTCACGTCGCTCATATAGTAGCCCTGGTGATAGTCCTCGGCCTTCCAGAAGGTCACTGGCCCCTCGACGGGCGTGACGATTGTCTTGCCGAGCGATTTCTCCGCCTCCGCGATAGCCTCGCGGGCGATCTTCGCTTCGGCGTCGTTTCCCGCGTGGATCGCGGTCGTGTAGGCATGGCCGCGATCGCAAAACTGGCCGCCCTCGTCGGTCACGTCGATCGTGCGCAGGAACTGGGAGACCAGCGTGCCATAGTCGGTTTTCGTGTCGTCATAGTCGACCTTGACCACCTCACGGTGCTGGCCGTGATCGCGATAGGTCGGCTCCTGCATCTCGCCGCCGGCATAGCCCGACGTGGTGGCGACGACGCCGTCCATGTGATCGAAATCGCTTTCGACGCACCAGAAGCAGCCGCCGGCGACCACCAGCGACTTGGTTTCCGCCTGCGCGGGGATCGCAGTCAGCGCCGTGGCGGCGAGCGACAGCGCGGCGATCACCTGTTTCATCCGTTGCACGCGGGTCATGTTTTCCTCCGGTCTTGCGTTTCAGCGTTTAGATGGTTCACTCATCCCACGGCGACAGTCCCGCGCCCAATCAGATTTGAACACGCTTGCGTGAGCAGAATTTTCGCCCGCCGCTTGAACCAAACGCCGGGCGCAGCAATTAACCCTACGAGAAACGCCAAACCGAACAGGGAGATCACGATGAAACGTCACGCTACGGCCGTCTGGGAAGGCAATCTGCAGGAAGGCAAGGGCCGCCTCACCACGCAAAGCGGCGCGCTCAACGAGAAGCGCTACGACTTCCGCACCCGCTTCGAGAACGAGGACGGCAGCGCCGGCACCAATCCGGAAGAGCTGATCGCCGCCGCCCATGCCGGCTGCTTCGCGATGCAGCTGTCGCATTTCCTCGCCGAGAACGGCACGCCGGCCACCAAGCTCGACGCGAAGGCGACCGTCGAAGTGAAGCCCGGCGAGGGCATCAAGGGATCGGCGCTGGTGCTCGAGGCCGACGTGCCGGGCATCGACCCCGACAAATTCCAGGAACTTGCCAAGAAGGCCAAGGAAGGCTGCCCGGTCTCGGGCGCGCTTTCGGCGATCAGCATCACGCTGGAAGCGAAACTGGTCTAAGACCCGTCAGTCCGTGAGGGCGTCGAAGCAGGAAAGCGCCTCGGCGCCGTAGATCATCGACGGGCCGCCGCCCATATAGAGCGCCACCGCGATCGTCTCGACGACCTCATCGCGCGTGGCGCCATGCTTCTTCGCCGCCTTCGTATGGAAGGCGAGGCAGCCGTCGCAGCGCGCGGTAATGCCGATGGCGAGCGCGATCAGTTCCTTTGTCTTCGAATCGAGCACGCCCGGCGCGATCGCCGCCTGCGCCAGCGCGCCGAACCCCTTGGCGGGCTCGGGCATCGCCTTGCGCAGTTCGGCCATGCGCCTGTTGGTCTGATCGGTGAAAGCGGTCCAGTCAGTCTCGGCCATATGCCATTCCTTTCATGTTTTGCGATGTCCTATCGCGGAACGGAGGCGAGTGGATTGACGCGGGTCAAGGAGCGGCGTTTGGGGTTGGTTGGATTCCGGAACGCCGTCGGCATCGCGACCCCCTCACTGGCAAAAGCTAAGGGCTTAGCTGTCGCTAAACCCAAGCTTTTGCTCCTGCCGGCCCTCCGCTTTCGCTCCGGGCGTTCGTCGCTCCAATCGACAAATCGTTGTCGATTGGTCGGCTGCGCCGACCGCTTCTCACCCCCCACAAGGGTGAAGAGTGGGAGCCCTCGGGCGTCAGCCCGCAAGGCCGACTGGCCGTCCGAGCCACGCTGTCCGCGTAAGCGGCAAGCCGCTAACCGCGCGAGGCCCATGCGGAGGCGTTCCCGCGCAGCGGGAACTGCCGTGAGCTCAAACAAACTGGAAGACGGGCGGTCGAAGGATCGCTCTGTCTGATTTGTATATGCGGTCCTTCGACCGCCCCTCGGCTGCTTCCGGCTCCGGTCGCCCTACGCCCGGGGCCCGCAAGGTCCCGACTGGCCGCCACATGGCCTTTGTCTCCCCCTTGCGGAGGGGCCGCTTGGCGGGGCGGTTTCCAAGCATCCTGCCTGAACAGGATGCTTACGTCGCGTACCGTCTCCGGCCTGCCTCCGGGGCTGATCCCCGATGCGGAAACCTCTTCCCGCACGGCAGGCGCCGACCCTTCCCCTGTTTGCCGGTGCGCGCGCAGGCTTCCAATGAAAGGGCACGGTCAGGGTAACGGACGGTGGAGGGCGGTGGACAAGATCACGATTGGGAAATCCGCGAGCGCTGGAGAATTGGCTGTTTTCTGAGAAGGTTACTTGCTTGTCGCTACGCGACGACCCCCACCCTGTATCCACCGGCCCTGCGCTTTCGCTTCGGGCGTTCCTCGCTCCAATCGACAAATCGTTGTCGATTGGTCGGCTACGCCGAACGCTCCTCACCCCCACAAGGGGCAGGGATTAAGGGTGGCGGTCTTCAGAGGGTGCGGTCTCGACTGCCAGGCGGGTATCGCCCCCCCTATCCTCACACCAGGCGACGGCCTGGCGCATAGGGCTGGACGGCAGCGAGCACTTCCGCGGCGGCCGCGCGGGCGCGCGCTTCCTGAATCCCGGGGGATGCCGCATGACCGCCCAACAGGAAGACGAGCATGTCGGTTCCGACGAGTCGGTCGAGGAAGTCGGCGGCAAGGCGGTTTCGCTTCTCCGCGCCAAGGCTTCGCGTTTCCTGCCGGAATGCGAGGAAGGCGGCGATCGCGTCTCGCTGCGTACCGATCACGGCTTGCCGTGTCCTGTCCGCCAGATCCGGAAAGCGGCGCGTCTCGACCGCGACGGCGCGAAGAAGCGCGGCCGTTTCCTTGCCGGCCATTTGCGCCTGGAACCGCATGGCGTGCGCCTGCAGCGCTTCTCCAAGGGGCAAATCCAGCACGGTGACCGGATCGATCCGCCCCGCCTCGGCGGCGCGGTCGCAGGCCTCCGCGATGACAGCGCGGAACAGGTCGTCCTTGTCGTCGGCATGGCGATAGAGCGTCATGATCGACACTTTCGCGGCCGACGCGATGGCTTCCATAGTGGTTCCGTCGAAGCCATGCGCCATGAATTGCCGATGCGCGGCATCGAGGATCGCGGCGCGTTTGCGCGCCATCAGTTTCGCCTTGGGGTGACCCTCAAGCCACTGTTTCATATGGACTATCGCTTATCGTGATATGAGATTCTATCGACTCGTATTGGCCAGACAAGACGATAGGCTTCATTCTCATAAGCGGTGCGAGAAGCGATCTGCAACAATCGCGTGGCGAGAGGCCCTCCTCTCGAATCGAAAAGCGGGGGAAAACGAAATCGCCGCCGGCAAAAAGCGGGCCGCCAGAAAAATCGCGCGCGAAAAATTCCCGTCGCGCTCAATAATCGGACGGGCAAAAATCCGTCAGATCTCAAAAAAGTCAGCAGCAAGAAAATCGTCGGGGGACGAAAATCGGCCTCCGGAAAAAAACGGGCCGCCTCGAAAAATCGGCATGGGAAAAATCGGTCCGGCAAGAAACAGTCAGCTCGAAAAAATACGCCTCGCGAAAAAATCGTCAGAGGACAAAAATCGGCCAGGCGATCCGAAAAAATCGTCACCCGAAAGGGTCGCCGCTGTGAAAATCGGGTCCGGGAAAATCTCCGGCCGGGCGAAAATCACCATCCCGGAAAAATCGCCCGGCGATGAAAATCGTCACCGCGAATGCAAAACAGCCGGCCTGCAAAAACAGGCCGGCCGCTTGAAAGAAATGCGCGTGTCGGAAAAAGTCACGCCCGCCGCCCGACCATCATCTTCCTGATCTCACCGGTCGCTTTCGCCGGCGACGGGCTTCAGAAAAGCGCCGTCTCAGGCGCCGGCGGCATCGAGGCGAGCCTTCAGCGCCGCGACTTCCTCTTCCAGGGTCTGCACGCGTTGCTCCAGTTCCGCCATCCGGGACGGCGCAGCTTCCCGCGCCGGACTCGCAGACGGGATATCGGCGATGTCGACATCGCCGGACAGGAGATGCGCAAAGCGGTTCTCCCGCTGGCCGGGCGCCCGGCCGATCTCCTTCACCAGCGCCGGACGGCGGCTAATGAGCATGTCCAGTTCCTCCCGGACATCATCGGCGGAACGAAAACCCGCCATGCGTTCGCTGCGGGTCAGCAGTTCGTTGACCGTCTGCGGTCCACGCAGCAGCAGCAGCGCCAGCAGCACCGATTGCGGTATCGTCAGGACAAACGCGGTGCTCGCCGCCTGCTCGAACCGTTCCGCGCGCGAACCGGAGGCCCGCCGGACAAGCTTTTGCTGCTCGAGCGACTGAAGCGTCCGCTGAATGTCGGCAGGGTCGAGCGCCATGACCGGCTCGCGTGACGACTTCTGGTTGGCCGCCGCCTGCAAGGCGTTGAAGGTCAGCGGATAGACATCAGGCGTCAGCCGCTGCTTTTCGATCAGGCAGCCGAGGACGCGCGCCTCGGCTGGATTAAGATGGGGAAGGGGCTGCTGGTTCATCCGATGATGATTAGCCGATCCATGCGCTCTCCGGCTAGGCGGTTCAGGCCTTTATTCCGAGGCAGGGAAAGCACAAGATTCAAGGCCCAACCGCCCCGCTCACACCCGCCGCTCGACCATCATCTTCTTGATCTCGGCAATCGCCTTGGCCGGGTTGAGGCCCTTCGGGCACGCCTGGGTGCAGTTCATGATCGTGTGGCAGCGATAGAGCCGGAACGGGTCTTCGAGATTGTCGAGCCGCTCGCCGGTCGCCTCGTCGCGGCTGTCGATCAGCCAGCGATAGGCCTGCAGCAGCGCGGCGGGACCGAGATAGCGGTCGCCGTTCCACCAATAGGACGGGCACGATGTCGAGCAGCAGGCGCACAGGATGCACTCATAGAGGCCGTCGAGCTTGGCGCGGTCCTCGTGAGACTGGCGCCATTCCTTTTCCGGCGCCGGCGTCTTCGTTTCCAGCCACGGTTCGATGGAGGCGTGCTGGGCATAGAACTGGGTCAGGTCCGGCACGAGATCCTTGACCACCGGCATGTGCGGCAGCGGATAGACCTTGATGGCGCCGTCGATCTCGTCCGACCCCTTGGTGCAGGCGAGCGTGTTGGTGCCGTCGATATTCATCGCGCAGGAGCCGCAAATGCCCTCGCGGCAGGAACGGCGCAGCGTCAGCGTCGGGTCGATCTTGTTCTTGATGTAGAGAAGACCGTCGAGCACCATCGGGCCGCAATCGTCCATGTCGACATAATAGGTGTCGATGGACGGGTTCTTTCCGTCATCAGGGCTCCAGCGATAGATCCGGTATTCGCGCAGATTGGTCGCGCCGTCCGGCTTCGGCCAGGTCTTGCCCTTGCCAATCTTGGAGTTCTTGGGGAGTGCGAGTTCAACCATTGTCTGCAGTCCTCAGTAAACGCGAGCCTTCGGCTCGATCTTTTTCGGATCGATGCCGTCTGCAAGGAGATCGGTGTGGACGGGGCGGTAGTCGAGCGTGACCTTGCCGTCATCGGAGACCCAGGCAAGCGTGTGCTTGCGCCAGTTCTCGTCGTCGCGGCCGGCGAAGGGGCCGTCGACATAGTCCTCGCGGGCATGCGAACCGCGGCTTTCCTTGCGTGCCTCGGCGCCGTAGACCGTGGTGATGGCGCAGGCCATCAGGTTTTCCAGTTCCAGCGTCTCGACGAGATCGGAGTTCCAGATCATCGAACGGTCGGTGACCTTGAGATCGGACAATTCGCCCCAGATGTCGGAGATGCGCTTGCAACCCTGTTCGAGCGATTCCTGGGTGCGGAAGACAGCGGCGTCGTCCTGCATGGCCCGCTGCATCTTCTCGCGCAGCACCGCCGTCGGGGTCGAGCCGGAGGCGTGGCGCAACCGGTCGAAGCGCTCCATGATCCTGTCGCAGGCGGCCTCGTTGACCTCGGGGATCGCCGCCTCGCGGTCGATGACCTCGCCGGCGCGGATCGCCGCGGCGCGGCCGAAGACGACCAGGTCGATCAGCGAATTGGAGCCGAGCCGGTTGGCGCCGTGGACGGAGGCGCAGCCCGCCTCGCCGACAGCCATCAGGCCGGGCGCGACCGCATCCGGACCGCCATTGGCCGGGTTGAGCACCTCGCCCCAGTAATTCGTCGGGATGCCGCCCATATTGTAGTGGACGGTCGGCAGGACCGGGATCGGTTCCTTGGTCACATCGACGCCGGCGAAGATCTTCGCCGATTCGGAAATGCCTGGCAGACGCTCATGCAACACGGCCGGATCGAGATGGTCGAGATGCAGGAAGATGTGGTCCTTGTCCTTGCCGACGCCGCGGCCCTCGCGGATTTCCATCGTCATGCAGCGTGAGACGACATCGCGCGAAGCAAGGTCCTTGGCCGAGGGGGCATAGCGCTCCATGAAACGCTCGCCCTCGGAATTGACGAGATAGCCGCCCTCGCCGCGCGCGCCCTCGGTGATCAGGCAGCCCGCGCCATAGATGCCGGTCGGATGGAACTGCACGAATTCCATATCCTGCAGGGGCAGTCCAGCGCGGGCAATCATGCCGTTGCCGTCGCCCGTGCAAGTGTGCGCGGAGGTGGCGGAGAAATAGGCGCGGCCATAGCCGCCCGTCGCCAGCACGACCATCTTCGCCGAGAAGCGATGGATCTTGCCGTCATCGAGGTTCCAGGCGACCACGCCGGTGCAGACGCCGTCATCGGACATGATCAGGTCGAGCGCGAAATATTCGACGAAGAATTGCGCCTTGTTGCGCACCGACTGACCGTAGAGCGTGTGCAGGATGGCGTGGCCGGTGCGGTCCGCGGCGGCGCAGGTGCGCTGCACGGGCGGGCCGTCGCCGTAATTCTGCATGTGGCCGCCGAAGGGCCGCTGGTAGATCTTGCCGTCCTCGGTGCGGCTGAACGGAACGCCGTAATGTTCCAGCTCGTAGACCGCCTTCGGCGCTTCCATGGCGAGATACTGCATGGCGTCGACATCGCCGAGCCAGTCGGAACCCTTGACGGTATCGTACATGTGCCACTGCCAGCAGTCCGGCGTCATGTTGGTCAGCGAGGCGGCGATGCCGCCCTGCGCCGCGACCGTATGCGAACGCGTCGGGAAGACCTTGGTGATGCAGGCGGTGCGAAGGCCCTGTTCGGCCATGCCGAGCGTGGCGCGCAGGCCCGCCCCGCCGGCGCCGACGACGACCACGTCGAATTTGTGGTCTTCGTAGCTGTAGGCAGAGCCGTTCTTGGAAGCGTCAGTGTTCATTCCGTATCGTTCCCTGGAGCCGCTTTTTCCGGGTTCGTCTCGGCTTTCTCAGCCGGCGAAACCCAGTTTCAGGATGGCGAAGACGCTGAGCGCGCCGACCGCGAAGGTGAAGAAGACATTGAGCAGAAGCGCCACGAGCTTGGCGTTCTCGCCGTGGACATAGTCCTCGATGACGACCTGCATGCCGAGCTTGGCATGGTAGAGGCCGGAGACGACGACGAGCAGCAGGATGACCGCGACCAGCGGATGGCCGAGCGTCGCGCGGACCTCCTCATAGGAGCCGCCGATGCAGGACGCGACGATCCACACAAAGGCGATCATCAGCGGCACATTGGCGGCCGCGGTGACGCGCTGGCGCCAGAAATGGGTGGTGCCGTCCCTGGCGGACCCGAGACCGGCCGCGCGCTTGTAGGGTGTCAGGATGGACATGGCGTTTCTCCCCTCAGCCCGCGACCGCGGCGATGATCCAGATGACGAGCGTCAGCGCGACCGATGCGGTGATCGTCGCATAGGCGAGCTTCGTCGACGTCGATTTTCCGAACAGATGGCCGAGATCCCAGGCGAAGTGGCGCAGGCCGCCGAGCATGTGGTGGATCAGCGCCCATGTGTAGCCGAACAGGACCAGCACGCCGAACCACGAGCCGAAGAAGCCGTTGACCAGTGCGAAGTAATCCGGCCCGCTGGCCGCCGCGATGAGCCACCATGCGACCAGGATCGTCCCGACATAGAGCGCCACACCGGTGATACGGTGGACGATGGACATCATCATGGTCGGGATCGGCTTGTAGATTTGCAGATGTGGCGAAAGCGGACGATCGCTCTTGGCAGGACTGGAAGCGCTCACGACTGGCTGCTCCTCTGTTATGTGGGCCGGCGCAGGTATTTCTGCACTCGTTAATAGGGCGGCTTTCACGTTGCGTCAAAGCATCGCGCCGCCGCCGGCTTCATCCCATAGTGGGATTTTATTGCGATGCAACAGCCACGGTTGAATTCAATCGATTGGAAACGCCCCCCGATCGAAAAAATCATGCCGGCGCGCGCCAAACCCCTGTTTCGCAAGGGAAAGACGCGCAGGCCCTGTCAGCGCCTGCATTCGACCGGTTTCTGCCCCGAGACAAACCAGGTGGCGTTGCGACCTTCGAGAATCAGGGCGTAGATGCCCTCGGAGTAGCGTGCCGACTGGCCGGGCGGGCTTGCCGGAAGGTCGGCATTGAAACCCCGGCTGTCGGATGCCCTAAGCATCGAGCCGCCGCCCTGCAGCGTCAGCGTCACATTGTCGGAGCAGCGCCAGGTCGAATTGCGCGAGCCAGCGCTGGAAAGCCCGTCATAACCGAAGGACTGGCAGCCGGCGAGCGTGCCGAGGAGAAGGAGAGACGGAAGAAGGCGGGAGACTGTCATGTGACGGTGATAATCGCGGTAAGTGTGGCGGGCAAGCCGGGAAAACACGCGGCGAAGGCAACCGTTGCGGAACGGTCAGGCCACCGCGGCCTGCCGCCCCTCGTCGCCATGGACACAGACCCGGTTGCGGCCCCCGCGTTTTGCGCGATAGAGCGCCCGGTCGGCGAGATGTGCGCAATCGGCGATTGGTCGCGAGGCCGGCCATGCGGCGACGCCGAAACTTGCGGTTACGGTCGCGCCCTCGACACCTTCATTATGCTCCGCCTCGAATCCGGCGCGCACTGTTTCCGCATAGAGTCGCGCCATCACCACATCCGCTCCGGGCATGACGATCATGAATTCCTCGCCGCCCCAGCGTACAATGAAATCGTCTTCGCGCGCCGCCAAGGTCAGGATGCGCGCGAAATGGGTGATCACCCGGTCGCCGGCCTCGTGGCCATATTGATCGTTGATCTTCTTGAAGCGGTCGATATCCGCCAGCACGACGGCGTGGTTGGCAACACCGGGCATTTCCGTGGACAGCGCAGCCACGCGCGCTTCGAGCCCGCGCCGGTTCAACGTGCCCGTCAGCGGGTCCGTCCAGCTCGTCTTCGTCAGTTTGGAGACGATCTCCATCCCGAACATGACAAACAGGATGCCGGCCATCGCCAGCGCCGCGATGGACACGACGAAATACACCGACATGGCCGCGACGGAATCGGCATAATTGGCTTCGGTCAGGGTCAGGCGCTCATACCAGAGCACGACCAGCGTGCGAAGAACCATATTGAAGGCGTAGATCAGCAAGATCGCCTGCAGAATGCGGTCGACCAGCCGGCGCATATCCCGACGCAGTTCGATTGCCGCATAGCCGAACAAGACGGCAGAATTCGCATTCATGACCATCGTGCGCATGACGATGTCTTCCTGCACGAATTTGAACCAGGACAGAGCCAGCAGGATCAACGCGGACTGGACAGCCAGCGCCCGCCACGGAACACCGCCCCGATAGAAGGTAAAAAGGCCGGCACAAAAGGTGACGGCTGTCGCGATATAAAGCGAATTGATGACATAGATCGCGACGACGGGTTCCATCGCATTGCGCAGGAAATCGCCCATCATCGCGCAGGCGCCCAGAAAATAGGACAGCGCGAAAAACCGCAGCGCGCGAATATAGCGCGCATAGTGCCAAAGCAGCGCGAAACCCAGGGAAAAGACCAGGAAAATAAGAGGACTTATCAATTGGAAATATGATTGTCCTAACATTCACCCGTTCCATATCGCCGGGAAAAATCCGGCCGGTACCCACTGGCGGGGGAGAATAGAGACCCCAGCTTGAAATCCCGTTAATTGCACTGCAATTTTTGCAGTTTGAAAATCAGGACCGTTACGCCTGTCGCGGTTTGCGCTCGGCTTTCCTCGCGCGCGACGCCGGTCTAAAGCATGTCCATGCTCACGATCCTCGTCACGGTTGCCCCGGTTTTCCTGCTCATCGCCTCGGGCTACGCCGCGGTGCGTTTCGGATATCTCCCCGCAAACGTCGCCGATGGGCTGAACGGCTTTGCCGTGAAGATCGCCGTGCCGATGCTGCTGTTTCGGGCGATGGAACGCCTCGACATGGCGGCGGCTTTTTCCCTGCCGCTGCTCGTCAGCTTCTATGCCGGCGCGTTCACATGCTTCACCGTCGGCATCGTACTGGCACGCAAGATTTTCAAACGCAGGCCCGGCGAGGCAGTCGCCGTCGGCTTTGCCGCGACTTTTTCCAACTCCGTCCTGATCGGCCTCGCCATCATCGAACGCTCGCAAGGCGTCGGGCCGCTGACCCCCGCCTTCGGAATTATCGCCCTGCATGCGCCGCTGATCTATGCGGTCGGCATCACGACAATGGAGCTTTTGCGTCGCGACGGCCGGCCGCTCGGTGCGACATTCGCCGTCGCCGGACGTTCGATCATCATCAATCCGCTCATGATCGCGATCCTTTCAGGTGCAGTCGTCAACCTGACCGGCCACTGGCTGCCGGAACCCGTGATGGCAACCGTCGACATGCTTGCGACAGCAGCCATTCCGGTGGCGCTCGTCGGAATCGGCTCGGCGATGACCCGTTACCAGATGAAGGCCCAACTGCCCGAAGCCGGCATGGTCGCGGCGCTGTCGCTGATCCTCCATCCGGCGATCGCCTTCACCCTGTCGCATGTCGTCTTCCATCTGCCGCCCGACGCGGTGCGCGCCGCGGTGACGCTGGCCGCCATGCCGCCGGGCATGAATATCTATCTTTTCGCGGTGATGTATGACCGCGCCGTCAACCTGGCCGCCTCGGCCTTCCTGCTGGCGACGATGCTCTCGGTGCTGACCGCGAGTTTCTGGATCTACGTCCTGAATCACATCGCCTTGAACTAGGCGGTGACTGCCGCGATCCGTGCCGGCAAGGCTTCGGGTGCATCTGCGCAAACGCGATTGCGGCCTTCGTGCTTGGCCCGGTAGAGGGCCGCGTCCGCCTTGCGGCTGACGCCCGAGAGATCCTGCCCGTTGCGCCAGCCGGCGACACCGAAGCTCGCCGTGACCGTGCCGCCACCGAGGCAGTCATGGTGGAGCAATTCCCAGCGGGCGCGAACCGCCTCGGCGTACAGGCGGGCCGAAGCTGGTTCGGCGTTCGAAATAACGATGAGGAATTCCTCGCCGCCCCATCGCGCGACGTAATCGCCCTCGCGCGCCGCTTCGCCAAGCAGGTCGGCGAAAGCCTTGATGATCGCATCGCCGGCATCGTGCCCATAGGTGTCGTTGACAGTCTTGAACCGGTCGATATCCGCCATCACGACTGCATGGGCAACATCGCCCCCGGGCCCTTCATGGATGATGGATGACAGCCTGCTTTCCAACCCACGCCGGTTCAGCACGCCGGTCAGGGGATCCGTTTCGCTCGTCCTGGTCAATCGGCGAACGATTTCCATGCCGTACATGATGAACAGGACGCCGGCCACCGCCAGCGCGGCGACGGAGATGAAGAGCTGCAGCGTCACCGAGGCCATCGAACCCGCATAGTTCGCCTCGGTCATCGTCGCGCCTTCGTACCAGAAGACGATCGCGGTGCGGACGAGCAGCAGGCCGGCGCTTGCGGAGATCACGATCCGCAAGGCGCGATGGATTCCGTCCTGCATCTCCCGGCGCAGATCCACGATGGAACCGAAATAGAGCGACGCGATACCGCTGTTGAGCACCCAGGCCGAGAGGGTCATGCTGTGCACCCCGTATCGGGCGAGTACGAATGCGCCGAACACCGCAGAACCGACGGCGATCAGCACGACCCAGGGCACCCGATTGCGATAGAGCTGGTAGAGACCGGCGCAAAACAAGACCGTGGTGGCCAGGTAAAGCACGCTGAGAAGCGCGGACGCGACGTCCGGATCCATGGCGATACGCAGAAAATCGCCGATCATGGCGGTTGAGCCGACGAAATAGGACGCCGCGAAAAAGCGCAGCGAACCTATGTTGCGCGCGTAATACCACAGCAGCAGAAACCCTCCTGAAAAAACCAGGAAAATCAGTGGGCTCAACAACTGAAAATAAGACTGACCGAGCATCCGGGAGATCCGTTGGCGGGATATCGTGATCTCCCGCTGTCTTGCTGCAGATGTAACCGAATGCGCTTGCCATCCCGTTAAGAACCGGATCCGAATGCGCCCGAATTCCAAAAGGGCGTGTCAACGGGATCGCCCGGTCTTGCCGGGTCAGGCAACGCCTTCCACACGCCGCGGCGGCGCCGGCTCAGGGGCGGCGCGCACGCAATTGCGGCCGGCCTGTTTCGCCCCGTAGAGCGCTCCGTCCGCACGCCCGCAGGCAGAGCGCAAAGTGTCGCCGTGACGCCACTCCGTGATACCGAAGCTGATCGTCACCGCCTCGCCGTTCAGGCAGTCATGCACCATGACCTCGGCCGCGGTTCGCACCGTTTCGGCATAGAGACGCGCAAGCGGCTCGCCGCCATTCGGGATCAGGACGACGAACTCCTCGCCGCCCCAGCGCGCGACAAGGCCCTCCCCGCCGGCCGCTTCTTCCAGCAGCCGGGCGATCCGGGCAATGACTCTGTCGCCCGCGCCGTGACCGAAACGGTCATTGACGCATTTGAACCCGTCCATGTCCGCAATGACCAGTCCGTGACCGGTTGTTTCCGGCGCAACCCCGTCCGGAAGCGCCGCCACACGCGCCTCGAAGCCGCGCCGGTTCAGGACGCCGGTCAGCGGGTCGGTCTCGCTGCTGCGCTTCAGCCTGCCAAGGATTTCGATGCCATACATGATGAACAGTACCGCAGCCAGGGCCAGCGAGGCGACGGCCAGGAGAAGCTGCAATGTCACCGACGGCAGGGACCCGGCATAGTCGGCCGCCGTCATCGCGGTCCCGACATGCCAGAACACCGCCGCCGCGCGCAGAAGCAGCGCGACGACACTGACCAAAACCACGTCCCGCAGGATGCGGTGAATTCCGGCGCGCATGTCGCGCCGCAAATCGAAAAGCGCGCGAGAATAGAATGCGGCGGCGCCGACATTGATGATCCAGGCGCTCGGCACCACGCTTTCGAGACTGAACCTGCAAGGCAGATAGACGAAAAACACCGCCACGGCCGGAACCGTCAGGGCTTTCCAGGGCACTCGGTTCCGGTAGAGCTGATAAAGCCCGGCACAGAAGAAGACCGATACGGCGAGATAGAGCGTGACGAGAATGAGGGACGCATAACCCGGAGCCATCGCGAACTGGAAGAAATCCACGACCATCGCGCAGGAAGCGGCAAAATAGGACGCCGCGAAGAAAAGCAGCGAACGGATGTCGCGCGCGAATTTCCAAAGCAGGAGAAACCCGCCGGAAAAGGTGAGCACGATCAGGGGATTGAGCAATTGGAAGTAAGACTGACCAAGCATCCGTGCGACCTGTTGGCGAGGATCTCTCAGTCTCCCGCGCGCCGGCGGCAAATGTAGCCAAGGGCGCTTGCGATCCCGTTAAGATAGGCGTCCGAAGGGTTCGAATTCGAAACCCGGCATTCGCTCAGGCGACGCTTTCCACCAGCCGCAGCGGTGCTGGCTTCAGGGCGGCGCGCACGCAATTGCGCCCGGCCTGCTTCGCCTCGTAGAGCGCCGAATCCGCGCGCCCGCAGGCCATGCGCAGCGTGTCGCCGTGCCGCCATTCCGTGATGCCGAAACTGATCGTGACCGCCTCGCCATTCAGGCAGTCATGCCCCATCGCCTCCGCGGCGGTCCTGACCGATTCCGCATAGAGGCGCGCCAGCGCCTCGCCGCCATTCGGGATCAGCACGACGAATTCCTCGCCGCCCCATCGCGCGACGAGCCCGTCGCTTCCGGCGCCTTCTTCCAGCAACCTGGCGATCCTTCCGATGACCATGTCGCCGGCATCGTGACCGAAGCGGTCATTGACGGATTTGAATCCGTCTATGTCCGCGATGACCAGCCCGCGCCCCGGCGCCGCGGGATCGAGCCCATCCGGAAGGGCCGCCACGCGCGCCTCGAAGCCGCGCCTGTTCAGAATGCCCGTCAGAGGATCGGTCTCACTGCTGCGCGTCAGGCGCGCGGTGATTTCGACGCCATAGATCGCGAGCAGGGTTCCGGCGACCGCCAGGGTCGCGACAACGGTCGCGAAACGCAGCGAAACCGCTGTCAGCGACTCCGCGTAATTCGACGCCGTCAGGGTGTCGCCCTCGAGCCAGAGCATCACGGCGGTACGCGCGACGAATTGCGCGGCATTGCCGACGAACAGCGCCTGCAACAGCCGGTCGACGCCGCGCGTCGCCCGATGGCGTATCGCGATCGCGAGCCAGAGCAGAACGCCGGCCGAGATGCCGTTCATGATTGCGATCCGCATCACCAGGCTGTCCTCGACGAAACGATACCAGCCGAAGAGTTCGATCACCGCGACCGCGATCGCGCCAAGCACCCACCACGGAACCCGCAACGAGAAGAGGTGAAAAACACCGACGCAAAAGGTAATGCCGCCGGCGAGGAACAGAAACATCGGGACGAAGACGCCGACATCCGGCGGCATCGCCGGGCGGAAATAGTCCGCCATGAAAGCGAACGAGCGGAACAGGTAGGAAAGCGCGAAAAAACCTGCCGAAACGCGATAGGGCACATGATAGCGGATCGTCGCGAAGCCGACCGCCAGAGCAAGGAAGAGCACGGGCCCCACAAACTGGAAAAAATTATGTTCTTCCGACATCTACCCTTCCCGCCCGCAAATCGCGGGCAGATTTCCGGGAAGGATTAGACGCTACCGCTTGATGCTAGGTTAATGGGGGCGATTTTTCGCATGTCACCCGCAACATCGCCGGACAAGAAAACGGCGCCCGGAGGCGCCGTTCTCCCGCACGGCAGCTTGTCGAAACCCTATTTTTCGTCGACCCGGCCAAGCGATCCGCCGCTCTCCGCCAACCCCGTGCGCGCCTCGCTCCAGGCGGTATCGCCCGGGTAGAGCGCGCTGCGCAGCCAGGCCCAAACCATCCTCTGCGTGGTCGCAAGCCTCTCCGGATCCTCGTCGTCGGTCTCCTTCGCATCATATCCGGCGATCCCGCCAAGCCCGTGCCCGCCACCGAAAAGCGTTAGCATCGCCCGGGCTCCCGGACCGTTTGTATAGGGATCGGTATGCCATTCGGCGCCGCGGGTGGTCAGATGGGGGTTGTCGTCCTCATCCCCGACGACCACGAGCGTCGGCGTTGACATGGTCGAGAAGTCGGGATTGAGCGCCCGGTAGTTCTCGCGCGCGAAGTCGCTGAGGCTGTCGCCGCCATTACCCGGCGCGGCCAGAAGCACGCCGGCCTTGTAGCGGTCGTCGCGCATGACGATGGCCGGTCCGCCATTCTCGACATCGATCATCCCGGCGCCGAGGACCATGCCGACGGTTTGCCCGCCCACGGAATGGCCGACGGCGGCGATCTTCTCGCGATCGATGCGCCCGGCGATCATCGGCGCTTGCGCCTCGATCTCGTCGAGCCGGTCGAGGATCAGCGACATGTCCTCGACACGGGAGCGCCAGAAGAGCGGCGCGCCCGGCGCATCGGGTCCAAGAGCGTAGATCTTCGCGTTGAGGTGGGTCGGCTGGATGACGACGAAGCCGTGCGCCGCCCAGAACTGGGCCACCGGCCCATAACCGTCGAGCGACGGAATATAGTGTGACGGGCCGTGGCCGTGCGACAGGACAATGACGGGCAATCGGTCTCCGGTCACCGGCGCGGAGACCCGCAGCTCGAGATCGATCCCGCGGTCCGGCGCGGCCAGCGTGACGGGCGCGACGGAGACGACCGGGACGGCGTCCGACACGGGGATGGAAGCGGCCTTTTCGATAAGCTTGTTCATGATGATTTTCATTTCCTTGGGTGTTGTGTTCGGGAGTTGTGTTCGGGTGTCGTTTGGAGGGATCAGGCCGCGGCGCGCTCTTCGGCAGGGCGGCGGCGGAGGCCGGCGTCGCGGATCGCCGGGGGCACATAGGCGGCCTCGTTCCGGCCGACATCGGTTCCCGGCGGGACGATCGCGTCGATACGGTCGAGGATGTCGTCGCCGAGCCGTGTCCCGGCACCGGCGAGCAGGTCGTTGAGCTGCTCCATGGTGCGCGGCCCGATGATCGCGGAGGTGACGCCGGGATGCGCCATCACGAAGGCCATCGCCATGTGGATCAGCGGGAGCCCGGCTTCCTCCGCCAGCGGGATGAGTTGCTCGACCGCGTCCAGGCTGCGTTCGTCGGACATCTGCTGCGGCATGAACTTGGCGCGAAGCGAATCCGGCATCGGCCGGTCCTTGCGATAGCGGCCGGTCAGCAGCCCTTTCGACAACGGGCTCCATACGAGGACGCCCATGCCGTAGCGCTCGCAGACCGGCAGCACTTCGCGCTCGACGCCGCGGTCGAGGATCGAATAGGGCGGCTGCTCGGTGCGGAAACGCGCCAGACCGCGCTTTTCCGACACCCATTGCGCCTCGACCATCTCCGAAACGGGGAAGGTCGAGGAGCCGATGGCGCGCACCTTGCCGGCGCGCATCAGATCGGTCAGCACCGAGAGCGTTTCCTCGATGTCGGTGTCGGGGTCCGGCCGGTGGATCTGGTAGATGTCGATATGGTCGGTCTGCAGGCGCGTCAGCGATTCCTCGACTGCCCGCATGATCCAGCGGCGCGAATTGCCCTGCATGTTCGGGTCGTCGCCCATCCGGGCGTGACCCTTGGTGGCGAGCACCACCCGGTCGCGGCGGCCCTTGAGCGCCTTGCCGAGGATGGTCTCCGTTTCTCCGGCGCTGTAGCGGTCGGCCGTGTCGACGAAGTTGATGCCGAAATCGAGCGCTTTGTGAATGATGCGAACGCAGTCGTCGTGATCGCCGTTGGCGAGCGTTCCGAACATCATCGTGCCGAGGCAATAGGGGCTGACCCTGATGCCGGTTTTTCCGAGCGGGCGGTATTGCATGGCGGCTTCCTTCGCGATTCGTTCTGTGTGGCCATGGGCGCCGGCCCGTGCTATCGAGCAGAAGCGGAACCATGTTCCGATCTATATACGGAACAATGTTCCGTTTAACAAGCGGAATCATGTTCCGCCTTCAGGAGACGTGCGTGAGCGAGAAGACATCCGAAGCGGGCGAGGGGACGGATCGGCAGATCCGCGCGGACGCACGGCGGAACCTCGACGGCTTGCTGAAGGCGGCGATGGAGGTGTTCGCGACGTCGGGCGTGGATGCACCGGTGCGCGAGATCGCCGGCCGGGCCGGCGTCGGCGTCGGCACGTTCTACCGCCATTTCCCGCAGCGTTCCGACCTGATCGTGGCGGTGTTCAGGCGCGAGATCGACGCCTGCGCGGACGCGGCGGAGGCGCTGGCGGCGCAATATTCGCCCGGCGAGGCGCTGGCGCGCTGGATGCAGCGTTTCGTGGATTTCGTTTCGGCCAAGCGCGGCCTGTCGGCGGCGCTGCATTCCGGCGATCCGGCCTACGAACCGCTGCCGGCCTATTTCGACCAACGGCTCCGGCCCGCGTTGGAAAATCTGTTGCAGGCGGCGGAAGAAGCCGGCGAAATCCGCCCCGGCATGGACGCGATCGAATTGCTTCACGCCGTCTCGCGGCTGGCGAGCGCGGGAGGCGATGACGCGAGGCGCATGGTCGCCCTGCTGGTCGACGGACTGCGCTATCGCCCGGGAAACACGCAGGGCTGAAATGAAAACGGCGCCCGCAGGCGCCGTTTCCAACTGAAAGTCAGCGGCGATCAGAGATCGCGCACATCCACGAAATGGCCGGCGATGGCGGCGGCGGCGGCCATGGCAGGCGAGACCAGATGAGTGCGGCCCTTGTAGCCCTGGCGGCCCTCGAAATTGCGGTTCGAGGTCGATGCGCAGCGTTCGCCCGGCTTCAGACGGTCATCATTCATCGCAAGGCACATCGAGCAGCCCGGCTCGCGCCACTCGAATCCGGCTTCGAGGAAGATCTTGTCGAGGCCTTCCTTCTCCGCCTGTTCCTTCACGAGACCGGACCCCGGTACGATCATCGCGCTGACGGTGGAGGCAACCTTCTTGCCTTCGACGACCTTCGCGACCGCGCGAAGGTCCTCGATACGGCCATTCGTGCAGGAACCAATGAAGGCGCGGTCGATGGCGATGTCGGTCATCTTCGTGCCCGGCTTCAGATCCATATATTCCAGCGCCCGCCATTTGGAGGCGCGCTTGTTGGCGTCATCGATGTCATCCGGGTTCGGCACGACGCCCTCGATGGAAACGACGTCCTCCGGCGACGAGCCCCAGGAGACGATCGGCGGCAGGTCGGCGGCGTCGAGCTTGACCACCTTGTCGTAATACGCGCCTTCGTCGGTCTTCAGCGACTTCCAGTATTCCATCGCCATGTCCCAGGCCTCGCCCTTCGGCGCGCGCGGCTTGTCCTTGATATAGTCGAAGGTGGTCTCGTCCGGCGCGATCAGGCCGGCCCGTGCGCCGCCCTCGATGGTCATGTTGCAGACCGTCATGCGGCCTTCCATCGACAGGGCGCGGATCGCCTCGCCGGCGAACTCGATGACATGGCCGGTGCCGCCCGCCGTGCCGATCTCGCCGATGATGGCGAGCACGATGTCCTTGGCGGTCACGCCCGCGGGCAGCTTGCCGTCCACCTGGACGAGCATGTTCTTGGCCTTCTTCTGGATCAGCGTCTGGGTGGCGAGCACATGCTCGACCTCCGACGTGCCGATGCCGTGGGCCAGCGCGCCGAAAGCGCCATGCGTCGAGGTGTGGCTGTCGCCGCAAACGATCGTCATGCCCGGCAGGGTGAAACCCTGCTCCGGCCCAACGATATGGACGATACCCTGGCGCTTGTCGTTCTCGGAATAATACTCGATGCCGAAATCGGCGGCGTTCTTCGCCAGCGCCTCGACCTGGATGCGGCTTTCCTCGTTCTTGATGCCGGTATGGCGGTCAGGCGTAGTCGGTACGTTGTGGTCGACGACGGCAAGCGTCTTGGCCGGCGCATGCACCTCGCGATGCGCGATCCGCAGGCCCTCGAAGGCCTGCGGGCTTGTCACCTCGTGGACGAGGTGGCGGTCGATATAGAGCAGCGAGGTGCCATTCTCGTCGGTTTCGACGACGTGGTCGTCCCAGATCTTGTCGTAAAGCGTGCGCGGTGCGGTCATGGTATTTTCCATTCAGGGCTATGAAATATTTGAAGAAAACCGGCCGTGGCCGGGAGCGGGACGCGCTCAGCCGAGCCGGGCGAGCTGCATGCACGCGACGCGCGCGAAAAAGCGCGACGGCAGGCGCTTGCGGTCCTGCAGCGTGAAGCTCTTGAAGCCCGGATGTCCGAACAGCTTTTCCATGGCGGCGCTCATACCAAGTTTCGTCATGGACGGCAATCTGGGATCCCGCACTGGCCGCGCTCGGTTCGCGCCCTCAGTCCTCGTCGCCAGAGCGGCTTTGCTTTTCCATACGGCGGTGACTCTTCTCCTTCAAATCGAACCAGAACTCGAAGCGGCGGATCAGCGTCAACGTGAGAATGCCGAGAAAAGTCGCGAGCGCCGCAATAGAGAACAGGCCGAGGCCGGCGGCGAGCCCGATCGCAGCGGCCAGCCACATGCCGGCGCCCGTCGTCACGCCGTGAACCTCGCCCTTGAAGAAGACGATGAAGCCGGCGGCCAGGAAGGCGACGCCGCCGGTGATCGCCTCGACCAGCCTGAGCGGATCGGTGCGCAGCGCGTCGGACGAGAATTCCGGCTGGTTGACGAGTTCGATGGCGATCAGCGCGAAAGTCGCGGAAGCGACGCTGACGAGGATATGCGTGCGCAGTCCCGCGGGCCGTTCCCGCCACTCGCGCTCGAGGCCGAGCACCGCGCCGAGCAGCAGCGCCGCCACGAGGCGAAGCGCGATGACGGAGAGCGGCAACACGGTTGCGAAATGAGCGGTCAGGGTGTCCTGCATGGCTGAAGCATAACACGCGAGGCGACGAGGCGTTGCATCGCTCAGCTTCGTTCCTGCGAGCGCCGCATTCGCTTTTCCAGCCGCCTCAGCAGGAGCGACAGGCCGATGGTGAGGATCAGGTAGATATAGGCGACGATGGAATAGGTTTCGAAGAAGCGGAACGAGCCGGCCGCATAGACCTTGCCCATCTGGGTGATGTCGGCGACGCCGAGCACCGAGACCAGCGAGGAATCCTTGACCATGGCGACGAAATCATTGCCGAGCGGCGGCAGGATCGTGCGGATCGCCTGCGGGAAGACGATCAGCCGGAAACGTTGCCAGCGATTGAGCCCGAGCGCTTCGGCCGCCTCGACCTGGCCCTCGTCGACGGCGAGGATGCCGGCCCGGAAGACCTCGGCGATGAAGGCCGAATAGCCGATCATCAGCGCCAGGATCGCTCGCCATAGAAGCGAGATGTCGCGCACCAGAACCGGATCCATGACACCCGCCGCCTGCAGCGGCTGGGTGACGAGATTGATCAGCCAGACCAGCGCCGGCGCCCCCACGAAGGCGATGTAGAACAGCAGAACCAGGATCGGGATGCCGCGGATCAGCTCGACATAGAAGCGCGCCACCTGCCGCAGAACGATGCTGCCCGACAAGCCCATCAGGGCGAGACCGAGACCGAGCAAGGTTGCGAGCGCGAAACCGATGAGCGTGACGAAGACCGTGATGCGCACGCCGCGCGCCACGGTAGAGAAGACCTGTGCGTAGAGATCGTTGGCGGCGATCATCAACGCCAGCGCGGCGCCGATGGCGCAAAGCGCCAGCAGCCACCACGGGAAATCCTTCTCGCCGGATGTGTCGCGACGTGCCACGCTCTACCGCCGGCCCGCCTTTGCCCGAAACGTCACCGTGCTTTTACTGGCCGAGCTTGTAGTCGAGGAACCATTTCTTGGTCAGCGCGTCGAACGTGCCGTCCGCCTTCAGGGCGGCAATGGCGGCGTTGACCGGCGCAACGAGGTCCGACCCTTTCGGGAAGATGAAGCCGAAATCCTCGGTCCCGAGCGGCTCTCCGACCAGTTTCAACGCGCCGCCGGAGGATTCGACATAGCCCTGCCCTGCCGTGCCGTCGGTCAGGACGAGATCGACATCGCCGGTGCGCAGCGCCTGCACGGAAGCGCCGAAGGTTTCGAACAGCTTGATGCGGGCATTGCCCTCGTCGCCGTCGAGCACGTCATAGACCGCGACATAGAAGGGCGTGGTGCCGGCCTGCGCCCCGACCAGCCCGCCCTCGAAGGCGGAAAAGGACGCCGCATCGCTAAAGCGCTCCTCGTCGGCGCGCACCAGCATGTGCATTTCGGATCGCATATAGGGATCGGAGAAATCCACCTTCTCGCCGCGTTCCTCGGTGATGGTGATGCCGGTCATCCCCATGTCGTACTGGCCGTCGGAGACGGCCTGGATCATCGCGTCCCAGGAGGTGTTCTGGTATTCGGCCGTGAAGTTCAGCCGCTTCGCGATTTCGGACACCGCGTCATATTCCCAGCCGATCGCGTCGCCGGTCTTCGGATCGACGAATTGCAGCGGCGGATAGGCGTTCTCGGTGACGATGACGACGGTGCGCCCGCCGAGATCGGGCAGGTCCTGCGCGGACGCGGCGACCGGGAACAGGGTGAGAGCGGCGGCGAGGCCGAGAACGAGACGACGGGATATCATGTGTGGCTCCGTGTGTGGCTGAGCTGGAAAAACAGAGACTAGCCACTGGAGAGCAGGACGCAAGCCGAACGGTGCTTCATCGGCGCAAGCCGGCTGAAACGCTCACCCCTCGCGCATGCCGGGCATGGCGCGGAATGCGGCGTTGAATTCGTCGAGCAGGGCATGCAGTTCGCTCACCCGCTCCGGCGAAAGCGGGATTCGGCACAGCATGTCGTCGCGCTTCTCGAGGATCCGGTCGCGCAGTTCGGCACCTGCCGGCGTCGGGGCGACGAGGACGCGTCGCTCGTCGTCGGGATCGCGTGTCCGGCTGACATAGCCGGCCGTCTCGAGGCGCTTGAGCATGGGCGTGAGCGTCGCGGAATCGAGGCCGAGCGCCCGGCCGATCTCGCCAACCGGGAGCGGCGCACGCTCCCACAGCACCATCATGGTAATATATTGCGGATAGGTCAGCCCCAGCGGCTCCAGCAACGGCCGGTAGAAGCGGGTGAACATGGCGCTCGCCGAATAGAGGGCAAAGCACAGCTGGCGGTCGAGCCGGAGAGCCTCGTCTCCGGCCGGGGCGACGCGCCCGTCATCCGAGCGCGTCGTGTTGTCCTGCATGTCCGTTTCGCTCATCCGGCCTTCACTGACAGTGCCACGTCGATATTGCCGCGCACGGCGTTCGAATAGGGGCAGATCTGGTGCGCGGTCGCCACGACCTTTTCCGCCGTCTCGGCGTCGAGACCGGTGGTTTCGACCTCCAGCCCCACGCCGAGCCTGAACCCGTCGCCGTTCGGCAGCAGTTCCACGGTAGCCGTCACGGCAGCGTCCTGCAACGGCGCTTTCTGCTTGCCTGCGACGAGGCGCAGAGCGCTTTCGAAACATGCGGCATAACCGGCGGCGAAAAGCTGCTCGGGATTGGTCGCATCGCCGGTCCCGCCGAACGCCTTCGGCAGGGCGAGATTGACGTCGAGCAGGCCATCGTCGGTGCGGGCGCGGCCGGAACGGCCGCCGGAAACGCGGGCTTTGGTGGAATAGAGGGCAGTCATCGATATCTCCGTTTAAATCGCAAAACATTTATTTGTACACGATTAATTCGTACACTAATTAAAAAATGTCAAGCCCCCGCCGACGTGTCTGCGCGGAAAGCGCAAAGACTATTTGCTTCGGCGGGACGTTGGCAGGCTGGCGACAAACCGCGATCAGATACCCATACTCGGCGTGAATGCGGCGAGTTCGGACGGGGCCATGGCCCGCAATTGCGCCAGCGCCTGCCTGTAGGCCGAGCTGACGACCTGGTCGTATTTCTTCCAGTCGAGCATGGAGACGCCGCGCACATTGGGCTGGAAAAGCATGTCGACTTCCTGGCGCATCGCCTTCTGCCGGGCCATCGCCGTGACGATGGAGGCGGTCAGGAGCGTATCGGGCAGGCGCGGCAGGCGATAACGCCGCTTCCGGCGCGGCCTCAACGCATCCATCAGGATGGCGCGCGGCGACGGCACATCCTCCATATGGTAGCGCTTCTCGACATTGGGCAGCAGGTCGACGCCGATGATCTTGCCGGCGCCGAGCTTCTCGCGCATCACGTCGACCGGGAAATTGTTGAAGCTGCCGCCGTCGAACAGCACTTCGCCGTCTTTCAGGACTGGCGGAAAGAGCCCCGGGATCGAGAAGCTGGCGACGAGATTGCGGGCAAAATCTCCATGCATCAGCACCTGTTCGCGATGCTTGGTGAAATTGGACGCGACGACGAAATAGGTCTTCCAGCTATCCTCGAGATCGAGCTTTTGGCCGCCGGTCCGTTCCGCGACGAACATGTCGGTGATCTGCCGGGCGCGCTGGCCCTTGATGAGGGAAACCAGCGGCGCGTAGCTGTAGTCGCCGGTCAGATTACCGAAGCGCGACGTGACGAAGACGCGCCGCGCCATCTCCACAAAGTCGTCGCCCTCAACCTCCATGGCGAGGAAGGACGCCATGATCGCGCCCGCCGAGGTGCCGCCGACATAATCGAACTCGACGCCGATCTCGGTCAGCGCCTGCGCCACGCCGATATGGGCGAAACCGCGTGCGCCGCCGCCCGCGAAGACGATGCCGACGGCGTTGCCGGTCAGGATGCGCGCGAGGCGGCGCATGTCGCGGTCGAGCGTGGGGCGGATATGGAAATGCCTGTCGACCTTGCGGGAAGCGAGCCAGCGCGCCGTGCCGCGCGGGGCGACGGCATTGGCCGGGTGCAGAAGAACCAGCGCCAGGCGACCCTGGACATTGTGATCGCCTTCGAGCATCCGCTTCTCGAAGGCGGCGGGCGCGGGATCGTCCTCGGCATTGGCAAGCAGCAGGATCTCGTCGGCATGATGGATCGCCGTCAGGCTCCACACGGGATCCTCGGGATCGGCGATCAGGAAAATGGCGTCGTGCTCGCCCTCCATCGCGGCAATCTCTGTCGAAATCTGCCCGCGCGGCCGCAATATGTCGGGCTTGGCGAGATGGCCGAAGCGCTCATGCACCGTTTTTGAATCGAGCACGGCAATGCGCTCGCGCCACGGTTTCTGGGCCTCGGCCAGCTCGCGCACGAAGCGCTGAACGTCTGTCCTGCCGCCGACCGGAAGGATCGTGACGATGACCGGCGGCGCGGGCGGACGGGATTTCTGCTGCTGGCGGCGAAAGCGGGTGATCACGTGCCGGGTCATGACCAGCGCGATCTCCGGCTGGCGGGCGATGGCCTGTTCGACGGTTCGTCGCGAAACCCGGGCGAGGAGCGAATTGCGGATCGCGACGACCTCGGCGCTGCGCGGCTCGTCCGTGAACATGGCGAGTTCGCCGACCGGCTCCCCGCGCCCGATCTCGCCAAGCGTCTGCCGGCTTCCATCGGCCTCGATCCGGATCGCCCTGAGGCGGCCCGACAGGACGAAATAGACATCGTCGTCGCGCGCGCCCTGCTCGATCAGCACGTCGCCGGCATAAAGCTCCATGATGCTGGAGTTCTCGCCCATGAAGCGAATGAAGCTGTCGTCCTCAACGGCGAAATAGTCGCGCAGGCAGGCGTTGAGCTGGTCGAAATTGGCAGGAGTCCGGGAGGACGGGTGGCTGTCCGGCGCCGCTTCGCCCGCCTTTGCGGACGCCCCAGGCTCCTCTTGCGCCATGCGCAGGGACGTTTCATCGAAACCGTCCATAAACCGGAACCCCTACCCCTCAAATGCGAACGCCGAAAACTACGGTCGCTCTGGCGACCGTCGCGAACGATCCGGGGCAAGGAAATCAGACTTTGAGAAAATTTTCAAACTGGAAGTAAAAAAGGCGGGCCAGAGCCCGCCTTCGATCACGATGTGAAGCGCTGAGACTTATGCGTTGCTGTCGTCTGCCGGTGCTTCCGCTGCTGCGGCTTCGGCGGCCTTTGCTGCCTCTGCGGCTTCCTCGGCTGCCTTCTCGGCGGCCAGCGCCTCGGCGGCTGCGATCTTCTCGGCTTCGATGCGCGCCTTCTCGTCGAGCATCTTCTGGCGCTCTTCGTCGTTCAGCTTGCGCGAACGGGCATTGGTGTTTTCCACGATACGGGCCTTCTTACCGGTCAGGCCGCGCATGTAGTAGAGCTTCGCGCGGCGGACCTTGCCGCGGCGAACGATCTCGACGGCCTCGACCAGCGGCGAATAGACCGGGAACACGCGCTCGACGCCCTCGCCATAGGAGAGCTTGCGCACGGTGAAGTTCTCGTTGAAGCCAGCGCCGGAGCGCGCGATGCAGACGCCTTCATAGGCCTGCAGACGGGTGCGCTTGCCTTCCGTGACGCGCACCTGCACGCGGACGGTGTCGCCCGGCGAGAATTCCGGCAGTTTGCGCTTTTCGAGAATTTTCTGGGCCTGTTCGGCCTCGAGCTGGCGGATGATGTCCGTCATGATTTCAGTCCTCTTGTTCTTTTGAACCGCCAGAGCGCTCGACAAGGGCAGAAAGTCATTGGACCGTCATGCCTGGCCATAAGACCGGAGCGTATTCACGAGATCGTATTTGCTGTTGAGTCAGGGCTTTGCGCCCGAATTCGCGGCGTCCATACAGTAGAAAGGGGCATTTGTCACGCCCTTTTGCCTTAAATCGGGCGGCCGGCACGGAAGACAACATGACAACCATTGCATGCCGGCCATGGCGTCGGCTAGGCAGGAACGGGCATTCGGCCCGACTGGGCGGAGCGCCATGACATTATTCAGTGCATTGCTGCTGTTTGCGGCCGGATTTCTCGCCAGCGCGGTCAATGCGATCGCGGGTGGCGGCACCTTTCTCACATTCGGGGCCATGACGCTGATCGGCGTGCCGCCAATCGTCGCCAACGCGACCTCGTCGGTGACCCAGTTTCCCGGCTATGTGACATCGGCGCTCGCCTATTACAGCGAAATTCGCAAGGATTTGCGCGAAGCGCTGAAGCTCGGCGCGATCTCGCTGGTCGGCGGTCTCGCCGGCGCACTGACGCTATTGTCCCTGTCCAATCCGACATTCCGGCAGATCGTGCCGTGGCTGCTGATCGGCGCCACCGCGCTGTTCGCCGCGGGGCCCTGGCTGCGGCCGAGATCGCTGAGCCCGGATCATCCGATGGGGCCCATCGGCCTGTTCGCCCAGTTCGTCACATCGATCTATGGCGGCTTCTTCGGCGCCGGCATGGGGATCATGATGCTGGCTGTCCTCGGCATCGCCAAGGGCGGCGACTACCACCGGCTCAATGCGATGAAGAACTTCATCGCGGTCCTGATCGCCGCGGTGGCGATCCTCGTCTTCGTCGGCGGCGGCGTGGTGGCATGGCTGCCGGCCGCGATCATGATCCCGGCAGGCGCGCTCGGCGGCTACGCCGGCGTCTGGATGGCCAAGCGGGTGCCGCAATGGGTCGTCCGCGCGCTCGTGATTATCGTCGGTCTGCTGCTGAGCTGGTATTACTTTACGAAGTGACGGGTTGGTGGCCACGGTCATTTGCCGCATCCGGCGGAAGACGTTACCAAGCCGCAAGACCATCTGACCAACCTACATTATGTCGATAGTCACAAAGGAGGTGACAATCGAAAATGAAAACGTATTGTCAGCTTTATGGGGGAGCATCCGGCACACATAATACTGAATCTGAAAACAAAAGAGCCAATAGAACTTGGCGATTTTGTAGGCGCTTTTGTCGCCTTGGGAAACGACTATGAACGGTTCACTTCGGAACGCGGGATAGATGACAAGGGCGAGGCAAAAATTTACGTCAAGGAGGTTCGGGCCGGGAGTATTGAAGCTGATCTCATCCCTTGGTTGTCCATCTTCGCGCCGTTCATCGCCGACATGGAAAAGGCCATTATTGTCGAAGATTTTGTTCGCCGTTGGGGCGCTCGGCTAATAGACCTCCTTCAGGGGAACAAATCGGAGCTTCCTTCCTCATCCA
>Ga0070729_10001268_pt1 | contig 40685 bp, 40 predicted proteins | sample tdDd472_FD_66725 | JGI IMG/M metagenome (GOLD analysis project Ga0070729, IMG submission 66725) | Marine sediment microbial communities from the Atlantic coast under amendment with organic carbon and nitrate - tdDd47.2 | ecosystem: Environmental > Aquatic > Marine > Coastal > Sediment | place...
AACCTTTTGTCCCGATACATCTCAGAGGGATTTATCCCCTTTTATGAGCAGTATAAAACCCTCATGCGTCTTTCTCCAGGTGACACGGTGTATGCCCGGATTGGCGATGAAAAATGCACAGTGATTTTTGATTCACTGCAAGAGGATGGCCGAATAAAGGTTCGAATGCGCAATAATACGTTTCGAGTGCTCGGATAGTTTATGAAAGTTGGGTATCTGCTGTAAAGTCGGGAGTAACAATCATACTTGGGTGAATTTTGTTTCGAAGTATGTTTGTTATCGCATCAAGTGTACTTCCAATTGAAGAAGGACAGGTAACACAAGCTCCTTGGTACGATATGACAAGCTCGATTTCATTTTTGAGCTCAACTATGTGGATTCCACCTGCATCAAGTTCGATATACGGACGAATATCTTTGTCAAGTACCGTTTGAATGAGAGAAAGACGCTCACTATGCGTAAGGTTTTCATAGTCGGGCAACTCCCCTTGTTCGTACGATGTTACATCAACAGGTGAGGTAAGTATTTCTTCTGCAACTGGAATGTCCATACATTGTGTTGCTGCAGCGAGCACTGCATCAAGCACCAGGTTTACATACCTGTAGAAATCAGAAGGCAAATCGCATCCAGTACTTTCGATAAGCTTTAGAATGAAGTCTGAGGTGCTTCGACGCGCTTGCTCATATGTTTTTCTAACCAGGTGCACACACACTATTTCAGCAATTGCTACAAATCCTGGAGAAGCAAAGGCTTGAAATTTTGCATCAGCAATGATCCCATCTTCTTCATCTACAAGAATGGATATCTGAATCATTTCGCTATCTGTATGCGCTGTTCCCTCTGCTAGTTTCATTCCCTCTGATGATCGAAGTACTCCCATATGACGGGGATATGCAGCTGCTTTTTGGAATGCAGTTGAACAGGTTGTAAAAGCGTGGTAGGGAAGAAATGGAATTTTACTCATGAGCTCATCTCCGCGTAATCAAGACTTCCTTTCGCAAGGCGAGTATAGGTTTCTGCAATGCATGAAACAGCACTTTCGATTTCTTCTTCTGTGGTTTCTCGAGAGAAGGAGAATGAAAGTGAAGCAAGTGCAATCTCTTTTGGATACCCACATGCCTCTAAGACTTTATCGAGAGCCTGGTGTATACCACCTCCTCGCGAGGCGTAGAGCTTTTGAAAGCTTAGAGCATGTTGCATGTGCTCTGCATGAATTCCAGGAAAGGTAATAACACTCACATGAGGAAGGCGCTCTTTTTCTTGGAAAAGGGGCTGCAGTTCGGGGACTTTTTCCAGAAGAAGGGTTTCAAAGAGATCTCGAAGGCGAATCATTTCAACACACATATGGTCGGCATATATGCCAAGCTCTTCGACAGCAGCTGTGAATCCTGCAAAACCCGGTGTATTAAATATACCTCCACGCATTCCATCTTGTTGTAGGACGTCAGGGATGAGCGGCGAGAGGTCGCTTCCTCGTTTGGTCAATAGAATCCCGGTTCCGTATGGAGCATGTATGCGTGATCCATCAACCGTCATGTAGTCTATTGGAAGGTCTTGAAAATGAAAGTAGAGCTTCCCGATCACTTCAGTTGCATCAACATGCATAAGCACACCCTCTTCTTCACACAATTCAGCAAGCTCCCAAAGCGGGTTGATAACACCAGTAAGTCCATGGGCCCAAGAAATGGAAACAAGCGCTGTCCGTGCAGTAATATGCTCAGCCAATAGCTCTTTTGTGAGAACGCCACCTGTCGATGAGACATCTATCGCTTTTGCTACGACGTGGTAGTCTTTGAGGTCTTCTGTTGCAAGGAGTATGGGCGCTTCATCGGTGTAGAGATGGACAATCTGGTTTTTTCCCATTTGGGCAATGGTCTCTTTGTAGACGCCATTGAAAATTTGCGTTATCGCCTCATTTGAAGAGGAGGTAAAGGTGAGTTTATCACTATCGCGAAATCCAAAAAATTGCTGAAGAAATCGGTGCCATTCCTGAAGTTGTATTCGAAGCTGCGAAGATCGTTGATACGGAGCACTCAAGCACTGCCACAGTGTCTCAGCATCTCTCATTGCTAAACGAGCTTTTTCGCATGGCTTGGTTGCGATTGCATTGTCAAAATATTTTTCAGTCATATTTTATTTTTCGTCCATGATCCAGAAGAAAAAGTATAGCATATCGGTTCTCCTGTGGGAATTTCTAATTGAACAACTTCATCTTTTGATAGGTTATCGAGCATCATAACTATGGCTCTTAAGGAGTTACCATGTGCAGATATGAGGATATTTTCTCCTTTTTCGAGAAGAGGCACTATAGTTTCTTTGAAATATGGGAGCACTCTTTCTGAAGTCATTTTTAAGCTTTCCCCTTCTGGCGGTGCAGTATCAAAGCTACGTCTCCAAATTTTTACTTGCTCTGGACCAAAGCGGGCGCGCGTTTCATCTTTGTCGAGCCCTTGCAATTCACCATACATTCTTTCGTTGAGTTGCCAGGCTACTGTAACAGGTATTGTCTGCTCTGAGCTTGAAGAAGTGTGCATTTTACTCCATTCCTCGAGCTTTCCTTCCCCTGTATGTTGCACAACGGGTGTTTTACCCTCATCATGGACCGCAATTGCTAGGTATGCTGTCATTTGCGCTCGACAAAGTGAGGACACAAAAATTCTTTGAAATGGAATATGCTTTATTCGCTCCCCTGCGGCCAACGCCTCATCTACCCCTTTTTTGCTCAAAGGAACGTCCACCCATCCCGTGAAGAGGTTTTTTTTATTCCAAAGGGATTGTCCATGTCGCATTAGTACTAATTTCGGCATCAGCGGCTCCACGTTGTTTCTTTGTACCTCATCAGGTACATAAAGAGTTTTTACGTCCGCACGATACAATGTAAAGAGAAATTAGAAAAGAAGTTTATCGATTATTGAAGCATCGTTTTGACTACTCTTTGGAAAAAAGGAAACGTGAAAAAGAGCAGTGCAGCATCAATGAGCGTTATTTGTACCCCAATGAGGGTCATAACATAGGTTCCGATTCCCCACCCCAAAATATAGGTGAAGATGTCAATGGAGATAGATACCACTTTTTCTATTTTGACACGCCATTCGGAGTCAATATGAGAAAGGTGGAGTTGAATCATTTCATGGATCCTAGGGCTATCAGACGGAAACAGCGCTTGCAGGTAGTAGTTTATCGCTTCTGTGATCGCCTTGTATCCGATAACGTGTATTGCAGGAATCCTCCATACCCAAGAAGCCATTCCGCAAGCTATCCCGGCTTCTCCTGCATGCGCAACCGCCCTGTCTAAACGATTCAGCGAACCAGGCCCAAAAAACCCCTCTACAGCAATCGCCATCAGAAACCTACAACATCGAAAAGGAATTGATTGAGTGTCACGGAAAAGAACGCCGCCTCAAAGGTAATAGCAGCGCCACCTGTAGCCCAGAGCAAACAAGCTCCAGCTGTAAGTGAAAGTGCTCGAATAGCTACTTTGGAAATGAGCCGAAGCGTCTGTGAATTATAGTTCCCCTGATGAATCGCTGGCCAACGGCCAAGATACGTCACCAATGTGTTAGTAAAAATTGCGGATATAGTTTTTATCGGGATGAATTGAGTGGAAACGGCATTTAGGATTAAGGATGCCACCATCTTTTTTTGGTTTTCCCGATCAAAAAGAGTGACATCAAGACAGTACCGTCCTGGATAAAATTCGAGATTGAGAGCAGCCATCGCTATCTCATAAATATAGTTCGCGCAACCCAGTCGGCAACGATACGTTCTACCTCTATCTCTACAGCAAAAGCTGCGATTGCAGGTAATTCATACCCTGCTAAAGCAAGTGCTCCAGCTCCATAGACTGGACCTGCAAAGAAGATAACAGCAAATGAAGCAACCTCAACAATCAACCGATCCAATAGATCGGTGCTCCCGCTTTCCACTTGAAACAAATTTCTCGCTAGAAAGTTTGCGCCAATAGCAGTTACCGAGTAGATAGCAGCCATGCCTAAAGGCGCTCCCAAAGTTATCGCAGCACCTGTATACGCAATTCCTCGGATTAGGAAATGGCTGACTTCATCTGCATCAATACGTACGTGACCAATCATAATTATTGCAGTGCTCCTCTTCCAAATTCATACGCTCGACCCGCATGCCCGTTGATTATACTTAATGCTCCAACAGCAGCAGTCGGGGCGAGGGTAGCAATACATGTGCTAGAAAGTGCAACACCAAATGCAACGCCTCCAAAAAAGGACGTCGCTGCAGCAGTTGCTAAGACTCCAAGGGCTAAAGCTGTCATTCGAAAGGTAACTCTCGCAAGAGAGCTATGGAAGTTCCCTTGGGTGAGTACGAATATTTCCGTGATTATAGTCCCAATACCCACTGCGACCGCCCCTTCAAAATTCAGCGCCTCAGCGGCAACAGAAAGAGCCAATGTCTTGTATATTCCGTATACGGCATGAACCGTAAAACTATTCCTCGAAAAATGATTTTCTATCCCTTGGGGATTGAAAATTTCAATACCGCCGATTGCTATTGCCATGATATCGCCATTTTTTTCGGGAAATTGTATCCTTTCTAAAGAGAGCAGTCAATTATAAAGAATTCTTTATCTTTCCGAGAATGCCCTCCCTCATATATACTGACCCCATGGAAAATAGATTGAGCAAAGTTTTAGCAGCATTAGGCGTAGCATCTCGTAGAGCTTGCGAGGCTCTGATTGCAGAAGGAGTTGTAACAGTAAACGGGAGAAAGGTTTTAAAACCTGAAACGTTCGTTATCCTTCCAAAAGACCGTATTTGTATTCGAGGCAAACCGCTTTCAAATGCGCCAGAAAAGAAATATTTTATTTTAAATAAGCCTAAAGGCTGTGTCTGCTCAAACGTTCGGATTGGTCGAAAAAAATTAGTTGTCGATCTCTTTGAGTCTGTCGGCACTCGTCTTTTCACCGTCGGAAGGCTCGATAGAGATACAACCGGCCTTCTCCTTGTGACTAATGATGGCCACTTTGCCAATAAAGTGATTCACCCTTCTGCAAACCTGCAGAAAGAGTACATCGTGAAAGTGTTTCAAGAAGTCACTGATGAGCACCTAAAAACTATCAGTAAAGGAACGCTTATCGAAGGCGTATGGATAAAACCTAAAAAAGTCCTGAAAATCAGAAAGGGCACGCTCAAGATTGTCGTGAAAGAAGGAAAGAAACGGGAAGTTCGACTTCTGGTCCAAAATGCTGGTATGTCTATCCGATCCCTACAAAGAGTCCGTATCGGAGGGCTACGATTAGGTGATATTGACGAGGGTACGTTCAGAGAAATGACAGAAACCGAAAAACGTGTCATTTTTGAGTAGTTTTTTTTAGCTCTCTTTCTTACAATTTCGTTCACAGAAATAAACATGTTGCAAAGTTCATGCTGACTATAGCTAGACTTTTCGGAAAGTCCCCTTTTTCACCGTTGCAATCACACATGAAAAAAGTGAGCAGTTGCATCAAAAAACTCTCTGAGGTTTTCGATGAACTAGCAAACGGACGCCTTGAGAACATTGAAGAGTTGGTAAGTCAAGTTTCAAAGCTCGAACATGAGGCTGACCTTACCAAAAATGACATTCGCAACCATTTACCAAAAAGTCTTTTCCTCCCTATTGATCGTTCTGAAATCCTCGAAATCTTAGCGATTCAGGATGACATAGCTGATCAGGCGGAAAAAATCGGACACCTTCTCGTCCTCTATCCTTTAAAAACACCTCCAGAATTTCTTCAAGGACTTAATGACTTGTTCGCTCGCAACTGCGATACGTTCTGGATCACCAGACAAATCATTAAAGAAATGGGAGACCTACTTGAGTCTTCTTTTGGTGGAAAGGAGGCAGAACGAGTAAAAGGTATGGCCGAGGAAACCTCGTTTAAAGAATATCAGGCGGATAAGGAAATGCATGCCCTTCAAAAACGATTTTTTGAAGCAGCTGAGTCATTTTCTACCCCCGTATTTTATTTGTATACGCAACTGATTGCGGAGATTAACCAAATCTCTCACATTTCAGAACAGCTAGCAAACCGAATCCGGATGATAATAGAAGTTAAGTGATGTCTTTAGATCTATTTCTACTCATTCTTCTTCTTGTCGCTGGTTTTTACATGGCATGGAATATCGGCGCTAACGATGTCTCAAATGCTATGGGAACCTCAGTTGGGTCAGGAGCACTTACATTAAAAAAAGCGGTAATTATTGCAGGGATCCTCGAGTTTTCTGGGGCATTCTTTTTGGGTTCTCATGTATCCCAAACTGTCCAAAAAGGGCTCGTTAACCCCGATGTCTTTGCGCAGGATCCAACGATTCTGCTCTATGGAATGATTTCAGCACTTGTTGCAACCGCGCTATGGCTCCAAACAGCTTCTTATTTTGGCTGGCCTGTTTCAACGACACATGCAATTGTCGGAGCAATCCTAGGGTTTGGTGTAATCGTCGGCGGAGTACACTCGGTTATGTGGCCTGAAGTCGCTCGAGTCGCTTCGAGCTGGATTATATCCCCCGTATTGAGTGGTATTATCGCTTTTGCCTTATTCACCGTCGTACAAAAAATAATTTTGTTTGCATACTACCCTGTTGAGGCCTCTAAAAAAGCTATCCCTGTTTTTACTGCCTTACTTTTCCTTACTTTCTTTTTGAATTTCTTAACTCGAGGGATTGGCGGACTGAGTGTTCAAATACCCCCGACACTTACTGTTGGGCTTTCATTCCTTATCGCTGCTATTGCATTCATAGGATCAAAACTCTATGTGAATAGCAAACGTTTCACGGTTGAGACTGAGTCTCCACCTCCAAACCTTATTCAACACGTATATTCACTCAATAAAGCGCTCAAACACCTGCAGAGAGTCAAGCTCTCTACACAAGGAGAGCGAAGAGAAGAGGTCGCCTCTATTTTACGTAGTTTACGAGGTGTTACAGATCAAGTTCGCAACGAATCTGGATTTTATGTAAAAAGCAATGAGTTCCATGTTGTTGAGAAAATGTTTTCATCTCTTCAAATCCTCAGTGCTATGTATATAGCATTTGCTCATGGCGCGAATGATGTTGCGAACGCGATTGGACCAGTTGCGGCATCGCTTGAAATTCTAAGAAGCGGATACCTTCACTCTACATCACAAGTTCCTTCATGGCTGCTTGCAATGGGTGGTGTTGGGATCGTTATTGGACTTGCGACATGGGGATGGCGCGTAATGGAAACGATTGGGAAAAAAATTACTGAGCTTACGCCAACAAGAGGTTTTTGTGCAGAGTTTGGCGCTGCTACAACCATCCTTTTAGCATCGAGGCTTGGCCTTCCTATTTCAACCACGCATTGTATTGTTGGTGCAGTGTTAGGTGTTGGAATTGCACGTGGAATTTCTGCACTTAACATGCGAACTGTTCGTGAAATCGTAATGTCATGGGTGATCACGATTCCATCATCAGCAGTTGTTTGTATTATTCTTTTTTACATCATGCGGGCTCTTTTTTAAGCCCCGAAATCTACGCCACAGCGAATACCACACCAAGCGGAGGAAGCTTTAACTGTATTCCTCGATCCTCAACATGAATTTCTCTGTTCATGAATGAGCCTGTGCCTCCAAACCATGCTGCATCAGTGTTAAAGACTTCTCGCAGCGATTCACTACTGCGCCGCATAGGGAGGAAAAAGTGTTCAAATCCCTCAGCACCGAAGTTAGCAATCACAACCATTTGTGACCCATCAGATGCACGCCGCAAAATACCCATCACCTTACTGTGGTCATCTCGAGCAACCACTTCAGCAGAAGCGCAGCGCCAGAGTGCTTTTGTACGGAGGTGTAAATGGTTTATTTCACCGACAAGTTTTTTCAAGTCGTTCTGTGCTGCGTACCAGGCAAGTGCATGATGAGGATCAGACCGATGCTCAAAGCCGAGCTCATGCCCCATGTAGCATAAAGAGTCACCATTAAGCCCTGCCATCATACCAAATAGAAGGCGCATTTGGGCTTTTCGTTTCCACCAGTCACCGTAAAATGCTGGATATACATCATGTGAAAAGGCAAGTATTCCCCTATCCCGTGAGAGCATGTCAACGACATAGCCGACTTCATGCATGTTTCGCTCATGAAATGGCTTTTCCATTTCACGTACAAGCATTGAGGATTCCGCCATGGCAACTTGTCTATCAAATCCAAGCCCGCCATGAGGCACCGCATGCGTATCCTTTGCATCATGTGCATTTTCAGCAATCAGAAATGCTGTTGGAAATTCAGCATGGAGGCATGTAGAAAGCTCTTGTAGTGCCAAGTGTCCATAGGGACAGTCGAGCATTTGCTCAACAAAATCAAGCCTAATCCCATCAACATGTAGCTCAAATAATGCTCGAGCAGCAGAAATATAGTAGTTTCGTACAAATGGATTACCCCAATTGAAGGATTTGGTACCGAAGCGGGTATCGCCCCCTTCATAGATACCTACATCGTTTAGCGACCAGTTCTCTGGAACAAAGTGAGTAGGCAAGTCAATAACTACACCAATCCCCTCTTGGTGAAGGATGTTCACAAATGCTTGGAAATCATGGAGCGATCCAAATCGTGAGGTTGGTGCAAAAAATCCAAATGCTTGGTACCCCAAAGAGCCATCTGTCTGGTACTCGCAAATTGGTAGCTCAACATGCGTGAACCCCATCTCTTTGCAATAAGAAGCAAGCTCCCTTGCATATCCTTTATAGTCCTTCCAATCAGTCCAAGCCCCAAGGATCACCTTGTATGTTGAGCGTGGTACGCCATCTCCATTTGTACGGTCGCGCATCCACTCATGGTCTTCCCAATGAAACCACGGGCGACGAACGACAGCGCGTGAGTCAGGCCGTAGGCAATGTCCACGTGCAAAAGGGTCTGTTTTTGTCAGGACCCTTCCATCATTCATAACGATTTCGTATTCATAGGGAACGTTTTCCATTTCCTTCCAAAACGTCGTTTCGTAGTTCCCATTCCCAATTCCCATAAGAGGTCGTACTTCAATAGGGTCATGCTCCCAATGTATTTTGATCCGAACCTCTCGTGCATGTGGTGCATATATTCGAAAAACAGTTGAGCCATCTTGAACATGTGCACCATAAAAATGATGGAGTGATGTTTCGATTCCAATACCCCAATATGGCGCATCTATCCGCCGCCCTATTGTCCTTTTGTCACCTTCGGGAAGGGCGTTATAGAGAGCTCTTCTTTGCGTCAAACTGCATCGAGGGCTCATTGCCTCAAACACTCTCATCGGACGCTCGGTAAGGAAGTAATTATGGTCCTTGCCTCTCGCCTCATATCTTTTTATCAACTCATCAGCAAGTGAATCGGTTTCTGTTTTCCAAAAAATGCAGCGAGCATCTTTAGTAAGCCAATTTTCCCCATATTTCCATTCTTTATTGTGATCGAGTCCAATTTCATAAATCCTCTGAGCAAGTGCTTCGAACACTTCAGGTAGAATGTTTTGATACGAAATATACTGGGACCTTTCAGCAGCCCACTTCAATTTATTGAGTTGATCGATAGCTACAGCTGATCGCTTTTCTTCAAGACGAAGGTGTAGATAATGGAGCGTTTGCTCAAGAAAATTTCCTCCAGTATGTGAAATAAGTGGTGCACTTTTTTCAAAGACTATCCAAGGATACTCATACAAAACCCGCTCACCAAATCCTGGTTCATCCGGACATCCTGAATCGATCCAAATAGCGAAGCAGAGAAGATCTCTCACATCAGAAGGCATCTCATGCATCATCCTGTCAAATGCTCGTTTATCCATTGACGAATTGAATTCGAGCGCGGCACTTTTCGTGTTTTCTAACTGGGTGTATTCGTGATAGGAATGAGTTGTTCCTAAAAAAGTTGGTTCAAGTACGCGAGAGTCTGCGGTAAGAGAACTTGGGTCAAATGGCAAACAAGACGGTATTAACATTTTCTATCAAAGGTTTATTTAAATTAAGCATAGTACTATATGTCGCTTTAGAAGCGTAGGATATTTTAAATGACTGAAGAAGAAGAAAAAATAATTAACCTTCAAGCAGAAACTGTTGCACAAAAAATTCGCCATTACCTCATCACAAGGATGGGAAGAACCGGTGATGAAGCAAGTGATGAAGAATTTTATCGTGCATTTTGTTGGGCTTTGCGTGAAGAAATAATGATTAACTGGACAGCTACTTCCCACACGCTGAAGAAAAAAGCTACGCGAAGAGTTTACTACCTATCGATGGAGTACATGCCTGGTAGGCAACTCGTCAACAATGTTGGTAACATTGGGAAAATGGACCTCGTTAAAGCCGTCTTAAAAAAGATGAACCGTGAACTTGGAACGATTGTTGAAGTTGAACCAGACATGGGAATTGGAAATGGTGGTTTGGGAAGGCTCGCTTCCTGCTTCATGGATTCTCTTGCAACGCAAAAGTACCCTGCGCTTGGTTATGGCATGCGCTACGAATATGGAATTTTTGAGCAAGAGCTATGGTGTGGTGTACAAGTTGAGCGTCCTGATTGCTGGCTTCTCACTGAAAACCCTTGGGAATTCAGACGAGATAACCACGCCCAAAATGTCCTTTTCTCTGGGAAAATGCTCGAAAAAGAAAACTCAAGCGGTGAAAAAATCTACGACCTTGCAGACCCTGAAGAAGTGCGTGCGCTTCCATATGACTATCCTATTATCGGATATAGCCACACTCCTGAATTTTCAGTCCTAACACTTCGTCTCTGGTCGACCAAATCATCTCCAAGAAACTTTCAACTACAAAGATTCAATGCAGGTCAACTCGATCAAGCGAGTGAAAATACACTGCTGACCGATGTACTCTATCCAAATGATAACCATGAAGCTGGAAAACGAATTCGACTAAAACAAGAATTCCTGCTCGTTTCTGCATCGATTCAGGACATCATTTGCCAGTACAATGAAGTACATGGAGAAGACTTCTCTTCTTTCGGCGATAAAATTCGTGTTCAAATTAATGACACTCACCCTGCTCTTCTCATATCTGAACTGCAGCGTCTTCTCATGAAAAAAGGAAACTTTCACTGGGACCAAGCATTGGAAATTGTACGGTCGGTCTGTAGTTATACAAACCACACAGTGATGAAAGAAGCGCTCGAGGAGTGGAATGAACAACGTGTTGAACACCTACTTCCTCGACAATTCGATATCATTCGACGACTCAACGAACAACTCATCCAGGAAGTCAGTCAAAAATACCCTGGAGATGGGGGACGAATAGACCGAATGTCTCTCTTTAAAGATGGACAGATACGTATGGCAAACCTTGCAATCTATGGAAGCCATCGAGTAAACGGTGTTGCAGCTCTCCATACACAAATCCTTGTACAAACGATCTTCAAAGACTTCTTTGAGATGTATCCTGAGAAATTTGTAAATGTTACAAACGGCGTGACACAAAGACGCTGGCTTCTCAATTGTAACCCTGAACTATCAGAATTTATTTCTGAGCGAATTGGGTCAGAGTGGATTACTGATTTCACACAAATTCGAAGAATGTCTGAGTACGCCGATGACGCAGAAAGTGTGAAGCGCTTTATTGAAATTAAGCAAAACAACAAAAAGCGCCTCTTCCCACTTATCTTTGAACAACTACACAGACGGTTTTGTGGTGATCAGTGCGATATCATCCAAAACAGCATTACTGAAGATGCTCTTTTCGATGTACACATCAAACGAATACATGAATACAAAAGACAGCTCCTCAAAGCACTGCATGCGCTTGTACTCTACAACGAAATTAAAAGAAATCCAGAGTCACACAGAATTAACCGCCTTATCTTATTTGGTGGCAAAGCGGCTCCTGGATACCAGATGGCAAAAAATATTATCCGCTTCATCTACTGCTTATCGAGAGCAATTGACACTGACCCTGTTGTTGGACAACGTTTTAAAATAATCTATGTCGAAAACTACAACGTGTCAAAAGCAGAGCTCATCATTCCTGCTGCCAACCTCTCCGAACAAATCTCAATTGCCGGAATGGAGGCATCTGGAACAGGTAATATGAAGTTTGCAATGAACGGAGCCATGACCATTGGAACGGATGACGGTGCGAATGTAGAAATGCGAGAGGAAGTAGGGGATCAATACTGGCCCTTCAAATTCGGCGCATCTGCTGCTGAAAACTTCCAAATGATCCTCGATAAGAGCTACCATCCGAACTCTATCCTTGAAGCACACCCTGCTTTTGCAGAAGCTGTTGAAATGCTCCGCAACCGCTCACTCGTTGAAAACGATGCGGAACATGAAGCATTGATGTCTATCTACGACGGGTTAATGGGTGGTTCATATCCTGACCGGTACCACGTACTCAATGACCTTCCGAGCTACTATGACACACAAATCAAAGTTGAAGAGCTCTACAGCAATAGTGAAGAGTGGGCAAAATATGCAATCCACAACCTAGCTGGAATGGGAAAATTCTCCACCGATGAATCGATCAAAAACTATGCGGAAAACATTTGGGATGTGAAGCCGTGCCCGATTGATCATGATGAGTATCAATCTGTTCATGAGGAGTATTCCGAACACGACCGCTGCAAAATCATCTAGCACAGCACAACATCTCCCCAACTCGGAGTGTTAAAAACACACCATCGCACTATCGCAAATAGTTTTAATTCGTCTAAAATATCGAGTGTATCAAATTTCTAGGTTGAAGCCTTACTTGAGGCCCCATTTTTTTGCGAGGGAATCGTATGTTCCATTCTTTTGCACCGTCATGAGCCCTCGATTAATCGCCTTGATAAGAGATTCGTTTTCCCCTTTTTTGGCAATCACTCGAAGTCCAGAACGGCCGTAAGGACCTTCCGCAATACGAAGACGGTTAAGATATAGATCCTTCACATACGCAACGGCATCGATTGATTCTAAAAGCATTGCATCGGCGTAACCTGTGAGCACTTTTTCAAAGGCTGGTGAAGGCGCATCAAAGATGTGAGTCACTATGGTTGGGTATTTCTCCATGATCATTTGCTGTTCATCTGGATTTTGAACGTAGAGAAAACCCTGAGAAATATCTGAAAGAGAACTAATATTAGATCTTTGTCGAACGACTAATACTGGCCCTGTTTTAAGTAGAACATCAGAGAAGTCGTATTTACTTTCGTTGTATACATATGGAATAAGAGGTGAAATGGCTGCATCATATTTTTCTTCATCGAGCCTACTTAACACAGCGTCCCAAGCCACATTCACCTTTGAAAAGGTTATTCCTTCCTCTTCTCCTATCGCATGCATTAAGTCATGCAAAAAAACATACACGTTTTCCTCTCTCCCCTGGATATTAAGGGGGAAAAAAGATGGGTCAATTCCTATTGAATAACCAGAAGACCCTTTGCTACCACATCCGGTTATCAGCAGTGATAACAGAAGAAACAGTCCTGTGAGCCCTCTACGAATCATTGTATGTACCTTTTTTAAGTACAAACAGTAGCATGTGTCCTCCCTTTCTTACAACTCTTCTGGTGCGAGTTTCTACCGGCAATTTTCTTTTCGCTTTTTGTTTTCTATGGTACGATAATCTGATGAAAAATTTATTCATTAAATTTTTATTAGCTGTCTTACGCCCTTTTTTCGGTAGCACTCCGATAAAAGATAACGTCCTTGTCGTCTCTACAACCGGCCTTGGAGACACGATGTGGGCCATTCCCCCAGTGCGAGCGCTGAAAGCACAAGGTAAAAAAATAGTCCTTCTTACTGGACCGTACGGTTCAAAATTACTGCAAAACTGCCCCTATCCTGAAAAAATCTATACCACATCACACACGCCGATAAAGAAGATTGTCTCCCTCTTTACAGCATTGAAAAAACATCGATTTGAAGAGATTTTTATTTTCCATGCCTCCCAACGCCCCCTCTTTCCAATGCTGTCTCTCTTGAATCCAAAAGCGCTTCACAGTTTTAAAGGGCGCAACAAGGGCCTCGATGCTCTCTGTACACACCTTATCGACAAAGGACTCGAACACGAAATCACCCTCAGGCTCCGTATGATCGGAGCGGAAAACTCCTCTTCTGAAATGGAACTTTTTCACCCGAAAGAACAGACAGAAGAAAAAAGGATCGCACTCTTTCCAGGATCAAAAGATGCGCAGAAAAGATGGCCCAAAGAATACTTTATCGAATTGGGAGACAAGCTTTCTCATCACGAGGGATATACGCTGTATGTAGTCGGATCAAGAGACGAGAAGGCAATTGTCAATGAAATCGCAAAGCAAATCCCTAACGCCACTCCTCTCTTCACTCTCCCGCTTGATAAAACCATCCAGTTTATTCAATCGTGTATGCTCTGCATCACGAACGACTCAGGACCGATGCACCTTGCTTTCGCAGCAAAAATCCCAACAATCGGTCTTTTTTCACCAACTTCCCCAATAAAGTATGGCCCTCTTGGCGTAACGAACGGGATGGTAATCGAACGAAGAACTCCATGCTCCCCTTGCATCCGACGCAAATGCAAAGATAACTTTTGCATGAGGCAAATCTCATCAGAAACGGTTTACCAGGAAGCGAAAAAATGGCTCAAATAGCTGTTATCATCGTAAATTATAACGGGAAAGAAGACACAATAGAGTGCCTCAATTCCCTCGCAACTTGCCACTCTGTTTCCTTTACTCCAATTGTGGTCGACAACGGCTCCACAGACGGTAGTGTCGCTACCCTTTCATCACACTTCCCTTCGCTGCACCTTATTCGAAGTGAAACAAATCTCGGATTTGCTGGAGGAAATAACCTCGGAATTACCTACGCACTGGAGCAGGGGTTTTCACACCTATGTTTACTCAACAATGACACGACAGTTGCCCCCTCCTTTTTATCTGCCCTTGCATCATCGTATAAAGAACATTCAATTTTGGGAGCAAAGCTGATCAATGCAAAAAACCATGCTCTCCTTGACCACCTAGGCGGTATTTGGAATGCAGATCGCCTCGAATTTGACCTTGTAGGTGCTGGTGCAAATGCGGCTCTTTATAAAAACAAGATACAGCTCGACTACGTCTGTGGATGCGCCCTTTTTGCTTCACGATCTGTCTTTGAACGAGTCGGTTTTTTGTATGAGCCCTTCTTTCTTTATTGGGAAGAGAGTGACTTTTGTATGCGTGCAAAAAAAGCAGGTATCCTTTCCTACTCCTGTCCTGATGCACTCGTCTACCATAAGGGCGCGATAGCACCCGAAAAAAAATCATCCCTCACAAGCTACTATGCGCAAAGAAATCGCCTTCTCTTTCTTTCGAGGAATATCTCCCTCACATCAACTCAAAAGAAAACGTTGAGGAAAATTCTATTTCGAAAATGCAAACACTTTCTATTGCACATTCTCCAACTTCCTTTTTCGAAAAAGAAAAAGAGAATTGTGTACGAGTGGGCTGAGATTCGTGGAATCATACACGGTATTCGTGGACGATACGGGAAGTTATAGGCTTTCTTCTATAAATGGATTTATCGAGGGCACAAAAAGCTCTCGACATGTTTCATATTGCATTGCTTTCTCAAGTAACGCGTAAAAATACATTGTCAATCGCACCTTTGATGGCGGCTTGCTATCAGAAAAAATGTGGTGGAATCGCTCCGAAATTTCTTCTAAATCTTTTTTAGAGAGGTACTTTTTTAATGCATACAACTTTCCAATTGGAAAGCTTTGGATATCTGAAGAAAACCCGTCTAAAAGTGAATCTCCCTGACAAAATGCTGACAACATTTCATCTTGCTGAATACCATATGAGCTTCCAAGTGAAAAATACTCGAGAATATCTTCCCATAAGTCAGTATACCATCTTGATACAAACCAACGCACTTTAGAATTAGTAAGGATGTTTGCCAAATCCTTATACGTAAACCGAACCCCGATCAAGGTGATTCGTTTTAACCCTCGAATCTGAGCTATATGCTGAACACCTTGCGAGGTAATGTAATTATTAACAATAGAGAGATGTTCTAAATGAGTCAGTTCAGAAATATAAGCTATTCCGGTGTTTGTATACTGTCCTCCTTGTAGTACGAGTGTTCGAATATTTCTGCATGTTCCAATATCAATGCACACGGCGTCTGAAATCTCACAGTCAAGCAATCGAAGCGTACGTAGAGAGTAGTTGTCTTCCAAAGAATCGAAGTGTCCATCAATGATGCAATCTTGCAGCGTTAGCTCTTCAAGATTTCGAAGGTCTTTAATCCAAAACAAGTGCTCCTTTTGCAATGGAGCTTCGATTGAAAGTTTTTTAAGACGTTCTAAAAGTGATAATCGTCCTATCGAGCGCGAAAGCTGAGGAGGAATATTTGATAATCGTAAACTTTTCAAATTGGAGAGAAGCTTAATTAATTCGAATGGATTTTTCTTGAGGTATCTTGGAAAAGCGATTCCAAGATGCTCGAGCTTTGGCACTTGATACAACATCTCAAGTAACTCTTCACTGTAATCTCTCTCAAGAATATCTATTTCTAAAATAGCATGCAATTTCTTCAAACAATGCGGAGGGGGCAATTTCGTGTGGTGAAAACTCCATGTAATCTCTTTAAACTGGGCCACATTGTTCACGGCTTCTTTTGGAAGAATTCCATCACGCAAAACGATTTTTTTCAGCGATGGCATAATATCGAGCGCGAAAAAGAATTCGAGAGGAGCTTCTCCAATGATTTCAATTGATTCTAAAGAAGTTGCGGTTCTTAACATCCCCATATTTGTCAGCGTGAGTGCATCACCATTTACTCTCATCGAAACAATCTGCTCGAGATTCACTCGAGGGAAGGTTTTTTCGGTAAGCGGTTCGACAATTGTCACTTTTAGGTGGATTGGAATCGACTGTATTGCATGTGTGTCAATTGACTCGCAAATCACCTGCTCCACATGTGGCATTACTGACAACGTCTCGAGGAGTGTATCTGTTAATTGTGGAACCGAAACACTTTTAAGCGATTCTAAGCTGCTTACTTCCTTCAGAAGAAAACACCTTTCCTCATCATTCATGCAGGGGTTTTTAGCAAGAAACTCTAATTTAGTAATCCCCGGACGCTGGAGAAGGTAGTCTCGGATAGTAAAGTTACATCCTTCATCTTTTCGTTTCAGTAGTATTTCCTCAACTGATATTGAGGCTCCAAAAAGACTCGAAAAGAAAAAGAAACAGCAACAAATGATCCGAAACATGTGCACATCCTAACAATAAGGGATAATTTTGCGATAGGTTGTGCATTGCATTAAAAAAATCATTGGTTTACAACAAGCTAAAAAAAAGGTGTACTCTGCAATGTACAATTTTGCGCATTGTAGGTAATATAGTAGCTGTGTTCCCAGTGAATGTAAGGGAAGGATGAGGACTGTTTTTCATGAAGACAAACTTGGTGCGATCTATTAAGCGAATACTACTAGTTATGTGTTCTTTTACAACCCTTCTAATGTTGACTGGATGTGAAGAAAAAACATCTATCATCAGCGGAATTGATGAAAAAGAAGCAAACATCATTCTCGTGCTATTACAGAGCCGTGGTATTGAAGCTACCAAAATACAGGTTGCGGCATCTGGTGCTGGTAACGATGCAAAACCGACCTACAACATTTCAGTGAAAGATTCACAACGAGTTGATGCTATCGCTTTTCTTAACCAAAACGGTCTTCCTAAGAAAAAAGGAACAACTCTGCTCGAGCTATTTGGTAAACAGGGGCTAATGACTACCGAAAAGGAAGAAACGATTCGGTATCAAGCTGGATTATCACAGCAAATTGCAAACACCATCATGATGATCGATGGTGTAATAGATGCGACAGTTCAACTCTCATTTCCTCCACAAGAAACCATCCCTGGACAACAGCAAACTGAGAAAAAAATCACTGCAGCTGTCTATGTAAAACACCAGGGCGTAATCGATGATCCAAATGCACACCTCGAAGACAAGATCAAACGACTTGTCTCAGGAAGCGTTACAGGACTCGATATGAACGATGTTACCGTTGTAAGTGATCGATCTCGATTTACTGATATCACAATGAATCAGTTGCAAGATTCGATGGCAAATGACTCAGGTGAGTATGTAAGCATTTGGAATATTGTTATGAGTAGAAGTTCAGCGGCATGGTTTCGCACGCTGTTCTTTTTCCTTTCGGCATTCCTTATTATCTTCGCAGTACTAGCCGGCTGGCTACTGTGGAAAATATACCCGATCCTGCGGAGAGGAAAAACTGGGCTAAAAACGCTCGTCTCTCCTAAACCTCTTCAATTTCCGGACGCTGAAGTTGAAGAGCAGCCAAAAGAATAAGCATGAGATTGCATGAAAACTGCTGCACATCTTTCTCTTTTAGTATTTCTTGAACGGTATGCGAAGGATCGTAAGGATTCCCTCATGGGATCGCTTGCAAAGAATGATCTTGCACAACTACAATCACTGCCGCCACTTGAAGCACCGGAAACAATCCATTTTCTTTCATGCCAAGAGCGACTTGAGCGGGTACACTATTCATGGTTTCTTCCATTCCTAGAGACCTTCGCCTCATCAGATGCACACTACTTCGCTTCAATTTTTTCTGATGAAGTGTATAAAAAAATTGCTGATCCATTACAACTTCCCAAAAGAAAAATTCCCTTGACTGAGGTCGGGAAGCGATTCTTTTCACAAACACTGTACCGCCTTTTCTCATCGGGAACTGCAGACTATATTCCAATAGAACTGTTACCCAAGCACCCCCTATTGCAACTGCTCCACCTCTCAAAAAGAGACCTCCTACTTACATTTGATTACCTTGGGCTTCACGACCTTGTCATAGATTTAAAGCGCGTGCTTGAATCGCAAAAGTTGAAAGCACTCCATGGCACACTTACACCAGCAAAAAAAGAATACGTAGCAAAACTGCTCAAAAAAGGTGAGCCCATCTCTTTTAAAAACCTCGACCTCGAGTTTTGGAGTGGAGATACAGAAGAACTCTGCAACAAACTCCATCTTAGGGGGATCAACCGAGTGTCAAAAGCGCTCTTTGGTTGTCATCCTTCTCTTCTGTGGCATGTTCGACATACACTTGATACTGGAAGAGCAAAAATGCTTGATCATTTCTGCGTGAACCCCAAGAATGAGAAAATGCAAGACATATTAACTTCGCAGATCATTAACGCTGTTGAATACATCACAACAGGAAGTAACCAATGAAATATTTTACGCTTCTCGACGAATCTCAAATCACTCCTTCGACCGAATCAAAAATTATCCCTAAAGAAGACTTCGAAACCCTTCTTTCTGCAAAAGAACTTATTGATGAAGCTGAAGAACAATATGACGAATTCGAAATTCAACTAGAAAAAGACAAAAAAGTCGCGCTTGAACGTGGATACAAAGATGGGTATCAACAAGGATTAACCGAATTTAACGAGCATATTCTTCAGTTAGACGCGAAACTCAAATCCTTACGCGTTGAAATGCAAAATCAAGTACTTTCTTTTGCATTGAAAGCGGCAAAAAAAATTGTGGGAGAAGGGTTCAAATCGCAACCAGAATTGATTTTGGATATCGTGAAACAGACATTAAAACCTGTCCATGAAGCGCATAGCGTTAAAATTGGGGTTTCAAAAGAAGACCGCCCAATTGTAGAAAAGAAAAAAAGCGAACTCAAACAAATGCTTGAGCAAGTTGAGACACTTGTTATTGAAGAAAGGGCAGATATCCAGCCTGGTGGATGTATTATAGAAACAGAAACCGGAATTATTAATGCTACATTGGAAAACCAGTGGCGGGCTTTAGAAGCTGCATTTACTAGGATGGCAAAACGATGAGGCTAATCATCCTCCTTCTTACTCTCCTTCCGACGCTCATGTTCGCAGCGGACCTTCCTCCGGAAGTGGCAGCCGCGATGGGTGATGCCAGCACGCCAACACTTGGGCAGCCAAGTATCGTTACCAAGATGGCGGTGTTAGCAGCCTTAGCACTTCTTCCATTTGCTATCATGCTCCTTACCTCTTTTCTTAAAATCGTCATAGTGCTTTCTCTTTTGAGAAATGCTGTTGGTGTTCAGCAATCCCCTCCTAACCAAGCGATTAACGGGATTGCGCTTCTCATGAGTATTTATGTGATGTTCCCAACGTGTCTTGCGATGTACAATGAAGCTGAAACGTTTATCACCAAAGAAGCACCCCAAGAACTGATTTCAGATCGATCTGCACAGTTTATCATTGGGGTTGTTGACAAATCGAAAGAGCCGCTTCGTCAGTTTCTCTTAAAAAATACCATTCAGAAGCATGAGCAATACTTCTATACATTGGCATATAGAAACTTCCCGGACCCGTACAAAACGAGTCTAAAACAGAGTGACTTTATCGTCCTTATTCCTGCGTACATTACATCACAGTTAAAAGGGGCATTTGAAGTTGGCGTTCTTATCTATCTTCCATTCTTTGTAATTGACCTCGTAACATCAAACATCCTCCTTGCAATGGGTATGATGATGCTTTCTCCCCTTACTATTGCGCTCCCACTCAAACTCTTGTTACTCGTAATGGTCGATGGATGGACATTGATTATTCAAGGTCTTGTAATGACCTTTAGGTAGGAGGATTATGAATTATTCAACAGAAGTTATTCAGCTTGCGTATCAAGCTCTACTTCTCATTCTTATTTTGTCAGGCCCGCCAATCTTGATTAGTATGGCGTTGGGGCTGTTAGTTGCCATTTTTCAGGCTGCAACTCAGATTCAGGAGCAAACACTCTCCTTTACTGTGAAACTATTTGCCGTAATTATCACACTCCTCCTTATGGGAAGTCTTTTGGGGTCCCAAATTATGAACTTTTCATCGACTATCTTTACCAATTTCTGGAAATGGCATAGTAGTTAATAAACCTGCGTTAGGTGCGAAAGTATGGATTACTACAACTTCTTTCTCGACTACGCGAATATCTCACCGCTTTCACTCATTACGCTCTTTCTTTTAATCTTGATGCGGATAGGACCAATTGTACACCAAGCTGCCTTCTTTGGAGCAAAAGTTGCACCGGTTATTGTTCGAGTTGGACTCGCACTTTGTTTAAGTGCTGTCTTCTTACCCCTTGTTATGGTCCAAACACCATACGAATTGCAATTCGGATATGCCTTCGTAGGCTACGCTTTGAAAGAGCTTCTTGTGGGAGTTGTGCTCGGTTTTTTTGCAACCATTCCATTCCTCATCGTTGAATCAACAGGTATCTTAATTGACTTCCTCCGCGGTTCCTCTATCCTACAAGCGCAAGATCCGACAACACAAATTCAGGCCTCCCCCATCGGTATCCTCTATAACTACGTACTCATTTACGTTTTTTACGAAATCAATGGCCCATTTCTTTTCATCGATGCACTATTGACCTCGTACCACTCTTTACCGGTTGATGGTATTATCCACGCAGGATACTTTCACGATACCCTTCCATTCTGGAAATTGGGAATCAATCTTTTGAATAGAATCATGGCTCTTTCTATTCAATTTTCAGCACCATCACTCGTTGCAATTCTCATGGCCGAGATGTTTTTAGGAATTGCAAATAGACTTGCACCACAAGTACAAATTGCTTTTCTTGGAATGTCCATTAAATCACTTCTTGGAATACTTCTTCTTTGTGTCAGTTGGGTTTTTGTTTTGAAAACAATGGGAAAATATTCGCTTGATTGGGTTGAAGAAATAAACGGCATGTTACATTCACTTATGTATTACACATCTTCTCCACACACTACTGTGCAGTAAAAAATCAAAAAAATCTTGTTTCAGTTGACAGAATTTTTTTCTCAAATTAAGGTAGTGGTTTGATAATTCGTACCGGAATTGGAAAATTATATTTCTAACATAGGGAGAAAGAAATAAAATGGAATTCAAATTCAAAAAGGCGTTGCCAATTGCAGCACTACTTTGCGGCCTTGTTGGTTCTGCATTTGGTGCATCGCAACAAGATCGACACCAAAACATGAATCGTCCTGCTGGACAAATTCAAGATGACGGACAAGGAATGATGAGAGACATCACTCCAAGTGCAGGTCCTCGTGTGTCGAATGGTGCTGACGTATTCATTACAGCTGATTTTATCCTTTGGTCTCCACGAGTTGAAGGAATGGGATATGCTTGGACTGGTCTAGGCGATGACATTTCTAGTGTCAGTCGGGGTTCTGTTAAATATCCTAACTGGAGATGGGAACCAGGTTTCAAAGTTGGTCTAGGACTAAGTCTTGATCACGATGGTTGGGATCTTTACGCTGAATACACTTGGCTACAATCAAAAAGAAATGATGCTGTTGATTACAACTCAACACTTGCACCGCTTTGGGATATTAACGCACAGCTTTATCCATATGCGTCAAATGAATCAAATTCAGATAACTCAATCAGAACTGCTTCTTCACAATGGAAATTATCGTACAATGTAATCGATCTTTCTCTTGGAAGAAACTACTTCATCAGCCAATACCTAACACTTCGTCCATTCTTCGGATTTAAAGGTGCATGGATCAACCAAAAATGGCGTGTACAGTACACTCTTCCAGACAACGTTCTTCCAATCGATGCAACAAATGCACGAATGGATAACGACCAAGACTACTGGGGTTTCGGTATGCTTACTGGACTTGACACGGCTTGGCATTTTACAAAAGAGTTCAGCATCTACGGTAACTTCGATCTATCACTTCTATGGTCTAACTTCAAGACTACAAGAAGAGATGTTGATTCAAGCCTAGTAGCATCTAGCTCGAATCCACAAGTAAACGTAAACACACTAAATGACTTCCACACAATCAAGCCTGTAATGGAACTTGAAATGGGTCTTCGATACGAGACTTGGTTCTCTGATGATGACTACCACTTCATGATCCAAGCTGGTTGGTCAGAAGTTGTATGGTCTAACTTCAACCAACTTTTCTCTCTTGTTGAGCAGGGAAGTCATGGAGACTTTACACTACAAGGTCTTACTGTAAAGGCAAGATTCGATTTCTAACGAATCATCGACTTGCTTTATGGGGTTTAGCCTGAACATAGGTTTCTATGTTCAGGCTTTTTTTTTGCAAAAGATCGATAACGTTTACATAGCCCGTATTGCAAAGAAATAATGTGTACAGTATCTTTTGAACGAAACTTTTTGGAGCTATTGTCAATGCGTACTCTTTTACTTCTTTCAGTGTTCTCATTTGGTATTCTCACTGCTCGGGCAGGTCCAAACGTTCCATATCCAGACATTACTCCGACTCGGAAACCAGAACAACATAACATCGTTACACCTGCTGAAAAAGGGACACCACGAGCACAACCACATCAACAAGGGTTGTATATCTCCCTCGATTTCATGATGTGGCAAATGCGCATGGATGGCCTTGAGTATTCGTATACCGAATTTGATGATACTGAACTTATTCCGCAATTGGGTGGAGTTCAATACACGTCCAATAGATGGAGACCTGGATTTAAGGTTGGAGTTGGCACCTTTCTACCTCTCGATAGCTGGAGATTAGAAGCCCTTTACTCATGGTATCAAAATAATGAAGCAAGCAATATCACAAGCCAAATGCTCTATCCTCTTTGGGATATCGCTAATAACTTCGATGATTATAACATCACGAAAGGGCTTGTCACTAGCGCTGGTGCTTCACTTCAATTCGAATACAACACGATAGACGTTTCACTCGCCCGGAATATTTTCCTTTCAGATTTTTTACGAACTGAACCATTCATCGGTATGAAAGCAGCTTGGATGACCCAGGACTACACAGTTAACTATGCCCATCAGTTTTCTTCGCTCTTTGCTGAAGAACTGACAATGAAAAACAACCAAAACTATTACGCAGTTGGAATGCGAGCTGGCGCAAACTTCCAGTGGTCATTTGATAAAATGCTCAGCTTAGTCGCAAATGGAGCCTATTCATTACTCTGGTCTCATTACAAGACAACAAGGCAAGACTCTTCAACGCTCATCCCAACTGAATTAAGCACTGAGCTCGTCAACTTAGATACACAAGCTGCATATTTCACGAATACCGCCTGCTATGAGTTTGAGCTTGGTTTTAAGATGGAGTGGTGGCTTTATAAAGATGTCTACCATTTCGAAATGCTTGGGATGTGGGAAACGCAGTATTGGCCAAATCAAAACCAACTGATTACCCTCTCTCCCGATCAAATTCTCGGAGATCTCTCTTTGACAGGGTTCACCTTTAGAGCTCGTTTAGACTTCTAATGATGAAGAGACTGTTTGGAGTATTGTGCAGCGGTGTTCTATGTGCGCACCCCTACTTTCCAAACGATGGCGTTGATGCGCTCCTTTTTGGTGGACCAACCTATTCTCAAGTCTCACTCGACATAGATACCGTCGCCTTTTCACAATCCGCAACCGAAAAACTTACTCCCCCATTTGCATGGGGCTTCACGGTTGGAGCACGCCTTCTTTTAGATCATGATGCATGGGATGGGTCAATCATATACTACTGGAATAAAAGTGAAAAAAGCGCAACCCTTTCAGGTGCAGCTGCATTGCAATTCAATATTGCAAATGACTTTCCATTTCCAGCCTACTCAGTAGATGATATTGAAGGCACACTCGACACCTCATTCAAACCACTCTTTTTAGAGATTGGACGTTTCATTTCGGGAGAAAAAAAGAAAGGCGGGCTCTATAGGCTCCATTTCGGCTTTGCTGGAACATGGGAAAATGAAACACTTCGTTTAAACGCAGATGAAATCTACTCCGCCTCGATTGCTCAGGATGTTTGGGGAGCCGGCTTTCGAACAGGTGCCGATATGTGGTATTATTTTGTTCCTGAGTGCGGACTCCACGCCACTGCTGCTGCATCACTTCTGTGGACTCGCTACAGAGTACGACGGAAAGATGCGAACCCAGTTCAAGTAATCAATGTCGAGAGCAACTTTTGGAAAAACTCGCCAGGTTTTGATATGAGTTTCGGTGTTCATGGCGAGAAAGAATATACTAATGTGATCATTGGTGGGGAAATCGGCTGGTTTATGCAGGTATGGACAAACCACCTTCGCTTTTTTCTTCTGACACAACCAGAGCAGCAGGGCAACCTTTCATTCCAAGGGCTCTCTACTACCCTCTCCATCAGCTTCTAACGTAAACCCGCTTTACATTCCGAAACCTGACTTTTTTTACGCAGACGCGAAGCTGTGTTGTAACACTGCAAGCGACGAGCACTCCCCTTTGTCGCTAGAGTCTTTTTTTTGTGGAGAGATGGGATGCGCAGACGCGAAGCTGTGTTGTAACACTGCAAGCGGCGAGCACTCCCTTTTGTCGCTAGAGGGCTTTTTTTTTGTGGAGAGATGGGATGCGCAGACGCGAAGCTGTGTTGTAACACTGCAAGCGGCGAGCACTCCCATATATCCCAAAAAAAACCCCTCTAGTAGGAGAGCTCGGGTTTGAGGAGCATATTCGCCTCAGCTAGGGCATCTGCAAAAACCGCGATATCCGCCGGCGTTGTATAGAGCGCTATTGAGATTCTGATCACTCCCTCTAGGTTGAACCGTTTGATGAGGGGCTGCGCGCACATGTGTCCACTGCGTACGGCAATGCCTTTCAAACCAAGAATGGTTGCAATGTCGAGTGGATGGTGCCCATCTATAGTAAAGGAAATCACCCCTGTTCGAGGGTTTCCTTCTCCTAGGATTTTGACACCTGAAATGTTTTTGAGTTTGCTTATTGCTGAGTTGATGAGCCTTTCTTCTCTTTCAATAAGTTCTAGTCTATCAAAGCTCATAAGGTAATCGATAGTTGCACCAAGGCCAATCACTTCTGCAATTGCTGGTGTACCTGCTTCGAATCGGAGTGGCGGTGGCTGATAGGTTATTTTTTCGAAGGAGACTTGGTCGATCATGTCACCACCACACATAAATGGTGGCATTTTTTCGAGCAGTTCATATCTCCCCCACAGAATTCCAACACCTGTAGGCCCATACATTTTATGCCCACTAAATACGTAGAAGTCGCACCCAAGTGCTTCTATTTGGATAGGTATATGGGGGGCTGCTTGGGCTCCATCAACTATCACAATAGCGCCAACTTGGTGAGCCATTTCAGATATTTTTGAGATGTTGTTGATGGTACCAAGCACGTTTGATACGTGTGAAACGTTAACGACTTTTGTTTTTTCGTTGAGCATGCTTTGAAAAGTACCCATATCCAAAATGCCGTTGTCTAATACCGGTACTATTCGAAGTATAAGCCCTTTTTCATCAGCGAGACGTTTCCATGGAACGATGCTGGCATGGTGTTCCATTTCTGTAAGAATAACTTCATCACCTTTTTGAAGGAAGCTTCCGTAGCTAGAAACAATGAGGTTTATTCCTTCAGTTGTTCCTTTTGTGTAGATAATTTCGCGTGTATCTTTGACACCGATGAATTTTGCTACTTTGTGCCGAACTTCTTCGTATGCTGTCGATGCATGGGATGCCATATCGTATACACTTCGATGAATTGGAGCATAGTCTTCTGCAAGGAAGTGATACATCGCATCGAGAACACACCTTGGTTTTTGGGTGGTAGCAGCGGAGTCAAGGAAGATAAGCGGCTTCCCATTCATGGTCTGCTTATGAAAAGGAAAGTCTCGTATGCAGTCTTTTACACTTCTGGTCATTTACCAAGGCCTCAGTTGATCCATTTCTTTGAAGAATGCGTTAACGAGGAGGTTTTCTGCTTCGTTTTTTGCTATCCCTCGTGTTTGTAGATAGAAGAGTTCTTCATCAGAGAGTTGCCCGATGGTTGAACCGTGTGATGCTTTGACATCATCCGCAAATATTTCTAGATTCGGTTTGCTGTACGCATGCGCTTTTTCTCCGAGAAGCAGGTTGTTGTTGAGTTGGTATGCTTCTGTTTTTTGCGCTTCTTGCTCAACGTATATTTTTCCTTCAAAGCTCGATCGACTCTCATCAAAGAGTCCACATTTTACTTTTTGATTGGATATACAATGCGGCGCTATATGCCTCATGAGTACTTGAGTATGAGCTTGTGCTTTTTCTCTCAATTCGTGAACACCTAGTATGTTCGCAAAAGAGCCACTTCCCATGAGGTATACTTCCGCGTCGTAGCGAGTTCCTTTTCCACCTTTTGAGGTGGCGTAGTAGGTGCTTTTTGTATCTCGTTTTTGATGAATGCGAACAGATTCAAAGTACCAGCCGTCATGCGTGTCTTTTGATTCTGAAAGGAGTGAGAAGGAGCTCCCTTCTTCAAGAGTTGCTTCAACACTTAAGTGGCAGAAGCTTTCTTCATGCTGAAGAGCTTGCCCGAGGTGTAGCTTAACCTGCGCCCCTCTTCCTACTAAAACGTGCAGTTTGGAAAAGGAAATAGCCATTTCACAGTGCTGGGTGATGGTAATTGGTTTTTCAATAACTACGTTTGGTGGAATATAGAGAAACGCACCGTCTTCATGTTTTTCAATGTTGAGGAGCATGAAGGGATTCGTTTCTTGCGCAATGGTCTTGTTAAGGGCATTGCTGATGAAAAGACTGTATTTTTTCATCCCTTCTTCAAGGGTCATAAGCTCTGCATTCGCATGTTTTTTTTCAATGAAACACCCGTTATGGAATGCTATATCTCCATATTCCGACGCTGTTTTTTCGCGAGTAGCAAACGTTGATTGATAGAGTTTTAACAGAGGCATGTATCGAAAGGTTTCCCATTTTTTTGTGGGAAGACCAAGCTCTTGCTGCTTCTCTCTCGCTTTTTTCCGAAAGAGTCCTAGCGGCCCATTTTCTCGTACCTTTGTGGTTGAAAGCTGCTCTACAAGTGTTGTCATAGCCAGTCATACCCTTTGCTTTCTAGCTCAAGAGCAAGTGCTGCATCTCCACTTTTCACAACTTCTCCATCCATTACAACGTGCACGAAGTCGGGTTTGATGTAGTCGAGAAGTCGCTGGTAGTGAGTGATGAGAAGAAGACTACGAGTCCCGTTCATTTGGGCGTTGACTCCTTCTGCAACGATTTTCATCGCGTCGATATCAAGCCCTGAGTCGGTTTCATCAAGAATGGCAATTTCTGGTTCTAGAAGTGCCATTTGAAGGATTTCATTTCGTTTTTTTTCTCCACCCGAGAAGCTTCCATTGACATCTCTTCGCAGGAAGGTTTCAGAGACTTTTAGTTTTTTCATGACGTCAAGCGCGTAGGCTTCAAATACTTCTTCCGAAGTCGCTTCAAGCCCTTTTGCTTTTCTATGAGCATTGTATGCTGCAAGGAGGAATTCAAGGTTTGATACGCCAGGTATTTCAACTGGATACTGAAAGCTCATGAAGAGCCCTTTGTGCGCTCTCTCAGCTGGTTCAAGCTCTAGGATGCTCTCTCCGTTTATGAGGATGTCACCACTAATAATCTCGTAGGAAGGATGTCCCGCAAGTACCTTTGCAAGGGTTGATTTCCCAGCACCATTCGGGCCCATTACAGCATGGATTTCTCCTGGATGTACTGTGATGTTTAATCCTTTGAGGATTTGTTTCCCGTGTGCCTCAACATGGAGGTCTTTTATTTGGAGTTCCATTTTTATCCAACCGATCCTTCTAGTTTTAGGGTTAAGAGTTTTTGCGCTTCAACCGCAAATTCAAGCGGTAGTTCATCAATTACTTTTTTGCAAAACCCATTAACGACCATATTGATTGCATCTTCCATATCAATGCCTCGGCTTTGAAAGTAGAAGAGCTGTTCTTCATTCATTTTTGTTGTCGATGCTTCGTGCTCTACCTGAGAGGTATTGTTGCTTGCTTCGATATATGGGAAGGTGTTTGCAGAGCAACGATTCCCTACGAGCATCGAGTCACATTGTGTGTAGTTTCTTGCATTGGCTGCTTTGGAGCCCATGTGCACAAGCCCTCGGTAGGTGTTGTGCGATTCATCAGCAGATATTCCTTTCGAGATGATGGTAGATGTGGTGTTTTTTCCGATGTGAATCATTTTGGTTCCAGTATCGGCCTGCATTTTTCCATTGGTTAATGCTACTGAATAGAATTCCCCGATAGATTCATCGCCTTGCAGTATGCAGCTTGGGTATTTCCAGGTAGCAGCAGCTCCCGCTTCAACTTGAGTCCACGAGATTTTGGAGCGATATCCTGCACATTTCCCCCGCTTTGTCACGAAGTTGTAGATACCACCTCGTCCCTGTTTGTCTCCGGCATACCAGTTTTGTACTGTGCTGTATTTGATTTCCGCACCGGCATCAGCATAGAGCTCAACAACAGCTGCATGAAGCTGATTTTGATCGTATGCTGGTGCTGTACATCCTTCGAGGTAGCTCACATATGAGCCTTCTTCAGCAATGATAAGTGTTCTTTCAAATTGCCCCGTTTCCCGCTCGTTGATCCGGAAGTAGGTGGATAGCTCCATTGGTGATCGAACCCCTTTTGGGATGTATACAAATGAGCCATCCGAAAAGACTGCAGAGTTGAGCGCAGCAAAGTAGTTATCCCCAATTGGAACGACGGTACCCAGGTATTTTTCAACAAGTTCCGGGTATTTGTGTACAGCCTCAGAGATTGAGCATAGAACGACCCCGGCATCTTCTAGTGATTTTCTGAATGTTGTTCCAATCGATACAGAGTCAAAAACAACATCGACAGCAACGTTCGCTAGTCGTTTTTGCTCATCAAGAGGAATTCCCAGTTTTTCAAATGTCCGTCTGAGTTCTGGATCGACATCGTCGAGGCTTTCTAATTTTTTCTTTGATTTTGGCGCTGAGTAATAACGGATATCTTGGAAGTCTATCGGGTCAACAGAGAGGTTCGCCCACTCCGGCGGTGTCATCTCTTTCCACTTTCGGAATGCTTTTAACCGAAAGTCGAGCATAAATTGGGGCTCACCCTTTTTTTCTGAAATAGCATAGATGGTTTCCTCGGTGAGACCCTTTGGAAACGTATCTGATTCAATTTCAGTGTGAAAGCCATATTTATATTCACTTCTCTCGGCAAGAAGTTCTTCCGTACTCATCAACTCAACCTATTTTTTTGCAAAAATTGTACAGGGATATTTTCTTCTCGTCAAACACCGAGTTTGACAAGCACTTTTTTGATGTCTTCGAGCACGTCAACACCGACTGCTTCACTCGTTGTTGTGTATGCGTAGACCGGGATATTTGCCTCTAGAAACGTGAGTTGCTCAAGACTTTCTTGAAGAGAGAGTTTTGAAGGGCTTAGGTTAGCAATTTTTTCAACGACCCTATCCGCAAAGGCGTAGATGCCTATGTGTTTCCATTTTTCCCCTTCACCATGAGGAATATTTTGACGTGAGAAGTAGAGCGCTTTTTCCTGCTCTCCATGAACTACTTTGACGACGTTTGGATCGTCGTGCTCATCGGTGTCACATTTCTTTTTGAGCGTCCATACCGCCTCTTCTCCATAGATACCTTGTAGAAGCGTTTGGATCATCTCTTTGGTAACAAGGGGCTCATCACATTGCCAGTTAAGCCACACATCCGCCTCAATCTGCTTCCGCACCTCAATCATGCGCGCTGTGCCGTTTGGGCAGTCAGGAGAGGTCATTACGTATGAGGATGTAAAGGATTTCACCACTTTTTCCGTTTCAGCATCATCGATGGCTACGACAACTTTATCGAAAAGTCCTGTTGAGACAGCTGCTTCATAAGTCCATTGTACAAGTGGTTTTCCTGCAATGTTATGAAGAATTTTTTTTGGGAATCGTGTGGAATGAAGGCGGGCAGGAATGACACACACTACTCTTTTGGAGTAACTTTGCAATGTCTGTTTTAATCCCTCTTTGAAGGTGATTTTCGGCTTCCAACCAAGTTCTTTTTTTATTTTTTCGTTTGAAAGTGCATACCGATAGTCATGCCCCTTTCGGTCTGTAACATAGGTAATCAGGTTTGATAACGAGGGATCGTATAGATCAATAAGTGCACGAGCGAGTTCTTCATTGGTGCACTCAAATCCACCACCGATGTTGTATACTTCTCCAATTTTCCCAGAGCAAAGTATAGTCCATACCGCTTCTACGTGGTCATCGACATGTATCCAGTCACGGACATTTTTCCCTGTTCCATATATCGGAATAGGCCGTCCCATCATGAGAGAGCAGATGACTGTTGGAATAAATTTTTCTGAGTGTTGAAATGGACCGTAGTTGTTACTGCAGTGCGATGTCGTTATTTGCAGACCGTAGGTTTTGGCATAGGCTCGTACGAAGTGGTCTGATGCCGCTTTCGACGCCGAGTAAGGTGAGTTTGGAGCGTATGGAGAGGTCTCTGTAAATTCCCCTTCATCACCAAGCGAACCATACACTTCATCGGTAGAAACGTGGTGTAATCTAATATGAGGCCGTTTTTTTATCGCTTCTAAAAGACGTACTGTACCAACCACATTTGATTGGAGAAATGGCTCAGCGCTATCAATACTTCTATCGACATGACTTTCCGCAGCAAAGTGAACGACATGCGTAATCGAGTGCTCATTAAAGAGGCGCTCGATATCACAAATATCGCCCTTGATGAATATGTAGCGCGGATCATCACACACCTCTACTAACGCTTCAGGAGAAGCTGCGTACGTGAGCGCATCGTAGTTGATTATTTCACCACGAAAGGTGGTCTTTGTCAGTACGTATCTGATAAATGCGGAACCGATAAATCCCGACCCGCCGGTCACTAGCATTTTCATTGGAGAACCTCCGGCAGTCTATTTTGCCAAAGCGGCGCCTTCTCTCCAAGGAGATTTTCAATTTTTTCAGTGGAAAGTACGCTGTTTTTTGGTCGGTATGCCTTAGCGCCATAACTTGCTGTGTCGGTAGGGTTAATCGTACATGAGCTTCCAATATGTCCTTGAATGTGCTGCGCAAATTCATACCAAGTGGTTTCCCCCTGGTTGGCAAAGTGGAAGAGTCCATGCTCTTTTTTTTCTATGAGTTTTATTGTGGCTTCGACCACATCATCGGCAAATGTCGGTCGCCCTCTCTGATCTGAGACGATCTGTAACGATGGCTTTTCTGTAAGAAGTTGTTGCATGGCAGAGACGAAGTGTTTCCCCTCTTTTCCAAAAAGCCATGAAATTCTGAGAACAATTCCATTTGGATTTTTGAGAATCGCTTTTTCCCCATCTCTTTTTGTCTGCCCATAGATATTTTTTGGATTGGTTCGACACTGTTCTGTGTACGGGGTCTCTTTATTTCCGTCGAATACATAGTCTGTTGAAAAATGTACGACCGGAAGTGATAGTGTACTCAAGTTTGCCGGACCAATTACGTTAAGGGCAAAGGCATTTTCTTCTTCATCTTCAGCGCGGTCGACGGCGGTATAGCCGGAGCAGTTTATGATATGTGTTACAGGAGTCATCGAAAGAAAGGCTTCGATTTGTGATTTGTCTCTGATGTCAACTTCAGTTCGAGAGGTCGCTATAAAAGGAATATTTTTTGAGGTAAGAATACGTTGAAAGCTGCTCGCAAGGAGCCCGTGCTTTCCTATAATCCACAAAAGCATGCTTCCTCAAATGTACTGGCCTTTTGATCTCTTTGAGAGACGATCGGGTTGTCTATTCCCCATTGAATTCCTACACGATCATCATCGAAACGAAAGCCCGATTCTAGGGTCGGATCGTATTCTGTCGATACTTTGTAGAGCACAAGGGCATCAGCACTTAAGACCCCAAATCCATGAGCAAACCCATCAGGTACAAAAAGTTGGTTGTGGTTGTCTTCAGAGAGTGTAAATCCTTTCCATTGTCCAAATGTTTTTGAGTCTTGCCGCATATCAACGACCACGTCAAAGATGGTCCCTTTTATGCATCGAACAAGTTTTGCTTGTCCCGTCTGAAAATGCATCCCCCGTATTACATTTTTTTTTGAATAGGATTGGTTGTCCTGAACAAAAGTGCATGGAAGATCCCATTTTGAGAAACTATATGATTCAAGGAAGTATCCTCTTTCATCGCTGAAGAGTTTTGGAGTGATGAGTTTCAGGTCATTCATGAGGGAAATCATACGGATTATTCCCCTTTTAGTGCAATAATGGTTCCATGACGCCCTGTGACGCCATCTCTTCTATAGGAAAAGCATTTTCCCGGTTCTTCATAGGTACAAAGTGGGGAAACTTCGATATTTTCTTCTAAAATTCCAGCCTCGATCAGTTGTTGTTTCCCTATCGCCCTGAGATCCATGTGGCGCTGAGGAAGGAGGAATTTGTGCAAGTGCTCTGGAAACTCTTCCTCATAGTTAAGAAACTCTGAGTGTTCTGGCCCAAGACTTGGACCAATCCACGCTCGGAGGTTTTTTGGATCCACATCGAACGCCGCTTTCATTGCCACGATAGTTTCCTGGTATATATTCTGTGTGAGCCCCTTCCACCCTGCATGCACTGCACCAATCGATTCCGTTACAGGATCATATAGCAATCCCGGCTGACAATCGGCATGGCGAACCATAAGTGCAAGCTGAGGCTCATTTGAAATAAGCGCATCACATTCGTAGTCTCCCGCTTTCGAGACTGCACACACTTTTTTCCCGTGTACCTGGTTCATTTTAGCCAGCTGAGAGAGAGAGAGGATATGTAAGCATCTTCGGATATTTTCTTGAACGCTTTGAGGATCATCAGCAACATTTTCACCAACATTTAATGTTTCATATGGCAATGCGCTGACACCACCAGTTCGTAAAAAGCTTGCATGGATAATGGCCGGCATTTTTAGGCTTGTGCTTTCGATATGATTCACTAATTCACCATTTTATCGATTGAAAGAAATTATTAAGTTGTTCATTGTTCGGTCTTTAAAAATTTTTTAACTGGGGATTTTACATGAGACGATACTTATCATTTTTTTTCCTCTTTTCTATTGTGTGCACTTCTTTTTCTTTTGCAACAGAAAAGAGAGCTATCTGGCTCACTGGATTACCTTGTAGCGGGAAGACTACTATTGCTCGCGAATTTAACAAACGTTTTGAGTCATCTGTTGTCGTTGATGGCGACGACATTCGCAAAAATATTAACAGCGATCTTGGATTTTCTAAAGAAGACCGAGAAGAAAACCTTCGAAGAATCACTGAAATTGGGAAGGTCGTTCTCACTTCTGTTGACACAGTAATCATCGCTTGTGTCAGCCCTTACCAAAGCGTTCGCGATGCGGCACGCACATCCTTTGAAGCTGCCGGCTATACTTTTTACGAGGTGTATGTCAATGCTCCGGTAGAAACATGCATTGAGCGCGATGTGAAAGGGATGTACAAAAAAGCGATCGAAGGAGCTATCCCTTCCTTCACTGGAATCTCCGCACCATTCGAATCACCTAAAAATGCTGATCTCGTTCTCAATACCGATGAGGAAGATTTACAACAGTCTGTGTCTCGCTTAATCGATCATGTTGGACTTGTCGATCCGCAACAACCACATGCACTTTTTATTGGTCGATGGAGCCCATTTCATAGAGGTCACTGGGAAATAATGAACACGGTCCGCGAAGAAAATCCAGACCGCCCGCTGCTCATTTTTGTTCGCGATACCGGAAAAGAACATTGGTCTCCTGAATTCCGAAAAGGGATGATTGAAGCTGGAATGAAAAAAATGGGAATTAAAGCAACGGTCCAAATTATTCCAGATATTGACTCAGTGAACTGGGGACGTGGGGTCGGATACACACCAAGAATGGTTGATGTTGATGCACGAATTCATTCCATCTCTGGAACGAAAATCAGAGAAGGAATTAACGAAGGTAGCGATGACTGGAAACAGTTTGTTTGCCCTGGTGTCGCTGAATATATACTAGAACATAGTAAGTAATAATTCTGCCTCTGAGGGCATTCGCCTTCAGAGGTTTTCTTGTTTTTTTATTCTCCTTCAGCTACAAATTTGCTTCATGATACCTGAACGGTTAGGCTCATTCGTACATGGGCAATTTCGCACCAGTGGTAAGGGGGAAGAACGTGCATGCGTTATCCGGGAAACCAAATTGTGCATGCTCCACAGCGCCACTGAAAATGATATTGCTGAAGGGTTGAATCTCAATCATGAAATCCGGAATATCAGCCCGTATAAGCGCGCTGAGATGCTTCTTAAGATCGCAGATTTGTTGCTCTCTCATACCGAACAGCTCGCTCAACTCATTGTTGCCGAAATGGGAAAACCGATAAAAGAAGCACGGGGTGAAGTTGCGTATGCAGCCTCCTATTTTAGGTGGTTTGCAGAAGAAGCAAAGCGAATATACGGCCAAGAAATTCCTTCTGAAAAAGAGGGGAAACGTTTCTCTCTCCGTTACTTTCCTATTGGTGGTTGCGCTGTCATTACACCTTGGAATTTTCCAATAGCTATGTGTGCTCGAAAAATTGCACCAGCACTTGCGGCTGGTTGTCCAGTTGTTGCAAAACCAGCTCCTGAAACTCCCCTTTCAATGCTTATTGTTGCAACCCTGATCGATGACGCTGGATTTCCTCCAGGAACATGCAATATTCTTGTCGGCGATGAAGTAGCCATCGGGAAAGCTATGACGAATGACCCACGAATACGAAAATTCTCGTTTACTGGAAGCACACAAATAGGCACAAAATTATATGCACAATGCGCACCAACCCTGAAAAAAGTAACCTTAGAGCTCGGGGGAAACGCACCATTTATCGTTTGCCAAGATGCAGACATCTCATCTGCTGTTGAGGGTGCGATTGCGGCAAAATTCAGAAACTCTGGGCAGACATGCATCTGTGCCAATAGACTCCTTGTCCATGAAAACGTGCACACGGAATTTGTTTCCCAATTCACGAAACGAGTCTCCTCATTGAAGGTAGGAAACCCTTATGATGACGCTACTGAAGTCAGTTCCTACATCAATGAAAATTCAGTAGAAAAAGTGACTATTTTTAAGAAAGATGCTGCAGCAAAAGGGGGCTCTCTTCTCTTCGGTGAGAAAGCTCCGCATGAACCTGAGATCATCACAGGAGTGACAGAGCAGATGCGTCTTTTTTCTGAAGAAACGTTCGGCCCACTTGTTCCAATTATGACTTTTTCCTCTGATGAGGAAGCTATTCGTCTTGCCAACCAAACAGAGTATGGCCTCGCCTCATACGTTTTTACACAATCACTCTTCCGAGCCAACCTGTATACAGAACAACTCTATTATGGAATGGTAGGAGTGAATGATGGTGCATTCAGTGCTGCAGAATTTCCTTTTGGTGGAGTAAAGTACTCTGGGTTTGGTCGTGAAGGAGGCCCGACTGGGCTCTATGAATACCTGAGTCCAAAATCAATTTCACTAATGAGTTCTTAATGGATCCATACTACACACTCATTGATCATCCGTTTCAATTCGCATCCTACCTTGTTTTGATAACGACGATTATTACCCTCTGGGTCTACAAAAAGGTATGGGTATGGGCCCCTCTTGCAGCATGTTCACTCGGGCTTGCTCTGTATAGCGATCTTGCCCCTCTTGTTGTATTGATACCGATCGGCTTTTTAACACTCTCTCTCTCTCTTTTATCCTTGAATACTCCTCCTATTATCCGCCTTTTCATTGTAGTGATAGCGGCAACAGCAGCCTTTGCCCTCTTCTCTCATCTAATCAAGGGCACGAATAACCTGCTTTTATTTCAAGGAACGGTAAAACCAGGAAGCATACCGTATACGATGTACTGGAACTTTGATAAGGGGTTTGCAGGAATGTTGCTTCTTGCAATTGCACACCCATTGATTTCAGATCCCATGCATTTCAAATTAGCACTTAGGCGCAGTATTCTATGGGCAGGACTGAGTATCATCTGCCTACTTGGGACGGCATATGCCTTTGACATGATTCGATTTGACCTCTCGGTATCAGGAATGTTACCGCTTTGGATCCTATCGAACCTTTTTTTTGTAGCAATAGCAGAAGAAGCCCTGTTTCGAGGGCTCCTTCAAAGAGAACTTTCAGATGCACTTCCACAACGCTTTGGGCCTCTACTGAGTGTCCTCATCGTCGCACTCGCATTTGCGCTCGTGCATCTTGTTGTTATATTTGATATGCGCTACGCCCTCCTCGCCTTTGGCGCTGGCCTCTTCTATGGACTGACTTACTCAACGACGAAATCGATTGAAGCAAGTATTTTTGTCCACTTCCTCGTCAACGCGACGCATATCATTTTCTTTAGCTATCCTTTTCTCTCTTAAGACTGACACGATCTTCTGTATGAACGACCAGTTGAATGTGCTTGTTTAGTCACTTTTTCAACGGCTTCATCAGGCGTGTAGTACTTTCCTCTTCCATACTGGAAATCTCCGTGTCGAGCAAGGCGCATCGCCTCATCTCTCTGACTAGGAGTCATTTCCTCACAGAACACTGTCTGATTATATGGGCGAAGTTTTTGAGCGAATGATTGCTCTTCCTGACTTAAACTTGTGCAAGATTGCATGTTTCCGTGGCGTGCTGTAGGTGTCGAAGACGACCCTTTAGATTCACAACCGAAAAAAAACGCAACGCAGCACAATACAAAAGCAATAAGTCCTTTTGCTTTCATTGTACCTCCAACCTAAAAACGCTAGCTCTCCCTCTGAGCCTACGTCACCTTTTCTTGCCGTATAGCAAGTTTTCACTGACTTGTAAAATAATTTTTAATAAAAACACTTTTACTGAAGCCTTTTCTCTTGTATAAAGAGAGAAAATATTTAGGCAGTTAATGAAAGAAAGACCACTTGAATGTAGTTCATGCCAAAAAGCAATTAAGGTGTTGTACACAGAAATTCAAAGCGGCGAAATGCAGCAATACATGATGTGTGAAGGTTGCCCATACCTTAATGAACGGCTGGGTAAAGGAAGCGATATCCCCTCTTTTTCAGAAAAAGAGAATGTTTGTTGTGTTGAATGTGGTACTTCCCTGGCTGAGGTACTTGAAACGAGTGAAGTTGGATGCTCGAGTTGTTACCAAGTTTTTCAGGATTCTATTCGAAGTCTTTTTCAATCAAAACCCTTCATTAATGAAGAAAAGGCCCGCCTCCTCACAGCTAACCCAGCACACCCATTACACGGAGGAAGAAAACCCGCCGAAGAGGTAGAAGCATCTATTTCTTCGCGAATAGTAGAATTAAACAACGCCCTTTCTCTAGCTATCCGTGATGAAAATTATGAACAAGCGGCGTCCATTCGAGATGAAATAAACAACCTGATGAATTCCAATGAGTAGTAATTTACCCCCTTCTTTTATCTCTCATATGTTCAATGAAGCCAAAGCTGAACCAATATGGCTCGGCTTTCGTATCGAACTACGAAGAAACTCCTCCTACTACCCATTTCCCAAAAAAGCAACTCCGCTTCAACGAGAACAGCTCTTTGGAGTCCTCTCAGATATCGTCTATCAATCAAACTCGTTCCAATCCCCACTTAAACTTGAATTCGAAGCCCTCTCTCCACAAGAGCGCTCATTTATATATGAACACTACTACCTTGAGCAGAATGAAGAAACAGCAGGATTGGGAGCAATAGTGGATACAGAAGGAACAAAAGCCTGCATTATCAACAATACCGATCATGTTCAGCTTGTATCAATCACAAACCTTCTCCAGTTTCATAGTGATTGGAATCAAATGCTTCTTCTTGAAAAAAATATCGGTGAACACCTCCCCTTTGCTTTTTCTCAGCAGTTTGGCTTTCTCACTGCCCAACTGCCAGCGTGTGGAACTGGGCTCTCTCTCGTCTCGTACCTTCACGTTCCCCTCATCTTCAGAAATGACGAAGTTCAAAAACAGCTTTTTGAAAAAGAGCTACCCAAAGATTTATCGATTTCTCTCACCGATGAAAACAGCTGTAGCCATATTCTTTGCGTCGAAACAAAACATGCTATGGGATTTTCTGAAGACCAAATGATCACTTCCCTAATGACTTTTTGCAGTAAAATTAAAGCTGAAGAAGAGCGCCTTCGTTCCCTCTTTCAAACCAATGAGCTGGACGCTTTGCAAGACACTTTGGGACGAGCCTATGGCCTTCTCAAACACTCCCACAAACTCGATCCAAATGAAGCACGGCAAGCCTTAAGTTCTATTAAGCTAGGATTAAATCTGGGGTTAATCTCCGGCATAACGGATGAGCAAATCAACACGCTTATTTTTACGGTCCGACGAGCGCATCTTTCACTGAACCATCCAACATCCTCTTCTGACATAGATAAAGCGAGAGCTGAATACCTACATAAGTCAATTAACTCGATCTCACTGAATTTTTAGTTCAACTTTACATTTGTAGATATGAGAGGTACTCTTTTCTTATACAAAATGGGCGTACAATGCAGGCAACCGGTATTCTTTTAATGGGTGGAACTGGAGAGCGTTTTGGCTCTACTCTTCCCAAACAGTTCGTTCGTCTCTCAGGAAAAGAAGTGTTCGAACACACCCTGCATGCCTTTGAATCCTCCAAATTATTTGATGAAATCATTCTCACTTGTCCAGAGCCATGGATCGAGCATGTAAGGCGCCTTGTTTCCCCCAAAATACGTGTAATCGTTGGCGGCAACACTCGACAGGAATCCTCTCTTAGGGCTCTTGAAGCGAGCTCTCATGAAATCATCGTCATTCATGATGCAGTACGACCTTTTGTTACAAAAGCGATATTGCAAGCCAATATTCAGGCTGCAAAAAACCATGGCGCAGTTGATACCTGTATCCCAACTACGGATACGATCGTCGTCGGAACTAAAACCATTTCAGCAATTCCTGATAGATCAACCATATTTCGTGGTCAGACTCCCCAGTCCTTTAAGAGAGCGCTGCTCCTTCAAGCACATATGGAAACGAAAAAGCAAAATGCTACCGATGATTGCCAACTCGTTCACGATCTCGGATACCCTGTTCACATTGTGCAAGGAAGTGAAAAAAATATTAAAATCACAACAGAATTAGACCTGATCATTGCAGAGCAAATCATCCGAACAACAACCGAAGAGACTCCTCAGGTTACACCACAGATCAGAGGAAAGCGGTATGTAATAACAGGCGGCAGCGGAGGACTTGGCACGGCACTTGCTACGCTTCTTCACAAATGTGGCGCAGAAACAATTAACTTTTCACGTTCCTCAAAATCGCATCCAGTAGATCTCACCGATTACGATGCAACAAAACAGGCGTTCCAGAAACTAGACGTTCCTATCGATGGGATCATCAACTGCATTGGAAAATTTGATCACATCCCCTTTTCTCAATACTCCCAAAAAACTATCGATAAAGCGATCTCCTCAAACCTCTCATCCATTATCTACTCCTGCCTCAATGCAAACATCACGCCTGGAGGACATATCATCAATGTCGCATCCTCCTCCTATTCACGTGGACGAAAAGGATTTTTACTCTATACCGCGAGTAAAGCGGCTGTTGTTAACTTTACACAAGGGCTTGCTGAAGAGCTCCCCCACTTGTACATCAACACAGTAATCCCTCCCCGCCTCGATACAAAAATGCGACATGACGCCTTTCCCGATGAAGAAAGAGAAACACTTCTCGATCCAGAGCGAGTGGCGGAAGAAATCGTCTCGATCCTGTCCTCAAATACAACCGGAATACTCTACGAAATAAAGCACACCTCAGCTGTATAAATAATTTTTATTCTTCCTTGTAACCCGAATGCTTCCCCTTCAACAAATGGACTTCAATCAAATAACGTGCTATAATAGTACATTATCACATTTTTTTTGAATTCTTGAGGAGGGATAAGAGATGGCTGCAGCTGTAGGCTCCACACGCATGGATGCACGATTAGCATCTGCAATTAAAACTTCAACACCTAGCATTACTTCCCTTGGAGGAAGCTATTCAGGGGCCGTTTTTTAT
>Ga0070729_10001282_pt1 | contig 40307 bp, 37 predicted proteins | sample tdDd472_FD_66725 | JGI IMG/M metagenome (GOLD analysis project Ga0070729, IMG submission 66725) | Marine sediment microbial communities from the Atlantic coast under amendment with organic carbon and nitrate - tdDd47.2 | ecosystem: Environmental > Aquatic > Marine > Coastal > Sediment | place...
TTCGCCGGTAGCCGGGTCGATGGCGAACGGGCTGTCGTCTGCCACGGAATATGTCAGCGTGTCGCCCGCATCGGGATCGGTCCCTGCCGCAGTGGCAATGACGGTCCCGGCTGCAGTGTTCTCTGCCACGTTAACGGAAGTACCTTCATTGAATGAGAGCGACGGCCCTTCGTTGACGTCGGTGACATTGATGGTGAGCGTCTGCGAGGTGGAAAGTCCGTCCGCGTCGGTCACGGTGACTTCCACCGAAGTCGGGATGCTGTCGCCTTCAAAGTCGAAGACCGATCCGTCCTTGATGGAGATTTCGCCGGTCGTCGCGTCGATGGCGAACGGGCTGTCGTCTGCCACGGAATAGGTCAGCGTGTCGCCCGCATCGGGATCGGTCCCTGCCGCGGTGGCAATGATCGTTCCGGCCGCGGTGTTCTCTGCCACGTCCACGGAAGTGCCTTCATTGAAGGAAAGAGACGGTCCTTCGTTGACGTCTGTGACGTTGATGTTGAGCGTCTGCGAGGTTGAGAGTCCGTCCGCATCGGTCACGGTGACTTCCACCGAAGTGGGGATGCTGTCGCCTTCGAAGTCGAAGACCGATCCGTCCTTGATGGAGATTTCGCCTGTCGTCGCGTCAATGGCGAACGGGCTGTCGTCTGCCACGGAATAGGTCAGTGTGTCGCCCGCATCGGGATCGGTGCCTGCCGCGGTGGCGATGACGGTCCCTGCTGCAGTGTTCTCTGCCACGTCCACGGAAGTGCCTTCGTTGAACGAGAGCGACGGTCCTTCGTTGACGTCGGTGACATTGATGGTGAGCGTCTGGGACGTGGAAAGTCCGTCCGCATCGGTCACGGTGACTTCCACGGAAGTGGGGATGCTGTCGCCTTCAAAGTCAAAGACCGATCCGTCCTTGATGGAGATTTCGCCTGTCGTCGCGTCGATTGCGAACGGGCTGTCGTCTGCCACGGAATAGGTCAGTGTATCGCCCGCATCGGGATCGGTGCCTGCTGCGGTGGCGATGACGGTTCCGGCCGCGGTATTCTCTGCCACGTCCACGGAAGTGCCTTCATTAAATGAGAGCGACGGTCCGTCATTTTGACCTTGAACCGTTATCTGAATGTTGTGATCCAGAGCATCGGTGTCCGAGTCGTTGTTGCGGGCGGTTACCGTAAAGTTGTCAACAGTGGGTTCGGTTTCGGAGCCACTGAGTGCTTGGGCTCTCTCGTCCGGAGTGTATGTCCATGTACCGTCTGCGTTGATGTGCAGTGTGCCGTAGTCGCCTCTGATGTCCTGAATGTCGAAGTCGGGAGTGTCTGCGTCATCCGCATCTGTCGCAATGAGCGTACCCGTGACGGTAGTGGGGACATAGTCTTCGGAAACAGTAACCCGATCGTCGCCAGTGATGATGATCGGATCATCGGAACCGGAAACCGTTATGGTCAGTTCTGCAGTGTGTGATGCTCCGTCCGGGTCTGTTACCTGGTATGTAAGAGTAACGTCTTCGGTGTCACCTTCAGAGAGATGGTCGTAGGAGGAGGCGTCGAACGTGTAGGAGCCGTTCGCGTCAGTCAGTATGAACCCGGTAGGGGCGTCCCCGACGATGGTGTAGGTGAGTTCGTCGGCTTCGTTGTCCACGTCCGAAGCGTGATCGGCGAGTGTTCCGGAAATGGTGAAATCTTCGGTCACGGCGTCGGTGTCGTCCGTGGCCACGGGGGCGTCGTTGACTGCGGCGACATCAATGCTGCCGGTGCCGTTTACGGTGAATTCCCGGTCGCTGACCGAGAAAGTGACATCAAGAGAACCGTTGAAATCCTGATCGGGGGTGAAAGCCCAGGTGCCCGCTGCGATTTGTGTCAGTGTGCCGCCGGAAACGGTCAACGATGTAACGGCTACGAAAGAACCCGGTTCATCGGTTACAAGGGCGAGAATCTGGGTGTCCCGGATGACAATGGTGCCGTCCTCGTTCATGTCCAGATTCAGTTCGCCGTTGATCTTCGGGGCGGTGTTGGCTGCTGCCGTGGAGTCCGTGTCTCGGAATTCCTGCGCGCCGAATCGGGCTGGCTGCTGGCCTGTCCTCTCGCCTGGATCTTCTTGTCCTTGCAGCACGTCCAGGCTGTGGTAGAGGTCGCCGTGGTCATCGACATATGCACCTGCACCCGCGCCGCCTGCCCCTGCACTGGCCGCGGTTTCTACGTCTTCTTCCATCTCGTTGAACGCAAAGAGATAGACGTCGCCAGTAACCTGTTCGCCGTCGAGCAGTTCAAAGGTCGGCAGATTGTCGTTTTGAGCCAGTAACAGATAATCTTCAAAGACTATTGTTCCCTTACCCTCTACCGTGATGACGAGATCGTTGCCGTTGCTGGAAAATATTGCTTCAGCTACGTCGAAGTCAAACACGACCAGCATGTCTGCGGAGACTTCGTACGTCTTCAACTGTCCGTCGCCCGGAAGGGAGACAGGGAATCTTGTCAGTTCTTGTGTGGTGTCATTTTCAGCCATAGCTTCCTCCTACAAAAGACTATCGGCAATTGGAGCGATGTTTGTTTTTGTACTTTTGTTTAATTATATACGACCGGAACGCTGAATGGTCAATGGATAAAAACAATTATATTTCGAGACGTTATCTTGTGGAAAAAAATGATGCACCTGGTTCTGGTGGCGCGCAGTTGCTTGTCTTTTGATATTTCAATTAGAGGCGATTTTTAGACATGTACAATGGTTTTCCACATAAGTATGTTGAAAATGATGTTTGGATAAACTGAATTGTCCCCGTAATATTTCTGCAAGTTGCTTATGCAACAGCTTAAAAAAACATGACAAAAAAATATTTTAGAAAAAGAAAGCGTTTTAGGGAGTGGTTTGTCGTTTGAAATGTTTCATCTTGATATGCTCGGTCTTGCTGTGTGCCGATAGGTTACCTTTTGGTGCCTGAGGTACGACAGGGTGCCTGCTTCCTTTTTGGGATATACGTGGTAAAAGAGCTGGAAGGATTGAAGTACGAATATGTATAGTCGGGCAAGGGAGAATTTATGTTGCAGTTTTCAGTGGATAGGGATGTATGTATCAAGTGTGGAGAATGCGCGGCGGACTGTCCAAGAGATATTATTCAAATGGTGGACGGTGAGCCTGAAATTTTGAAAGACAAAGAACACCTCTGTCTTGAATGTCAGCATTGCCTTGCGGTCTGCAAGCCGGGGGCACTTTCCATATTGGGATTGAATCCAAGGGATTCAATACTGCTTAAAGGGAATATGCCTGCGCCCGAGAGTCTTGAAGTCTTGATGATGGGGCGTCGGTCTGTTCGACGGTATCAGGAGGAAGCTGTTGCGCCGGAATTGATCGAGCACATTCTTGAAGTCGTTCGCGCTGCTCCCACTGGAAGGAATATCAGAGCCACGCATTTTGCCTTGGTGGATGACCCCGCGATCATGAAAGAATTGCGTGACCGAACCTACGCGGGAATACGGCGTGCGGTGGACACCGGGACCCTGCCTGATGGGTTGGAGTTTTTCAAGGGAGTGGCGGACGCCTGGGACCGCGGGACTGATCTTGTCTATCGTGATGCGCCCCATCTTCTTGTCGCGTCGGCACCTGCCGACGGTCCGTCTGCCGTGGCGGATTGTCTTATTGCACTGACGTATTTTGAATTGCTTGCCGCTGGACACGGTCTCGGGACTGTCTGGAATGGTTTTGCCAAATGGGCGTTGTTTGATGTCGCGCCCGAAGTCGGGGACCTGTTGGGAATCCCGCAAGGCCACGTCATCGGTTACGTGATGGCATTTGGCAAGCCCGCAGTGAAGTATCACAGGACTGTGCAGCGTCCCGGCGGTACTGTCGGCCGGGTTACGCTGTAGCGCGTGACTACATGCTGCCGGTCATGGCCATGAAGCGGAATTTACGTGCGGCCGGAATTTTCGGTTTTGTGTAGCCGCCGATGATTTCTTTTATGAGTCTGATGCGTTCGCTCGGATTGGGATGGGTCTTTGGAAATCCCTTGTCGCCGGAGTGCGTGCGAGGTTGCATGAGTTGCAGGGCGTCGATGAAGCAGTTCGGATTATACCCGATCCGTTGCAGGATGGTCACGGCGTCACGGTCTGCCTGATCTTCCTGTTTGTGAGAATAGCCCGAGTCGGTCAGTGTCGCCATTATGTCGCTGATCGACTTGTCAAAAGTGTGGGTCAGGTCTGAAAGGGTACCCTTGGAATAGGTGGAGGTCCCCGGAATGACGAGAGCGCTTGCAAGTTTTGTTTGTCTGGATTTGTGAATGGCTTGCAGGGCGTGTTTGTGTTGGACATGTGAGATTTCGTGGGCCAGTACTGCGGCTATGGCGTCCTCGGTTTTGCAGCAGGCGAGGAGGTCGCGAGTGACGAAAATGAATCCACCGGGCGCGGCCATGGCATTGATTTCGTCGCTGTCGAGCACCAGAAACCGGTACCCCGAGAATGTCTCCGGCCGATCCGAGGCCTGAGCCAGGGCATTCCCTATGGTGTTAATGTACTGGTGGATTCGTTGGTTGGTTGAGATTTCATATTTGTTCAGGATGACCGCGGAGACAGAACGTCCTATGTAGTATTCCTGCTCAGGCGTAATGTCTCTGAAATCGCCATGTGACAATTCCTTTTTTTGCCCGAATTCTTTCATTTTTGCCGTATTGAGTTTGACGCCTCCCGGAAGACTGAAGTCCATGTCAAATGCGCGTACTTCAGTTGTCATGACAAGAAAAAACATCGTCGTGAACAGGAAGGCAAGAATGTTTTTCCGAATCATTTCGTGACTCCATTCCCAAGCTTTCCTGATCGGATGAAACCACTGATGTCCTTGGCGGAGACCGAGTCGTTTTCCATCTGATTCACTTTTGAGTAATCCAGTTCCGTGCGTTCCTGATACTGCTTTTCGATTTCCTTGTTGGCCCCTGCGCCGGAGAGCGAAAGTCTGCTCCCCTGAGCCGTTTGTATGTCCTTGTTGGTAGGGTGCAGAACGACTCTTTGATCGGTCAGGCCAGAGATGTGCATCCAGCCTGTTTTTCCATTTTTGAGGGAAGTGATCTTTCGCCAGTCTCCTTGCTTTGCGTCGAGTCGAACCGTGTCGCCATAAGGGAGTGACGCGATGACAACACCGAGAAATGTAGGTTTGTTCTTAAGTTGTCCGGAGCGCACCTGCACGTAGAGAGTCTCGGCAGCAAGCGCGGCTGAGGCCATGAGTAGAAAGCATACTCCGGTTAGTGCCATGGTTTTACAGAGATATTTCATTGTGGGGTATCCTCGGTCATTGGTGTCGTCGATTGAGGGGAGCCTATCAGAAGAAACGTCAGTAATCATCCTCATGCTATGTGAAAGATCTACCCCGATTTTATTCTTTTGTTCTGGCAGAATACATGCCCCAGCACACCGCTTTTCCGAATCAACATTCAGTATGTGACAACCAGCTGTGTTTATCTCATATTTTTTGTTGACAACATTCAATGCATTCTGCAAATTGACTTTCCCAACGACGTGGGGCTGTAGCTCAGTTGGGAGAGCGCTTGAATGGCATTCAAGAGGTCGTGGGTTCGATTCCCTCCAGCTCCACCACAAGAAAGTTAAGGACTTCGGATGATTATCCGAGGTCCTTTTTTTTATGTGCTTTGCGTTCAAATGTTTTCTCGGCATGGAAAAGAGGACACAGACAGGTTGGCTGTGAACTGATGTTTATCGGAGTGCAAGGTGTTTTCTGGGGGGCCTGACGCTCTTTTTGTATGAACAAAAAAACATGTCGGCCTCCTGTTTGTTTGGGACCTGTTGGTACTTTTACCAACAAAACCAAGGAGTGCCGACATGGTCTTTGGGGGGCTAATGAGTGATTGCGGGGTTGAATGATTAAGCGTTCATGGCCTCCGCCAGAATCTGGATGACATGTTTTACCGGCATGTTAGTCTCTTCATTTCGTCGTACCCCGTCACGCAGTTGCAGGATGCAGCCGGGACACGCAGTCGCCATGACCTCGGCATCGGTAGCCGCGGCGTCGGCGATTTTTTTTGTCTGAATCTGCTTGGAACGCTCCATGTTGGCGAGGCAGTACGTGCCTCCAAGGCCGCAGCAGGCTTCAGGGTGTTCCATCTCTTTGATGTTGTTGCGCGTCGCCATTTCCAGCACCTGACGTGGTTCAACGGTGAGCTTTTGGGCTTTTCGCAGATGGCACGGGTCATGGTAGGTGGCACGAATCCTGTCCGCGTTTTTGAGCAGGGAGTCCAGACGATCCTGATCAACCCGGGTCGCCAGATATTCCGTGATGTCCATGGTGCGTTCCGCAATGTTCTTCAGGCCGGAGGCGAGCATGTGGTCGTCCCCGAAGCGGTCGAGATAGCCGTGCTTGAGCATGTGCCCGCATGAAGCGCAGGCATTGACAATGGGGACTTCCGTGTCATCGCTTGCAAGGGCCTCGATATTTCGTTTGGCCTGTTTGCGAACGATGTCGGCCTCGCCAGTGGCAAGCATGGGCATGCCGCAGCATGCCTGATTGGAAGGCACGTCCACGGAAACTCCGAGGGCGTTGAGGACCTTGATCAGACTGTGGCCGATTTCAGGCATGAAGTAGTTCGTCATACATCCTGTGAAGAAAATGACTTTTGGCTGTTCGGGGTCGCCTGAGAATTGCACTTCGTTTCTGAATGATTTTGAGGCGAGTTCCGGTACATACTGTTTTTTATCGACCATGGGCATGGCGAAGCGGCGATAGAGTCCGCTCGTTTTCGGAACGGATTTGAAAGCGAGTTTTTGCGCTACGGAACCGATTTTCGTTCCGGCATCCAGCACTCCCTGAGGCAGGGAAAGGGCCTGAGCCACGGCTTTTTTAATTGGCGGGGTGCCCATTTTGTCATTAAATGCCTCGCGTACGGCAATGACTACTTTGTCCGCCCGTGCACCGCTGGAACATTGGCTTGCGCAGCCTGTGCACAACAAACAGTTGTCAAAGAGTTCGCGAGTCCTTTCGTTGAACTCAAGATCGCCGCGAGCCAGACTTTCGGCAATGGCGATTTTGCCTCGGGCCGTGTACCTTTCTGAAGGCGTTTCACCGAACACCGGGCAGACGGTTCGACATTCCCCGCAGCGGATGCAGTTGTCTGCCTCTTTCTTAACCAGCTTCAGGAGCGCGGTCATTTTTTCATCGTGTGTTTGTTTCGTCATGGTTTATCCCTTGAGCATGACTTTGCCCGGGTTGAGCAGGCCCTTGGGGTCGAGCAACGATTTGAAACTGCGCATGAGATTCATGGTCGGTTCATCAATATTCCAGTGCAGGTTCTCGACCTTGACGCAGCCGATGCCGTGCTCGGCGGCAATGCGCCCTTCGAGTTCGACAGTCGCTTTGACCACATCCTGCTTTGCTTCCATGGGGAACGGACCGCCGTCCTTTCCGGTGGTCATACCGATGTGAATGTTGCCGTCGCCGTAGTGGCCGAAGTTGGCGATGATGATGTTGTATCGTTCAGCGATTTCGTCCAGCTTTCGGATCATTTTGGGGATGCGGGCGATGGGGACCGAAATGTCGTCATCTTCCCATTCCGTGGCGATTTCGCACAGAGCGAAGGACAATGAACGGCGGGCCTTCCACAGGTCTTCGCGGTCTTCGTCGGATTCGGCTTTTTTGAAGGTGATGACGTCGCATTCTTCGCAGGCGGCCTGAATCTTGTCGACATCGGCGTCCAAGGCGTGGTCCGAGCCGTCGACCTCCATGAGCAGGAGCGCCCCTTCTTCCTGGCTGGCGTTAAACCCAATCGATTTGACGACAGCTTCAACGGAGATGCGGTCCAGAAATTCGAGGGTCGCCGGGCGTACACCGGTGGCGTATATGGCGCTGACCGCTTCGGCGGCTTTCTCCAATGTGGAAAAGGTGGCGGTCATGGTGCGGCGAGCTTCCGGTTTGGGCACGACTTTGACGACGGCTTTTGTGATGACGCCGAGAGTTCCTTCGGAACCGACGAACAGTTCGGTCAGGTTATAGCCCGCCACGTCTTTAACACATTTTGAGCCGGTCTTGACGATTTCACCAGTGGTCAGAACGACTTCCAAACCCATGACATAATGTTTGGTGACGCCGTATTTGACTGCACGAATACCACCTGCGTTTTCTGCGATATTCCCGCCGATGGTGGCGAAGCTCGTGGAAGCTGGGTCCGGCGGATACATCAGGCCGATTTTGTCTACCTCGTCCTGAAGATCTTTTACGACCACCCCGGGTTCGAGGATGACGAGGAAATTGTCCTTGTCCACCTCCAAAATACGATTGAAACGGTCCATGGCCATGACGATTCCGCCTTCTACGGGGATGCAGCCACCTGTGTAGCCGCTGCCTCCGCCGCGAGGCGTTACCGGCACGTTGTATTCATAGGACAGCTTCATGATCTCGGCGACTTCTTCTTTGTTTTTCGGCGAGACCACGCCCTCGGGTTGGGCGCGCATTTCCGGGTTGGCGTCGTATGAATAGGCGACCATGTCCTCCGGTGAAAATGTGCAGCGGTCCTTGCCCAGAAGGCTTTCCAATTTTTGAGTGAATTCGTGGTTCAGCATATATTTCTCCATGGTAGAGTTTTTGATTTCAGCTGGTTATTGTTATTTGTTTGCTGTCAGGTTGAGCGAAATAACACCGATCATAATGATCATGATGCTGACGATTTTTTTAAGATTGATTTCTTCATTGAACAGCATCACTCCGAGGGCAGACGTGAGAATGATGCCGACCCCGGACCAGATGGCGTAAGCCACTCCGAGTTCGATTTTTTTCACGGCCAGACTCATGGCATAAAAGGACGCGCAGTAGAGCCCGATAACGCAGGTCGAAGGAAAGAGTTTTGAAAAGCCCTCGGAGTATTTGATTGCCATGGTGCCGCCGATCTCCAGAACGATTGCAGAATAGAGCAGTACCCAGCTGTTTTTTAGCAGTTCGATACTATGCATTTTGTTTTGCCTCTTGAAGACATGGGGTTGTGAGACTCAGGGGGATGAAGATCAATGCGGATGCCAACAGACCGGGCCAGACCGGATCTATGGCGAAGATTGAAAACTCGGGGAACATGCCTTTGGCAAAATACCAGCCGATGACCGTTACAAGAGAGACGCTCATGCTCCAGAGGGCTGCCGAGGGAGTTGCTCGTTTCCAGAAAAAAACACCGACGGTGGGCAGGAACAGTCCTGCCGAGTTGATGGTGAAGGTCATGATGAGCAGGTCCATGATGCTTTTGGAGTACCAGCCGACAAGTGCTCCGATGACACCCACGAAGACGGAACTGGCTATGCTTAGGCGCATGACTTTTTTCTGCGGAGCGTTGGGATTGATGAACCGCTGGTATACGTCTCGTGTCAGGTTTGCAGAAGCGCATAGGATGCATGTGTCTGCTGTGGACATGATGGCCGACAGGATCGCGACGAGCATCAATCCTTTCACTCCCGCCGGGAAAACGTGCATGATGAGCCTGATAAGCGTGGATGCGCCGTCTGTTCCGGGCGGGATGATGAGTTTTGCACTCATGCCGAGAAAGCAGATGGACACGGAAATACATAGAACAATCAGCGCGGCGAGCAGAGTGCCGTTTCGTGCGCTTTTGACGGATTTTGCCGCGTAACAGCGAGTGTAGCTGTCCATGGATGTGAAAAAGGTCAGTACCATGCTGATGAACATGGCGAATATTGCGCCCCATCCCCATGAACCGAACTGGAAGAAGTCGACAGGCAGTTCGGTGGAGAGTCGGGAGATATCTCCGAGAGAATGCCATGTGAGGGGGACTGCCACGGCGGAGACGCCGATGACGACGAGGAGCGTTTGAAACCGATCGGTTTTTTCTACTGCGAAAAATCCGCCGAAAGAGGTGTAGGCCACGGTGACGGTTGTAGCCACGAGAAATGAATAGCCGAGGCTGATTCCGGTGATTGATGTGATGATATGGGCCGCACTGAGAAGTTGACTTGCCGTGTAGCCGACGTATGCCAGAATAGTCGTTACGGTGCTGACAAGGCGGGCCTTGGTGTCATATCGCTGCTCTATGAGGTCCGGGTATGTGATATGCTGGTGCCGATCTCCCAGACGTTTGATGCGTCCGGCGAAAAGGAGAGCGAAGAAGATGAAACCGCTGAACATGCTGAGCGGATACCAGAGGGAAGAAAGACCTATCTGGTAGGATTTTTCCGCCGTGCCCATGATCGCCGCCCCGCCTACCCATGAGGACATCCAGAGAGCCGCAAGGGGCAATGTGCCTACGCCACGTCCACCTACGTAGTAGTCTTCCGTGGTTTTCTGTTTTTTGTTTGCATAAACAGCGATTCCGAGCAGCGTACAGAAGTAGAGTACGAGTACTATATAATCAATGAGTTCCATGGCAGCCTCTCTTGGTCTCCGTGCAGGAAAGGCCGGGCAGGAAAGGCCTGCCCGGCCTGAATCATTTTACGCGGTTTGGGGTGCCGTTTTGACTTTTGTCACGCTGTTTCGACGAATCATGAATGCCGAGCACAAGCCGACAACGCCGGATGCCGCCAGGAAGCTGAAGATATACAGGTAGCCGGTGTTCCCGTAGTTGTCGAGCCAGCCGCCGAAGAGCGGATTGTAAATCATGTCGGGCAGATATCCGATCATGGATGCTACTGCAACTGTGGTGCCGGTAAACTTGCGTGGGATGCCCACTTCTTCGATGCAGGAATAGAGGATCGAGTAGCAGGTGAAGGTTACGGCGGCGAGCAGGAGTTGGAGGCCGATGACCACGGTTGCGCTGGTGCCGACGGGCAGGAGCATGAAGATAATCAGAATGGTGGTCATGGCTGCGAAACAGCTGATGATGACCAGTGCCGGTGACTTCAGTTTGTCTGCGAATATACCACCCAGCGGGCCGCAGGTCAGGCGCAGGATATGGGTGCGTACAATCGCAAGTACGCCGGAGAAGGCCATGGTCACGCCGATGACATTGGTCATGTAGGGGTTGAAGTAGGAAGTGCTGGTATAGATGCCGTGACCACAGAAGATCAGGATGGAAATGGCCCACGTCATGGGGTTTCTCAGCACTGTGAGGATATCACTTGTTTTGAATTTATCGTCTTCGGATTCTTCCGCAGCATCGTGGGATTCCTCAAAGAAGAAGAAAACGATGATGGAAGAGAGGATACAAGTGGCTCCCTGAACATAGATGACGCCCTTCAGGCCGCCGATCGCGTCTGCCGTGAACAGGCCATAGACAAAAAGGGCTACAGAGGAGGTGATGGCGGAAAAGGCACCAACTCCGGAACTGAAGAAGCCGTACAACTTGCCTTGCTCAGCTGCGCTGCCGAGCAGGCGGATAGCCTTGATGATGCCGGACCAGAATGCAAAGGCGGTGCTGAATGCCAGAAGTACCCAAATGACGAGTGCGGATGAGTAGTTCATGTTTATGGCAAAAGCGAAGTTGAGTATGCCCGTGCCGAATAAGGACGCCACGAGGACATATTTCGCTTTGAATTTGTCAGCCACCCATCCTCCGGGGATGTAGAGGGCCAAAGCCGTCATGGTGTAGACTGTCAGCAAGAAACCAGCTTGTTCGTTGTTGCAGCCGACGCCTGCCAAAAGTTGATCATAAAAAACGTACTTGATGTACGGCAGCATGTAACTGGCGGCGTAGCCGAGTGAGAGGGCGAAGAGCACGAAATATTTTTTGAACAGATTCATACCAACCTCCAAATGATCCTCTTTGTGTCGGCGTCCCCGAGGTATCGGGGACGCCGACGTGATTATTTCTTCATCACGACAAGGGCGTCCGCAGCGCAGATTCCGTTGCCTTTTTCGTAAACAAAGACAGGGTTTACATCGAGTTCGACGATTTCATTCCGACGTTCGGAAGCAAGACGGGCCACGTTGGCGATTGCTTCGGCCAGTGCTTCCACATCAAGTTCGGCCTGACCGCGATACCCGTTGAAGAGCGGGAACGCCTTCAATTCTTCCAGCATGCGTTTCGCTTCGTCTTTTCCGAACGGCGCGGGTCGCAGTGATGTGTCACGGAATATTTCGACGAAGATGCCGCCGAGGCCCACCAGAACGGCGGGGCCGAATTGCGGATCGCTGTTCACGCCGATGATGACTTCCATGCCGGGGGACAGCATCTTTTGGACAAAGACACCGTCCACATTGGCATCAGGGGCGTGTGATTTTGCGTTCGCCATGATACGGTCAAATGCTTCGCGGGCTGCATCAGCATCTTGAATGTTCAGGGCAACCCCGCCGATGTCGGATTTATGGGCGATGTCTGCAGAGGCAATTTTCATGACCACTGGGTAGCCGAGGGATTCGGCTGTTTCGGCAGCACCGTCCGCACTGTCCACGACACTCCCTTCCGGAGTGCGTACGCCGTATTCGCGCAGGATGGATGCGCTTTCGTATTCCGAAAGGGTACGGTGTGTCGTGGATTCAGTGCCGGTCGCGGGGATCGACAACTCAAGTGTGTTTTCATCAGGTGAGTAGTTGATGAAATCCATGAGATGACGCAAGGCCGCGAAGCCGTATGTAGGCGGCGGAAGGACCGGAACGCCGAGTTCGTTCAGTTTATTGAGGTACTCCGGGTTGCGGGAGTTCTCGAAGAACGGGAGCATGACCATGGGCTTGGGGTTGCCGTGTCTCACGACATTTTCAATGCCTTTTGCCATGTAGTGAATACACGGGTCTGCGATTTCGTGGAGCAGAGTGTAGCCCACCACCACGAGGCCGATATTCGGGTCGTCCATCACGGTTTGTAACACGGAGGCATAAACGTCCGCGTCGTAGGAGATGGTCGCCGTGGTATCCAGCGGATTGGCCGGACTGGCGTATTCGGGGAGCAGGGCGCGCAGTCTGTTGAGCGTCTCCTCTTCGAAGTCCGGGTATTCAATGCCTGCCATTTCGCCCATGTCGGCGCAGATGCCGGTTTCGCCTCCTGACAAATTGATGGAGGCGAAACCGGTCTGCTGAGGCAGGGTTGGTAATGTTGCAAAGAGTTGGGTTGTGGCGAGAAGTTCTTCAGCGTCGTTGACGCGGATAACACCGAATTTCTTGAAGATGGCGTCATAGATGACATCCGCGCCTGACAGTGAACCGGTGTGGGATGCCGCGACCTGACTGCCCTTTTCGCTACGTCCCGCTTTGAGGACCACAATGGGTTTCCTGATTTCAGCGGCTTTGCGAAGTGCCTTTTCAAACTTCTCCGGCTGGGTGATACCTTCGAGATACAGCCCAACGACTTTGGTGTTGTCGTCCTCGATGAGGTAATCCAGATAATCTTCCATGGTCACCACCGAGCTGTTGCCCGAGGAGATGGAATAGGAGAATCTCATGGACGGATTGTCCATGAAGGAAAGGCAGAGCTGCCCGCTCTGGGACACGAAGCCCACCGATCCGGTTCGGTCGCGTTCATCAGAGATGAAGGCAAATCCGACCACGCGGTCGATGTAGTTGATAAATCCGGCGCAGTTGGGTCCCATCAGGGATATGTCCAGTTCTGCACAGAGGGTCTTCAAGCTCTTTTCGGCTGCGACGCCTTCAGGTGTGCCGACTTCCGAGTATCCGCTGGCGTACACCACCGCGCCACCCGCGCCCTTGGACGCGGCTTCGCGCAGGAGGGGTTCAATGGTTTTCTGCGGGGTACAGAGAACCGCGAGGTCTATGTCGACCGGAATGTCGGATAGGCTGTGATAGCACTTCTTGCCGAACAGTTCGTCACGCTTGGGGTTGACGAAGTAGACATTGTCGGTGTTCGCGTAGGAAAGCACGTTACGGCAGGTGTCGCCGCCGAAGCCTTCCTTATCGCTCGCGCCGACAATGGCGACGGTTTTGGGTGCAAGGAGTTTTTCCATACTCATCGGTCAAACTCCTAAGCGTCTGCGGCGGCCTGTGCGCCACGCATGAAACATTCGCGGTTGAGCGGATTATTACGTCCCTTCTTGGCGAAGTAGGCGTCGATGCCGTCAGCGAATTCCTTGGTGTCCACCAGTCCGGTAGCGGCGATGGCTGCACCGAGCATGACGATGTTCGCGCCACGAGGATTCTTAAGTTCTCCTGCGATTTCAGTGGCCGGAACTTCGATAACGCGGATGTCTTCGCGGAATTCGGTGTCTTTGACCATGCTGGAGTTGGAGATCAGCACGCCGCCGGGGGTGATGGCGTCCTGAAAGGTGTCTACCGAATCCTGATTCATGCCGATGAGGGTGTCCATGGAGCTGAAGAATGGATTCAGGATCGTTTCATCGCCGATCCGGAGGCGGCAGCTTGCGGTGCCGCCGCGCATTTCGGAACCGTAGGACGGCACCCAGGTGATTTCCTTGCCGGAAACCATGGAGACATGGGCCAGCAGCAGACCGGCTGTGAGCACACCTTGGCCGCCGAAGCCCGCACATGTAATACTAAGCATCGATTCTCTCTCCATTTTTGACGAATTCACCCACGGGGAAGATGTCTTTCACCGTGTTTTCGATGTGCGAAATGCTCGTTTCCATGTTCATTTTCCAGTTTGTCGGACAGGGAGAGAGCACTTCCACCATGGAATAGCCGCCGCCGTTCATTTGCGTTTCGATGGCGGATTTGATGTATTTTTTCAGCTTGTTGATGTCCTTGGCAGATGAGACGGCACCGCGTGCAAGGTAGCCGATGGGAAGTTGCTTCATCTGGTTGACCATGTTCAGCGGCTGGCCGGTAAGCTCTGCGTCACGTCCTTTAGGGGAAGTGGTTGTGCGTTGACCGGGAAGGGATGTCGGGGCCATCTGGCCGCCGGTCATGCCGAAGATGCCGTTGTTCACCAGGATCGCAGTGATGTTTTCGTTGCGGATGGCGGCGTACATGGTCTCGGAAAAACCGATGGCCATGGAATCGCCGTCACCCTGATAGGTGAAGACACAGCATTCGGGGCGGACGCGTTTGACGCCGACGGCCACGGCTGCCGCACGACCATGCGGGGCCTGAATCCAGTCTGCACCGAAGGTGTCCATCATCAGACAGGCGCAGCCCACAGCCAGGGAACCGACGGTTTGTTCGGCCAATCCCATTTCTTCCAACACTTCAGCCACAACGCGGTTGATGATACCGTGCCCGCAACCGGGACAGAATTTGTTCGGTTCAACGAGCAGTTTGGGGATACGTTTTTCAGACATTTGACTACCTCTGTTCCTTGAGGATGGAGACCGCACGTTCCACGATGGCGGAGGACTCCGGAATGTTTGCGCCGCCGAGGAAGGTTTCCACGGGGGCCTTCATGCCGCAGGCGAGCTTGACGTCTTCTTCCATCTTGGGAAGGGAACTCAGCTCAACGGAAAGGAATGCCTTGACCTCGGGATTGATCTCGGCGAACGCCTTGACCGGGAACGGCCACAGAGTGATGGGGCGCAGCAGACCGAGCTTGATGCCCTGACTGCGTGCACTTTCCACAGCTTCCTTGCAGATGCGGGAGCTGATGCCGTAGGCTACGAGAATGAGGTCAGCGTCTTCCACTTGTACGGATTCCCAACGCTGTTCGTTTTCGGCCATGGTGTCATATTTGTTCTTGATGTAGGTGTCGAAGTCGTCAATGTAGTACATGGTCGAGGTGACACGTTTGAACTCGCCGCCTTGCTTGCCCCGCACTGCCCAATCAGCATTGGGATCGTGTTCGTGCATTTCAGGCAGGGCGACTGGCTCCATCATCTGGGCGATGGATGCGTCGGAAAGAATCATGGTCGGGTTGCGGTACTCGTCCGCCTTGTCAAAGGCGAGGGCGATTAAATCCACGCTTTCCTGAGCTGAGGCCGGTGCAAAGACGAGCATGCGGTAATCGCCATGACCGCCGCCGCGAGTCGCTTGCCAGTAGTCGCTCTGGGCCTGGAAGATGTCGCCGAGGCCGGAACCGTATCGTTGGACATTGACGAAAACTGCCGGAAGTTCAGCAGAAGCGATGTATGAGATTCCTTCCTGAAGGAGGCTGTAGCCGGGGCCGGAAGAGCTGGTCATGGCCCGGAAACCCGCTGCGGCGGCTCCGTACACCATGTTAACGCCGGACAGTTCGGATTCGGCTTGAACGAAAGTCCCGTCCACTTCAGGCAGTCGCCAAGAAAGGTATTCAAGAATTTCGCTCTGGGGGGTGATCGGATAGCCTCCGAAGAATCGGCATCCTGCGCGGACTGCCGCTTCGGCGAGGGCGTCGTTGCCTTTCATGAGTTTTCTGGACATTCTAGCTGACCTCCACTCGTTCAAATACGTAGTCTGGGCAGACGGTGTAGCAGATTCCACACTGAATGCATTTGTCCTGGTCAAGTTCGACGATGTTGTATCCCTTGAGGTTGACCTTTTCGGAGAAAGACAGGGCGTCCTTGGGGCATTGCAGAATGCAGTAGCCGCATCCCTTGCATACGTCGTGGTTCTGCGTCATGCAGACGTTCTTTTTTTCAGATTGGGCCATGTGAGCCCTCCACTCGGTTTGATGTGTCGGCCAAATGAAATAATTGTTTTCATTGGTCAAAAATTACTTGTTTGTTTTTTTTCAGATCGCAATCAAATTTCACCAGACGTTACCGGTAGTGTCTGTGACGTTTTCGTGCGTCGAAATTTGTTTAATGTGGTTTAAAAAGAAGAGTCAAAATTATTTTTAAATACGAATAAAAATTCGTATATACGAAAGATTGCCATAAATGGCAGTGTAGCGTAGTCAGTGGCGTAGTCAGTGGCGTAGTCAGTGGCGTAGTGGTGGTGCAGAGGTGTGGCAGATCGTTATGAAAAAGAAAGGGGATGAAAAAATGAAAATGAACAGAACTGTTCATCGGGCGACGGAAATATTGAAATTACTTGCTCAAAGCCCGGAAGGAATGACGCTTACGGAAATCGGTTCCGAATTGGGGTTGCCCAAGGCAAGCACGTTCGACATTGTGCAAACATTGCGCAAGACGCATTTTTTGCGGGAGATGAATAAGCGATATGCCATCGGCTTCATGGCGTATGAAGTGGGCGGCGCCTATTCCAAGGGAAATGACTTGCACGCAGTTGCCCAACCGTTTCTTGCAAAGCTGGCAGATGAATTGAATATGGCCGGATCGCTTGTCACTTATGAAAAGGGTACATTAAATTATGTCATAGAGCATCGTGCCATCGGTTCGATTGTTTCGCCTGTAGCCTCAAGCGGCATGGATTTCGTTCACGCCTCGGCGTCCGGAAAATCTTTGATCGCGTTCATGCCGGAAGATCGTCAACGAAAGGCCCTTTCATTGCTTACTTTTAAACAGTTTACAGATAGGACCATACTCAATGCGCTCGATTTTATGGAAGAGCTGGAAGCGATCAGAAAGCAGGGATACGCGGTCGACGACAGGGAATTTAACGAATTAATGACCTGTGTCTCGACGCCGATTTTCAGACAAGATCATGCGGTGGCGACGTTGACCTTGTCCGGTCTTCAGTTGGATTCACAGGCCGTGTCCGGTGTGGCGGAGAGGATGATGAATGTTGCGAGGGATATTTCGAATGAACTGCGGAGCGATGAATAGGGGAGCGCTTCGTGTCCTTTTTGTGTCCCAATCCATAGCACCAACATGCGTAAACATGTGAAAATATGCACTGCATGCACGCTCTGCACACGATGCACGGGCAGGAATAAGCGGGCGAAAGCTCTTTGTTTATAGTTAGTTAATGTCTATGTGGTGTTATGGGCCATCTTGAATGGCATTCAAGAGGTCGTGGGTTCAATTCCCTCCAGCTCCACCATAAGAATATCAAGGGTTTCAAGTAGATACTTGGAACCCTTTTTTCGTGCCTAATGACGGATTTCAGGAATATGTCCGCTATGTGTCCGTTGCTTCCGACGGGCTATCTTCTGTCCCGGTCATAGAGTAGCGCTGGGCCAGACGTTCCTGCGTTTTGTTGTCCATGACGCCTTCCAGATTGCTGTACCGGTCCGTCATGCGCAGGGCCTTGTGCCCGATCATGACGCTGGCCTCCTTGAGCGTGCTGCCGTCCATGTTGCCGATCACATAATCGTTCTTGATTTTCACGTCCCGTTTGTCCTAGTAGTGCGTCACATGCTCCAGACGCAACGCCTTCACAAAAAAGCGTCCGTTCTGGCGGATTCTGTGCTGTTTGGTCTTCGGTCCGGACAATGTCGCCCGGTTGACTGCGTACTTAAGGCTGTCGGATTTTTCCACGGAATTCCAGGGCAGTGCTCTGGGACAAAGCCGGCCTAAGGGCCCACCTGTGACGGAAATCCACCACGCATCACCGGTCAAGGGAAGAATGAATGCTCGTTTCCCATTGGAAGAAGATTCCGGAAAATCCAGTCGATAGTAGGTGCTACCGCACAGGCGCGAAGTCCTGCGCATTAGATGGTAGCCGTAGGGGAAGCCTGGCAATGACAGGCGCTAGATGTCCTGCCATTCAACCTGTGGCGGGTGCTGCGTTACAGCCGGTGCGTTTGGGAATGGAGTCGGCCGTTCGTTTGGAAAGCGGCGCGTGGATCGTTGAAGCTGTAAGCTTCGTCAAGCGTCATCAGTTCAGACTGACGTCGTGAACTAATGACGCACGTACAGTGCGTTTTACCTCCTTTTGCAAACTTGAATTATCCTGTGGATATGCCCTGTCATATGACGCCGGGATGTCGTCGCGCAAGTTTCGGTCAATAGGTGTTTCATTTTCCATCGCTTTTGCCGCGAATGAGCCGAAAACTGTCGCCGAGGCAAGGTCGAACGCCCTTTGGCTGTCCGGTCTTGCCTCGGCGATTTGGTTTGCGGCGTTATGGCTGCAGGTGACGGTGAGAGGGGAGATGGCTATGATGAAACTATTTGTTCGGATTTATTTTTACGGCAAGCGCCTTTTGCGGACATTCATCAACGCACTTGAAGCATTTTATGCATTTCGTGGGATCAAGGATGTTGAGGAAGGGCGAGAGGCCGCTCGGGCAGACCTGCTCGCATTTGCGGCAGCCGTTGCACAGTTCCGTGTTCTTGATCGGAATCAGGGTGCGGTTGGGCTTGGCAATGAGGCCGCGCAGGGTGCCGACCGGGCACATGCACTTCCAGCCGCTTCGGAAAAAGAGGCCCAGAAGCAGGGGCAGCGCCAGCATCACAAGCTCCAGACGCAGGGTGTAGTGGGTGGCCAGTTCGATGAGGTTGCGGGAAACCACGCCGATGGGGCAGAAGAGGCAGAAGAAGGGATAGCCGAACACGGCGATGCCCACGCCTGCTCCGATGAACAAGGCAGTGCCGTCTCTGAATCCGAGATTCAGCTTGCCGGAGATGCGCTTCCGTGCGCGACGCCATTTTCTTCCCACTCCGTTCATGAGTGATGGAGGCATGAACTTGCCGATGAAGCCCACGAGTTTGTCTCCGGCCTGAGCCGCAGGGCAGACCCACGAGCAGTAAGCCCTGCCGAGCACGAACAACAGGATGCAGATTATCGCGAACCCGGGCACCAGTTCCCAAATGATGGATTTGGTGGCCAGAGTGGCCTCGACAAAACCGACCGGGCATACGAGTCGCAGATAGCCGAGTTTCAGGTAGCTGCATCCCGAAAAGGGGTATTGGAAATATGCTGCCAGAAGAATGCCTGTCAGGACGAGAAAGCCTGACCAACTACGTAATTTTGCTATTCGCATGCTATTTCGCCTCCTTGACCGGCAGCATGTCCATGCACTGCGGGATGCAGTAATGGGCGCACAGGCCGCATCCCACGCATTTGTCCGCGTCGATCCATGGCTTGTACGGCGAGTCCTTCAACTTGATTTTTTCCGGGATGTCCTGCTCGCGGGTATATGGATCGCCGCCGTCCGGATTCGGGAATAATACGGCTCCCTCAATGGGACACCAACGGTAGCAGACCATGCAGTTCACACATTCATTTTCCCTGATTTTGGCAACACCGATCTTCTTTTCGAGCGGCTTCACGGGGTTCAGTGCTTTGGTCGGGCAGACGTCAATGCAGCGTGAACATTCACCGCGCCATGCCGTGCATCCCCCGAAGCGATAGTCGATGACCGGAGTGCCGATGTTCTTGATATCTAGACTGAGGTCCATGAGCTTGATGGTTCTGGTCGGGCAGACTTCGGCGCAGGCGCCGCAACGCATGCAGCGTTCCGTGAATTCCTTGGCTCCGACCGCTCCGGGCGGGCGAATGTAGTCGCCTTCCACGGAAACCATGGACAGGCCGCCCACCACGCCAAAAGCCAAACTTGCCTCGGCGGACAGCTTCAGGAATGACCTTCGGCTGAATGTAGTTTTATTCTTGCTGTCATTTTTCATTATTCTGTGCCTCTGAGCTTTGGAGCGATAGCCGTGCCCCACGGCTTCATGGTGTTTTCTGCCGCAGGGGGGCGGTGCGCGACGAATACGCCGAACGCACCGCCCATGGCGCCTGTGGCAGGTGGAGGTTGTGAAGTTACTTTTGGGCCAGATTGCGGCTGTTGCGGCGCCACAGCCAAATGAAGACGGACATAAGCGCCCAGCCCAGAGTGATGAAGCCGAACATCTTTCCTGCTTCGGGTTCGAGCTCCCGGTAGCTGCCTATGGTCAGGCTCAGGTTGACGAGCAGTGTGAAAAACCACGCGCCCCAGACCAGCAGGCCGGTGATGGCTCTCTTGTTGATGGTAACGGTAAATTGCATGTTGAGTTCCCCTCTTTGGTTGCTTATCTCAAGCGTGTCTTGCCGAACTTGTCCGGGTCGAGGCCGTACGGTGCGGCGTGCATGATGTCGAAAACCTCTTCGGCCTCGCGGCGTTCTCCGTATTTGAAGGCGTCGTCCAGCGAGAGCCAGATGCCGTCAGCCACCGGAATGTGCTTGATGGACCATTCCGTGACGGCATGCGCCCACATCTTGCCCTTGGTGAAGGGACAGACTGCGATGCAGTTGCCGCAGTCACTGCCGTTTTCCACCCAGAACGCCAGACACTTCTTGGGATCGTTCTGCCACTTGTAGACGCCCTTGAGGGTGCATTCGGACGGTCCGTCCCAGGTCCTTTCTCCCATGGACAGGGACTTGGACGGGCATTCGCGTGCGCACTTCTTGCAGTGGCGGCAGAACTCGTACACGCCGATATCAATGGGTTCGTCCGGGATGAGCGGCATGTTGGTAAGCACCTTGTCGAGTCGCAGGTTGGGGCCGAATTCCGGGGTGATGAGCAATCCGTTGCGGCCGTCCTGTCCCAGTCCTGCTTCCACAGCCATGGGCACGGACATGCCGACGCCGTTCTTGCAAGGGATCGCGTGATAGCCCTGCGCCCGGATGTAGGCGGCCACGGTCTGGGAGGAAAATCCCATGCGGGAGTATCCCAGAGACGTGGCAGCGGTGCTGATGGTGGCAGGAGATGTCTGTATGAGCGGGCGGTTCATGGCGTAGCCCATAACAATGGCGTACTGCACGTCATCCGGAATCACGAGCTTGTCGTCGGTTTCCAAAGGCTTTTCCACGTCTTCGAAAGTGACTTTCTTTGTGACAGGCGTATCTGGGACATAGGGGTTGCGCTGCACGTCGGAATAGATCCAGTTGCGGTTCAGTCGGCAGACGCCCACCAGGTCCGCGCCTGACATCCGGGCCACGATCTTGGCCAGCTTGGTGAGTTCGTCGGCATCGGTCATGGACGGCGGCGGGAAATGGGGAGCGTGTTCGCCCTCGTCTCCGGTCCAGCTCAGTGGCCCCTTGTTCTCCATGCCCTCGCCGTGGTGCCCGGTCAGGGAGTTCATGCGTTCCATGCCCCAGAGAAAGGCCATCTGGGTACGTGCGTGGGCCACGTCTGTCTTGGGCAGGTCTTTGCCGATCCAGCCGGATTCCCACTTGGTCAGCGCCCTGTGGAACATTTCTCCAAGGCTGTTTTCCCCAGTGTCGCGCGGGAGCGCGTTAAAGGTCAGGTTCTTGCCGTCGAATCGCTTGAAACGCTTTTCATCGACCTTGATCGGGCTCTTTATTCGCCGAAATTTGGCTCGCAATTCCTGAGACTTTTCCTCTGCCTCGGCAGCCTCGGCCAGCGGTCCGGCAAGGCCGACGCCAGCGACGCCCAATCCCATTCCGCCAAGTAACTTGGTAAACTGTCGCCGACTGATTCCCTGAGTCTTGTCATTGTTCATGGTGTCCTCATTTGTTTCATCTGATTTGTTCCCCACCTCCCGCTTCGGCTGCCTTGACATCTGTCGAAATGGGCTGACCTGTTGCGGGTGTCTGGCATTCAGCTAGAAATGTGCCCAAGTATAAAATGTTATTTTAATTCAGTTGGTTGAGTGTGTGTTTATGGGCGTTTTATACTGTGAGTCATGTGTTTTTACCAAATAGCGTATTTAGGCTTTTGTTTTTCACGATTAGATGTGTATTTGTTGGTTGTTCATCATTGATATTCAGGCCTTTTTGCCATGGCCTTTGGGGAGATAAGATTGATTGAGTTAGTACTTTCAATGGTTGTAGGTGAAATTGGAGGTTGCATTATTTTTTACGCCATGGGAGAAATATGTAATACGCTATTTCGTGAGAGGTGCTATGAACAAGCTTGAGTACTTCAGGGAAGCTACCCTGCACATAACGGCCAGTCTTGATCCGGACGTCGGAGTTAAAGGTTTTTTTCGATTCATGCGGGATGTCATCCCTCTGGATGCCATGACCCTGCATCTGTATGACCCCGGACTCCTTGCATTGCGTGTCTTCGGGGTGTGTACCGAGGACGGGGTGACGCTTTTGGACAAAGTCATTCCGCTTCCTGAAAAGAAAGAACAGGAAAGGGCCACATGGCCGTTTGAAAGGGACGTTATCAAGATAGAACGAGCGTCGGGCGACCCTGTGGCCGCACGTTTGCAGGAAGGTGTGTCCGAGTATATCGGTCACGGTGAAAAGTCCTTTCTTGTTGTCCTGCTTCGTGTCGGGAAAAATGCCTTCGGGCATTTCTGTTTCATGGCGGACGGTGTCGGTCGTTACTCGGATGATCATGTTGAGCTTGTCGAGATGCTGGCTCCACCGCTCGGCCTTGTCACAAACATCAGCCTGAAGTTTCAGGAAGAAATGCGCCGTAAGGAGGCCTTGGCCGAAGAGAATCTGTTCCTGCATGACGAACTCAGCAGGATTTCGGGAGAGAAGATCATCGGCAGTGATTCGGGACTCAGGGAAATCATGGACATGGTCGGACAACTTGCTCCGGTCAACACGCCCGTGCTCATTATCGGTGAAACCGGCGTGGGCAAGGAGCTTGTGGCCAATGCCATTCAGCGTGCCTCGGCACGGCGTGATGCTCCGTTCGTCAAGGTCAATTGCGGCGCGATTCCCGATTCGCTTATGGACAGCGAATTGTTCGGGCATGAAAAGGGTGCATTCACCGGGGCTCTTGAGCGCAAGATCGGCCGCTTTGAACGGGCTGATGGCGGCACGATTTTTCTGGATGAAGTCGGCGAGCTGCCTCCGCAGGCGCAGATCAGACTTTTGCGGGTTTTGCAGAACCGGGAAATCGAACGGGTTGGCGGTACTGAAATAATTCCCGTGGACATTCGGGTTATTGCGGCCACTCATCGCAATCTTCCGGAGATGGTTCGTCAGGGGACTTTTCGGGAAGATCTGTTTTTCCGTCTGAACGTCTTTCCCCTCACCGTCCCCCCCCTTCGGCTTCGCAAGCAGGACATTCCTACGCTGACCAGACATTTCATTGAAAAAAAGGCAGCCAGCATGAATCTCTCATCCATTCCGCCTCTTGCGCCCGGAGCCATTGCACCTTTGCTTGAGCATGATTGGCCGGGAAATGTCCGTGAATTGGAAAATCTCATAGAGCGAGCGCTCATTCTCTTCCCGGATGGGCCGATCCAGTTTGATTCGCAACTGCTTCCCGCTTCCCCGGTGATACAGGATTCCGGCAGTGAAAACGGTTTGATTCTACCGCTGGACGAGATCATGAATCGCCATATCAAGCGCACGCTGGAAGTGACGAAAGGCAAAATCAGTGGCCCCGGAGGGGCTGCCGAGATTCTTGAAATTCATCCAAATACATTGCGTAAACGCATGGATAAATTGGGGATTAGTTACAAGAAAAAGTTAAGAAAATAGGTCTGGTATCGAATCAAATATTGCAGCCAAGTCGGGCCTTCCCGAAGAAACGGAAGGGCTCGACTTGGCGGTTGGGGAGGTGGGAAAAGCTTATGTTCCTTTATGCATGCTCCTGCCTGTCCAACACGCAGACGTTGCCGTCCTCATGCCAGCATTGGTTGCAGGAAACGCAGCGCGGGCGGCTGAGGTCGCCGCTTTGCCATCGGGACGGTAGCGACGGTTCGCTGTGCAGGGTGCGGGCAAGGCCGAAGCCGAACAGGTTCGTGATATGAAGAATGTCCGTGAGCAGGTCGGCGCTGCGGTTGCCCCCGGTCATCAGGACGGGGACCGAGACCGTAGCGGCAATCTCCTCCGCTTCGTTGCGGAAGTATGACTGGTGCTCCTCTTGGATGATGCCTTTGCGCATGGGGCTGGTGCTCCAGTCCGAAGAGATGTGCCCGCCGGAAAGTTCGATGCCGGATATACCGTGTTTTTCCAGTTCGCGGGCTACGTATATGCTTTCTTCCAAGGTGAAGCCTGCCTCGTCCATGAAGTCGGAGCAGTGCATCTTGATGAACACGGGATAGGAATCGCCCACCTGCGTGCGGATTGCCTTGAGGGTTTCCATGATGATGCGCACCCTGTTCTCGATGGGGCCGCCATATTCGTCGGTACGGCGGTTGAAGTATGGGGTCAGGAACTGGCTGAGAAGGTAGCCGTGGGCACCGTGTATCTGAAAGCCGTCGAAACCGGCTTCCTTGGCACGGCGTGCGGCATGGGCGTACGCCGTGACGACTGTTTCAATGTCTGCTTTGGTCATGGGCGTGGGCGTGACGCCGAAAGTGGGATTTTCCACGGCGGACGGTCCCCAGATCAGTCTTTCCCCTACATTGTAATCTGTCTGCGAGCCACCGTAGCAGGCCTGCATGATGATGGGGGTATTCAGTTCATGCATACGGTCCGTGAGCCGCTTGAGGCCCGGGATATGCCTGTCGTCATGCACCGACAGCATTCTGGGAGCGGGTTGCTCCTCTTCCAGAATGTGGGCGTAGCCGGTGATGATCGCGCCCACGCCGCCCTGAGCCAGCTTTTCGTAGACTGCGAGCAGTCGGTCCGTCAGATGGCCGTCCTCGGTCGCCATGTTCTCCCATGTGGCGGAGCGCACAAGGCGGTTCTTCATGGAGATGCCTGCCAGAGATACGTTGTCAAAGATATTCTTCATGGTTGGTATGCTGTTTGTTTGAGTGAAAAATGAATACGGGCCGCCCGAAGGCAGCCCGTATTGCTTCGTGGTTTTGGGGATGGGGAGGTAGCTACCCTATGGCTTCTGCCAGCGGAGTAAGGAATCGCGGATCTTCCGAGTGTGCGATGAACTTGCTGTTCGCGGCGATAAAATCGGCAAGCAGCTTGCCTTTTACGTGCTCATCAAACAATTCCATGCTTGCCCAGCGTTCGTATATGACGAAGTATCCGGGAGAGTCGTTGGCTTCATGGATATTGAACGCAATGACGCCCGGTTCATTGGCGCATTTTTGGGTGTATTCCACGAATGCGGAGCGAAACGCATCCACATTTTCCTTCTTGGCTTGTATTGCTCCGGTGACGACAATGGTGGACATTTGTACTCCTTTTTTCGCGGGGCGACCACAAATGGTCGCCCTCTGTTCTGAATCCAGCGGTGTCGGCTACTTGCCGCTCAGGTAATTGTAGCTGTCGTCGCTCTTGTCGCGTTTGCCGCGGTACTTGTCTGCGAACTTTTCGCTCCAGACTGCGGTGGCGTCCTGATTCTGGTTCCAGTCGAAGATGGTAGTGCGGTGCATGATGCGCCACTCGTCATTGCGCTTTTCCAGCTTGAAGCTGTGGCGGCCGCCGAGGATGCCTTCTTTGTCCACGCCGTCTTCCTCATGGACGTGGTATGCCCACACGTAGGTCTCGGCTGTGGCTTTGTCGCCGTCCACTTCGATGAGGACATTGCTGATCCTGTGCATGGTCACCTTGATGTTCGAGAATCCTTCCATGGCCACGGGCACAAAGGGCCATGCCTTGTCGTTCCACTGGAACAGATTCGGGAAAATCGGGTCCTGATGTTCCTCGACGCCATCCTCCCAATAGCAGGACTTCATCAGCTCGCCGTCCATACGGTCCAGGGAGCGGGCATGACGGTACATGATCTGCTCGATTTCCTGACGGTCCCATACGAGTTGCAGTTTCTTGGAATCCATTGTGTTCTCCTTTTTTTGCGGCCATTTGATTTATTGTCGAATCAAGGAAGGCCACTGGTTTATCTTCAAATAAAGTGAATGCCGTTGGCTTGATTTTCGTTGCTCAGTTCCTTCTCATTGTTTTGGAACGATTGGTACAGAACTAGGCAAACAGACAGGCTCATCTGCTTCCGGCTTCTTCCAGCGCTTCGCGCAGTGCCTGCCTGAATGTTTCCATGGGCATTACGCCGACAATGCGTTTGCCATTGTCGATTTCAAACGTGGGGGCGGCTGTAATTCCCTTGGTTCGTATTAGGTGGCTTAACTCCATCAAACGGGGTCGGTACACCTGCTTGTCCAAGACCATGTTCAGTGCCTTTGCATTCAGTCCCACACTGCGGGCGGCATTGAGAATGACTTCACGCTGTCCTATGTTGAGTCCATCAACAAGGTAGGCCCGGAAAAGCGCTTCATGCATTGCGTCATGGAGACTGTGGTCCTTTGCAAATTCCCCAGCCTCAAGGGCTTGGCGGGAGTTGCTGAGCAGTGTCCAAGGGGTGAACTCGATGCCGAGTTCCTTGCCGCGCATATTGAGTTGGCTGATCATGGCCTGTACATTCATGTCCGGGAATTCACGGACCATTTCCACGCCTTCTGGTGGAGTGGCAGGGTGGACTTCAAACGGCAGCCACTCAACATGGAGCGGGAACTCCTTTTTCAGTTGTTCGACAATACCTTTGCCGATGTAGCAATACGGTCAAATATAGTCGGAATATACATTCAGCGTGACGGTGGTCATGTTGGCTCCCTATGACTCGGCGTTCTTCTTTTCCAGAGCGTATTTCACCATGCAGTGAACCTGTTTACCTTCCATTAGCGGCTGAAAACATTTGTTGCAGGACTTGCAGAATGCTTTTTTGCGATCTCCGGATTCCCATCGGTTGATCAGATCCGGTTCGGCCACCAGCGGGCGGGAAAGGGAGATGTAGTCGGCGATGCCGTCGGCAAGAACGGATTCGGCCACCTCAAGGGAGCGCACGCCGCCCACGATGATGACGGGAACCGGCAATTGCTCTTTGTAAAGGGCTGCCTGTTTTTTGTGGTAAGCTTCCTTTTCGGCCTTGTTGATGCCGATTCGGGCGATGTCCCCGCCCAGTCCGCCGGAGACCTCCACAGCGTCAATACCCGCGGCAACAAACTGTTTTGTCGCTTCAAGGGAGTCCTCAATGGTGACGCCATCTTCGATAAAATCGTCGCTGTTGATCTTGATCAGCAGGGGATAGTCCGGCCCCACGGCCTGCCGGGTCGCGGCAATGGTTTCCCTGATGAACCGAATGCGTTTTTCGAGGGTGCCGCCGTATTCGTCGGTGCGGCGATTGTCTTTGGGTGACAGCACCTGATGCAGGAAATAGCCGTGGGCAATGTGGAACTGCACCGCGTCGTATCCTGCCTCCTTGGACCGGACAGCGGCCAGGACAAATGCCTCGCCGAGACGCTTGAAGTCGGCAGCCTCCATCTCCTTGACGTCATCGCCCATGCCCTCCTCCTTGGAAACCGCCAGGACAGTATGGCCGGTCAGGGCTTTGCTGGTCTGTTTCCCGTTGTGGAACAGCTGGATGGCGATCTTGCCGCCAGCCTCGTGCACGGCGTCGGTCGCCCGGCGATGGCCCGCGATCTGGGCGTCATCGTAGATGCCGGTGACATGCGGCGCACCGCCCTCGGGCGAAACGGTTACCGACCCCGTAATGATCAGCCCGACGCCCCCCTTGGCCAGATTGGCAAAGGTCGCAATATGATGTTCGGCAACTTCGCCATTGGGCAAAGCGGCTCCTTCAGCCGTGGCCGATCGAATGAATCTGTTCGGTAACTCAAGGGTCTTGATATGTGTTGTTTCAAACATGATGCTCATTGTTTTGTCCTTCAACGTTATTTGGACGGCTTGGCTTTGCCGAAAAAGGTTTCGATATTTTTTTCCGTGCGGAACTCTCGGTCGCCGCAGGCTTCGTAGTGAACAAAATCATCCAGCGTGCGTACCTTCTTTTCGGGCGGAGTATGATCAGGATAACCGATGGCCATCATTTCGAACAGGACGAGATGGTCCGGGATGTTCAACGTTTCCCTGATTTTCTGCTCGATGTCAGGCATGCGTGAGGCCGTTATCCACATGGTGCCGATGCCCAGACTCGAGGCAGCCAGATGCATGTGCTGATATGCCGGTCCCAAGGTTGCATCCATGATATAGCGCCACAGCTCTTCGTCGTCGCGCACCACGGAGGGAGCCCAGGGCCGGACCCGGTTGTCACCGAACAGGAAGAGGTAGACCGGGGCCTTGGCAAAGCCCTTGCGGGAGATGGAGGCCACGTCGTCCTTGCCCTGAAGGTGTTGCGTGATCACATCCTTGGTATCCGCGTCCTGCACGACAACGATTTCCCACGGCTGGGAGTTGAAGCCTGACGGTGCCCAGCGCACGGTTTCCATGATCTTGTCCAAATCTTCGGACGAAATGGCGTCGGTCTTGAATTTCCTGATGGTCCGTCTGGTCTTCACCAAATCCAAAAAGCTTTCATAATTCATGTCTTTCTCCTTACTTGCCGTTCCAGCCAATGATCGGCTGAATTTGAACGATCGTTCCAGAATTGTGTAAAAAAAGAGCGCAGCTTTCGCCGCAAGACTTTAGTTGTTCAGTGTGGAGAGTGCAGTCTTCACGATCCGCTTAAGCGTTTCCCGGTCGGGATTGTTTCGTGCTGCCACCCGCATACCCACGAGGGTATTGTAGAAGAATTCAGCCAGAGCCAATGTGTCTTTTGTTGTCGGGACAGCCCCTTGCTTCTGGGCGCTGTTCATTGTCTGCCGGAACAGTTCGATAATTTCCTGCTGGTTCGCCTTGAGCCGCGCGGCCACATCCGGGTCTCGTGGAGCCAACTCGGTGTTCAGGTTGACGACAAAGCATCCTCGCTGACGCTCGTCGTTTACGATTTCATCGATGAATCCTTCGAACAATCGTTCCATGGCCTTGGGCGCAGGCTCGGCTTCCAATATGGATCGGACACGGGCCACGCCGTACTTCAGGTAGTGGTCCAATGCCGCAAGGAACAACGAACGCTTGTCCCCAAAAGCATTGTACATGCTTCCACGCCCGATGCCGAGATGATTCACGAGATCCTGCACCGAGGTGTGCTCGTACCCCTGCTCCCAAAACAGGTCGAGGGCCTGTACGAGTGCTTTATCCTGATCGAATTCTTTTATCCTTGCCATGGGTGTAATCTAAGCATTGTGGAATGATCGGTCAAGTATTTTGCAAAAGAAAACTGAACCTGTTGATATTATGACTAAAATGTCATTTGACATTACGCGATGGGCTCGGAAAGAATGTAATCCGTGGCGTTTTGCATACTCGCAATGCCGTCCCTGAATGGGGCGTCTATTGGTCCCCTCGCACATATATGTCATCGCGGACGTTGAGACAGAAATATGCCATTTCCGTGTCCGCGTTTTTAGACGCTATGCAAAATCAACGATAGTCCGCGCCTTCCGCACATCCTGCGACAACGTGTTGCGAATAGGCCTGGCTGCGAATAAGTCCATTTAATTGATATGTTATGTTGTGCTTTGAGTTGAAAGTCCTCAAGAATGGCATTCAAGAGGTCGTGGGTTCGATTCCCTCCAGCTCCACCATAAGAAAGTTAAGGACTTCGGATTATTATCCGAGGTCCTTTTTTTTATGTGCTTTGCGTTCAAATGTTTTCTCGGCATGGAAAAGAGGGCACAGAAAAGAGGGCACAGAATAGAGGGCACAGAATAGAGGGCTATTCATGACGGTATATGATTTTGCTTGTTTTGTGCAAAATATCAGGCTGTTACTCTTCGTGAAAAAAGAGTGGCTGTTCCCTTCGAAAGTTTTGCTCATGGAACAACGAATGTGTAGAGCAGGCGTCGGTGTTTTTATCGGAAAACGTTAGGCGATATATTCAATTTGGGTGTTGCTTCGAACTTTCTTGTCCTGAAAGAGCCTGCTGAAAGTACTCAACGGTTTTGTAGTGGCTTTGCCGAGGTATGCCTGATCTGGGCGGTATTGTTCGAACAGTATTCGGGCAGTGCGTTCGGGTACTGTGTTTTCGAATACGCGCAAGCTCCATGACAGTCCGTGCTGGCGGCAGCGCATCAGGCCCTGGCTCAGTTTGCGATAGAGTCGTCCTATAAATCGTTCCGTGTGGCCACTGGGCAGGTTGCCGGGAATCAGTCCGACAAAAAGGAAAAGGGATGGCTTTTGTTCCGCCTGTCGTATCGCGGCATCAAAAAGGGAGACAGCTCTTTCATCATCTTTGATAAAGACCATGATTTTTCGCCTATTACTCCCAACGGGATTTGGCGAAAATTGAATTCGTTCTTGGGGATGGGCGGAGTTCTCGTAGCAGTTGAGTTCCTGTGCCGCCTCTGCTGCAGTGGGCCGATCAGTCGGATCGGCAGCCATACAGGCTGTTGCCAGATCGTGTATGCGAGCCGAAACACCGTTTGTGGAAGGAGGGGGGGCGGGAGTGACTGAGCCGGGCATGACTTGCCTGAGCAGCTGTTTGACACTCCCGAACGGCGATTTGTTCGTCAGCAGCAAATAGAGCAGCGAGCCGAAAGCGTACATGTCATGGCTTTGATCACACGTCTTTCCCTGCAAAGATTCTGGCGAGGCGTAGAGCGTGTCATCTGCCACAGGCAAAACCGAGTCGGTCCAGAAGTCATCCCACCCGTGACAAGCAGCTGTTCCGAAATCTGAGATTTGCAGCGTCTCATCGGCTACCCAGATGTTGGTGGGCGACAGATTGCGGTGTTGGATGCCGGACCGATGCAGGCAGGTGATTCGTTGGGCAAGCTGTTCCGCTTTCTCAAGCCGAACTTGAAGGGACGGTTGTTTTGCCTCAAGCCATTGACCGAGTTGAAGACCTTCCTGAAATGGTGAAATTAAGCCGCCGCGCCACTCTTCACAAGGCCAGATGTAGCCGGAATGCTGGGGCAGACCGATAAAACGCGCCTCGTTCTGCCAGCGCAGAAAGGCATTGGTGTCGAGACAGTAGAATTGTTTGAAGAGGTAGGGCTTGAGTCCTCTCATGCCTTGGAAGTGGAGATTGTAGCGCCCCCTGCTCAACTGGCTGCGAACAAGGATGTCGTGAATCGACCGCCCTGTTTCCAGAGGGATGGGAAGGCTTTCCCGAAAAGCCATGTTTTCCAAGGCGCTCCACATGAGTCTCTCCAATTGGTCGGAGTCTGAAGCTGTAGAGTAGAGGGCTGACTCCGGGAAGTTACACTTTTCTATTGTCTAAAGAGTAGCGCAACTTCCCGGAAGTGCCAACCGTAAGGGGTGAGGAGGACTGGTCACGGGACATGATGGGGGTTGGTCCCGGGAGGAGTCTAGAATCCGGCCTGACTTTGCGTTTCAGGTTCGCGGTATTCGATAAAATCATTGCGTTTCCATGTTGCGTACAGGGCTGCGGCAAGAGTCGTGGTGCAGAATGTGCCGAGGAGGACCGGTGAAGTCCAGTCGATGTCCAGCCACCAATCGCCCGAAGCTTCGTGAATGACGCTCAGGAAAACACCCGGCCAGTCGTTCATAAGGCCGATATATTGATACAATAGTGTAAATCCAAAGGTGAGATAGGTAATGGCACCGAGTCCCACGAAAAAATGCCGGAACATGTTTTTGAGCAGTTTGGAATTCATCTCGGTCTCCTTATGCACCGTAGTAAAACCAGCCCACGCCCAGGATGACGATGAGCAGACATTCGAGCACGGTGAGCTTGAACATGAAGCCGCAGATTCGGCGTTGAGTCGGGTTCATGGTCAGCATGACCTTGTCCATGAAGAATCGCCAATAACGGTGTTTCAAAGAATTGGACTCATGCAGTCGGTAGTATTCCCGCAGACTGGGGAGCCAGTATTGCATGGTGCGGGCCGCATCCTCGGCAGTGAAGGCGGAATCGTCCTTTTCCTTGCTGAAGGAAAGTGCGGTATTCTTGCCGTCTTCACAGGCACGGGCAGACAGGGTCAGGCCGATTTCCGGAAAATTCACCTTGAAGGTTTCCCCTTCGAACTTCATGGTCGGATAGGTCTTGAATTCTGATTCGACCAATACGTCTTCTACAGGGAAACCGGAGCCTTTGTCCTTGTCGACATGCCAATGCGGGTTGAGGCGCATCAGCGTCTTGGATCTGATTTTCTTCCAGAAAGTGGGGTTCCAGGCCAGGCTGGTCTCCATCCACACGTCCGGGCGGGGAAGCTCGTTCGCTTCCGCGTGAACACGGTCCCTGCGATCTATCGTTTCGGTTGCTGTTGTCATGGTGCCACCACCAGAGGGCATTGAATCTGCGGGTGCAGAGTTTTGTTTTGAAAGCGGTCCTTGAAGCCGGGAGCCTGCACTTTTTGCCAAGCTCCCATGATCACCACGTCGGGATCGACCCTGCCGACCGCAGAAACCAATGCATTATCCAATGTGCCGCTTTCCGTTATGAAGTCGATTTCCATATTATCAAAATCGTCTTTCACGCGGTCCCATACTGCCTGGATTTCACTGGCTATCTCACCGGCCACGTACTTGCCGAATCGATTCCGGGTCGTGGAGGTGTTGAGCCAGTCGTCGCAGGTCATGTCGCCCCATGCCTCATTGATGATGGAAAGAACGGTGACCTTGGCTCCGTAATTGTCGGCCCACTGGCGGGCAAGAGCTTCGGCCTTGCGTGCGCCGGGGGTTCCGTGTGTGGCGAGGAGTATATGCTTCATGGTGAAATTTCTTGTTGTTGCTTCCCTGCATGGGAGGGAGCCCTGCGGCTCCCTCTCCGTGCAGAGATGTTTATGTGTTTATGCTGTTAGGCAAGCCATTTGGTGAACAGAAGCACCATGAAGGTGACAATCATGACCATGACGAGGGCGGTCAAGTCTTCGCTTTTCTCTGAAGCGAATACGGACAATGCGCGCTCCTCATTGGCATTCTGGTCGGGCTTCTGCTGTTCAGCAGCTATTTTGATATCGGGCTGACCCATTGTTCTTTCTCCTTGGGTTAATGAAGGACGACGTCTTTAACGAAGTACATGACGATGATGAAGGACAAGGTCGCCTTGGCCACGCCGGAGATACCTCCCATGACAAGGGGCCACCCACCGGCCTGAGCCAGCGACTTGCGGGTGATCTGCATGCCCAGACCGATGAGGCCGTAGGCAAAGAACCAGATCATGCAGTCGGTCAGTGTAACGACAGTCTTGGACTTCTTCTTGACCTGCTTGGTGGCGTGCTTGACCGCGGACTTGACGTCCTTGGACAAAGTCAAATCACCGCCTTTGGCTCGTGCGAGCATGGACTCCAGACCGCGCATGCGTTCGCGAGCGGTCTCGTCGAACTTGGTCTTGTCTTCGCGATCATCGAAGTTACCGGCGATCTGGTGCTGTTTGACCAGGTCGTCGAAAGCGGACTGCTCTTCGGCCTTGAGACCCGGGATGCCGTCGGACTGGGCCTTTTGCAGAATCGTCAGTTCTTCAGGGGTGACTTCGGTGCGCTGGTTATAGCTGAAATCGAGGTACTTGCCTTTGTAATGGCCCGGAGGGGAGAAAAGGCCCATGGAGGACATGAAGAACAGCAGCAGGAAGCCGAGGATGAAAACAGGGAATTTGTCGATGACAACTTCCTTGAAGGACAGCTTCTGGCCGGACTGCTTGCCGAACCAGGTGGCGAGCACCAGAACGATGACAGGCAGGAACAGGACACGGGTGATGTTGAAGATTTCGCCGACCTTGAGGGTTTTGATGTCCACGGCGTTGAATGCGAGGCAGGCTGCGGCGACCTGAGCGGAGTTCAGGATGCCGGTACCGGCCCATGCGCCGAACTGGGTGGCGTTCATGCCTGCGAGCTTACCGATGGTCGGGAAGGCGAACATGCAGAGGATACCGAAACCAAGGATGGTGCCGATAGTGTAGGCCATTTCAGAGGACTTGGCCTTGACGACCGGAGCGCAGGCAACCGTTGCGGAAACACCGCAGACACCCATGCCCGCAGAAAGTACGCCGGTCATGGACTTGGGCTGCTTGAAAACCTTGCCCAGGAACAGGACGAAGAAGACGGTACCCAGCACGAAGAAGCCGATCAGCCAGACGGAAACCATGCCCAGCTTGGCCAGCTCTGCGAAAGAGTAACGGGCACCGAGCAGGATGACGCCCATCTTGAGGACGAAACGGGCAGTCTTGACGCCGGAAGCGGCGAACTTGGGGATGCCCCAGCTGTTGGTGATGATGATACCGACGAGGATGCCGAGGACCACGTAGTTCAGGTTCAGGACCTTGTAGATCTTGAAGCCGAGGACCGGAACAAGAGAATCACTCATGATCTTGACCATGGGCTCTGCAAACCAGCGGATGCCCATTGCCAAGGCCAGAATGAAAAGGATTCCGGGGATGGTTTCAAGGACAAAAATGTCCAGTTTGCCCATGGGCTTGTTCATGCGCCCCTGACGAAGGAGCGCGGTGACCAGACCAAGACCACCGCCAACGAAGCACATGGTCTGCATCAGGTCCATCGCCTTGTGAACCTTAAACGTGGTCAAAAGACCTGTCAGTGCGCCCGAGGAGACGAGCACGCCGAGGATCAGCAGCATTCCGCTGATGATCCAAGTGGGGGTGTTGTCGGGACGTCCGACAGAAACATTAGCCATACCTAAACCTTCCTTATGGGTTTTATTTGTGTTCAATCGACTCCCCATAAGGCAAAGCGTGTGCCAAAGATGTCGGCTTCTCTATCTGGCTGTAATCACAACAGTTCGTCTTTTGGTGTGTTCTTGGATATGCTAACTCTAGTTAGCAGTCAGTAATTTTTGGTTTGCACTTTTCTCCCATTTTTCAGTGGGTTGTTAATTTTTTGAAAAATGCGTTACGCTTGATTGCGTGTTGTCTCCGGTTGCCGGGGGCGGATTAAGACGTAAATATCGGCATGGCCGGAGAAATATATGGCGTTATTCGGATCGAAAAACCTTCAGGTAAAATTCCTTTTGGGGTTGGGAACAATTGTCCTTTCCTTAGGAATTTTTTTTGCTTCAAGCCTCTACTTCCACCTCAGTTCCTTGCTGGACAGTCAGGTGAAGGACAAGGCGGACCTTCTGTTCAGCCAAGTGTCAGGTGTTCAGAAATACGTGCGCGAAACATTGCGTCCCAAGATGTATCAGGAGTTGCCCGAAGGAGAATTCATTATTGAGGCCATGTCCTCTTCATACATATCCCGCGCCATCATGGATCGGCTCAACATGGCCCATTCCGAATACTACTACCGTCGTGTGGCCGAGAACGCGCGCAATCCGCTGTTCGAAATCAACGACAAGGAAAAGAGTCTGCTCCAATATTTTCGGACACACCCGGGCGAAGAGTACTGGGAGGGCTATCGGGATGTGGATGGCGATCAATATTTTGTCAAGGCACGCCCTGTTCGGTTCAAGGCATCCTGTCTATCCTGCCATGGCGTCCCCGAAGATTCTCCCAAGGTGTTGCTGGAGCGGTACGGTGCGGAACGCGGATTCGGCCATAAACGGGATGAAGTAGCAGGTTTGGTGGTGGTTGGGGTTCCCGTGGAGGGAGCAGTGGGACAAATACGCGATGCCACTGTTGGATACGCCGCTTTATACGGTGGCGGCATGCTGCTCTTTTTCGGTTTGGTCCAGATGTTTTTCAATCGGCTTATCATGAATAACCTGCGTCGTCTTACCGACAAGTTCCGGTCACTCTTCAAGGAGGACGAGGAGATTGCGGAAATCGGTCTGCTCGAGAAACTGGAGTATGGCGACGAGATAGAAGAAGTTGTCCAAGGGCTGGAAGATCTCGGCGAGCATGTGCATGAGATGCATCACCAACTTCGTCAGCATTCCGAGAATCTGGAGCAGATGGTTGAAGTTCGCACAGACGAGTTACAGACTGAGGCCATGGAGCGACGGGCCGATGTCGAACTTTTTGTTCAGTTGCTTGACAGCTTTAACAAGAGTGGCTCCCGTCGGGAAATGTGGCGGGCCGCGCTCCCGATGATAGTGAAGCGGTTCCAGGCCCGGGAGGCATGTTTCATCTGCATGTTCTCTTCACAGAATTACTACGTCTGGCCCGAAGGGTTGTCCAAGCCGAAGCTTCCGGTCACATGGAAGGACATATTGTCCGACTACAAGCCGCTCTACGAATCCAGCAAGGCATACATCCCGGTGGGCGCTTCTGATGCAGCGGCCGAAGGTCTTCTTTATATTGAATGGGAAGAAGAAATCGATATCACTGAACAGGATCGCAATGTCCTTCTGGCGCTCGGCCAGCAGCTTGGCATTGCCATGGAAAACCTGACGGCCCTGCACAACTTGTTGCGCCAAAAGGATATGCTTCAGGCCATTGTCGAAGGCATCAGTGACCCGCTTTTGTTCATGGACGGTGCATGCAATGTCGTATTGGCCAACGAAGCTGCCAGACTGTTGATAGATTCCTTTGGGCAACGTCTGGACGAAGGCGATGCCCTTGCTCCATTCAAATCGCATGGTGCCGAATGCTCAATTCAATCCGCTTTGGAACAGGGCGCACCCCTTTTCTGCGAAATGAAAGTGGAAGATGGGCGGTTTTTCTCCATAAGTGTTTTTCCGGTGGCCGCAGGAACGGATCAGGAAGGGCGCGGGGTTGTTTACATTCGCGACGTGACCCAGGAAAAACGAATGCTTTCCACCATGCAGCAAAGCGAAAAACTTGCCACAGTCGGCCAACTGGCCGCCGGTTTGGCCCATGAAATCAACAATCCGCTGGGCGTCATCAAATGCTACGCCGAATTGCTTAAGGGAGCCGAAGCCGGACACGATGTCACGGCGGACGCACAGGTCATCATAAAACACGCATCACAGGCCGAAAACGTGTTGCAGGAACTCTTGAATTTCGCACGTCCCAAGAAGGTGGAACCTGTCAGTCTGAACCTCGGTAAAACCGTCATGGACGCCGTCAACATCTTCCGTGTCCAGGCAGACAAGAAGGGCGTGGAAATTGTGGCTGACATCATGGATGGCCTGCCTGAATTTGTGGTCAACGAACAATCCGTGGAGCAGATTCTTGCCAATCTCCTTAAAAACGCTCTGGATGCCGTAGATCCGAAAGAAGGGCGTATCACGGTATCAGCTTCGCATGACGAAGCTGATAGCATGCTTGAACTTCGAGTGGCGGACAACGGCCCCGGTATTGCCGAAGAAGACCGTAAGAAACTGTTCGACCCATTCTACTCAACCAAGGAAGTGGGTAAGGGGACCGGACTTGGGTTGGCCGTGGTCTATGGTCTGGTTCAGGAACTGGGCGGTTCCATCCACGTTGAAGCGCATGATGGGGCGGTTTTCATTGTTCGATTGCCCATCGGTTCCACAAAAGGAGGTGCGGCATGATACGTCCTGTAGGTATCCTGCTTGTTGACGATGAAAAGGATTTTGCCGTGGGCTTGGCGCGACTCCTTGGTCGTAAATATCCGGACGAGCGTATCAAGGCGGTCCATTCTGGCACTGATGCCCTGTCCGAATTGGAAAGGGAGCACTACGGTCTCATGCTCACTGACCTCAACATGCCCGGTATGGACGGCGTGGAGCTGCTCGGAAAAGCCAAGGCAGCCCACCCTGATCTGAGCGTGGTCATGCTCTCCGCCTACGGCACGGTTTCCACGGCGGTGGATGCTCTCAAAATCGGAGCCTACGATTTCCTGACCAAGCCGGTTGAACCTGAAGACCTGTTTCAGGTTGTCCAGCGTGGTCTCGAACGCAGCTCTTTATTGCGCGATAACGCCCGGTTGCAGGAAATGGTGGATACTTATTGCGGTCCCAACGAACTCGTGGGCGACAGCATCGCCATCCGCCGCCTCAAGGATGGCGCGGCAGCCGTGGCCGAATCCGATTACACAGTTCTTATCCGGGGTGAATCCGGCACCGGCAAGGAACTGGTGGCCCGCACCATTCACAAGCTGAGCAAGCGGCGCAACAAGCCCATGCTCTCGGTCAACTGTCCCGCCATCCCTGACCAACTGCTGGAAAGCGAACTCTTCGGCCATGTCAAAGGCGCCTTCACCGGCGCAAACCGTGACCGTAAGGGAATCTTCGTGTCGGCCAACGGTGGTACTCTTTTGCTGGATGAAATAGGGGACGTCTCCCCCGGTATCCAGACAAAACTATTGCGGGCCTTGCAGGACGGGGAAATCCGTCCCGTGGGTGCAAGCAAGCCTGTTTCTGTTGACGTGCGTATTCTCGCTTCCACCAACCAGCCTCTTGAGGACAAGATCAAGGACCATAGTTTCCGTGAGGACCTGTATTATCGGTTAAATGTCCTTAGCCTCACCGTCCCGGCCTTGCGCGAACGCAAAGAGGATATTGTCATCCTTGCCCACCACTTTCTGGAGACTGCCTGTGTAGAGATGGGGGTTGCTCCCAAAACGCTCTCCCCGGAGGCTGTAGCCTGTCTGACGGCCAAACAGTGGCAGGGCAATGTGCGTGAATTGCAAAATTTCATTCGTAGACTGGCTGTCTTCTCATCCGCAGAAGCCATTGAATTGGGCCATATTCGCCTTGTTGAAGGATTGAATGGCTCTTCCGGTGAGGAAGAGAAAGGTGTGGCACCATATAAGGATGCCAAGGAAAAAGTGGTGGACGATTTCACCCGTACCTACGTGGAAGAACTTCTTTCAAGGGTGCAAGGCAACGTGTCCGAAGCCGCCCGACAAAGCGGGCTTTCCAGAGTAGCGTTGCAGAAGATACTCAAACGCCTCGGGGTGGAAGCCAGCAGCTTCAAATAGCCACCGCTGAGGTCGAGCACGATCTATCCATCCTGTGTCCTTTTTGTGTCCCACCCCACAGCAACAGCATGTGTAACTTTTTGAAAACAGGCACTTCATGCACACTCTGCACGCGAAACAGAAATCGAAATAAACAGGCGAAAGTGCTTTGTTCTTAGTTGGTTAGCGTGATGCTGCCTTCTCAGGGTATCTTGAATGACATTCAAGAGGTCGTGGGTTCGATTCCCTCTAGCTCCTCCATGAGAAAAAAAGGACTTCGGATAGTTATCCAAGGTCCTTTTTTTGTTTTAAAGCCGGAAATGGCTTTGGGTTCCATATGCGTCCCAAAGGGGATTTTTATGTGTTTTGGTAGTGTGCAGACAGCCTTTCTTTCATAAGGGGGCATGGAACAGAAGTGACTGGAGTCAAGGCTTTGATTGCCACGCAGCTATTGTTGGAGAAGCGCAGTAATGAATTCTTTGCATGAGTAGAATTATCATCGGCCATAAAGCGAATTCAAGTTAACATTAAAATGCGATGGAGTCTTATGGTTGCACATCTTTATAAGTATGGTTACTATTACTGATACAATCTCGTTGCTGAAGGTTTTCGGAATAAGGTTAGTTATGTGTTTCTAGTTTTTGCTGGGTTGTTCTGGAGAAAATTATGGTTGATGATAAAAAATCTGATCAAGAACAACAGGAACTTGATGAACTGACAGTTCTGCAGGATGCCGAGAAGCGCGATCTTTCGGCTGAAGAGCAAGCTGGAGTTGAAGATGTTGAGGGGCAACCCCTTGATACGTCTGATCTTGCCGGGACTATCTTAGCTGATACTGGCCGCGAGGGAGATGCGCTTTACGCTGAGGGGACTGATCCCGATCTGGTTGGAGAGGAACAGGATGCAGCTGTCCGGATTGAACCCTTGCAACCAGATACACAATTTTCTGAAAGCGCAGTAGCTGCTGCCGCAGAAACGGTGGACGTACCCCCTTCTGAAACTTCTGACGCACCTGAAAGGTTCGCATTTTCTGAAAGTGTTGAAAGCTCTCAGCCTACATCCGTTGTGGGTGCGCGGGGTGAAGGACAGACCGTCCAGCAGGATATAACTGGTCAGGAGAGTGCTCCTGAGGTATCAGCCATATTTTCTCCTGCATCGGAACAAGCCGAGGCCGACACTGGAACAGTAGAAGAAACGGCAACATTGGTTGAAGATGGTTCCAGTCTCGAGGAAACTCAGACGCCCTCATCCGAAGAGGGCGTAACCGCGCCAGCGGTTGAGCCGGAACCCGAACCTACGCCGACTCCCGAACCGGAGCCGGAACCCGAACCTACGCCGACTCCCGAACCGGAGCCGGAACCCGAACCTACGCCGACTCCCGAACCGGAGCCGGAACCC
>Ga0070729_10001284_pt1 | contig 40218 bp, 31 predicted proteins | sample tdDd472_FD_66725 | JGI IMG/M metagenome (GOLD analysis project Ga0070729, IMG submission 66725) | Marine sediment microbial communities from the Atlantic coast under amendment with organic carbon and nitrate - tdDd47.2 | ecosystem: Environmental > Aquatic > Marine > Coastal > Sediment | place...
ATTTCATCATAGGTTACAATTTCGGTTCCCCCTACATCATAGGTATTACCAGCTGATGCTGGGCTTTCGAGCATACCAACGAGATATTTTATTACATCCCTGACAGAAATTGGCTGGCTTTTAGTTTTTGCCCAGTATGGAATAAAAAAGATAAAACTGTTTTTAACCAGATTTTGTAAAATTTCATAGGATGCACTTCCTGAACCAATGATCATTCCGGCACGCAAAACGGTTACCGGTATGCTTCCTTGCGAAAGTTTTTCTGCTACCTTTATCCTATTCTGCAGGTGAGGCGAAAGTTTCGTATCGGTATTTCCCAGGCCACTGAGGTAAATAATCCGTTTAACATGTTTATTTTCTGCTGCAGTTCGGAAGTTGACAGCAACATCCAGGTCGACAGATTCAAATTTTTTGTGACCTAGAATTAATGAATGGATCAGGTAAAAGGCGGTATCAATCCCTTCGAGGGCGGTTAGCAAACTTTCCAGGTCCCTTGCATCGGCAACAGCAATTTCAACATCTGGCCATCTTTGCCTGATGGCTTCCGAATCCACTCTCACCATTATTCTCACTTTATAGCCCCTTTGGATCAACTCGGGAACCAAACGACCACCGATGTAGCCAGTTGCCCCGGTTACAAGTACTTTACCCAGGTCTTTGCGTGGTTTCGTCGGTAAATCTTTGCAGATATAGTCATTAATTACGGGCTCTTCCAAATTGATTTATTTATAGGTTACTACAGTTGATTACTTAAGAATTTAGTACAGGTCCTTATGGCATTCTGCGCAGAATTCAGTTTTCCATGATTCACCTATATCAATAGGATGTACAAATTCCATAGCCTCATTAGTCATCCCGGCCATCAGATCGTCAGGAGGCCCCTGGGAGTTTATAATATGACACAGGTTACAATCCCTAGAAATAAATTGTTTTTGCTCGCTCTGAAATCTGTCGTTGTGGCATCGGTGGCATCCATCCGAAAACAGATGTCCGATATGGTTTGGATAGACTTCCCATGTAACCTTCATTTCAGGAAAAATATTCTGGCTGTAGCCGGTTTGTATTGCTCCGATGGCCTTCTCAAGGGTCGCCATATCATTCTCAAAAATTTCAGGATACATGATCTCATAGTATTCTTTAACTGAAAAGTCGATAAACCTGAAAGCACTGTCCTTGTCCGAGAATTCATTATTAAACAGCTCCATTGCAACAGATTTTATATCCGGCAGGTCACGGGGAATATTTCCTGCGGTGAGATCGTGATCTATAAATTTTTGTGGTACCTGGTAGTCGTGCGAAGGCCTGTTATGGCAATCAATACAATCCATCAAACGAACATTTTCTTCTGCCAGCAAGGAATCAGACGGTGGGTTTTCCGGATCCAGGTACACATGCATTTCACCTGTTTTTAGATTTGTATATCTTACCCAGGCAATGACATCACGGTTGTGGGTAGAAGGAATATATTCGATTTTTACCTCAGGATTAATATGCCAATGAATTCCTTCCTGCAAACCGAGTGCACTGTAGGCGGCACCTATTTTCATTTGTAAGGTAATATCCCATTCTGTGTTGTCCTCATCAGCCAAATAATGCTTTTCGGTATGTAGTTTACGGGCATAGAATTTTTCGGGCCAGTGGCACTCTTCGCATGTTTGCCGAGCAGGACGTAAACTGGTAATAGGAGTAGGAATAGGCCTCGGAAACACATCGGTTAGAACAGCATATACCTGGTATAAACCTGAAAGTTTTGATTTCACGTACCAATCGGCGCCAGGGCCAACATGACATTCCACACACTTAACCCGTGCATGGGGAGAATTCTGATAGGCAACGTGTTCGGGTTCCATAACTGTGTGGCAAAGCGTTCCGCAAAACTCATTCGACTCACTGTAATGAAAGGCTTCATAACTTCCAATTGAAGAGAGCAGGATAAATAAAAGAGTACCTACAGCAAAAATGATTATTGCGTTGCGGTGTCGTGAGTCACCAAAATCAATAACCGGGGCCTTAAGTTCTTTAACCTTTTCACCTTTACCTCTCTTCTTTATACTCGTGATCATACCAATAGGTATCAGGATCAATCCAAAAATCAGGAAAGTAGGGAGGATCATGTAAATAAAAAGTCCCAAATAGGAAGATCCCTCATCGAAAAAGACAGCGATTATAAACAAAAAAAGGATCATGAATAAATTAAAACTGGCAATCAATACTCCTGTTAATGAGGTCCAGTTATATAGCGATCGTGGAAACTTCATATGTACAAATGTTTTTTGTTTAAAAAAATAATTATGGTCTGAATGTTATGGTAGCGGAGATCGGATATAAGGTTATGAAGCCCTTTGAGAGTTTTTGACTTCTGGATTTTTCAGCATCTCAATTTCAAATTTCAGGTTTTCGCGAAGGCGCTTTATGTATTTTCGTCCTTCGTGCGACAACTCTTTAACACATAGTCCTTCCAGTATGGCATCGATTAACTTAACCTGCTCTTGCTTACATTGTAGTTTTAGCTTTAGTTTTCCTTTTTTGATGTTAGTATGTTCAAGCATGTAGCCTCATTTTATGTTGAATATTTATCCCTTCCACAAGAAGTCAAATGTACTCCATGGATAAGTTGGTTGCAACCGATAGAAACAAAAATGGATACAAATAAATGAGGGTATTCACCCTGTGATTATAGAAGCAAATCAAGGGTTTCGTTGACATATGTCAACGAAGAGCAAAATTGATATGCCCAAAATGCAATTTCTGCAAGGATCGAAAAGAATTAAGATAACAAATTGATACAAAAAAAACAGGGCCCGAAGGCCCTGAAAAAAAAATGAAAAAAAGTACTATTAAATATTGTTGGTTTTCTTTTCCCTTTTGCCCAGTTTTCTAATCATGTAGAGTTCATAAATAGCATAAAAGTAATGGCCCCAAACTCCGGTCAACATTATGATGAGGGTAATGATCATCCACATTGGGGCAATGGGTGTCCAGAGTTCACGTGAAGGTGTTTCTGCAGCAATCAGGTGGCTGGGAATTGCCCAATCAATCGTTGCGGTTTTTTGGACATTTCCATAATCATAATGTTCAGTAATTCTTGCAATTACCTGGAGATTACCCAAGGTGTCACCAATAATTTTTGTAGGGTATTCTACCATGCCTTCACCATTTTCCTCAAACCAGCCCTCAGCAATTTGCAAATAGCTGAACATACGAGGCACAAAAAAGTAAATGTCATCGTCAGCTAACGGAAAAATTTCCCCATCCGGACCTAAAATTTCCCCGGCAAATGCTATAAACTTTGTTTCATCCTCTTCCACAAACGAAATGTCTATTAACACATCCTTAAAAGTTAATTCGGCCTCGGCCATGTCGTATTTGTCATTGCCTTCAAATTCAGCAAAAACATAAATGTACCCTTCTCCGTCTTTTGGAAAATCAAAGCCTGTGTTAATGCTTGTTATCGCCTTACCCAGGTTGTTGGTCTTGGCCGTTGCAAGTTCCACTTTGTCCTCATTTTCCTGTACATAAAAGGTAACATCTATTCCTTCCGGTGCAAATTCGCCTTCTTCATTTTCTGCCAGGAGGCTTGCAATAAGTTCTCGGGAATTATCTGTATACTTCCATGTTGTAAGTTCCATCGAAACCGGAAAGGCTTCCTGGCTAAATCCAACATCTATTTTTCCAAATAGGAATATGGAGATTAAGAAAACTAGCTGAATTACAGAAAATATCTTGTTTTTATTCATGATTTATCTTTTTTAATGATAAGCTTTGCCATATTCAATCTTACATTTAAGCCTTTGCTTTTGGCAATTTTGGTGATGACAATTCGACGATTGGAATAAATTTCGAAAATAGAGTAAACAGCAAGCAGAAGGTTCCAATACCTCCAATCGTCAGGGTCCATTCAACCCATGTGCCGCTATAGTGTATCCAATCGAGCCTCGATTCCTGAATTGGCAGATAAGGAGATTCAAGCGTAGGCACAACAATAAGGTAGCGGTTAACCCAGAGGGCAAGAATTACCACAACTGCTGTAATGGTTATAATGTTAATTTTCCTGAGAGCAGGAATGCCAATAACAATGAGTGGCAAAAGTACGCCCAGGTAATTCGAAAATACAAACAACCAGTAATATCGATCGAACAAGATAGCAATAAGTTGTTCATCATCCTTTTGAGATCCGTACCATTTAGTGAGGTATTCGCTAAAAGTAAAATAGCCAAAAAAGGCAGCCAGCACCATCATTACCACACCTACATTAACAAAGTGTTTCCGGGTAATATATTCTTCAAGATGAAATAACTTCCTGTAAATCCACATTGCAAGGATCAGCACGCCGGTCCCTGAATACACTGCAGCTATAACAAAGTAAGGTCCAAAAATGGTACTGTGCCATCCAGGTTGCAGGGTTACGCTAAAAATCCATGCCAAAACGGAGTATACAATAATAGCAATGGCCATAACCATTGCAGCCATAATATCAGCAGCCCTGTTCAGTCTTTTCTGTTGCTCTGGTGTACCTACATAACCCAGGGCAAGAAATGAATACAATTTTTTTCTCCATTTTGCCATTTTCAGGTTTTTAAAATCTCTTACCCGTGCAATATCACGCAAAGTAGAAAGGTATAAGTAAATTAAACAGCCTACTATATCTGTTGCAATCGCGATAACGTCCCAGGTTATTGGTGATTGAATTCTGCCAAAGAGTACCAGGTACGGTATTCTGTCGAGGCGGCCGATACATAGTAAAATATACAGGGGCCCAATCAGAAGTGATATTATAGTAATGGCTTCTGCCATGCGAATTACCGGGTGACGCCAGTCGGTTCTGAACAGGTGCAATCCACCTGAAATCAAGGCACCGGCATAACTTATTCCCATAAAGAAAATAAAGTTAACGATGTAAATTCCCCAAACCACATTGTCGCGCATCCCAGTTATAATATGTCCGCCGGTAATTTGTGCTACCAAAGCAAAGATCCCCATTAATATCACCAGTACAAGAAATATCATCCAAATCCAGGTTATAGTATTTGGTTTTTCAATTTGATGGCGAAACTCCTCTATTTTTTCAGTATAGTTTTTATGTTCTGCTTCCATGATTAACCTTTCTGTTTTTTAACGTGTGGAGTTTTTTCGTAACGCTTCTCAACCTCTTCATCCAAATTACGGAAGCCTCTATCGACATCAAATTGGCGGTTGACAGCCGGCAAGTAATATACACTTGGCCGGGTGCCAAGATTTTCCAGATGGCGGTAACCGCTTCTGTCTTTGATCAGATCACTAAATAGTACAGTTTCGGCGCCATTGGTAACGGTATCTTCATCCACATCACCAAAATAAATCACACCCATGGGGCAGGATTCAACACAATATGGTAATTTATTTTCGGCCAGACGATCGGCACAGAAAACACATTTTGATACAGTACCTTCCTGGCCGGGTACCGAATTTTCTGGATTGTACTGGACAGGTGAATCGTATTCTTCGTGATGTTTCCATGCAAAAATCCTGGCTGAATATGGGCAGCCGGTCATACAAAACTTACATCCAATGCATCTATCATTGTCAACCAGAACTATGCCGTCGCTGCGTTTATATGTTGCACCAACAGGACAGACGCTAACACACAACGGATTGTCGCAATGATAACATGGTTTTGGGAACCAATAGGGTGCAGTTTTTTCAGAATCTTGCATCAAATACACTTTCATGTATTCATGTTCCTTTGGCAAGTGATGGCCTTCCTGGCAGGCGGTTATGCATTTACGGGCATTGGTACATTTTGCCAGGTCCATCACCATAACGAATTTTCTTCCTGGAATTCCTTCCCTGGAATCAACTTTTACTTGCTTGCATGGTTTAGCATGGGCCCTGTCAATTTCAATTACCTTTCCGTCGGTAGTTAAAACTTTAATTTTATCACCGGTTTCAGTTTCGCCACCGCAGGAAGACAATAAGCCTCCCCCGGCAACAGCCGCTGTACCGGCAATAAATCCTCTCTTCAGGAAGTTTCTGCGTGAATTGTTTTTCTCTTGTTTTTCACTCATAGTTAATATATTTTAGATTTGTTAGTATCGCAAAACAAAATATATGTACAGCTAGAACAAGAAAAATTTCAGGCACTATATTTATTCATGCCAGCCATTAATCATAGCTTTGAAATTTGATAATGCCGTTGTTCCAATTGTACAAAAGTAAATATGCACAAGCATAAATACTGAAATAATAAAACCCGAAAAAATATGCAGTAAGCCTGTTAAATGCAGGCCACTAAATCCAAGGAAATTATGAATAATTGCTTCGGGATATAACAAAGCCCACCCTGTTATGAAGATCAATGGCATAGCAACATACATAATCAATATGTATGACAATTTCTGCAAGGGATTGAACTTTCTCTTTTTGGTGATGGGATAGGGTTTTTTCGCATCTTTAAAGATACCTATCAAATAGTACATAAATTGCTTGTAAAGTCTCTTGAACAAGCCCTTAATCTTTGCCCTGTAGTATTTTCCGTTCCTGGTTACCAAATTACCTATAATAAAGATAATATAACTTGCAGTAATCAACACACCTGAAACGTTATGCCAGGTTACTGCTAAATCAAAACGTATCATTGGGAATTCAGGATTAGAATATTGCATACTCACGCCAGTTAATATTAAAATAAGGCACATCAATGCATTAAACCAGTGCCACAATCTCACCCATACCGGATATAAATAAAGTCTTTCGCTAGCCATAATTATCCTTTTTTTAATATTACCCTTAAAATTCCATGAACAAATATTCCAATAAATACAAGCCCAAATGAAACAAGGCTAATTAAATTGAGATAGTAATTGCGGTTTGCGCCAACAACATATGCTTCATTGAGTATAGCCGCATTTACATAACCGATGTTTCCCCTCTGTATAATAGTTTGATGCTTATACAACGAGGCCATCATCAAAGAATTGGAAGAATGACATTCGGTACATAATTGTACTGCCTGTTCCTTAGGTAATATATGGTGAGCTACCAGTAAACTATCGTTTATCTGGGCATGGCATTCGATACATCTCACGTTTGCAAAATGCAATCCCTGGTTTGGGAGCCAGTTGTGGGTACTTAAAATATTGGGATTCTCCTCGTCCATGATGATCTGGTACATATCCAGGTCGGCATGACAGCTCAAACAAATTCCGTTATCGTAAGCAATGGTATTGATCACGCTTTCTGAAGTTCTTGCATTAATGTGATATGAATGTGGGTTGTGGCACATCCAACAGGTAAAGTCCTCACTATGCCTGTCGGAATGAACACTTAATTCAAATTCACTTACAATTTCTTCAAATTTGAAATGGGCAAAATTATCATCTCCTTCATGGCAATCCATACAGGTATATTTCGGTTCCATTCTGAGACCATGATCATGTGGAAATACCTCATAGTCGGTTGAATGGCAATCGGTACAAAGGAATGATTTGTGATTTGACAAATAATATTCAGCCGAATCAAATACGAAATAAGGGTTCATTCTCTCTCTTACATCCTTTTCAACCCATTCGTTGTAGTAGTAGTAAAATGGTGTTCCATGGCATTGGAAACATTGTTGGTTTTCGATAACATTTTCCGGAATTTCTTCTCCTTCCTGAGCATGCAATAATGTAATATTACATAATATGCAGGAAATGATCAAGAAACTGGAAAATCCATATTTTTTCATAGTCATTTTCAATTTTCATTTTTTTTGTTAAAGTTTTTCAAGTGAGTAACTGGAGTATACCAGTATAAGCATCAAAAAAACGGACCCAAAAGTTGTTGAAACGAAGGACAGCTCTTTAAATAAAAGTAACTGTTAAATTCAAATTTCAGTTTCATCTTTTTTGGGTCCGCCTGATTAAAGCTAAGTGTACTACAGTGTCCTGATATAATTGATAACTGCCCACTGGTCTTCTTCATCCGGAATTTTCTTTTCGAAATTCGGCATTTCGTCCCTGCCGATAAACGATTTGTAATATAAAACTCCATCGGACTGTGCCTGGAAATCATCTTCAGAAAAGCTGGTGCACCATGTTTCGAGTTGTTTAGCTTTAGGGCCATCATAGGCACCTTTGCTACCGTGGCATGATTTGCAATGTTTCGAATAAAGCATTTTCCCTACTTTCACCAGGCTTTCATCATCAGCATACGGGTTTTCCATTTTCTGGTATTTTCCTGGAATTTCCCATGGTTCAGGTTTTACCTGATCCTGCGGGATAATGAACGACATGAGTAGGATTATGCCTGCAACCATTGTTGCCAGCATCATTACATTTGATTTCTTCATAGTTTTAAAGTTTAAAATTTGAAATTATTGAATTTAATAGTAATTTTTTTCTGTGTTAATTCGTAGTATCTTTTAGTTTTTTTTAGCTGTCGTTCAGTCTAAAAGTTTTCACATCTGGTTAAGATTAAATAAGACTATGAATGACAAACTATTTTTTGCTCAAACAAATTCAATTTTCTTGCCAAAAAGCAACATTAAAAATTCCAGGTCCTCGTAATGGTAAAACCGATCATAAGATCTTCCCAGCCATTGGCGACAGAGTTGGTGTTGTATAAATAATTATCCTGGGCCAAAATACCATCGCCTGTTGAGATAAAAACCTGGAATGCATGAGTACTGGTTGCAACTTCATATCCGACACCAAAATTTGGTTCTGCTGCTGTGTAATCAATGTGTTCAGAAATGCCCTTAATATTTAGTGGAATATCGTATTGGAAAATAAACGAAGATTGTGGTGAGAATTTCACCCTACCGTTAAATCCAATACCAACGACATCGTGGTTTTTGGTTGAATCTACCGAATTGTAGTGTGTAAAACTACCAGTTGCCTGCAAAGTAAACCAATCGCAGAACTTGCGGCCAACAATTACCTGACCGAAGTACGAAAAGCGGTTGGAAAATTTATAATTAACACCAAACACCTGCTCATTTCTTCCGTCGATGGCCATATTACCATAAAGTGTCAGAGCAATTGGCATCGTGTTTTTGCGGGTTTGTTGCAGGATATTCCATTTTACCTGCATATCGGTGTACATGTTTTTCTTTGTCAATCCAATACCAACCATCAGGTTATCGAGGATGCTGTAATTAAGGCCCATACGGATATTTGTTCCTGCACCGTAAATTCCCCAGAAATCAGAAATACCGTTTCCCATTTTACCGAATCTGTGCTGGATCAACATTTCAAGAGTCTTTGCCGTAGGAATCACGTTTGTTTGGTTGTCTATTAAGATGCCACTTGCAAATGGTGACCTTACAGGTTTGTCAATTTTCTTTTCCGGTGCTTCTTCCTGTGCCATTGCAACAGTAAAACCGAAAAGCAGGATAAATAAACCAATGATATACTTTTTCATCTTTCTTCTTATTTAGCGATTAATATTAGTTGTCCAGTGCTCCCTGTTCTATCCAGTATAAAATCAGGCTGGCTTCGGCTTCTGTAGCATATTTGTAGCTGTGTTCCCCAGTAGATGGATGGGGGTATGTATAAATCTTACTTGATGGCGGATCTGAAACATTTACCAGGCCATTCGAAAACAGGCTGTTATATGCATTGGGTGCAGTAAGGTCAAGACCAGCGGCTCCGCCGGGTTTGTGACATCCGGTGCAATTATTGGCATCCCAAATGGGTTGTACCTCCTGGGAGAAGCTAATGGTATCTGTAGGATCTGGTGGCGGAGGAACAGGCTCAGGCTTAATAAACTCATATTCGCAGGAAGCAAGGAAACTTACCATAATTGCGATAATTATCAGACTTAAAAATCGTGCTGGCTTCATATTTATAGTGTTATTAGTTTGCAACGAAGTTAATCAAAAAAAGGCCACAAAGTGTAGATGTGGCCCTTATTTTTACAAATAGAAATTATTTTTATAATCCCAGAGCAGTTTCTGCCTGTGTTAGCATTTGCTCAGTATAGTCTGGGTTATGAGCACCAAAACTGTTGTCTTCATATATACACATGAAATTCCAGAATGCCTGCCATTGATCACGTGGTAATGAAGCATAAAGTGGATGAGCTTCACCATCTTCTACGTGAATTGCATGGATTCCTTCAAGTGCAACTTCAATTGCATGCAACCTATCCGCAAAACCAGCCATCATGCCTTCCAAATCATATGCCTCACCATGACAGTCGTTACAGAATGCAATATCAGCTTTGAAAGAGTGACCATAACCTGCATCAACTTCGTTATGTAAGTGACAACCTGAACAGTCAGTGTGATGATCGCGGTCAAATACGATACCATTTTCTGGGTAACCTGTTATCCCTGCAAATGTGTTTGACTGTGGTCCGTGATGTGGTCCGGCATGTGTACTACTTGTGTAAACATGAGTTGTAGGAACATCAAATACGACCCTTAAAGTATCTCCGTCAAGCGTTGCGGAACCATTAGGTCCAACTGCTGCATTAGTGTATACAGCAATATCATCACCCGTAAAATTTCTTTCAAAAGTCATAGGTTCTGCATATTTATCGTAATATGAACCAGTCCTTCTTGCTTGGTGGCAGGTTGCACAGATATTACCCATACCATGATCAAAAACAGTTCCACCTGTTTCATCAACCATAGCAACAACAGGACCAACTTCTCTCATTGGAGCTGTAGCATCATCTTCAAGAGAGGCATGATCTCCATGACAAGAACCACACACAAGAGGAGTACCAACCGTAGGAGCAATCATGGTCCCTGATCTTACATATTCAACATAACCATCATGTGAATGACAAGCTGCACAAGATTCTCTAGTTCCAGCATAAGCAAAAGAAGTTCCAACTACGTGAGGAGTTGCATTAAATGCCGTTGTGATCTCATCCATCATGACAGCAGTATGGCAATTTAAGCAATGCGTATTTGCATCAACACCATCCGTACCATCTGTTCCGTCTGCACCATCTGCTCCTGCAGGACCTTGGGCTCCTTCTTTTGTACAGCTAACTGCAATAAACATAACTGCTGCCAGCAACATCAACAAGTTTCTAAAGTTTAATTTTTTCATACGTAATTATTATTTGGTTTTTTTGAAAAATTTTAATTATTAATTAATTGTCAAAAGTAAGTGTGAATTAGATATCAACAAAATTAGATGGGTTAATATAATTCAAGCACATTATAATCTTTGTCATCGTTAAAATTGATTTAAATCAATTATAAATTGACCCAAATGAATTTTTATGTGTTAAGGTATTGATAATTGATTATTTTTGTTTTCTCTAAAACTACTAAAAGAAACTCGAAAAAGTAAGATGATTGAATTTAGAAGGTCTCCAAATTGCCTTAATTGCAACGATTGTAATCAAAAATCGCCCCTTTTTAGCTTACTAAACGAGGAGGAATTGAAGTTGGTTAACGAAGATCGTTTTGAAGTATCGTACAAAGCAGGAGAAATGATCTTTAAACAGGGCTCGGCTTTAACACATATATTAATGATCACTTCGGGCATGGCCAAACTTCACCTTGAAGGATCGGGCGGAAAAAACCTGCTTTTAAAAATTGCAAAACCTGTGCAAATGTTTGGCGGACCGGGAACCCTTCTCGACAACAGGAATTATTATTCTGCAACGGCTCTTGAGAATACCACCGTTTGCTTTATTAGCACTAAAAATTTCAGAAGTTGTATCCGTAGCAATCCCGACTTTGCAGAAAAATTCATTGAGCATATTAACATAAATGCGATCTTTACATTTGGCAGGTTTGTCGACCTTACACAAAAGCAAATGCCCGGGCGTGTTGCCGATGCATTGCTTTACCTCAGCGAGGAAGTATTCGAATCGAATCCTTTTAAGGTTACATTATCCCGTCAGGATCTTGCTGATATGACAAGCCTTTCCAAAGAAAGTTTTATCCGGATCCTCAAAGAATTTAAGGAAGAGGGCATTATCGTTATGAATGGCGATTTCATGGAAATTGCTAAAATGGAATCACTGAAGAAAATCAGCATGATCGGCTAAGTTTTGCCCTTAGAGGTTTATTCTAAATCCCACCGTTGTATTAATAAAAGCTATTGTTTTAGTATCTGTGCGTAAACCTGAAGCAGTATTGAAATTAAAAGACAGTTGATCGTAAAAAAGATCAGTATCAAAAATCAGGTCGATGCAAGGTGACAAATGGTACCTCAGCCCAACACCTGTTTGCCATGAGAATTTCCAATCCTGTGCCGAAGTGATTTCGGCCCAATTGTCAGGCAATAAAAAATAGTCGGGTTTGTATAATTGATAGGGTGTCTTGCCATACAACATGCCACCCAGTAGCTTTGCCGAAAATGAAAAAACAGTGTTCAAAGGCAATTGAACAAAAATCCCTCCCATTGCAGTAATTATGGTATAGGGCTCCGATCGGATCACCACACTATTTAAGAAGTGATTTTCATCCACTCTTACCCTTCCCAATGATGCAACGTCAACCGGATGCATATTTAGCCCCACCGATCCGCCAACTCCAAATTTCGGTTTGAAAAACCAGGCCCCTTCAACAGTTACATTGAAGCCAACTTGTGTAAAACTTCCGCCATCAAGGTTTTTAGCTGCATAACCCCCAATCGGAATAGAAACACCAGCGCGAAAGCCAAGGAATGAGGGCTTATCCTGGGCTTGCCCCAACAGAAATACTATCAGTAAAATTCCTGTAAAAAAAAATCTGACTAATTTGGATGATATCTGGGCCATCTGATTTCGATTAATGATTGATAAATGTTTAAACAAAAATAAAGCCCTCATAGTATGAGAGCTTTAATTAATATTTTATCCGTGCAACCGTGGTTATTCAGAATGTTAATTTCTTATTTTATGAGGATCTTATCCCTGAAGTGGCCCTGGTCGCTTCGCACCTCCATAAAATAAACCCCCGACTGAAGTTCAGTAAGGCCATCAATTTTAACTGATCCGACATTAAGGGTTGGGTAATCCTGATTGACTAGAGCCTTACCCTGAAGGTTAAATATTATAATTTTAACATTTTCCAGCTCCCGTTGTACCGAAAGGTAAACTTCGCCATTTGATGGGTTGGGATAAATCGTCAACTTTTCTGAATACTCAAACTCCGACACCCCAACCGTATTTATGATGATGGTTTCGGTATGCAAATCTGCACCACACATTTCGCTGGTAGATGTCAGGCTAACTTCATAAGTTCCATCCTGCCCGTAAACATGAGTTGGGTTTTCATCGGTACTGGTTTCGCCATCATCAAATTCCCAAAAGTATGAAACTGCATTTGTTGATGTATTTGTAAAGTCAACAACAAAGCTGTTTTGCTCGAAAGTAAACCCTGCCATAGGAATGGGATATACTGTAATATAATCAGTCAGAGTTTGATTTAAACTGCCATTAATGGTAAGTGACACTGTTTTGTTACCTGTACTGGCATAACCAACATTGTGTGGCCCCTGTGTATTTGATGTGGCCGGAAAGGCTCCATCACCAAAATCCCACTCCCAGGAATTGGCTCCCGTTGAATTATCGGTAAAAACTACCATTTGATCGGGGCATATCTCAGTAACATTGGCTGAAAAATCTACTGATGCAATTCCTTCAGGTTCATAAACCAACTCCATATTTATAAAGTGTGGCTCATCGGGTGGAATGATGGAAACCAATTCGGTACCTTTTGTAAATTCAACCGTGGTCAATGGGCCCTGTGCATGTTTCTCGGTAAATTCAACCCATACCACATATTGGCCATCGGGAACAATATCACCATTTAAATCGGTGCAATCCCATGTAACCGTATGTGTTTGATGCGAGGTAAGTGTAGCACCGGTTATAGCATCAACAACATTGTAATTTGAAGCATTTTTCCAGGTGTACAAATATTGCTTTCGCTGATTGGCCATTGCTTTACGGGTTTTAACAAATTCGCCATCATATTCTACCCAAATAGCTAAAACATGTTTTGGGGCATAATTGCCATTGTCGGTAACTGTTTTTACTGTAAAAGTTAAATCACCAGACGTTGGCTCAATCTCAGGAGTATAGGTGAATTCCATATTGATAAAATGATCTTCATCGGGTGGATTAATTGTTACAGCTTCGGTGCCTTTTGTAAATTCAACCGAAGTCAATGGCCCCTGTGCGTGTTTCTCAGTAAACTCAACCCAAATTACATAATTGCCATCAGGTACAATTTCTCCATCAAGGTCGGTACAATCCCATGTAACAGTATGGGTTTGGTGCGATGTAAGCGTTGCACCGGTAATAGCATCAACAACATTGTAATTCGAAGCATCTCTCCAGGTATATAAATATTGTTTACGCTGATTGGCCATGGCTTTGCGGGTTTTAACAAAATCCCCTTCATGCTCTACCCAAATGGCCAGGACGTGTCTTGGAGCATAGTTGCCATTGTCGGTAACTGTTTTTACAGTAAAACTAATATCGCCGGGTGTTGGAGTTGTTTCTGGTGTGTAGGTCAACTCCATATTAATAAAATTGGGGCCATCAGGAGGAGTGATGGTAACCATCTCGGTGCCTTTGGTAAATTCAATAGACATCAGAGGTCCCTGGGCATTTTTCTCGGTAAATTCCACCCAGATCACATATTGGCCATCCGGAACTATCTCACCCTCCAAATCGGTGCAATCCCATGTAATAGTGTGTGTTTGATGAGAGTTAAGAGTTGCGCCCGTAATTGCATCAACAACATTGTAATTCGAGGAGGTCTTCCAGGTATATAAATGCTGTATTTGGTCATCGGCCATTGCTTTGTTTGTTTTAACAAACTCATCACTATACTCTACCCATATTGCCAGAACATGTTTAGGAGCAAAAAAACCATTATCCGTCACCGTTTTAACTGTAAATGTAACTTCCCCGGGTGTGTTGTCCTTGTTTGAAATCTCTTTATCAGGAGTGAATGAGCTCAACAAAGTAAATGCAATAAGCAATATAGTAGCTGATGTGAAGGCTATTAATTTGGTTTTCATAGCATAATGAAATTATTAAAAATGATAATGAACAACAAATGTAAAAATTTCTACATAAAGCTATGTACATATGAAAATAAAAGTGCTGAATTGATTGAAGTGTATTGGTAAAAAACCTAAAAAATATTTGTTGCACCTAATAATCAGCTTATGATTACGTTAACTGAACATAAAAGCAAAATGTCTGTTAAGAAATTCAAATCATTTAATTAATTAGCGATGTTATCAAATGTGTTATTACAAATCACCCAGGCTGGTCAGGCTGTGAGTGATACAACAATGAATGCGATGAGCGGCGAGGCAGGTGAGATCAGCATGTCCATCTGGGAGTTGGTTATGAAGGGTGGATGGATTATGATTATTTTAGGTGTTTTTTCGATAATTGCGGTTTATATTTTTATCGAGAGATATTTTGCAATTAACTCGGCATCAAAAGAGGATAATAATTTCATGAATCATATTCGTGATTTTATTTACGACAATAAGATTGAGGCAGCTTTGGCCCTTTGTAGAAAAACAGCTAATCCCATTTCGCGAATGATCGAAAAGGGTTTGTTGCGGATTGGAAAACCCTTGAGCGACATCAGTACTGCCATCGAAACAGTTGGTAAACTGGAGGTTTCCAGACTTGAAAAAAATATTGCCACCCTGGCGACTATTGCAGGTGCAGGCCCCATGCTTGGATTTTTAGGAACTGTAATTGGTATGATCCGTGCCTTCTACGATATGTCGATGGCCGGAAATAACATTGATATTGCATTGCTCTCAACCGGAATTTACCAGGCTATGATTACTACCGTTGCCGGTCTTATCGTCGGTATTATTGCTTACATCTGTTACAATGTTTTGGTTTCGAGGGTTGAAAAACTGGTTTTTAAACTCGAGGCACGGGCAGTGGAATTTATGGACGTATTGAATGAACCAGCTTCTTAGTTATGGTTGAATGTGTGAATGATTGAATGCATGAATGATGAAATAAATCACAAGTAACAAATTCTAGATAAATTACAATGAACAATACCCGAACTCCGGAAAAAATCAAGGCAATATGTGCAGGATTTGTATTTTGAGATTTGGATTTAATTTGTGTGTTGAAATTTGGTATTTGAATTTTAAATGTATTAAAGATGGCTATAGAAACCCGAAATAAGAGAAATGTTACTTTCAGCATGGCATCCATGTCTGACCTGGTGTTTCTGCTGCTGATATTTTTCATGCTCACTTCAACACTGGTTGCTCCCAATGCCATCAAACTCCTTTTGCCACAAAGCAAGAGCAAAACCCTTGCCAAGCAAACCATTACAGTTTACATCAACGACAGGTTTGAATATTTTGTTAACGAAACCCGGTTTGACGAGGATAACATGGAAGCCGAACTAAGTGATAAACTTGCCGGGCAGGTGGATGGATCGGTAGTGTTGCGGGCTGATCAATCGGTACCTGTACAGCATATTGTTGTAGTAATTGATGCAGTAAACAACATTAATAAACGTTATAATACGAAGCACAAGGTTATACTTGCCACACGACCCAAATAATCGGATGGAAGAAAAGCAATATAAAACAAGAGGGATAATCGGAACAGTCATTTTTCATGCACTGTTGCTTGTTGCTTTAATATTTCTAGCTTTAAAAACCCCCTTGCCACTTCCCGGCGAGGAAGGTGTTGAAGTTAGCCTTGGTGACGCATTTACAGGATCTGGGCTTACCCAGCCTGAAAAAATTAAACCAATCCAGCAGGTTAAACCAGTTGTCACCAAACCTGAACCCAAAGAAATCATTCAGCAGGATGTAGAGGAAGCACCAATGCTGGAAGAAGAAAAACCGGAAGATACAAAAGTTGAGGAAGAGCTTGTTGAGGAGATTCCTGTTGAGGAGGTGAAGGAAGAACCCAAAGTAAATCCCAATGCCCTGTATACCCCACAAAAAAAGGATGAGAACGAATCAGGGAACCAGGGAAATGGGTTGAATCCAGCCGACCAGGGGAAGCAAACCGGGTCGAAAGACAGCAAAAAACCAGATGGCATTTCCGGAATGGGTGAAGGCGTTTCGTTTGACCTGGAGGGACGAGGGTCAGAACACCTTCCAAAACCTGCCTACGAATCGATGGAACAGGGTAAGGTTGTTGTTACCATTTGGGTAAACAAACAGGGTAAAGTTACCCGCGCACTAGAAGGTGCCAAGGGAACTACAATTTCCGATCTCCGGCTACAAAGTCTCGCACGCGATGCGGCGCTCAAAGCCGTTTTTACTCCCGATCCCAATGCACCTGAAACACAGAAGGGAACAATTACTTATAATTTTGTGAGAAGGAACTAGGGATATTAGATGTCTGATGTGTGAGCTAAAATATCTGATAAAAACTTCTTAAATCTGAGTTCTGACATCAATTATTTCAACAACAATAGTTTCCTGTTCTCACAACCCTCATTCATCTTCAACCTCACCAAATACATTCCTTCATTCATTCCATCCGTATCCCACACAAAATCATGCTCTCCTTCCTGCAATAATCCTGAGTGCAAGGTCGTGACTTTCCTTCCGGTAATGTTGTGGATGTCGAGGGTCACAAAACCGGCATCACTCAGAGTGAATTCAATGTTTGCAACCGAAATTGCAGGATTGGGGTAACACTGAACATAAAACACCAAACCTGGGACTTTAAATATGGGTACTCCTGTATATTCATCCACTTCATCAGCACCCATATCTGGCATACATGTAAATGGCTTGGGGCGGGATTCATTTTCAAAATCTACTGATGGACAGTAACAATTCAATCCCATGACATTTAACACTTCTATACCCTTTGCTGCACATGGAGAATCCGGATCAAGATGAAAATCTCCATTTGTTGGATTTACAAAAAATGGGTCAAAATTTATATTATCATGTCCTGACCAGGGGCCAAAGATTTCATTATCATCCAGGTTAGAATAGGCAACGAAAATTGTATCTTCATTGGTATTGTTGTAAACGTCTTTACCAATAAGTGCTTCATTCTCCCAGAAAATATTGTTAAAGGTGATCACCTTTTCCCCAGAATCACCTGTCAGGCGAATGGCACCACCAGACTCATCTGCGTGGTTACCATAAAAACTATTATTAATGATCTGAGGGTAGGTATTACCTGGATTGGCTTGGCCATGAAGCATGCCGATTCCGCCTCCAATGTATGCAGCATTCTCGATGAAAAAATTGTTTATTAAATGTGTATTGTAAGAATTTCGCTCATAGAAACCAGCGCCATGCTTACTCTCGTTATACTCAAAAATATTCCCGTCAACTATGATCTTTCCATCAATAGCATCTCGGATGCCAATGCCACCACCGGCACTGATGGATTCAGGGTCAGTTGGGCCGGCATTCCTAGAAAACAGGTTGTTTCTAACTAAAATTTGATCGATGGTGTTAACGCACATTAAACCTGCACCCCATGAATGAATATTTGTGATATTTTGGTTATCTTGAATAACATTATTAGTTATATTGACACCAGCCTGGTAAACAATAATCCCAGCTCCCCATGTCTTGTCACATTCGATCCTGTTATTACGAATATTATTGTTGTCTATTAGTGTACTAATTGAAGTACCTGGTAGTTGCTCCACTTCTATTCCTCCTCCTTCAGCTTGCTCCCCATTATTATAACAATAGTTCTCTTCGATGGTATTGTTCCTGATTGTGGTATTAATTGTAGTGTAGATACCACCACCAAAAGCATATTCAGCATTGGCAGTGCATGTATCATTTTTAATAATATTTTCTTCAATAATAACCCAATAGTTTCCGGTTTCCATCATTGCGCCAATTCCAGCGCCCCCGCACCTCCTTAACGGATGATTCACATGATTGCTTTTAATGATATTGGAGATGATCTTTGCACTAGAGTTCCATAAAAAAATACCCCCTCCATACATAAGATCTGACCATAAATTGTGATAGCTTCCTTTTCCACCCTGTATTGTAAATCCTTTGATAATGGAGGTAGTGTCTTCACCAGAACAAAAAGTAACAACCGAAGCACTATCAGGATTGTTGAATTGGCTACCATCAATAATGGTATTGGTAATATGTGTCTCATCGTCATCTATAGCAAAATAACTTGCAACGATAATGGCCTTACCCAGGAAGTTAATATTTTCGAAATACGTCCCTTCAGCAACAAGTATGGTATCACCATCAATTGAGGCATTGATAGCCGCTTGAATTGTTAGCCGATCGTTTGGGACATGAATGATTTGGGCCGATGTTAACATGTTAATGATTAAGAAAATTGATAAAGAAAAGATTTTTGTTTTCATTTTGACCTCCTATTGGTTTGATAATAAATTCAACAAGCAAAATTACTTTGAGGGCATGGGGAGATGCTAACACAAATTCAGCGTTCTTTACCACAAATTTGTCAAATAGCTATACTTTTGGATGGATTAGGATTTAGATGCTGAATATTCGGATGGCAACACACCGAATTGGTCGCGGAAACATTTTGCAAAATAAGAGAGGTTGTTGAAACCCATTTCGAAAGCAATTTCTGTAATGGTTGCAGTTTTATTGGCAATAAGTTCTGCAGCCCTTGTAAGTCTTATGGTCCGGATATATTGGTTGGCATTCTGGCCGGTTATGGCCACCATTTTCCGATGGAGTTGTGAATGACTTAAATTCATTTGAGAAACAAGATCTTCTACTTTGTATTCAGGATTTGAGATATTATCCAGCACTTTTTCGATCAGGCGTATGTAGAATTTTTGATCCATGGATGTAAGATCAGGTGGATTGAGATTCAGCATGTGGTCAATACCAGGTTTCCGGAATTCCTTTAAAAACCATTGTTGTAGCTTCTTACGCTGCACAACCAGGTTTCTGATCCTGGTTCGCAATTCATCAATATCAAAAGGTTTTGTGATAAAATCGTCAGCCCCGGTTTCAAGCCCTTCAATTTTACTTTCTTTTCCGGCACGTGCTGTAAGTAAGATTACTGGAATATGGCTGGTGCATTCATCAGCTTTAAGTTTTTCACACATTTCAACACCATCCATTTTTGGCATCATCACATCACTGATGACCAGGTCGGGAATTTTTTCTGTTGCTTTCAGTAATCCCATTTCACCATCTATTGCTTCTAAAACCTGATATTCATCAAGCAAATAAGAGCGGATATAGTATCGCAGGTCATCATTGTCTTCAACTATTAACAGCAAGGGTTTTTGATTATCAGGGTCAATCACTTCATCAACAATTAAATCTTGTTTGACTAACAGATCTGTAGGCTCATTCTGTTTAAATAAATTTTCTGGAATAGTTATATCAACAACTTCCTCAACTTTTAAATGTTCTTTACCCAGAGGCAGATGTGCTACAAATGTAGCGCCTTTACCTAGCTGACTTTCACAAGAGATTGTTCCATGATGCAATTCAACAAATTCCTTTACAAGCGCAAGCCCTATCCCTGTTCCTTGTTGATCTTTGGTATAGGAATCATCAGCCTGGTAAAAGCGATCGAAGATGTGTTTAAGTTGATCAGGAGTCATGCCAATTCCGGTGTCGGATATTTTTATGCATACATGGCCCTCAATGTCAGCTTTTGGTTTACCTTTTATCTCAGACTTGGAACTGCCGACTGCTGACTGTTGAATTTTTATTTCAACCAAAATTTTCCCACCCTCATCAGTAAACTTAAATGCATTGGATAAAAGATTGTAAAGGATTTTTTCAAATTTATCTTTATCAACAAATAGCTTAATTGTTTCTTCATCTGAATAAACATCTAAATATAATTTCTTTTGTTTCGCCAACGATTCGAATGACTTGATATAACCCTTAACCATAGCAATGATGTTTTCCTCCCTGGCCTGTAATTTCATTTTACCAGATTCCAGTTTTGATAAGTTTAACAACTGGTTGATCAGGTTTTGCAACCGAAGTGCATTGCGTTGCATAATATCTAAATCATTTTTTTTAGCACCTTCTGAAAACTCTGATCTAAGTTTTTCTAATGGTCCTAAAATCAATGTAAGTGGTGTCCGGAATTCATGGGATATATTTGCAAAGAATCTTGATTTAAGCCTATCCAATTCTTCAAGCTTTTCAGTTTGTACCTGTTCCAACGCCAGTTTGTGTAGTAAAGTCTGACGCTTTATATAAAACCGAAAAATAAAAACTAATATGGCAAGGATAAATAGCACATACAAAGAATATGCCCACCATGTTTTCCATGGTGGAGGAGCGATTGTGATCAGTATGCTCGTTCCTTCATTATTCCAAAACCCATCATTATTCGATCCCTTTGCCCGGAAAGTATATTCTCCAGGGGGAACTTTGGTATAATAAGCTGTTCTTCTTGTTCCGGAATAGATCCAATCATCTTCAAGTCCTTCCAGAAAATAAGCATATTGGTTTTTTTCAGGGTTGGAATAATCTAATGCTGAAAACTCAAGTGTGAAAAAGTTTTCGTTGTAATCGAGTTGGACATGCTTTTTAACAATAGTGCTACTATCCAATTCGATTGGAATGTTCCGTACATGAAATTTTGTTATCGCAAGAGGAGGAATATGTGGATTATCACGAATGCTATCCGGATAGAAAGTTATAAAACCTAACCCAGAGGCGTTAGTGCCTCCAATAAACATTTTTCCATCTTTGCCCCTGGAGATTTTTTGGAGGTAAATTTCTTTGAAAGGCAGAAACTGCTTAATTTTATAACCATCAGCAATTGTAACTTCTGATGTCAAACTGGCCCGTAATAGTCCATTTTGTGTGGTCAGCCAAAGGTTCCCTTTTGCGTCACCGGTTATGTCGCTAATAAAGTTTGATGCTTCATTTAAATCGAAAAGTAATCTTTCAAATTTTCCTATTTTGCTATCAAATCTGTTTAGACCGTGTCGTGAACCAAACCAGATTTTATTTTGATCGTCTTCATATACCGACATGATATTGTTATTACTCAGGCTTTTTTCATCCTCAGGATCATGAGCATAATGTATGAATGTATTCGTTCCTTTCAATTCGGCGGTCTGGCAATATATGCCCAAAGCATTTACACAAATCCATAAATTTCCTGTACGATCTTCATGAATGCTTCTTACAGGACGTGTCATAGGAGGGGAAGTTAAAGGCTCAAAAACAAAATTTGATATAGGCTTAACTCCATTTTTTCTTTTAAAAACTCCCTGGGAAGTTCCTACCCAAATTGATCCTTCAGAATCTTCACATATGTCATAGATGAAACTTGATATAATTTGCCTGTTTGCCAAATTACAATGGATGAATTCGTTTTTATCCCAGTCAAGATAATAGAGCCCTGTTTTATTATCACCTGCCCAGATGTTACCCTCACGATCTTCAATTATATCTTTAACAACACCTGATAAGTTATTTCCTTCCTCATCCGATTTTAAGTTCCTGTACCAATGTATTTCATCCATTGCACTGTCGAAATGAATAATGCCTTCATCACCTGTTCCTATCCAAAAAGTCCCTTTGCTATCTTCCAGAATTACTTTGGCGCTTCCATCGTATTTCTTTTCAAAATCGCGGTGCTCTGTAAATTGTGTTGATTCCTTGTCAAGGATACTTAGGCCATAGGCAGTGGATACCCATAATATTCCGGTTTCATCTCTAAAAATTTTATATGCTGAGTTTCCTATTAGACTTTTTGGATCGGCAGGATCAGGTAGAATATGAGTGCTATTTAGGGAGGGTATACTTATTTTTAATATTCCATTAGATGCAATCAAAAGTGTTTGGCCACTAATATCCGGCTCCACTAATAAATCTACCGCAACATTTCTGCTAAATTGCCTTTCCCCTCCTAACAAAGGGAGCAATATCGCTGGTTCTCCAGTATCTTTAATAAACGACAGAATGGCTTTAGCAGTAAGAAACCATACATTTCCTTTGTCATCTTCCCTGATTGCACGGTACACCGGAATAAAATTATCAGGCAGCGGAGGTTCCGGTGTAATAGAAGTAAATTTCTCATTATTACGGTTAAATTGATACAATCCCTGGCTACTTCCTATCCAGAAAATCCCTGATTGATCTTCATGAAGTGAAAGAATGTTATTTATCAATGTGTCCGGAGGTTGTAGGTTGTAATGTGTAAAACCATCGGTCAGGGAATCGTATTTATTTAAACCTCCATTAAAAGCTGTTCCAATCCATAATACCCCATCTTTATCAAGAAACAAACTCCTTGCCCCATTGCTGCTTATGCTGTTTGGGTTTTCCGGATTATGAGTGTATCTGGTAAATTTTTCAGTAACAGGGTCAAGCTTATTGAGCCCAAACAAAGTGCCCATCCATATTTTTCCCTCTTTGTCTTCAATAATATTGCTACGGATATTATTATGACAAATAGAGTTAGTGTCAGCTGGATCATTCTGATATACTTTGATATTATATCCATCATACCTGCATAATCCTGAATTTGTAGCAATCCACATAAATCCCCTTGAGTCCTTCATCAATGTCCATACCTTATTCGATGGTAGCCCATCTTCGCTGGTAAGGTGCCTGAATTTGTATTGATCAGGTTGTGGGTAAAGAAAGCCAAAAGGAATGATTGTTAGCAGGAAAACCAACGTATGTATTTTACCATAGCTTTTCATGGATTCACCATTATATCACTGAGCGACTACTTAAGGCAATTGATTAGCAATGAAAATTTAATGGTATAAATTTAAGGAAAATTTAAATAATGGAATTTGCCAAAATAACTGCCGGTATCGTTTCTTTGACCTGAATTAGCTGATTCCGGAAATCTTCTCTTCGATTTGATGCAGTTCCTTCATATCCGTTTCCCCAAACCAACCCTTTAATTTCTCTTTTGCTTTTTCACGGACTTCGGGGGTGATGTGATCGACAACCTGTGAAAGAGTGTAGAGTATTACCGCAATGTCATCGCTGTATCCAATCATTACAGCAATATCGGGAATCAGATCTGTTGGGAGAACGAAGTAAGCCAATGCCCCGGCAATCCCGGCCTTGGCAGAAATGGGCACTTCCTTGCTTTGCATCATATAATACAAAAGCAAGGCTGCATAAATTACCTGTACTCCAGCCTTTTTGGAATAGCGCTGAAGTTTTCTCCAGAATTTCTTTTCGGAGAATTGGTTTGAATATGTTTTTGCCTTTTTAGCCATTTAAAATATTTACTTTACTCCAAACGCTGAACGCCAAACGCTGAACGCCAAACGCTTCACTACTCCACAAAACTCAATTTCAACATATTCGACCTTCCCGGCTCATTAATGGGCATATTGGAAATATGAACCAGCAGGTCACCGCGATCTACAAGTTTTTTTGTTTTCAGTTCTTTTTTAAGCAGGGCAATGGTTTGATCGGTATGGAGAAATTCATTGTAAAAAAGTGGTTTAACTCCCCATATCAGGTTGAGTCGACACAAGATGAAGTGATTGTCGGCAAAGGTGTAAATGGTAGCTTTTGGCCTGTAGGAGGCAATTTTAGCAGTGGAGTATCCGCTGGATGCTACTGATACAATGGCTTTTGCACCAGCTTCACGGGCCATATTGCAACCGCTGTAAATTATCGAATCAGAAATATAGTCCGGGTTTTGCTCTTTAACGGGTATGTGTTTTTTGTCGTATATATTTTCAAAAATTTCTACTTCGTTGATGATTTTTTGCATAGTGTTCACTGTCTCCACCGGATATTTCCCAACCGATGTTTCTCCGCTCAGCATCAAGGCATCAGCTCCATCCATCACCGAGTTGGCCACATCGTTTACTTCGGCACGGGTTGGCCGTGAGTTCTCCAGCATTCCTTCCATCATTTGTGTAGCAATAATCACAGGTTTGGATAGTTCAAGGCACATGTTCACAATCCTTTTTTGTGCCAGGGGAACAGTATGCAGTGGAATTTCAACCCCCAGGTCACCACGGGCAACCATTGCTCCATGTGCGGTTTTTAAAATTTCATCCAGGTTTTCGATGGCCTCAGGCTTTTCAATTTTCGCAATTACAGGCGGAATGTTCCCTTCTTTTTTCGATCTGATCAGATCAATCAATTCCTGAACATCAGCAGCCGTCCTGACAAATGAAAGGGCAATCCATTCGATTTCATGTTTCAAAATAAACTCAACATCAATTCTGTCTTTTTCCGAGAGTGAGGGCAACGAAATTTTGGTGTCGGGAAGGTTTACTCCTTTACGCGAACTTAATATCCCACCAATTTCTACCCTTGCTACAACTTCATCGGTATTATTGGTTTTTTCGATTGCAAGTGTAAATTTACCATCATCAAGAAGAATTTTGTCTCCCTTCGTTACATCCTTGGGAAAATCCGGGTAATTAATGAAAATCTTTTGAGGGGAATGTTGATCAGTAAGGGTCGTAAAAATAACCTGATCTCCGGTTTCGAGAAAAATGTGATTGTCAGGTAAATTGCCAATTCTGATCTTCGGACCCTGCAAATCGGCGAGGATGGGAATATGGGTATTTAACTCCCTGTTCAGTTCACGAATAGTGTTTATTGTCTCTTCAAATTCGGCGTAATCGACATGCGAAAAATTAATCCTGAATACATCGGCACCTGCATCGATCAACTGCCTGAGTTTCTCTTTCGAACGAGAAGCAGGTCCAACAGTGGCCACTATTTTTGTTTTCATCCCTTATAGAGTTTTTTAATGTTTCCAGATTTTTTTTTGAGTTGCACAGTTTGATCCAATCTTTGCCTGTTGACTTCAATCATGTGGTATTCCAAATCAGTGAGAATGGCATTAACCAATGCCAATTTCTGTTTTAATGCCGGAGATGCCTTAGGAGGCAAAAGGTTTATTTTATTGATGTTTAAAATGCTCTCAATATTTTCAATGGAAGTGACGATGTTGTCCAACTCCTCATTGGCGTAATAACCCTGGAAGATCAGGAAATAGTTTTTCATCAGGGTATTTTGGCCGTCCAGCGAATGAATGAGGAACATGTTTTGGGCACGTTCTTTTTCACAAAAATAGAATGAAAAAATTTCAGGATTTTCAGGTGAAGAGTGATGCACTTTTAAATCCGCCTCCCTTTCCAGGTGAGCCCCAATTCTTTTATTCAAGTGATATGCAAGCCTGTAATCGTCGATATCTGCCGCCAGATCAAAAATGATGAAATCATCTGATTGCTCACTTGCCGGTACAAATTTTTTCTTTTTCATAAAAAGGTAAAAATACAATGAAATTGAATTCCAGTAAAGGTAATAACTTCAATACTTGAAAATAGTTTTTAAAATGGGTAAAATTTTTAGGTGATAATGGAAGCAAATTTAAGTAGAAGGTTGAGGCATGATTTGGGTAAATTATTAAGCAAAATAAAAATAATTTAAAGCTCTTTCCACTCCAGAGTACCGATCAATTGGTCAATATCGTCGATAATGAATTCAATCACAGGCTGGAGTGAATCGTTGTTTGGGACAGTATTAAAATAAAGTGCACCGCGCAGGAAATGATGGACACTATCAGTTACATAAAATTGAAATGGTGATGCAACATCCTTTCCCTCGATGCTATAAACCGTACCAAACACATTACTCGTGGGGTCATTTACAATCGACTCCCTGATACCAATTGCTTTAGGGGCATGCTTGTAAACCATAGTTCTTGAGTCTTCAACCATGTCGTTCAAATTGGCATTTTTCAGGTGTTTATAGCTAAGGTGGATTTTCCCGTTCAAACCCGGGTAGTCAATATTCAGCCAGAAGGGTTCACGCTGGGTATATTTATCAAACGCAATGTGTGCGTAAATGGGATATTCGAACTGGTATGGAAATGTTGTGTCAAACAACTGGTATTCATGTTCCGGCAAATCTATCCTGAGGTACCCCCGCGGTTTGGGAATATAATTATCCTGATCACAGGAATAGATCAATAGCATAATCAAAGCCTGCAAAATGGTTAGACTAACTATCTTTTGTAAACTATAAAATTGGGAACCCTTCATGATCAATTCTCTATAATAATTTAACAAGAATTTCCTCAATACGGCGATGGTCGGCTTTTTTAACCTGGAACTCAAAAGATTTAATTTTCGAGATCTCATTGGGCTTTGGGATTTTTCCTTCTACCTCCAGTATCAATCCTGCCAGCGTTTCTGAATCGCCTTTCACATCTTCAAATATTTTATCATCTATTTCAAGAATCTTACAGAAGTCATTCAGAAGCGTTTTTGCATCAAACAAAAACGTGGTATCATTAATCTTGGTGTAGCTTACTTCGTCGTCCTCGGTATCAAATTCATCGCTGATATCTCCAACAATTTCCTCGATAATATCTTCCAGGGTTACAATGCCCGAGGTACCGCCATATTCGTCAACCACAATAGAAAGATGAATTTTCTTTTTCTGGAATTCCTGTAAAAGGTCGTTTATCTTTTTGTTTTCAGGAACAAAAAATGCCGGCCTGAGTAATTGTTGCCACTCAAAATCATCGCCTTTATCCAGGTGTGGTAGCAGATCCTTAACATACAGGATTCCAGCAATGTTATCAAAGTTTTCCTCAAAGGTTGGTATTCTTGAGTAGCCACAATCCAGTATAATTTTTAGCAACTCGCTGTAGGTGGTTGATACATCAACGGCTGTAACATCTACCCTGGATTTCATAATTTCTTTCACATCAATATCGCCAAACTTTACAATTCCCTTTAAAATTTTTCTCTCCTCTTCGGGAGTGTCTTCATCCGAGGTAAGTTCGATGGCTTCGGAAAGTTCGCTCATTGAAATTTGCATCCCCTTATTGCTGATCCTTTTATCGATCAGGTTTGAACTTTTGACAAGGAAGGAACTTAGCGGATAAAACACAGTAACCAGGGTGCGAAGTGGCCTGGCCATGATCCTGGCAAATTTATCAGGGTTGACTGCAGAGTAAATCTTGGGCATTATTTCACCCAGGATGAGCAATAATGAGGTAACCACCACCACCTGAATAGTAAATGCGAGTACCTGATTATTCAGGTTAAACATGGCGTCAATAATGTAGGTGGACAGGATTACAATGGCTACGTTAACAAAATTATTGGCAATAAGTATGGTAGCCAACAGGCGTTTAGGTCTTTCCAGTAAGTTGATGATCAGGTTGCTGAGGGTGCTTTTTTCTGATTTCAGTGATTTAAGTTGTGTTGGGTTCAGCGAAAAAAAAGCGATTTCCGATCCTGAAACCAATGCTGAGCAAAGAATCAAAACCAGCATTACCACAAAACTTATTACTAATGGAAAAGTCAGAGGCTTTAATATGGCATCGGAGAGTATCAACAAAATCTCCGGGTAAGGGTCGATGTCTTCCAAAATATTACAACAATTAGTTCAACACTAAAAAAGGTTAATCTGGTTTGCAAAAATATAATTTATAGAAATGCAAAATTATGATTTTTGTGGAATCAAACTTTCATAGCAAATCTTTGTAAATCAAAATGGAAGGTCGTCGGTTGGACCGTTTTCCGTTGTTGCTTCCGGGTAAGTCTCAGTAGTGGCAGGAGGAGGAGTTTCCTGGTGTTGCCCCTGGGGCTGATCTCTCCTGGTTAATTTCAGCAGTTTATCGGCAACTATTTCGGTAATATACCGCTTGTTTCCATCATTGTCGTCCCATGAGCGGGATTTTAATTTTCCTTCAATATATACCTGGTCACCTTTAACCAGATTTTTTTCAGCTAGCCATCTCCATAAAACAATATTATGCCATTCGGTTGTTTCAACCCAATTGCCTTCTTTGTCCTTGTAACTCTCGGTTGTAGCCAAGGAGAAGGATGCTTTTTTTACACCATTTTCAAAAGTCATGATATCCGGGTCCTTTCCCAGATTTCCTATGAGGATCACTTTATTTATTCCAGCCATTACCTGCTATTTTTGTTTTGATTATTTAGAACAAATTTACAAAAAAACCATCAACTTGTTATAAATCACCCGATGATTTGTAATTTTGTTGCGAAAGATTATCCTTACTTTGGAAACAAACTCAATGCGGATGAAAATATTCTTTGCTACACTTTTTTTATTTTTCTGCTTGTTCACCACCATCGGCAGCCCTGAAACTGATAGCCTGAAGCGCATACTCAAATCAGGATCATTGTCTGGGGATGCGCAATATGAACTGCTGATGAGCCTGACCCGTTTAAATTTTCGGGCAGCTCCTGATACCGCTGTAAAATATGGGAATGATGCTTTGGCGTTGGCCGAAGAAATAGAGAATAATCAGTACATTGCTGATGCATCAAAGTTGGTTGGGTCCATTCATTACATACAAAGTAATTACGTTGATGCGTTGGGTTATTTCCAGCAGGCCCTTCGGATTAACAGGGAACTAAACAATCAAGAGATCCTGCCGGCTTGTTATAACAACCTTGGATTGGTTTATAATAATCTGGGTTATTACATTGAGGCACTGAAAAACCATTTGCAGCAGCTTACCCTGAATGAAGACATGAATAACCTGAAAGGAGTTGCCATTTCGAACAGGCATATTGGGAATGTTTACAACAATATGGGTGAGAACCTGAAGGCGCTGGAGTATTATCGAACGTCTAAAAGCATTTCTGAGCAACTTGGCGACACAAATTCGATTGGAACATCGCTAATTAACCTGGGAGTGGCCTATATGTCGTTGCGGAATTATGAGTTCGCATTGGAAAGTTTTTCACAGGCGTTGTCCATCAAGCAGAAATATAATGTTAAGACTGATATTGCCAAGATCTATTCGAACCTGGGTGTGATATACCGGGATGAAAAAAAATATGAAATGGCATTGGACTATTTTAACCTGGGTTTAAGACTGCACGAATCGATGAACGACCGGAAAGGAATAACCGTATCCTTGCTCAATTTAGGAGCTGTTTATCTCGACACCAACGAGTACCAGCAGAGTTTTGATTACCTTCATCGTGCTATGGAACTGGCTACCGAAACGGATATGAAAAAATCGCTGATGGAGGCCTACAAATTACTTTCCACCTGGTATGAAGAACAACATGAGTTTGAAGATGCGCTGGAATATTTTAAGCTCCAGGCAGCCCTCAGTGACAGTTTGTTAAATATAGAAAATAGCCGCCTTCAGATTGTTTACGAGGTGGAGAAAAAGGATAAGGAAATACTTGAGCAAAGCATTTCGATACAGACATATGAAAGCAGGCAGATTTATTTCATACTTGCTTTCCTGTTAATTCTTAGCCTGACCTTTATTTTTTATTACAGGTACCGTCTTAAAAAGAGGGTAAACCGTGATCTCGAAATTAAAATTGCTGAAGCCCTTCAAAAACAGAAAGAGCAACAACAGATTATTGTTCACCAGGCCAGCCTCACTTCACTGGGCGAGTTGGCGGCCGGTATAGCACATGAAATAAAACAACCGTTACAAAATATTTCACTTTCAACCGAAAGCCTGGATATGGAGATCAGGGATGATGAACCTGACAAAGATTTTATACTAAAATCGGTAAAGGATATTTACGAGGACATCAAACGCATAAAGTTTATTATTAACGAAATCAGTAACTTTTCGCGTGGACAGCAGGAACAGTTGAATGAATTATTTAGTGTAAATACAAGGATACAAAATGCTTTTTCGCTTGCCAGGACGAAGTTTTCGAACAGCAGGATTGATGTAAAGTTTGACCTTGATGAACACATCGATGAAATTGAAGGCAATCCTTATAAATTTGAACAGGTTGTGGTAAACTTTTTCAACAATGCGAAAGATGCAATTGAGGAAAGAGCCGATAAAACACCAGAAGGATTTAAGAAGTGGATGTCTGTAAAAAGCTTTTCTGATGGGGATATGGTTATTGTTGAAGTGAGTGACAATGGAATTGGTGTTCCTGAAGGCATTAAAACAAATATTTTTCTTCCGTTTTATACAACCAAGGCCTTGGGCAAAGGTACCGGTTTGGGGCTCTCTATTTCGCTGGGAATAATAAAGGAAATGAATGGATTTATTGAACTTGAATCAAATCCCATGAAAGGGACCACGATGCGGGTGAAGATTCCGGTAAGTAAATAGTACTGAACAAGTGACCAACAAGTTGGTTTAATTAATTATTAATATGAAGATTATCGACTTAGTAAAACATACTGACAACACCCTTTTCTCTTTTGAACTTTTGCCTCCTTTAAAAGGTGGGAACATTGAATCGGTTTATAAATTGATCGATCCGTTGATTGAATTCAATCCCATTAATGTAAATATTACTTATCACCAGCAGGAGGTGGTTTATAAAAAACTCACTAACGGATTGCTACAGAAAAAAACCATGCGCAAGCGGCCGGGGACAGTTGCTATTTCTGCAGCCATCAAGTACAGGTATCCACAATTGGAAGTAGTGCCACATTTAATTTGTGGAGGATTTACAAAGTCAGAAACTGAATATGCTTTGATCGATCTGCATTTCCTTGGCATAAAGAATTTGCTTGTACTTCGTGGTGATCCGCCAAAATCACAACGGCTCTTCCGAGCCGAACCTGAGGGGCACGAATATGCCATCGATTTGGTTAAACAAATTTTAAATCTAAACCAGGGAATTTACCAGGACGAGGAATTGCGCAACAAAGCCACTACAGATTTTTCGGTTGGTGTTGCCGGTTACCCCGAAAAGCATTTTGAAGCAGCCAACATGGATGTTGATCTTCAAGCCTTAAAAGAAAAAGTTGATGCTGGTGCTGATTACATCGTTACCCAAATGTTTTTTGATAACCAGAAGTATTTTGATTTTGTAGACAAATGCAAAGCCGCAGGTATAGATGTACCTATTGTTCCGGGTTTGAAACCCATCTCTTCGATGAACGATCTGAAATTATTGCCATTGGTGTTTCATATTGACATTCCTGAGGATCTGGCTGCAGGTTTAAGAAAGTGTAAAACCAACGAAGATGCCATCCAATTGGGTGTTGAATGGACGGTTAGTCAATCGTTGGAATTGAAGAAATATGGTGTCCCGGCACTACACTACTTTACCATTGGTCACACCGAAAATATCAGGGAAATTGCCCAAAAGGTTTTTTAGGTGGAGAATGATTGAATGCAAGAATGCAAGAATGCGACAATGCAAGAATGATTAAATAAATTATGTAGGGTCGGAAAACTCCAACATCAAGCAGCTGATACTGTGAACTACTTATTTCCGTTTGCGAATTTGCGATTAGAACACTGTCTTCAACTTGTAACACTCTTAACCGGCATTATTTTTGCATATTTCAAGCAATCAAAAAAATCATTACCATGAAAAATTTACATTTTTTTTCAGGAACTTTGATTGCTTTTGTTTTTGCAATTGTACCATTTCAACTCCTGGCACAGGATACCATAAGCGAGGAACTACGGGTAAAAGAATGGATTGATGGCCAGACCATAACGGTTTTTGATCACCCCATAAAACGTGTGTTTGGTGAAACTTACGACAAAAATTCAATCCGCAATTATCACATTCCGGTTACCAACATTGGTTACAAAGATTTAAGTCAGTTGCAGGAAGAAGTAAAGCAAACCTCAAAAACCGAAAACTGGTCTGAGGAAAAATATAAAACCGAATTACTAAATCTAGATTCACTTGCTCCGGGGGGTAGACTTTATGTTTATATTGAGCGAAAGGTAAACGACAGAACCAAATTAAACTATTTTTTTGTTGTGTTCAGGGATGCTGATGATCAGGAATTTTACAGAAGTGGTGCAGAATCAAGGGAACCTGAATTTGGTGATTTCGGATTTTGGTCAAACTACTTTACCCTGGATATTCCGGTTGAGGTTGACTATCCTTTTTTTGTATATGTGAACGACCGCCAAAGCAGTAATTTATCCGATTTTAAATTCGAGGTGTTTAAATAAAAAAAAGTTTCAAAATCTTATGAAAAGTCTCCAATTTTTTATTTTGATATTATTAGTATCTGTGAATGGATTTTCCCAAACAGCCGTAAATGTGAAGTATTGTGAAACAATTTCCATGGAACAATTTCGGGGTAGGGAGGATTTTAATGACATTATCGATAAACTGAATACTCAAAACCGATTATCTACTTCAAATGCATCCGCTATTAAATTGGTGAGCAGTAATAGTTTCGTGGCTTTTGAACAAACACCCGATTCTATCGTAAACCAGCATGGAAAAATTGACGAGGATGACATTAATCTCGTTTTTCAAGTTACTACCGTTAGCAATGAATATTTATTCCTTATCACATCACACCAGGGTTTTGGTCATGCGTTTAAATATGATGTGGCCAAAAGTAGTTTGGAGCGTTATAGAAACAGGGGTCATGTGAATTTACACTTTGATCCTGTACCCGAAGTTGAAGCTTGTTGTGATTCAGAGATTACAATTATTTTAAAGAACTCACCCAAGGAAACCAATAAATGGATAAAGTATTTTTCGTTGGATTTGAACAACAATATATTTACCAACACGAAGAATTGCAGGATAATTGATGATAAAGAGGAATGCAAAGAAATAGAACCCTTCAATTTTAAAGACTAAGGTTTATCTGATATCCTCGAAACATATAAAAGGCAGGAAATCTTTTCCAGATATTACTTGAATAAAACTGTCTTACACCTAACCGTAACTTTATTCCAAAATCAACTTCTCAAATTTCACAAAGTCGTCGGTTTCAATTTTTATGATATAAAGGCCCTTAGTTAAATCATTAAGATTTATCGTTGTATTTCCAATGGCAGGCGTGCTGAATACCTGGTTCCCGGTCATGCTGTAAATATTTACAGTGTACGGATTGCTATCATCACCCGAAATAATTTCAAATTTCCCGGATGTAGGATTTGGGAAAACCTGGATGTTAATTTCTGTATGGACCTCAATATTTGTTGGGTCGAAAAGAAGCTCACGAATTGCTGATAATCCATTATCCACAAAAAGTCCGTTATTTGAGCCCAGGCTTTGATCGTAAGCCACCATCAAATTATATTCTTTATCAAGCGACGGGCGATATATTTTAAACGAGATAAGTTCATCCTGTGCAAAACCGTCAATTTCAGGTGTGGTAACATCATTACCAAAAATGGTTATCATCTGATTTTGATTGATGCTGGCAACTTGAGTTAAACCCGCACAGTATCCATCCTGGGTAAATGCTCCAATAAAATCTCCCTCTTCAAGTTCACGCAAAGTCTCAAATGGAATAGCAATATTATGGTTTGATGCTGTTAAGGCAGGGTCATTCCAGTGGGTAAGATTCTTGATTTCAGAAGAATTAAGATTATCAGATCCAAAATCTGTGGGACAATCAGGCCATGTCAGGAGTGAGCTTGAAGATACAGCTGCCATATAGGCTTTGCCTGGTAAGATTGTTTTAAGTGTAGAAATATTCATCTCCGGCCAATAAATGTTATTTCCGCCAATTTCCTTAACTACAATTAAGTTATCCATAACCGGCTCAAACAACTCGCTAAGTTGAACATTGCATGTGGAAAGTACGGGGAAAATGCTCCAGGGTGCTTGTAAACTAATTTGTCGATCCTCTTCAAGACATCCCATAATGGGAAGGGTAACATCCTCAGTTACTTTTATCTTATATCCGTAATGTGTATCCCACAAACCAATGGTATTGATCCCCTCGCTTGGGTAGTACATTTTCGTAAGGGTTTGCATGATAACCAATTCATCAAGTATGGGAGCCATGGTATGTGTAACCAGGGGTGATATCGGGTCAATAATACTTGAGAACCCACTCCATCCTTCAGGTATTTCTAAATAGTGCTCATCGTAAGCTTCCAGTTCTTCAACAATAGACAGGCCTGTTACAAACCATTTGTTGTTGCATACCAAAAATCCGCCACATTGCATTTCCGGAAATGCAGAATACTCCTTTTGATCCTGTGTCCATCTGTAGATTTTCCAGTTCATGGTTTCACCATAATCAAATCCATCTTTTTGTGGAGTATACTGATCATCTCCCTGTGCAATTACCGGGGTATTGGCCACACCACTCCACATGCCGGCACCACCACAATGTAATTCGCCGTCATCACCTATGTAAAACACACCAATATAATCACCTTGTTGCAATGGAACCCCGCAAAGACTTGGATTTGCGGTAGTGAATACCGAAATGATATGAACCGTTCCGGTATTTTCGTATTCCCAACCTGGGGGTAGCCCAAATGAATTTGGAGTGCCCTCATAATCCTGATCAACATAATTCATACTTGTGTTTTCATAAACACGATATGGAGGGTCGAAATTAAAACTGTCAAGGACAGGGACCAGGGTGTCGTCGATACAAGGCAGGACTTCAATGGAATACTCACCCAACTCATTGGTAGTTACAACGATACCATCTCCAAAATCAATATCGGTATTGGTAATAGGATCCCCTGAATCGTAATAGGTAAATTTTCCTGAAATTGTAAAAGTCTGGTCGTAGGTACCGGTATAATCCTGGTCAAAATAATCCTTTTTTACATTTGTGTAAAATATCTGTTCGGGTGTAAAGCTGTAAAAGCCGCAGTATGAGGGTGTAGCAACGCCAGACCAACTACGTGGCACGTCGATGGAATAAAAGCCCAGGCTGTCTGTTACTACCGAACCTATCCCTGATACTTCAATTGTTACGCCTTCAAATCGTTCGTTTGTTCCTTCTTTATAGACATGTCCAACAATTGAATGATAAATTGTTTGAGGTACATTTGGAGTATTTGGATCTACCAATAATTCGGTGTCCGAATCCACGTTATCAGCCGGCTTTCGTTCTTCAGCATTCAGGCTTCCAGCCAGAAGAAGGGCCAAAAAAATTAAATGGAATGATATTAAATATGATTTCATTGTACGGTGTTTTTCAGTGGAATGATTAATGACTTCCCCGCAAATATAGCATAGTTTGTTAAATACGTTGATATTTTATTGATAAGAATTACACCTAACTAAGTGATTCAAAACATTGATTGATAATGTATTGGAATTGGCATAAAAAAAACCGGAGACTTTTAGCCTCCGGTTCTTTAGATTTTATTAACAATTTATTTTTATTTCTGCACTACAATTTTCTTAATAATATTAATGCCATTTCCTTTAACATTAAGGAAATACAATCCTTCCGGATAGGCCTGCAGATTTATGGATTTACTCATGTTTTGAAATATGTTTACTGACTCTTCGCGGTAAACAACACTTCCGACAGTATTGAAAATTATCAACTCAACTGGTTTTTCTGTTTTGGTTTGAATTTCTACCGTAAACCTGCCATCTGATGGGTTTGGTGATACATTGACCGACCAGGCTTCGTTGATTTCGGTAATACCTGTACAATCATCAAAAGAAACCGAAATGGTATCGCTGCTCGAACAGGTTTCAACATCCGTAACATCTACCCAAAACATACCTGTTCCTATGCCAATGCCCGTTGAATCAACTTCGATGGTTTGTGTTGTTTCACCTGTTGACCAAAGATAACTTGCTCCCGGATTACCAGCATCCAGCATCAAAACTTCGTTGGCACATACTGATATATCTTCACCCAAATCTACCGTTGGCAGTTCATTCATGCTAACCACCAATGCAGTTGACATTTCACCACCTCCACAATCATTTATTCCACCTACCATAATTTCGGCCATCCCAATAAAATTTTCGTCCCATGTTACTGTCGCAGTGAGTCCAACACCCTGGATGGAACCTGCTTCCCAAGGCTCAAGTGACCACTGGTAAGAAGATGATCCAATTGAACCATCGGAACTGTAAACCGTTTGATACTCGCCCCAGCAAAGAGATTCCTCACCCATCGGGGAGGCAGGTGTTTCAGGTAATTGATTCACCACCACACTCACCTGACCTGAAATGTTGTTTTCACCGTCGTTTACGTCCACAAAATATGTTGTGTTCTCTTCGGGATTTACTATCGGATCAGGATCAGTTGAATTGAATCCAGCAGGGTCAGAAGTCCAATCGTAGGTATAAGTTCCTGTTCCTCCTGAGACCATAGCTTCAAGCTGCGTTGATTCACCAATGCAAATCGTCGAAGGATCAGCTACAACTTGCAAAGCCAAAGGAAGAAGATCGCCTACGTTAAGTGTAACCGGGACTTCAACAACCAGGTTGTCCGGGTCGTTACATTCAACATTAATTGCTCCAAAATATGATCCGTCTTCAAGTTCATTAGAGTCGAAGAAAATTTCTGCAGTATGAGTATTTCCAGGAGACAGAGTATCAACCAGTCTCTCCATGAGCATCCAACCCGGAATAATGACCGTGTAATCTTCAGTTTCGCCATAATTTGCATCTGCACAGGGATCGATTGATGAAGGGTTGTTCCATACAGCTTTAACCCGCATCCTGGTATCGCCGGTGGGTACACCCAACGGAATGGTGATTTCTGTATAATGAATACCTGATTCCTCAAGAAGCAGATCTTCGAGCAACATTTCGTCCTCATCAAAAGTAGAACTCTTATCAAAGTCAATCCAAATGCTTACATATTGGTTGCTGTAATCTGTTCCAAGTGTAATTTCATATGTTTCTCCCGGCTCCACTTGGGTGTTCATGGCGGTAAAATCGCCATAACCATCAGGGCTACACCCATTGTCCATGTTATCTATATCTGCCATTGCAAAATCAAAAATACCATCGCCTTGCTCGCAATTTGCTGATGGTATGCAATATTCTCTGCCACCATCATCCAATGGTTCGGTTGAGGCTGATATTTCATAAATTAAATCAAGTTCTCCAACATTTTCGACGGTAATAAAACTACTTGAAGTGGTGTTGGGTAGGATATTTTCGATCACTTCCTCAGGATCAACAGCAATATGGCCGTCGCCCCATTGTACCGAAGCTTCTGAGCCAAAGGATTCACCATCATCATGTATCGCAGTAACCAGGTAATCGTAAACACCGTAATCAGGAAGGTTATCCACAAAAGTTAAATCGGTGGTAGTTCCAATCTCAAAATTATTGCGATAAATTTTAAAGTGCTGAAAACCTGCTACTGTTTCAAATTGCCAGTTAAGTGTAACTTCACCAGTTTCGAATACAAGGTCAATAGTAAGGTCCATTGGGGCTTGCAGTGGATTAAGTTCGTAAGGTGAGGTATAAGTCATCACAACACCATCCCGGTTATCGCACCACACTGGATAAACTTTTCCGCTGTGAGCTGCAATGCCAAGGTAGTCGCCCATATAATCTCCTGCAAGGCCAGGAATTGGTGAAGGAGTGAAATCTGTGTCACTCACCCTGAAATCTTCCCAGGTTATTCCGCCATCAACTGAGTTGGCACAGAATGCCTCACATTTCGAACCACCTACATTACGGTCGTCATAAAAGATAACACTTAAATTTCCACTTGTTGGATCACATGTTATCCAGGGGAAATAATGAATATTACCCAGACCTTGTTGGTCTTGATTAATCCGAATAGGATCAGTCCATGTTTCACCATCATCACTTGATATTATTAAATAAATATCTCTGTCATCACCAGAATTAATCCCTGGTACACCATGGTTTGTCCAAACTACATAAATATTTCCACTGAAAGGGCCATCACTAATATCCACAGCCATAACCGGAAATGAATTCACCCTTTGATTTTTTGGCATATAAGTATTCCTTATTCCTCTTATATCATCGATGATTCTGGTGGCAGGCTGAAATGATACTCCACCATTATAAGAACGAGCAAAACCAATAGCTTTCTCGTCCTGTGGCCAGTTATCATAAATTGCCCAAACGGCATAAACTTCACCGTTAGGCCCGGCTTGGAGGTTTACACCCTGGTTGTGGCTACCTGCATTTACTGCATTACTGATACTCATAGGAGACGTCCAGGACTCACCATGATCGGTTGAACGGTTAAATTCAATTTCATTGTTGTTGTTGCCAGAAAATGCAACCCATGCATTATATACATTTCCTTCATATGCGCTGGAGGTGCTGTTGTCGATAGTAAGATGGTTTTTATCGAGGCTGGGTGATGCAGAGCCAGTTTTAGAGGTCCAGTTAACACCATCATCTGAATAAGAGACACCCATACCACCTGAGGCACTTATATAACCAACGTACTGCCTTCCGTTAAGGCCAATTGCTGTTGTGGGGTCACCGGAGTTACTGCCGCCTGCACCGTAGATTTGTCCTCCCCAGGTCTGGCCAAAATCGTATGAAAAGAAAGCATTGGCTCCAAATAAGGTCGATGTAGGATTTGAGGTCGAATTGTTCGACTGCAAAACATGATCCGGATCGTTGGGATCAACAAATACTGAATTTTCACTTTGTGTTGAGCTCTGATCGGTTACAGGTACGTCCGGAGAGTCATCACGGACAACAGTTAAGGCATTAATCCTGCTGGATTTAAAAGTTCCCAAAGGAACGTCTACCTTTGGTGCTACAGGAACAAGTCCCAATGCAGCGACTTTGCGCCAGTATTTCATGTTGTCGATACGGGTATCCAGTACTTCGTAGGGTTTGTATTCCCCGTCAATATACCCATTTAGAGAAGTTTCTGTTCTTTGGTCGGTTGTTGAGTTTTGGGCAGTTAAATTGCTGAAGGAGTAAACCAGCATTAACACCAGCAAAACCTTCGGAACGTTGTTCATAATAATTCTCATAATAATAAATCGTTAGTAAAATTAATTAAGGTTTTTTCAGAAATCCCTGAAGAAATTTCTGATTGTGCAAATCAACTACCTATAAAAAGGCTGGCAAAATCTTTTAGCTTACAAAAGATTTACTAATTGTTAAAGACCATTACAAAGCCATACCCAGCGTCTTACATTTGCTATACATTACAACGTAAGTAATTAAAAGAGAGGGCATAAGTCGAAATAGGTAATAAAGCCTATAAGTTAACCTTTACTAAATGGTTTGTTTGAAAACATAAAAAAAAACCGGTGAATTAAATCCCCGGTTTTTAAAAACTTTCTTTGTTGTATTATTTATTGGATCATAATTTTCTTTATAATATTTACACCATCACCATGGAGGTTCAGGTAGTAGATGCCTTCAGGAATATCTTTAAGGTAAAGTGTTTTCGACATTGAGCCATTTACACTCAGGTTGCTTTCACGATAGATTTCACTACCAAAGGCATTGAAAATCCTCATTTGAACTGGCTCGTTGCTTTTTGAGTTGAGTTCGATAGTAAATTGTCCGTTGGATGGATTTGGGAAAACATCGATCACCCAATTGTCTTCAACTTCAGAAATACCTGTACAGTCGTAGAAGGATATCATTATGGTATCAGAATTTGAGCAGGTTTCAGCATCAGTTACTTCCACTGAGAACTCAGCAGAACCGATACCAATACCGGTTGAGTCCACTTCGATGGTTTGTGTGGTTTCTCCGGTTGACCAAAGATA
>Ga0070729_10001286_pt1 | contig 40171 bp, 40 predicted proteins | sample tdDd472_FD_66725 | JGI IMG/M metagenome (GOLD analysis project Ga0070729, IMG submission 66725) | Marine sediment microbial communities from the Atlantic coast under amendment with organic carbon and nitrate - tdDd47.2 | ecosystem: Environmental > Aquatic > Marine > Coastal > Sediment | place...
CGTGTATTCGATCGATCCCATTGAACATGCGCAACAATACACTTGGAGTGTGCCCGAGGGTGCGTCCATCCAAAGCGGGCAGGGAACGCCCGCCATCGTTCTCGATGTAGGTACCCAGGCGGGAAGTGTATCCGTTCTGGCTTCCAACGCTTGCGGTGATAGTTTACCAAGAACGATAAGCCTCCCGGTGATAGATGAACCCGCCCAACCGGGATCTATTGCAGGTCCAACCGAATTGTGCGCCCAAGCAGCGGGCGTTAGTTTCTCCATTTCTCCAGTCGGGAGTGCAGATGAGTATATCTGGACCATCCCGCCTGGCTCTAACCTGGTTTCGGGCCAGGGGACGACAAGCATTATCATTGACCTGGGAAGCACCCCTGGTGACGTCAGCGTGTTTTCGCGTAACGGCTGTGGCGATAGTCTAGAGTCGAATCTCAGTATTGACCTGCTAGACCCCGTTTCCATCCAAACGCAGCCAACAAGCCTGGATCTCTGTCTCGGCGAATCTGCCACCTTCAACGTTGCTATGACGGGTTCAGGGCCATTTAACTACCAATGGCAAAAGGACGGCGTGCCAATAGTAGGAGAAACAACCCCATCCCTCGTTCTCGACAACCTCACTATTGAAGATGAAGCTGTGTACAACTGTTTAATTGAAAACACCTGTAATCAGGTGCTATCCGATTCGGCGACGCTATCCCTGGATGGTGTGCTTAGTGCAGCCTTGAATCCCCAATTAATGGTACTTGGTCTTTCTGAACCCATGTTTGATTTGGAACTTGCCTGTGAATTACCGCCGCTTGTTGCGGTCGATTGGGTAGTTTCCCCATCGACGGTTTATCAGGTTACCAATCAGACTCAGATTGCCTTCGACCCCGTGCCCTTGGAAACAACTCAAGTCGATGTGACCGTTGAAGACAGTAGCAATGAAATTGTCCAGAGTTCCGCCATGCTACTGGTCGCGCTTAACCCTCTATTCAGAGATTTCAACCAGGATTCGTGTAATAACCTTAAGGATATCTGGCTTCTAAATACCATGTGGCGCATGCCCTACCAAGAGGATGCAGACGGAGATGGGCTAATTACAGTTCTTGACTTTCTCTACATCAACCTCGACGACCCTCTCGACTGTCCCTGAAAAAAATATGGGCATCCAGATAGACGAAGATTTGGATGTCCATGCGCTTCCCAAGAAGCAAGTAGGGCAGATAGCAATCGTGGGAATTAAATAATACTCAGAGGCCGAAACATAATGGAAAAGGGCAGAAGTTGGCTCGATGCCCAAGTTGTGAAATGGCGCTTCTGAATGCTCACCCGGGAATTGCCTTACCTCGGGCCTTGAAAAATGTGGAGCCCCAGTGTCTCGACAATTTGTGACAACAAAGTGATCAGAAATTAGTCTCCATTGAAATGAAAATCCTTACACACTGTATCTAGTTTAGAATCTTCCATTTCAATATGACTTCTGACCGTGGCCCGATTGTTGCGCGTAAAAGAGAAAGGAGGCCACGATGACAAGGTGTTTTTTCATAGTTCTATTCGGGCTAGGTCCATCTGTTTTTGCCAATATCGACTTGAGAACGAATATCGAAGAGCTGACCATTAACAGTCCACACGAAATCGCCGGAACGATTCTGTTCAGCGCAAACGGAGGGGATCTCAGCCAGGTTTCTCCGGACAACCAACACTTTATCCGAGTTCGTTTTGCTCACATGGCTGTCTTAGCTGAGACTTTGGTTGACTTTGATGATGGAGATTCACACAAGCATCACCCGATTCTAGTGCCACTAGTATGTACAAGTGCTCCAATCGTTGCGCCAATCGACACCGTTTCAATCGTACGCTGGGTCAAAGGTGAATCTGAGTTTTGGATTCGGGTCAATCACTCCAGCGACCAATGGCTTCGCAATGAGGAAGGTGAACTCTTCGGCCCGGATTTGGATCATCCTGTCTCATGGTCCATCGGAAAAGTAATCGATGGAAATGATCCTTCAAAACTCGTTGAATGGGGAGGCGCCAATCTTTCACGACCTCAAAGGATGGACGGAACGCCTGTTGAAATCCAACTTGCACTGGATTTAACTCAGTCACATTTGAATCCAATGGATGTTCTGCCCTTTGATACGATCGCATATCAACACGTCACGCTTGACGGGGATAACGGGCTCTACACCGCATTACCCAATGAACTTTTCCCGTTTGGGAGTGGGACATCGGTTAATTTGTATGGCGATTATATTATCGGTCGCGTCGTTTCAGAACATGGCAATGGGGGCGCATTCCCCTGGGTCTCCAAAAGCGTCCAATTCGTTTCGAGTCTTCATCTCACGAACCCTACAACTCAAGCTGGCGAGGTCAGTTTGAATTTCTATAGAGAAGGTGAGGTCATCTCAACAAGGGACCTTGAGATTCCCGCTTTGGCGAATACAGCCTTCAACCTTGCGGATTTAGGAAACGATCTTACTGGGGGATTTTCAGTCAAATGGGAATCGGCACATGAAGGCATTTTCGCCTCCATGCAAACGGCCACGCTGTCTCATTCCTCAGGCTATTGTGAAGACATAAAGATACGTGAGGCTTGGACCTCCCAGGTTTTTCCACCCCAATCTTCCTCGTCCATCCGTGCGGTGGCAGTGGCCCTTCTGAATCCAGGCGAGCAGTCGGTAGAAGTGACCGTATTTCAATGGTCTCCAGACCAAATATCCGTTGCAGAGAAGTTAACGCTAGACCCTTGGTCCCCGCGAGCCGTTCTGATCCCAGATTTTCAGGCCGAATCGCTGGCCGTTCAGTCAATGGCGCCGATCATGGGACAATTGTTTCAATTCACAGACCATGGCGATTTAATGATCACCAAGGGGGAATCCAGGCCATTGCCAATCCCAAGTTATTTGACAACCTCTAACCCTGAATGACAAAGTTCGTTTTTTTTCAGCTAGATATAACCATTTCGCTTCTTAAAGATAATTTTAGCTCCGTTTGAGTGCAAACCATTTCATACCAACCATGGCCTGATAGTGTCCCGGACACAGGGTTCACCCGAATCCCTTGCAGTCCAGATACGTTAATCACCTGGGACAAGGCTCAGGCAGTGAGCGGATAGCCTGGGTTTTCCAAACCTTTTCCGTGTAAAAACCGCACTTGTTGGCAACTCTTCGAGTCAATGTGAATCTCTCTCATTTGTTTTCAAACAATAAGTAGCGTGAATCTCCCGAGGTTACTTACCAAAAACGACTCTGGAGCGCCGTTTTGAACCACAATCAAATGAAGTAAAAAAGCTATGGGAGCCCTTTGGGATCTTTGAATCGTCTCCCTAAGTTGGCGAACAGTCTGGGAAAAAAACTGCGATTATGCCGAGAAATTACCTGCAAACACAGCCGAATACCGATCCCCCATATTCACAATTGAGATTCTTCGTATAGAATAATCAAAAAAATGATTCGAAGGGAAGGTTGATGCTTAAAAGCCGTTGGTTTCATGTACCACAATTCCACACTCACTCAAGTCCGCAAAAAATGGCCAATTGGCTGGAACTTTTTTACGACTTAATCTATGTTGCCGCATTTATTCAACTGGGCAATGGATTCGCAAATCATATCTCAGTGCCTGGGTTTCTGACATTCCTCGGACTCTTTATCACACTGTGGATCACATGGACTGGATTCACCTTTTACGCCAACCGCTATACTATCGACGATTCCATTCATCGCATTCTCGTCTTTGGGCACATGTTTTCCGTGGCAGCACTTGCCATCGCGGCCCCGGCTGTCATGGAAGGCTCGATCCAACCCTATGCGCTGACCTATGCGATTGCCCAAGGCATTATTGCGATTATGTACTTGAGGGCTTTCATCCAACAAAAAGAAGGTCGACCTTACACACGCTATTGGGGAATCGTTTTTTCACTCAGCTCGGTTTGCTGGCTCATTTCGTTTATTTGGCCCTCCGGTCATTTGGCTCTTTGGTTCCTTGGAACCATCTTCGTTTTCATCGCACCCTTTTTGTCCCATGCACGACAACTTGTCGAACAGTTTCCCTTTGATCACCATCATCTCTCGGAACGATACGGGCTCTTGACCATCATCGTTTTGGGGGAAAGTTTCGTAAAAGTACTCAGCCAACTCAGCGGCATAAACTATCAGTCCTCGCTGGTATGGCAGGCTAGTTTCGCCTTATTAATTACCTGTTCCGTTTGGTGGATCTATTTCGATGATGTAGCGGGTATGCACCTGAAAAAAGGACGTTTCACCTTTCCCATCTGGCTGTTTATTCATGCCCCATTACATGCCTTCCTGGTAATTTTGGGTGTTGGCATCAAAAAGCTGGTTGGTATTGAACAGTTTGCGACCAACTTTTCTGAAAAGAGTTGGTTATTGTGCTCGGCCCTGGGGGCTGTTTTTCTATTTACCGCTTTCATTGACGCAGTCACGGTTCGCCGTAATTCCCATTTAAGCGACTCATTCCGAGTCGGGGTGAGGTTTGCATCTGGCATTATGGTTCTTTTACTAGCAAGCGTTGCGACAAACCTGCCTGTTGCTTGGGTTATTGGTCTGGTCTTGCTGGTATGTGTGTTTCAAATTGTGTTTGACATGGTGTCGGCACCGATCGAATATGATGAAGCGGCAATCGACCAAGCTATGAAACCAATTGCCCATGAAGATACAGGAAACAAAATACAAGGCACACTAACCTTAAAGGCCATTCGCAAAGGTGTTCCAGATTCCATGCGCAAGGATTTGTATTACTTCATCATGGAAATTTCGTGGATCCAGTTCGGCATCATGCTTTTTTTCTGTTACCTGATTGCCAACGTCTTCTTCGCTTCATTGTACCTGGCTGTGCCTGACAGCATCGCGGGAGGTTCGGATTCAAACTTCTTACAGGCCTTCTTTTTCAGCATACAAACTATGTCGACCATTGGTTACGGATCACTTTCTCCTGCCACACCCTATGCCAATATTGTCGTGACCATTGAGGCAGCTGTCAGCCTCATTTCAGTTGCCGTGGTCACCGGGATTGTATTCGCTCGAATCTCAAGGCCTAAGGCGCAAATCCTGTTCTCCGACAGGGTCATCAGGGAAACCGTGAACGGAGAGGATCTGATGGTTTTTCGCATGGGTAATGCGCGTGGCAATGAAATTATTGAAGCATCCATTTCGGTTTCAGCACTCATTGATGAGGTCTCGACCGAAGGAAAGCGCTTCAGGCGCATCAAAGATCTCAAACTCAAGCGCGCACAATCCTCCTTCTTCAAATACACCTGGACCGTAATGCATGTAGTCGATGAAGACAGTCCTTTTTTCAGTTCAGAAACCATGAAGGGATTCAGGGGCATGGTTGTAACCATTTCGGGACACGACAGCATCTACAGTGATAAGGTTTTCGCGCGCAAACACTACCTTCCAGAAGACTTTGTTGAAGGTGCCGAGTTTGAAGATATTCTTCACGAGCTGCCTGATGGCCGCCTGGTCGTCGACTATGATAAATTTCACCGAGTCAAACCCGTGAGTTGAACGGTTCAGGCTAAATCCAAAGCACCTGAGTACGGTTTACCTTTTATTTTAAAAAAGTCCTGTCCCGAGCTGAATAAAACAGAGCTTGGGGCGCAGTGTTTTACTTTGAGTCGACAAATCCGCAACCATGCAGCCCGCGAGAAATGCTCCCATGCACTTGGTCCCGAAACCCATCAAACCAAGTATTTTGACCAATAGTTTGAAATGTCTTAATCGACAACAGAAATCTTTTGAACATGCAGACAAACTGTTGATAATGAAACGGTTTATTATCTGTTCGGGTACGATGTGGCTGTTTCCGAAACAGGAATCGAAAATTTCACGGCTCCCCTTTTTCAAAATTGGTTGCTCACAGAGAGGAGAGAACCTTGAATCGAGTTGCAGGATCGGTCCGAATCGGCGAACCTTCCCCATATCAAGCTCCTGACTTGAAGAGGTTTGACCGAGGAAGAAAGATTCCAGTCCCATTTGTTCTGAGAATTGTCCTGCTTGAACAAGAGCCAAGTAGTGCAGAAATAGCACACTATACATTGCCGGAAGAATAACAAATGCTTTCATCAGGTTCCTCCTCGCTCGGGAAACAATGATGCTGAAGGATTCCCTCATATCTTTTTATCGCTGGAATCCCATTTGAACCCGTAAAGGGCAAGAACAAAGGCGATTACGCCACCCATTAATAGGACCGAAAGTGAACCCCAAGCATGGAAGCTGGCAGGTTGGCCCATCGCTATTCCTTTAAATGCATTCATCACGTGAGAGGCAGGCAATAATAAAGCGACCTTTCCCATCGTTTCAGATAAAACATGATGGGGCACCATTAATCCACCAAGTAACATCGAAGGCAAAAAGAGAATCTGGCTATACAAAATGGTGATTCGAGTAGAGCGGGCTATGACACCGATCAATATGCCAATAAAGCTGCATGTAAAAGTACCCACGCCAAACACAAGGATAAATGCAGCCCAATTAGTCGGCAATGGAGCTCCAAAAAGAAGTGGTGCTGTTAAAGTAATCACCAAGGCGACTATTGTCAGGTGAACCATGGTCGTTAAAACTGGGATGACTAACAGTGCCATTGCGGAGACTCCATAGATTTTGAAGCTCCGCAAAATTCCTGCTTCTCGTGCTTTTACGATCGGTTCAGGTAAACCCAGTAAGGTAGCAGCAAGAACCGAAAAGGTGACCATGGAGGGGATCAACACATCCCTAAACCCAGGGTTGATATCGGTCATTATGAGACCCATCATGAAATAAAAGCCTATAGGGAACAAATAGTTGAGAAGCAGAAGTTGTCTATTGCGGATACCGGTACGAAATTCAAAAGCAAAGTGAGTCTTAAAAGCGTTCATCTTATTCTCCTTAAGGTTGCTTTGTGGATTAGCTATTCTGCCGTGAGTTCAAGAAAACGGTCTTCGAGGGACGGACGTTCAACACGTAAATCCAACAGTTGATCTTCTTGAGATTCAATGAAACTGATGATGGCTGAAACGGTAGCGCCTGTATCCGAACTGAAATACTGAATGTAATTATTGCTTTTCTTTTTATGTTTGATTCCAGGGATGGTGGGATCCGTATGTTGCAGTTTCTGGTCTCGGGTCTGTACTGAAATTTTGCTCCAGCCGGCACCAGAACGGGTAATATCCATGGGCGACCCCATTGCAACCAACTCGCCTTTCAAGAGGATGGCGACTCGGTCCGTCAAGACTTCCGCCTCTGCCATGTCATGAGTTGCCAGAATAATCGTCGTTCCATGAGATTTCATTTCGACGATAAGCTGATGTAACTCCTTGCGAGCCGCTACGTCCAAGCCCGCGGTGGGTTCATCGAGAAACAGCACTTGGGGGTCGTGACCAACTGCAAGTGCCAAGGAGAGGCGACGCTGCTGTCCGGTTGAGAGTTGATGAAATTGGGTTGTTCGTTTTTGTCCAAGACCAAAGCGATCAAGAAAGTCATATCGTGTCGCCACACCTTGATAGCTGCAGAACAGCCGCATTACTTCGTCAGGCGTGATGGTTTCAGGTAAGGCACCTGATTGGAGTTGAACACCGATGACCTTTCGCAGTTTGTGCGCTTCCCGTATGGCATTGATACCGGCTATTTCAATTTGACCACCATCGGGGTGGCGAATGCCCTCCAGGCATTCAAGAATACTGGTCTTTCCCGCTCCATTGGGACCTAACAAGCCAAAAACCTCGCCCTTTTGAACCGAGAAACTGACACCGCCAACGGCCACCACGTGATTGTATTTTTTTTTAAGATTGCGAACATGAATCATGTTGAACTCCTCGAGCTGATCTGCACACAATCTAATTCAAGGCACGCAAAAAGAAAATTGGGCCAAAGGGAAGATGGGGGCCTGTTCGAGGGTACAATGCCCTTTGGTACAATTCATTTAGACGTGCCATTTGTTATAATTCTCCCATGAAGAAACGTTTGGCCCCACCGATTGAAGATTTAGAAGAGGACCTTGTTCAAGCGAGGCCATTCTTCTACATTCTGGAATTGGTTTTAGTATTTCTTTTTGTGACAGCCTTGGTTCAGAACCCAAACTTGCGATCACCTGGCTTGCTCGTTCCCTTCGGCATTGCCATGATCGTACATGGGGCTCTTCATTGGTTTAGTCCCTTTTTGACCAGATATGGCATACGCCATGTCGCGGTTTATTTGATCGTACAGATTCTATTGATCGTATTGCTTACAGGGATGAGCAAGAATATAGGCTTGTTGATCGGGTTATGGATGGCTCTAACCGGTGAAACGGTTGGGATTTTGGAAGACTGGCGCCACGCAATCGTAACGGTCTTGGCCATGACCACCATGCTGTCCTTAAACTACCTTTGGATCAGTGATGGCAATAATCTACCCACATGGGTGGCCTCTTCTGCCTTGACCATGGTGTTTGTGGCAGTTTATGTACTTCTATACTTGCGACAAGCCCAAGCAAGAAAACAGGCCCAACATCTATTAAAAGAACTGGAAGAGGCTTATCAGAAAGCATCAAATTATGCCCAGCAAGTGGAAACCCTTACACTTGAAGCAGAGCGACAGCGAATGGCAAGGGAGCTTCACGACACCTTGGCCCAAGGTTTAACTGGGATTATTCTGCAATTGGAAGCCATTGAAGCTCGATTGGAACAAAAGCGGTATGCAGAAGTCGAACAAATCACATCTCAAGCCCAAATGCGGGCCCGGCAAGTCCTTGGTGAAGCCCGACAAGTCATCGATGATTTACGAATCGAATCAGATATTTCTTTGGAAGCTGCCATTAACCAGACGATCGATCGCTTCTCACGATCCATGGGAATTCCGTGTGAGTTGAAATTCCCCGATGGTTTAATGGTGCATTCTGAATTGCGGGACCAAGTCGTGCGTTGTGTCAGCGAAGGGCTCACAAACATTGCGCGACATGCCAGGGCCACGCTGGCCAAACTGTCAATGAGTGTTGAGGATCAGATTTTGAAAGTGATAATAAGAGATAATGGACAAGGGTTTGATCCAGAAAAGGTGGAAAGCGGCCATTATGGCTTGCTGGGTTTAAAAGAACGTACGCGCCTCTTGGGCGGAACATTAGAGGTCATCAGCCAATCCGGAAAGGGCACAAGCCTGACGATGATTGTCCCCCTTGAGCAGGAGTGATCGATGATTCGAATTGTCATTGCTGATGATCATTTGGTGGTTCGCGAAGGGTTGCAGCTCATATTGAGTGGCGAGGACGATTTTGAAGTCGTTGGTCAGGCAACCGATGGAGCCGCGGCGGTAAAGCTTGCAGAGGAATTAAAACCGGACCTCGTTTTAATGGATCTGAGAATGCCCGGCATGGATGGCCTGGAGGCTATTGAACATATTTTGAGTCACACACCGGATATGGCGATCGTCATTTTGACCACCTATAATGAGGATGGATTGATGATCCGTGGATTGCGCGCAGGAGCCCGCGGTTTCCTTTTGAAAGACACAAAGCGCCAGGTGTTGTTTGACACAATTCGGGCGGCGATTCGCGGGGAGACCTTATTAAATGCCGAAATACTGGCCCGGGTCATGTCCCATACCTCAGTTGTACCAACCACTCCACCGGTCAAAAATGCGACAACTACGGATTTGACGGAACGCGAATTGGAGGTACTGGCTGCCGTGGTTCGCGGTGAACGGAATAAAGAAATCGCGATGGCTTTGGATGTCACCGAGCGCACCATCAAAGCTCATTTAACCCATGTATACAATAAGTTGGGTGTATATTCTCGCGCCGAAGCCGTAGCCATTGCCATCCGAGAAGGGTTGATTGAGGACTGAGGGAAGAACGCGCAGACCAATTCAAAGGCTGGTCAATTATTGGCTTGATCAGGGAGCTTTGATGGTAGTCCTGAACGAGACATTCAAGGAGATGTCGATGGCGGGACCCTTGGCGCTGATGTCCTCGGAAAAACTCACTTGCCACTGCGACCGTTTCGTGTGTTTGCCCACTCCAAGGCTCAGGTTGACGAGCGGATTATCCAGGGTGTCCAGTCCAGTCTTTTCGTAAAAATCACTGGCATAGGCAATTTGCCCAAGAAATTGCCAGCCCCACCTTGATGCCTCCAGGCCCTGGACCAATTGGAACACCCGGTCTTTAATGACCGGCTCAAGCATGTTGGAAGGATCCAACTGAATCCAAGCAACGTGGCTGTGCCAGGCGGCTTTTTTGAGATTTCGGGTGAAGGAAGCTTCTAGTGAAAGCGAACTGGAATTCCCAACAGGGCCCCACGTGCCGCTGCTCTCATAGTATGCAGCTTTGAATACCAACGGCTGCTCCAAAACAGACGTTCTGGCTCGCAGGTAGAGACCGCGACGTACATGTTCAAAACGGCGTTCATCGACATCGAAAAGCGGCAGCATTGTCGATTCTCCATCGAGATCCAAACCTCTTTGAAAAAACCGGAATACGTGGCGGTTATTTTCATATTCATCGCGATTATCGTTAGGGAGCCCGAGTGCCTCATGAAAATCCTGGATAAGATCGTCGAATGAACCACCCCAACTCGAGGTAAACGTGGCCTGGAGACCCATTTCAAAGCCCAGACCCAGACCCACTCGCAAATCCAAATCATTGTTTAGCGCTTCCATGTCCAGGTCCTGATTCCATTCGTCACCCTGCCGAACCTCGTGCATATTGCTTAAATCAGAATGGATGAATAAATCGATTTTTCCTTTATCGTTGATTGAAACGTGATCGGGTCTCAGCGGATGGAAATAGGAAACCATTGGGTTTTTGGTCCCGGTTGTCAGGGGCCCAATCCAGGATTGATCTTGAGCCAGAACCAGCATAAACATCATCAGGGTCATGATTCGAGACCTCCATTCTTCGTCCCATTCTTCTCGTAACCATCGTCAAAAGCGAGTTGTTTAGAAAAACGTATTTTCTCACCTTCCTGGCCGATAACTTGATAGTCATTGCTTGCGAGAAGGTTCAACATCGCCGGAAACCGATTCATCGATTTCACTTCAATGACTCGATAACCGAGCTCAAATGCAAGGTGCTCCTGAAATTGCAAAAGGGTAGCCCCAATACCCTGCTTGCGATATTCCGGCAGTACGCCTCCCAGCCAACTGTAGAACCGGGATGCATCCAATTCATAGCCAATTTTGAACCCGACAGTTTTAGAAAAGTGTTCCGCTTTCACTGCCAGAACCTTCAGTCCATTCAATTTTGAGTGCAGCTCGATGGGCTGATCCAGTTCGGGTATGGAGTAGCAGATCTCCTGCAATTCCTGGGGCTGACATCTTTTGATCTTGATAGCGGACAAAAGTAGCGACCTATTCTTCAAAATCCAGTGTCTCGTTTTCGCCTTTAATACTTCGAATGCCCTCTTCTAAAATTTTCTCAGCCATACTGAGGCGACCTTTCAGTGTCTGGTGCCCAAGTTCGAGCTGATCGATTCGGCCGCGCAAGAGTTGATTCTCCTTCTCTTTCTGTTCGAGTTGCGCTGCTGTTCCTTTTAAAGATTCAAGCTGTTCGCGAACCTCTTGGATCTGGGTTTCCTGATCAGAGATGATTTTGGCGTTGCGTTTTTCGATACTTTCCATTTCTGCTTGAAACTTAGATTCATTTTGTTGAATCGTCCCTTTAACAGACTCCACCTCGGCCTGTTTTGCAGCAATTTCGGCCTTCAAATGGTCACGCTGTTGACAGAGCTCTTCTTGCAGAGTGTAAGCTTGTTTCAACTGGACATCGCCTTCTTCCACGCGTTTCGCGTGACTGGCTTCAAGGTCCCTTGTCTCTTGGTCATGCTGACGAATCAGCATCGCCTCTTTCTCCTGAAGCCCATTGATTTGGGCCTGAAGCTGAAGAACCTTCTCCTGCAAATCGTCGCGCTCTTTCTGCACGTTTTCCTGGATATTCACCGCTTCGAGGAGTTCGCCCTTGGTGTCATGGTGGGCCTGTTCAACCTCCTGCACGCGGGCCTCGATTTGGGCTTTCTCAGCCTGGAAGCCAGACTCCAGCTCTTGGCATTTCTTGGCGTGGCTCGTTTCGAGTTCCTGGCGATCGGTTTCGGCCTTTTCCAATTGGGCCTGGAGATCCTCTCGATTGCGTTCAGCTTCTGTGAGTTGCTGGTCGAGTTCATGCAGGCGCTTGTCAAAAGTGGATTGCAGCTCATCGATCTGAGCCTGCATCTCTGCTTGGAACTTCTGTTTGTTCTCCTCCAATTCCGCTGCGTGGGCCTGTTCTGCACGGGCCATGAGCTCTTCCTGTTCCATTTTGAGCTTGTTCAGCTCCTTCTCATTGGTCTTTGACCCCTTTTCGGCCTCCGATTTCTCGACCTGAAGCGCCTTGAGGGCCTCCTTCATAGCCTGAATCTCTGACTCGCGATCCATGAGGAGTTCTTCCACTTCCTGGTTCGTCTGGCGCGAATGTTCCAAGGCCGTTTCTAGCTCTTTTATCTCATCCTGGAAAGTGGTTTCTCGCGTTTTGGTTACCTGGTCTTTTTCACTAATCTTTTCCTGGAGATCATCAACGATTTCCTGCGTCTTGAATAGGTCCTCTTCAAGTGTCTTGCTGCGGGAAAGTAGCCCTTGTTGTTCTTCGAGATCGCTTTTATGCTGTTCGCCTAAATCCTCAATCTTGCGGGTTAGGGCGACTATCTGCTGTTCGAGGTCTACACTTTTCTCACGCTCGGCCTCAAACTTCGTTCGGTACTCTTCCACATGGCCGTCGGCATCACCTTTGGAGGCAATCAGGTCCTTCTTCTCTTGTTCGGTCTGGCGTGCCTGTTCTTTGGTTTGCTCGAGTTCCTCTTTTGCCTCTTTCAGCTCGAACTGAAGGCGCTCAATTTCCTGCTCTTTCTTTTTGAGCTCAACGTCGTCGCCACCTTTTTTGTTCTGCATTTCCTTGAAATACAGCTTGGATGCATCTAGTTCTTTTCGATAGTAATCGAGTTGATGCTCCATGTTCTCAATTTGGGTTTTCAGTTCGGCCACCTCATCGGCGCCGCCCCCTTGAGATTCTTTATCATTCTCGTCATCTAGAATCTTCGATTCTTTGAGTAAATCTTCGAGATCCAGGTCGTCGTCAGCCTCCCCTTCCAAAAGACTCAGATCCAGAGCCAAAAGCTGGTTGATAATGGCGATGAGGTTCTCGGGATCGATCGGCTTCTGAAGGTACACATCAGCGCGGGTCTTCAGCTTCTTGTGTTTTTCAAACTCGGCCTCACCCATATTGGCGGATACGACGATGATAGGAATACGCTTCAGCGCCGCCGATTCGCGGATCTTCTTGCAGACCATAAACCCGTTAATATCGCTTAGCTCCACGGACAGAATAATCAGATCGGGTTGATGTTCATGAGCCCAATCGAGGCCAGCCTGGCCCGCCGTTTCATGTGAAACAGCCACTTTGTCCTGGTCAGATACACCCTTGAGTACATCGGGAACCTGCGTATCCGTATCGATCACTAAAAGAGAGGTGGTCATATGCTCAATCCTTCAAGAAATAAATGCCAGAGTGCCACGTTCAGAATAGGTGAAATCTGGATCCCTTCCGAGATGGATTCCCTGGGGCCGTTTGGTGACGGATTCAAGAGGAAGTCTGTTGTGAGTTCTATCCCGAGACGATCACCGTATCACCCACGAAAATCCATGGCCCGAAACCCTGAGCGCGAACCATAGAATAGCATATCACCCTTTCTCTAGCATGCGTTTTGCCTCAAAAAAGACACGTTGATCATCAAGAGGAATGAAGTCTTCGTGATATTCGAGATGTCCCACCTTGCCACGCAGGAAGCGTTTCATGATCTCCCTGTATTGAAACAGCGACTCTTTGTGTTTACCCTCACGTTTGAGTAAACGGGCATAGAGCAACCGCGGAAAGAGAACATCGCCTTTCAGATAGAGTACCCGACGACAATACTGCAGGGCTGAATCGAAATTACCCTGTTGATCAAAGATGAGTGTGAGCAGAAAATTGAGGTCCGGCGCATCTGGAAAACGAGAAATGGCCTCTTGAGCCAAACTTGATGCGTCCTCCCAATCACCACGGTCCATCAGCGATTTTATAGAGGGTAACACGCCATGCAGGCTTTGATCTTTTGCGCCCTCGTGACTGCCTGATTTTGGGCTGGGCTTTGTAATGGCTTGCGCCAAATCCGGTTCTGGGATCGCGCTATCAACACGTGCCTTTTCCCGATGCGTTTTCAAAAACTCTTCAAGGTTGAATTTCAAACGAGGTTTCTCACGCACAACCTGAGGTTTCTTCTTTTCAACGATAATCATCGGTTCCTCTTCCAGGACGGGTTCATCCTGGCTCGGATCCTGTTCCCTGGCGCCTTGGACGGGATCGGCATCGGGGCGGCGGTATACACTTTGATCGGCAATCAACATGGGAACAAAGGCACGCGATACTTTCCACAGCGTTTCAGCGGGCCCTAGAATTAGGAATCCATTGCGGTGAGCCATGTCAGAAAAGGAACTGATAACGCGCCTGATCGTATCCAATTTGAAATAAATCATGACATTACGAAAAAAGATGATATCAATATCTTTCAAAAGATCCGTAGCCGGACCCGGTTCCGAATCGGCAAGATTATGATATTCAAAGTGAACCATGTTCCGAATCTCACTCGATACCTGGAACATGCCTGCCTCGCGAGGCTGAATAAAGCGCTCTTTGAAATGGGGCGGGATATACTGAACGGATCTAGCGCTATAGATGCCCTTACGTGCCATCTCCAAAATTGATTGACTAATGTCGGTCGCTAGCAGCGAGCATTTCCAGCCATCCCATTTTTCAGCTTCATCCTTGAGAAGCATGGCAAGCGTGTAAATTTCTTCTCCAGAAGAGCAGCCCGCGCTCCAGATTTTCAGCTGTTTACTGGTTTTTGTACGGCGAATGATAGGGAACAAATGTTGTTGAATCAGACCATACTGTTGCGGAATTCGGAAGAAAAACGTCTCGTTATTGGTCACCATGTTGACGAGAGACTGGAACTCCGGGTTCTTGAAGGAATCCGCCTTTAGCAAGCGCCAGTATTGCAATATTGATCCAAGCCCAAGCGCCGAAAGTCGTTTATTGATATTCTTCTGCAGAAATCCGTATTGCCATGGCTCGATAACCAGGCCAATTTCTTTTTCGACCTGTTCCGCCACCAATGGAAGATAGGTATCCCCCGTCAATGACACACCCTGTTCTTACCATTCTTCTTTGCTTTGTATAGGTTGTTATCCGCAATGCGAATGATTTCGAGTGGGTTACTGAAAAGGCGTTCTTCGTTGGTGTATGCCACGCCCAGACTGACGGTGACATCGATCTTTTGTTTGTCATAGGAATAGAAGGCATAGGATTCAATATTCGTCCGCATCCGCTCGGCTACGAGACACGCATCTTCTACACCTGTTTCCGGGAGTAGCACGATGAATTCTTCTCCACCGTAGCGTGCAGGTATATCCATTTTTCGAATCGAAGCCTTAACGACACTGGAAACATTCTTAAGAACCAGATCACCCGATAAGTGATTATAGGTGTCGTTAACCATTTTAAAATTATCGATATCGAGCATGATGACCGAGATTTGCAGGTTCAAACGTCTGCAGCGCGACAGTTCGGTATCAAAATACTCCATAAAGTGACGGCGGTTGTAAATTTGAGTCAGGGGATCAATGGCTGAAATGACTCGGATTTTCTGGTACATATGAACGTTATCCACTACCAGGTTCACAGCTTCTTTGGTTTTTCCGATGAGGTCGCGAGTTTCATCACTGATTTTGTGCCGATCCCGGAAATAGAACCCAATGAACCCAATGTTCTGCGCTTTGTCCTTCAAAGGCAGGTAGAAGAAATTCTCCGGACTGACCGTTCCCGAGAGCTCTCCATAGTCACCATTTACGACCATTTCGATTTCTTCGCTGATCTTGAGGTGATTGCTCAAAGCCGTCTTGAAGGTAAAACGTTGAACCTCCTGGAAACACGCCTGATTCACGGGTTCTGCGAGCTCAAAAAATACCTGTGTCTGGTTTTCACGAAAGGTCATAAACACGCCGACTGCAAAGTCCAGGATTTTTCGATAGGTTGTAAGTAGAGACTCGACACATTCTTTCACGCTGTGAACATTAAACACAATGCTATTAATTTCATTGGTGATGCGGGTTTCAAGCAACCTCTTATCCAACAGATTGTTAACCTTTTCAACGATATCCCATTCAGAAATTGTCTGGCTACGTTGGTGCACGATACCTTCTGTCTGTTCGAGAAGTTCGGTTACCTGTTGTTGAATTTCAGTTGAGGATCCCGTTTTCAAAATGTAGCGATCAGCGCCCGTATCCATGCCCCAATAATGCGCCGAAGCACTCTCTTTGCTGGTCAACATGATGATGGGGATTTCGCGAGTTAACGGATCGTATTTTAGAAGCCGTGCCAATTGGAATCCATTCATTTTGGGCATTTCGATATCACTAATAATCAGGTCTGGACCTTCACGATAGGCAATTTCGGCGGCCTTGAGCCCGTCGGGGGCAAGAAGGCATTCATGACCGAGTTTCTCAACCATGAACTGCAACATTTCAGTGACAACGGGCGAATCGTCGGCGATCAGAACTTTTTTCATGCCTTACCCCCTGCACAGTTGGCCAGATGGCGGTTCAATTCCACGGGGCTCAAACAACGGTCTGAAGCTCCCAATTGTTCTGCCTCTCGAGGCATTCCATATATCATACAAGATGCTTCATCCTGGGTTACGGTTCGCCCACCGGCTCGCTTCAGTTCTAATAAGCCCTCGGCCCCATCTTTTCCCATGCCGGTGAGAAGGATTCCCAACGTATCTGCAGGACGAATCTTGGCCGCGGACTGGAAGAGATAATTGACGCAAGGACGGTGCTCGGTCCATTTTGGCAAATCTCGGGTGACCCGCAATTGCCTGGGCGCGGAGAGCAGGGTGAAAAAATCTTCGGGTGCAAAATAAATCGTCCCATTGCAAAGCACCATTCCATCTTCTGCGATGACGACTTTCGCATGGCAGTTCGATTCGATCCATGTGACCAAGCCGCGCAGGAAGCCTTTCGTCATGTGCTGAACTACGACAATCGGAAAAGGTAATTGTCCTAACCCACTAAACATCGTGTTCAGGGCTTGAGGCCCTCCGGTTGAAGCTCCAACAACGACCAAGCCGGGCCGTTCAAAATCTGGCTCACGGATATCGTCTTCAACGATATGTTTCGGGCGCAAGTGTCGAACGACCTTGATTCGGCTGAACATCTGTAATTTACGGATGAAGGAGCGCACATCTTTGCGCCAGGTATCGATCTCCTTGAGACTGGGCTTTTCCATCACTTCCACCGCACCGGCCTGAACCGCCTTGAAGGAAAGGCTGGACCTTGAGATCGAGGAAAAAATGAGAATGGGAGTTGGTGTGCTCGACATGATTCGACTCGTGGCCTCGATACCGTCCATTTCTGGCATTTCCACATCCATCATCACGAGGTCAGGGCGCCGTTCCTTGCAGAATTGGACCGCCTGCTTTCCGTTTTCGACCTGACCGATGATGTCAACTTCAGGGAACCCTTTGAAGAGATCCGAGAGAAATTCACGGGCCAGAGCAGAGTCATCTGCGATGAGAATGCGAAGAGGTTGAGTCATACAATAGTCTCCTGAAGAAGTGTTTAAGAATCGCCAGCAATGAACTGGCGTACCGTTTGAAGAAGCGCACCTTTCGCCAGTGCCTGTTTTGTCAAATAGGCATTGGCCCCGACTTCCAGTCCGCGCAAGCGGTCCGAGGATTTCGAAAGAGAAGTCACCATGATAATGGGTAAGCTGGAAAACTGGCTGGTGGCCCGCACTTTTTTTGCCAAATCGAATCCGTCCATCCTGGGCATTTCAATGTCCGTCACAATCAGGTCGAACTCGGGGTCGACACTGAGTCGTTCAAAGCCATCAAGACCGTCCACGGCGGTGACAACCTCGTACCCAGCAGACTCAAGGATACTTGCCTCAATCTCCCGAGTCATGGCCGAATCATCGATGAGGAGAATGCGGTTGGGTTTCGATTCCGATTGAAGGCGGATTGGACTAATCTGGCTTTCACGGCCACGGTAATTGATCAGGTCAAAGAGATCCAACACAATAACGGTACTGCCATCTTCGGTTTGGGTAGCTCCTGAGCTGAACATGGGTTTGCCGATAAAATCATCAAACTTTTTCACAACCTGATCCTTCTGTCCGAGAACACGGTCCACAAGGAGCATGACTTGGTCGTGGAGGGTGGTTTTCAGTAGGAAGCTTTTGGACATGGGATTCAGCTCTTCGCGAAGCCCGAGGTACTGACCGATGTCAACGACTTCGAGAATCTTCCCATTCTCGATCAGACTCAGTTTTTTCTTGTGCAACATGATTTCGTTGTTCTGAAGGGGACGAACACTCTTAAGGAATTCGAGTGGCAGACCGTAGTGCTTGCCCGCGATTTCTACGAAGAGCAATTGGCTGGTACTCATGGCCATGGGCAGGATGATTCGAAATTCCGTGAAAACACCTTTGTCCGTATCGACCTCGATTTGACCATGAAACCTGTTGATGTTCTTTCGAACCACATCCATGCCCACACCCCTTCCTGACAGGTCGGTGGTCAGTTCGCTTGTGGAGAATCCACTCAGGAAAATAAACTCGAGCAATTCCTTCTGGCTTAGCTGATCGACCTTGCCTGGCAGAACGAGCTTTTTCTCAAGGGCCTTTTGTTTTACCTTGGCCAGGTCAATACCACGACCATCATCGCGAATGACGATCACGACTTTATTGCCTTGATTGAAAGCCTTGAGCTGGAGAACGGCCTGCTTCGGTTTATCGGCATTCTGACGTTCCTGCGGGGTTTCTATACCGTGATCCATAGCATTTCGAATCACGTGAATTAGTGCTTCATTCAGGCAGGTTAAAATGTTCTTATCGAGTTTGGTATCCTGACCTTCGATGACGAAATCGACTTTCTTCTCTAACTCTTTTGCCAGGTCACGCACATAGCGTGGAAATGTATTGAAGATATTGGAAAGCGGGATGAGTTTAGTTGAGAGAATGGAGTCGGTCAGTTGGGAGAGCAGGTTGTTGAACTCGTCGTAAGATTTCTGGAACTCGCGAAAGAGTTCCATGTAATTGTGGTAAATCACCTGATAGGGCTCGTTGGTGGTATCCTGCCCAGAACCTCTCTCAACCTCAGAATGGAATCGCCTACCAAAGCTCTTGAAGCGGTGGATAATGCTCTCAAAATGCATTAAATGAAAATTGGCTTCCATGGAATGATGGGTCAGATTGTCGATAACCGAGGAATCCACCTTGACCTGTTGTTGGAAAACGCGTTCCTGAATTTTTCCATCCACGATACGGTCGACAGAGCTTCCTGCCGCAGCTTTTTCCGCAACGGCCTTATTCTTTTGTGGCTTGACTGATTTGGGACTGCCAGGAGAACCGGTTTTTGGAACGGTGGCCTCACCAGGCTCAGTAGGTTTGTTTTTTGGTGGTTCTTCTCCTTCGCCCGACTCCGCGGAGGGAGCCTTTGGAGGCGTTCCTGTAAGACTGGGCGCTTTCGGCTGATCAATTGACAGTTCTTTGGGAGGTTCAAGATTCAGACTGGACAAATCAATTCGCAGTGAATCGGTTGTTGGCAACGGAACGTGAGGTGTCTCGTCCTCATCAAATGCGTCATCGGGTAATTCACCTGGTGTGAGGATCTCTTCAGCATTCATATCCGACAAGCCGAGTTGGGCGAAGAGATCACTCTTACTGAACGAAGTGGAATTGGGGTCAGGTAACAGGTTTGCAGCCTCGGCAGCCGGTGTATCTTCAGACTCTCCATCCTGGAGAAGGGCCTTAAGAAGGCGGTCGCCTTCGGAGAAATCATAGACCTCATCACTGCCGTTCTCCACTACGGAATCGGCACCAGCACGAAGTACGTCAAACAGGGCGAGCAAAGTATCCAGGCGGTGCTCGTTGAGCTGTTCGGTCCCATCGGAGACACCTTCCAGGAAATCCTCCATCTGATGTGTCACTCGATTCATCTGTTCGAGCCCAAGCATTTTGGAAGATCCTTTTAAGGTATGGATCTCCCTTTTGATCTCACGAAAGAGGGAACTTGGATCGGGCTCCTTCTCGTAATTCAACAGGGCCGATTCCGCGTTTTGTAAACGCTCCATGGTCTCTTCACGGTACTTTTTAAAGTACTTGCCCGCTTCGAATGCCAAAATGAACCTCGCTACCCAATCTCATTCCATTTCTTCATGTTTATGTCAGCTGCGACGATTTCAACGACTTCATCGTTTTCAATATATGGAACCGCCACGGTGAAACAATGTTCCGATGAAAAATCCGATAGATAGGGTTCAGTCACCCAACTCGATCGTTTCTGCATCACATTGCGGAACCACCCCTTGTCCGAATAATTCTTGGCCATCAAGGGAGCCACATCGACCTGGAAATTTTTATTGGCCAAAAGATGTTTCAGGCGACCATTGGAATCCGATGCGAAAATCGCTTCAAAGAAGGTGTGCCGATCCAGAAACGCTCGAACCGCCATTTTCCGATCCGATTCAGAGGCCGACAAATATTCATTTTTCACAAAGGTCGACAGTAGGTATTTAATGTTATTTGACTTAGCCACAGTGAAAGTCTGGGCAAAGAGCTGAACGTTCTTGGCATGGTAGGTCAGGTCTTCGGCGGCTTCTGTAGAAGCGTTCAGGTTCTCGGCGCTCTGGTTGGATACCTCGGAAATTTCCTTGAGGGTAAGCACAATCTGTTCGGAGGCGGTTCGCTGTTGTTGCGTGGCGATACTGATTTCCTTTGAAGCGGTATTGGTCTGCTCGACGAGTTCCTGAATCTCGGCAAAGCGTTCGACCGCTGAACCCGCCGTGTCGATGGTTTTCCCCACAGCCTTCACGCCTTCCTCGGTAGAGAGAATCGTCGAGTTAATGGAGTCCTGGAATTGTTCGAGTAGCTGCTTGATGTTTTCTGCCGATTCACTACTGCGCTCGGCCAGTCTTCGAACTTCCATGGCAACGACACCAAAACGCTTTCCGTACTCTCCTGCTGCCACCGATTCGATGGAGGCGTTTAGCGCCAAGAGATGCGTTTCGTTCGCAATTTCGGTGATCAAATTTAGGATCTTATTAATTTCACCTGATTTTTCGCCAAGATTCTTGGCGTTGGACTGAATGATATCGATTTTGGATTTCAATTCGTGAATGTTATGGATGGTATCCTGAACCGCATTGAATCCTTCACCCGAACTGTCTTCGGTCTGATTGGCCACCTTAAAGACATCATCACTGTTGTGGGCAATCTGTGCGGCGGTTTTGGCCAACTCTTCCATCGTTGCAGTGATTTCAGCGACAGACGCTGCCTGTTCCGATGAGGCCGAGGCCTGCTCGCCCGTTCCCTGTAGAATTTTTTCAGAGACGCGCCCCAGTGAAAGGGAAAGGTCGTTCAATTGATTAATCACGGTTTTCATGTGCTCACTGGCACTCTGCGCGAGGTCGATCAGATTCACGGCATCGGGTGAGAGGGATTCCTTTTCCACGACCAATTTCTCGAGTACGAAATTCCGTTGTGTCATGCTGTCGAGGATTTTTCGGACATGTGAGCCCGCAATCGTAAATCCTTCCACAATGCGCTTGAGTGGCAGGATTTGCTTGAGGAACTTCCTGCGACCAAAATCCATTGCCAGCGCAGCGATCCCGTCGAGGACCATAACAACCAGACTGAACCAGGGCCAGACGAACCACAATACAATCCCCAGCAGGTTGACAACCACCAGGCTCAACGGCAGGAACCGTACAGCAGGATGTGATGCCTTGCTGAAAAAACGCTCAAATTCAACTTTGTAATTTTTCATACTGACCCTCACCACTTTTAATTAGGAAAATAATGGTTGACTGAAATTCGGCGAGCTCGGTAATAGCTCGAAACTTCATGTTCTGACGCAAAAAGGCTGGCATGGGATAGGTGGTCACCTCCCCCATCCCCAGGATTCCGTTTACACCCAAAGCATTACCGTCTTTTTTGACGATCCAGCACGACACCTCATTCTCCGGTTGTTCTTTTTCACTGAAAAGGTTGTGGAAGTTCTGGACAAATTTGCCCTGCAATTCGATCTCACTATGGCTCCGCTCGATATGGTCCACCGTGTCGAGATCCATGCCAAAGACAAAGGCGCCCGCCGAAAAGATCAGGTGTGTCGTCATGATCCGTCTCGATCCACTCGATAGGTGGACATGAGTCGATCGATATCGAGTATGAACACGATCTCATCCTGATGGATAAACTGACCTGAATAGAAATCCTTGTCGTTATCCTCCTGGCGGCGGTCTTTATCCACTTCTTCCATTTGAACGATATCGCCCTTGGAATCCATGAGAAACGAAAAATGTTTGCTGTCCTTACTGTCTCGAACAATCATGGCATGGATGGGTTCGCCAAGCCCAAGGTCCTGGAGCCCCAGGAGTTGTTTCATCCGCACCTGCGGAATAAAGCGTCCATCACTGTGGATGATGCCCTCAATGTATTCAGGTACAGCCGGAACCGGAGTTGTCTTCTTCGCCGAGACCACACGGACCACATGTCCAAATGGAACCGCGAACTTGTGTAAGTCCAGACGAAATAAGAGAAAATGGTTCCCAGTAAGGCGCTGTTCACGATTGACTTCCATAACATCCCCTCGATCAAGGATTCTCTTCGGCAAGTTTTGAGAAAACTTAACATGTTTCGAATAATTTACAGCCTTTGAACCACCATCTTGGCGTAGAAGATTGCCTGTTGCGACGTTTACGAGGCCCCAATTGAATTTCCGTAGCTATGGAGCAAGTTGCAAAATCGTCGATAATGTGGCTCATGCAATCTGTTTTTCCCGAATTTTCTTCTTTTATTTGCCCTCAACAATAACTCCAAGTCCATGAAACCGTATCAATAAGGTGGAGAATCCATTCTCCATAAAAGCCTTCTCCAAGTGAAAGGAGAAGGGTATACTAATAGGAATCTTCTCTGACCAAGCGCGTCAGACAGAACGTGCAAGTTAAATTACGTCAATAAAGACCATGTCAGAAACCGGAGGTCATCATGAGTCAACAGGAACGCCCGATTATCGATCGGGTTTGGGAATTTACCAAAGATATCTCTGTAAAAGTGTCCAAACAGGCCGAAAAACACTGGAAGATCAACACGCTCCGCGTAGAGATCGCATCGATAAAACACAAGAAGAGCAATTGCTGTAAAGAGCTGGGTAAATTTGTTTATGAATCCCTGAAATCCAATAGTGTGGAAGAAGACAGCTACAAAACATCCCTTGAAGGGTTCTACGTCGAACTTCAGAACCTCGACAATGAGATTATGGAGCGCGAAAAGCGGATCGAAGTTCTCGCTTCCGAACCCGAGCCAGAAGAACCCCCTGCAGAAAGCACTGATGAGGTGCCTCCTGTACCTGAAGCCGACGACACATCCGAAGAGGCCCCCATTCAAGCTGAAGTCGTTGAAGAAGAAAAGGAACCCGAAAAGAAGGAAGGAAGTGACGCGTGAACGAAAACAGACTGAATCCTCGATTTGAATGCAACGAGAAGGCCATTGTCATCTTCAATCAAATCCGACTTGAGGTTTCGGTCGTAGACGCAAGTTACGGGGGCATTGGGATCCAAATGCCTTCTTCCGACTGGGAACCCTTTGATTTCGCCATGGAAGTTCAGGGCGAAATCGAGCTAAATGGCGCCATGACTTGCTTCAATGGCCGCATCTGTTGGACAAGTGCAGACGAACGTACCACTCGAGCAGGGCTGCAGGTCAGCGAAGTGCCTCAAGATGCTTGGCGAGGCTGGGTCGATCAGATTAAGGGCATCAAACCACCGGAGCGCCCCATGTTTGATGTAGGTTAAGCCTATATGCCTCTTTACGAATACGAATGTGCCGATAACGGCCAGCGGGTTGAAGTCCTTCACAGCATGTCCTACCTGGTGGAAACCTGGGCCGAACTTTGTTATCTCGCCGGACGCGAGCCCGGCGATACCGACCCGCAGTCTCTCGTCAGGAAAGTGGTCAGTGCACCCCAGATCGCGTTCCCCAAAACGAATAGCGAACTAAAAAACATGGGTTTTACCAAGCTCGTAAAACGAGACAAAGGTGTCTATGAAAACGTCACCGCAACCGATAGGGAAAAGCGTTACATGAACGCAAATGACCCATCGAGCATGCCCGACTTGAAGAGCAAAATCACCGACTGAATCAATTATGCCAAAACAAAAAAAAACACCTTCCTTTGAAGACCTTCTCGATCAACTTGAACAGACCGTCGAAAAAATGGAATCCGATCAACTGCCTCTTCAAGAGGCTCTTGAAACCTACCAGGAGGGGATTGCGTTGAGCCAGCGCCTCAACTCGATGCTCGACGAAGCCGAGCAGAAAATCGAATTCCTCTCGAAACAAAAAGATCCAGATACAGAGCCCGCTTCTCAAAAAGAAGGCCTGGCATGATGGACCATCCTGAACTCAAAAATTGGTCAGAGGCGGTTGAGGCCGAATTGTGCGCCTATTTCAAGGAACGCGATGCCAACAGCCATCCACTCGAAGAAGCAATGGCCTATTCAGTCAATGCTGGTGGAAAGCGAATTCGCCCCCTGATGGTGCTTATGTCCATCCAAGCAGTCGGAGCCGATGCCGCCTCCTTTATCGACATGGCAATTGCTCCGGAATTGCTTCACACCTATTCGCTTATTCACGACGACCTCCCGAGCATGGACAACGACGATCTTCGTCGCGGGCAGCCCACCAATCACATTGTCTACGGCGAGGCCATGGCCATCCTGGCCGGAGATGGTCTGCATACGGAATCCTTTGAAGTACTGGCCAAAGCGGGACCTGCCGAGGTCACCGCCCTCCAACGCCTCGAGTTGATAAAAGAGTTTTGCGTCGCAATTGGGCGCAACGGAATGGTCGCCGGTCAGGCGATGGATCTGCAGGCGGAAACCCACCCCATTAACTTGGATCAACTTCATATCCTACACGCACGCAAGACAGGCGCCCTGATCCGGTTCTGTGCCCGAATGGGGGCCATTTTAGGTAACGCAAATGACGAGCAACTCAAGCACATCACCGCTTTTGCGGAGAAACTCGGTCTTCTCTTTCAGGTAGTCGACGACCTACTGGATCGCAAGGCCACGGCCGAACAGCTCGGAAAAACGCCCGGAAAGGATGCCGCACAGGGTAAGGCCACGTTTCCCAACTTAATTGGCATGAACCAAACAGAGACACTCGCCGACGAGCTCCTGAATCAATGCCTGGAAATTCTGGAACATTCCAATCTCGCATCTCACCACCTCGCAAACCTTGCAACCTTCACTCGTAATCGCGTTTTCTAGGAAAGGACCGCATTTGGATTGCCGGGAGCATTTAGTCATCAGTTTTTTCGCACTTGTGGCGCCCAAGTGTCGGATCTCCCACAAGGACAACATTGAATTCGGCCCAAACAAATATACGAACAATCAAATCCAATGGAGTACACAATGAAAATTACGACTTACAAACAAATTCCAGCCAAAAAAAAAGCAGCCTGCAGGCTTGTTTTCGTCAACTCGAAGGGAGACGTTCTCGCAGGTCCAAAGAAACTGGCCGATGACCTGACACCCTTTGTAGAAAACGGTGAATTCGGAAAATCCTTTGGTACACCGTTTTATATCCCATCAACGGGAACCCGAACCCTCTACATGAACATGGGAGAGAAAAAGGCCACTGCCATCCAATTCAGGAGGGCCACAGGAAAAGCCGTCAAGCTCTTGAAACCGAAGAACATCAAAACGCTCTATATCGATTGCCAGGGGTTGGATGAGGCCTCAGTTCGTGCCGTTGTTGAAGGGGTGACGCTGGGCTCCTACGATTACCTCGACTATAAATCGGACAAGGACCAGGCACCCAAGTCCCTGGAGGAAATGTCACTCAATTTAAAAAATACCGGTGTCACATTAAAGAAAGTGCAAGCTTGGTCAAGCATCAGCGATGGGGTCAATCTCGCCCGCGACCTCATGCTTCAACCGCCCAACGATCTTTACCCAGAGACCTTGGCAAAAAAGGCCAAACAACTCGAAAAAGAGGGCTGCTTCAAGGCCCAAATCCTTAAGCAACCTGAAATTGAAAAGGAGAACATGAACGCGCTTCTCTCCGTCTCCCAGGGCAGTGAAAAGGCGCCCAGGTTCATCATCATGGACTACAATCCAAAGGGTGCCAAAAAGACCTTTGTCCTCGTCGGCAAAGCGGTTACCTTTGATTCGGGCGGCCTCTCCCTCAAGCCAAGTTCTGCCATGCCGGAAATGAAGGGAGATATGGGAGGCGGCGCCACCGTTTTCGGGATTATGGCCTCTCTCGAAAAAATTCAATGCCCACATCGCGTCGTAGGCTTGGTTCCCTCCGTTGAGAACATGCCGTCAGGAACGGCCACTCGCCCAAGCGACGTCGTCATTTCACGTGCGGGCATCTCCATTGAAATCAATAATACAGATGCAGAAGGCCGCCTAATTCTGGCCGATGCTCTGGATTACGCCAAGAACTTCAAGCCCGATTATGTCATCGACTACGCGACCTTGACGGGCGCATGCCTCGTGGCGCTTGGACCCAAGATCTGCGGCATCATGGGTAATCACCAGAAGCTGGTCGATGCCATGGTTAAAGTCGGCTACAGCTTGGACGACCCATTCTGGCAACTTCCCCTAGAAGAAGATTACGAAGCACTGCTCAAGAGCGATGTCGCCGATGTCAGCAACATCGCCAATACACGCTGGGGCGGAACCATCACAGCGGGTCTGTTCCTGCAACGCTTTGCCAAAGACTACAAATGGGCGCACTGTGATATCGCAGCGTCCATTCTCGAAAAACCAGACGATTTCAATCCCAAGGGCGGCTCTGGCGCAGGAGTCCGTACCACAATCGAGGTTTTTGACAAAATGTCGTGATCCGCTTGAAGAACTCAATCTGGCGGCGGGAAACGACCCGCCGCCAAATTTCAGATATATCGAGGAAACCTTGAAACCCCGAAAACCCAAACATCGCAAGCGAAATACACATTCTAGAGCTGGCACTCTCATCGTTGTTACCGGCATGAATAATGTTCGTGAATGCCTGGCTTCGGCCCACGTCAAAACTCACAAAGTCTTCGCAAGACAAGGATTTGACCTCAATTCAATCGGCAGAATCCCAAATAGTATCAAGGTAGAATGGCTGCGTGAAAGTGATCCGGATTTTCAGGAGCTTCACCAAGGCATTGGCTGTGCCGTCAGTCCGCCACATTGGGGTGGCCTGGACACCTTTCTCGATGGACTCTTAGAGCAGAAAAAGGCCCCGCTCCTTTTGATTCTGGATCAAGTTGAGGATCCGAATAATCTTGGACAGATCATCAGAACCTGCGAGGGGGCCGGTGTCGATGCCATCCTGCATCCTCACCGCCGCAGTGTCGGGCTCACCAACTCGGCCGCCCAAACCTCTCAGGGCGCGTTTGCCCATCTACCCATGTTCGCCATCGGTAACCTTCGGCAAACATTGGAGGATCTCAAGTCTAAAGGGTTCTGGACATTTGCCTGCGAGAACCAGGAGCGTTCCATCCCCTGGCATGCCGCCGACTTGAAAGGTCCGGTAGCTGTCGTGTTGGGCAGCGAAGGTAGAGGGATTCGCGATCTCGTGCTAAAAACCTGCGACACAGTTATTTCCCTGCCGATGGCCGGGCACATCAATTCTCTAAACGTCAGCGCAACCGCTGCCGCCCTGCTCTTTGAAGCGGTCCGCCAAAGACAGACGCCTCTCCCCTAACCACTTCATTGTGATCGCTTTCGCGTATTATCTTTCGGTAAACGCACATCCCCATTGACATCCACCTCGAATTTCCCTAGATTGGGTGTCAAATTGTTGACACCTGGGCGGGTTTGGATGACGAGATTTTTGATAGTGGATGATGATCCGAGTATTTCGAGTCTTTTGGATGCCCTGATTAGTCGCATGGGGTTCGACACAGAAACCACCTTGAGTTCCCGCGATGCGGCCGAGAAACTGAAAACGAATCGTTACGACGTCCTGGTTACCGATTTGATGATGCCAGGTTTCAATGGGCTTCAACTTGCCGAAATGGCCCTCAAACGCGACCCAGAGCTCATGGTCATTGTGATCACGGGTCACGCCTCATTGGAATCGGGGCTTGCAGCCCTGAGACTTGGTGTCTACGACTACATTCTCAAACCTTTCACACTGGAAAAGGTCGAACATACCGTACTGGGTGCCCTGGAAAAGAAAACACTTAAAACGGAAAACCAATCTCTAAAAAAGGAGCTCTCCGGTAAAAAGGAAAAGTGGGAAATCATTGGGAAGAGCGATGGGATTGAGCGGGTTTTCAATACCATTCGTAAAGCGGCTCCAACCCAGACCACCATCCTAATTACAGGTGAAAGCGGAACGGGCAAAGAGCTGGTCGCCAAAGCCATTCACCGCTATTCCGACCGCAGTTCCCACCCATTTATCTCGGTCAACTGCGGCGCCATCCCTGAGAACCTCCTGGAAAGCGATCTCTTCGGGCACAAACGCGGCGCGTTCACCGATGCGAAATCCGACCATGTAGGCCGCTTTGTGCAGGCCAATCACGGCACCCTCTTCCTGGATGAAATTGGGATCATGCCCACGAACCTTCAGGTAAAACTGTTGCGCGCCATTCAGGAACGCGAGGTCCGCCCGCTTGGGGCGAGTCGAGCTCAAAATGTCAACGTACGCATCGTTGCCGCAAGTAATGCCGATCTTCGCTCCATGATTAAAACGGGTGAGTTCCGAGAAGACCTTTATTATCGACTCAACGTGATACCCATCCAGCTTCCACCGCTGCGGGACCGCAAGGTCGACATTCCATTGCTCATCGAACATTTCATCGCCAAACACGGGCCTTCACTGAACGCCTCTCAAATGCATTTTTCCGAAAAGGCGGTCGCTGCGATGCAGGCCTATCACTGGCCCGGAAATATCCGGCAACTTGAAAACGTCGTGGAATGCTGTCTCGCACTCTCTCCTGGAGGAAACACCATCGATGTCCACGACCTTCCACCGGAGATTTCGGGCCAGACAGGGATCGAACAACCGCGAATCGACCTGGGTCCCGAAGGGCTGCACCTTGAGAAGGCGGTAGCAAATTTCGAAAAAGAGCTGATCCAGAAGGCACTTGAGGCGAGTAAAGGAGTCAAAACGCGAGCCGCCAAGCTTCTAAATCTGAAGAGAACTACACTCATCGAAAAAATGAAACGCTACGAGATGATGGATGATGCCAACAAACCGCGAGCCTGAAAGTAACACCAAGAAGGGCGTGCCCATCGAACGGATTATCGGGCCTCAGGCCATCGCCGAGCTGCGAAAAGCGATTCAGGAGGCTGGCGGTTCCGAAATATTCGTCGTTCTGAAGAAACGAGGGAAAGAATCGGGCGTCTTCGATGAGGTGACTGTGGTGTGTCGCGGAACGGAATTCGAGGTGCCGGCACTCATATCCAGGGCCACGCCTGGCGATATGACCCTCCACAATCATCCCAGCGGCGTCCTTCGACCCAGCCAGGCGGATATGCGCATGGCTGGACTCTTTGGCGAAGAGGGCATCGGTTCCATGATCATCAACAATCAGGTGACTCGTGCCTACGTAGTCGTTGAGCCATTTGAAACCCCCGATCTTGTAGCCGTTGAGGCCAAGGGCTTGAGTGACATTTTCGGTCCCGATGGCCGCCTCGCCGAGGCCATCGAACAGTTTGAGTATCGCGAAAGCCAGGCCGAAATGGCCCAACACGTTGCCACAAGCCTGCACGAAGGCAGAATCACCTGTATCGAAGCAGGCACAGGCACCGGAAAAAGCCTGGCCTACCTGATTCCGGCAATGGTTTGGGCCCGAGACAATCGCAAACGGGTTTTGGTAGCAACTAAGACCATCACACTCCAGGAGCAGTTGCTCTACAAGGATATTCCACTGGCCAAAAGTGTCTTGAAACATCCCCCCGAAACCGCATTGATCAAGGGACGGCAGAACTATGTCTGTCTACGAAAATTGAAGGAAGCGGAAACATCGCAAATGGAATTCGATTTTGGCGAAGATCACCAGAGCGTGCAACATGAGCTGGAGGCCATTTCCGATTGGATCGAATCCCACCCGACCGGCGATCGTGCCGAACTGCCCTTCCAGCCCACGCGAGAGGCCTGGGAAGCCGTCCAGTCGGACTCCGACATGTGCCTGGGCTCATCCTGTCCCTACTATCAGGAATCCCCGTTCTATCAGTCCCGACGCAAAGCTGCCAAGGCCAACTTGCTGATTGTCAACCAGGCTCTGCTCTTTTCGGATCTGGCCATTCGATTCTCGACGGGAAACTACACCGCATCAGCCATTATTCCACCCTATTTTTCAGTGATCCTGGACGAAGCTCACAGCCTCGAAGACATCGCCACCGACCATTTTGGCTCGAGATTGGGGTCATTCGGCCTGCGGCAAGGGGTCGGCAAGTTCATGTCGATCAAAAAGAATACCGGGCTCCTGGCGCGCTTGAGTCAACGAAGCCAGAAATACCTGAAAATGGATTTTCAAAAGACGCTTGAGGACCTGTCGTTCCAGTTCCAGATGATTCGCGATGACATGCTCTTCACCCTCACCGAATTCACAGACAAACTCCACCAGACCTATAACCCAGAGGACTTTAAGAATCAGCAGGTTCATCTCGATCAAACTCATTTACAGGGTGAATCCATGTCACTCGTTCGCCAGGGAGCAGGAGCCTTATCCACCCAGTTGACCCGAATTTGCACCGCACTGGAAACCATCTTAGAGGAGGCAAAAGAGGCATTCGAGGATAAAGCAGACGAGATGGAAGGATTCCTCATCGAGTTTCAGGCACGATTACATCGGTTGAAAGACCATTTGCCCACCCTCAAAGCGTTTGGGGCGACAGACATGGACGAACATGTCCAGTGGCTCACGCTGAAACGCTGGGGAAACCATAGAAGGGAATTTCAGTACCAAATTTCACCGATTGATGTCAGTGATAAGCTTGTGAAGGGCCTTTTCAATCCTTTCCACTCGGTGATTGCCACATCGGCTACCCTTGATCTAAACGACACCTTTAATTTCTATCATCGTCGCAGCGGAATCGAGAAGGTCGAAGAGAAACCTGTCGAATCCTTCCAATTCAAGAGCCCCTTTCCGCTTGAACAACAGGGACATCTGGGCATACTCAGCTATGCTCCGAACCCGGGCCAGCGTGCGTTTTCCGATTGCGTGACCGATTGTATCCTGCAACTCGCTCAAATCGGAGAAGGCGGTACCATGGCCCTTTTCACGAGCTACGCACTACTCTACGATGTGGCCCGAAAATGCGAACAACGTCTCGCCGACCTGGGCATTCCCCTTTATGTCCAGGGCAGGGATCCCCGTGCAACGCTTATCGAACGTTTCCGCTCCACCCAAGGTGTTCTGATTGGTACCGATACCTTCTGGGAAGGTATTGATCTGCGAGGCCGATTATTGACCAAACTGCTGATTACCAAGCTCCCCTTTCGCCAACTCGGTGACCCCGTGTTTGAGGCCCGTTCACGCAAGATCAAGGCTGAAGGCGGAAATGATTTCAAGGATTACTCGTTGCCGTTAGCACTCTTGAAATTCAAACAGGGAGCAGGCCGTTTAATTCGTTCAAAAACCGACAAGGGACTTATCGTCATTGCCGACAATCGAATCAGCTCCAAATATTACGGGCGAAAGTTTTTGGAGATGGCCCCCGAGTTTCCTAAAATAGAATTTGATGCGCTCACCAACTTACAAGAATTCCTGTTAAATGGGGACCTGTGATGAAACGAACCACCAATTTGAAAATCGCCTTGGCCGGGCGCTTCTATGCAGCACTTTCGTTCGTCCCCGTACTCCTGGGAGCCGCAGCCCTGTTTTACCTGGTTACGTCTTTGGCTGTCTTCCTGGTCTTGAGAGATTTGATGCAGAGCTTTGAGGTTGTGTGGCTGCCCTTTCTGCTGGCCTTCGTGTTCGCCGTACCCCTTTACCTGGGATTTCTTTTCGTTCTCAAGTGGCAAGCCAACAGGCACATGATTATCACCGAGGAAGGCCTCACCTTTGTGAGCACTAATTCCAAAGAAACCTTCTCCCCCTGGTCCGACCTCATCGTGGTCGAACTGCGTTTCGCGCAACCACGCACCATTCAATGCCGCATGATTTTCAGAAATATCGCCATCGGTTTCACCAACCTGGAGATCAACCTCGATGGGGGTGTTCAGTTGCCCACCGTTTTCCGTAAAGGCTATGAGTACCAAAAGATGAGGGATTTCCTTCTGCTCATCGATAATATGTGCCCCAAGTGTACCTGGAAATCGAGCAAACGTTTCCAAGAGCAATTCGGGATCCAATATCCACCCTACGACCTGGAGAAAATGTGCGATGGAAATTGACTTAACTGGAAAAACCGTCACCCAGAGCCTGGAATCGTTTGAACATGCCCTTCAAACCCAGGGCGGGACCCTGATTTTCAAAATTGATAACGAAACGGTGAAATTGAACCTGATGCAGTTGGGGACACGCCTGGGACACAAATGCCACTCCAAAAGAGCCGGGTCATTTTGGATGTTAACCCTGAAAGTTCCTGAGAAAACGGAAGCCCCAAAGCCGTCAGTCGACGTGGCTCCATCCTTTCCCCAGGCAAGGAAGGTCGTCCTAGAATGGTGGATTCTTCAGAGCGACCAATTTGGCCAAAAAGACCACCAACTTGGGCGTTCACTAATTGAAGATTTCCTGCTCAGCCTTATGGAGCGCCCGATCGGCCTGTTCTTCCTGCACCGATCTGTGCTCCTCTTAAACGAGCCTGGCCTGCTAAAACACGCCCAGGAAATGAACACGCGATTTGCGGCATGCCCCAGGTCCCTGGCGTTTTATAAAGTGAATGCCCCATCCTGGATTGAACGACTCGAATTTAATCGCCTCTACCAATTGAACCGCAAAGCGAAGCTTAACTTCCTATAGCGCCTGATTCAAACCAAACATCTGGAACTCATTCCATCGCCCTGCCTGTACAGCAGACTTCCAAGTCTGCTGACGCCAAGCCTCAAATGCGATAGATTCTTCAAGAAAGGCGATAATTATCTTGAATGATCTCACCACCTCGCCAGGGTTCTAACCTTCTTCTGCATGCTGCCATTTTCGGTTTTGGATATGCACTACAACCATGGTCCCGGAGGGACCTAATAATATAGCCGGTGGCTTCAGCCTCCGGTGTTGAACAAGTTTGGAATTGAGCCCTGAAAGGGCGACATAATCAACCCCTCACCCCCACAAATAACGCTCATCACAATCAACACCATGTGAATGTAATCCGGCATACCTGCAATGCCCAACATGATACACCCGTCCTTTTTGGCAATTCCGCCTAGATGGGCATGACATCGTCCCTTCGGGACTCTCATTTGTTTTGGATTGGTTCTCGGGGTTCAAACCCCGCACAATATGATGCGATCCCTTCGGGATCACTCTTTTCCGAGCCGAGTTGCCCGACGATAAAAATCAGCTAACGCATAATTCGACCAAACTTCGGAATGAAACCATCTTGCCATTTGCGATTCAGTAAAATAAAGCCAAAATGGGTATCCGACATGGGACGGCTGCATGATTGGCTATGCGCCTAATTATAAGTTAGATATTGCGTTGGCTAAGTTTTCTCTAGCCAGGTGCTCAAATGATTTGAAAAAGAATTCGTTAATGTAAATTCTTTTTCGGCCAAGAAAAGATCGCAATAATGATCGGCGTTTTTTCCTGTAAAGAAACCATGGGACAAACTTGTATTCCATCCTGACTCCCTTCTCAAACCGGCCATAGGTTTCCGAATCCGAACCTAAAATTGAAAGATCAATATCAACTAGAACAGCTTCATCTATAGTTTTAGTGGGAAAATAATGCTTAGTGGCTAGAATGAGAGATTTTACCCTCTTAATTTCGTCTTCAGAAGCGCCGTGCTTTTCCAAGAAAGTGGCTGCCCAACTGGCGCTTTCCATTTCGTTTTTGGTAGAAAACGGATTGTAAATGGCATCGTGGAACCAAATGGCAAGTTCAACCTCTCTTGAGAATTGCAGAGAACCATTAAATTTATCCAGATGATGAAAACAAGATGATAGGTGTTCAACTGTGTGGTAATGCCGTACTCTTTCTGAGTATGCCATTATAAGGTTTTCAAAGGTTTCCTTGTCAGGATTGAAATCCCAGTTCCTTAAAAGCTGGGACCATCTTTCAAAGGTCGCCTTTGATTCTTGGTGCGTCATCTTTTCTTAACCCCAGGGCTTGAAGTAGGTTTTTGCCCGCCAAAACTGAGTAAAGCCAAGCTTTCCGCCAACGGTTTCCTAATAAAACAATATGAACATGCCAACCCTTTTCCCGCCTGGCGCTATAGCCACTATACAGTATTGTGAATGCCTCAGCATCCCCCAGAAGTTTATGCGAAAGTTCTTGAGCATGACCAATCCCAATGGTGAGCATTTCTTTAACTTCTTCAGGGGAAGGTTCGCCTTGGTCTTTAGGAAAAGCCAGAAGGAAATAATTCCGGATAAGATCATTTCGAATGGGAATAAGTTGACACGAATGACCGGATTCTAATTCCCATTTTTGCCTTTTTTCTACCAAGGCCATTTTTGACTCACCACCCTGGTTTCCAACAGTAAAAATCAGCCGCCGCATTGCATGAGCAGACGCCTGAATGAAAGCATCTTACCACTTGCGATTAAGCAAATTAAAGCCAAAACGGACACCTTCCCTACGGGCGATTGAAATGGATGGTTTTTTGTTAAGCGATACTAAGATTTAAGCCAGTAGGAAGAGATTTTTCAAAACAGAATGAAAAACTCATTTTCCAATAAGGCTATCAATCTCTGGAAAACCTTTATCAAGCCGAAATTGATTTGGTTTTAGCTTGGCAGAGTCGATGGTATTTAGATCTATGACGATTACATAACCATCAAAGCCAAATGAGGATATGGCAGAAGAGATGACGCCTTTGAGAACCTTTCCATTTTCCTGAGTAAGGTAAAAAGGAACGCCTTTAAGAAGTTCGCTTCTTAATTCATCAGCCAACTTAGGGATTACTCCCTCCTTCAAGGTGAAAGTTTTGGTTGAATCGTCATATCCCAATATTTCTTCTGGCGTGATCAAGAAGACTCTTTCTTTGGAATGAATCTCAATTGACAGCTTTGTTTGTTCTTTGCCTTCGATTTGGCCCGAAATAGGAAAAATCAAAAAAAGAGAAAAGGTTAATAAATGCATACAACCCTCCACAAAAATATACTACTTGGCAAATAACGTTTGAGCCGACCTATGATTTTCTGGCGATTGACGCTTGACCCAAGATAAAAGATAATTTCCTATTCCAAATGAGTCCCGCCTACGGGCTTGACCAACCCGGGATTGATTGTGGCTCCGCACAATCTATCCTTATTCGTTTTATCGTTAGGAATTCTTTAATTTGTTTCTACGCGGGTTATACAGTTCGAAGCCTTCACTATGCCAGAACTCCTTTAAGCCAATCTTATCGTATAGCTCCACTTCCTCTTCAAAAATCGGATACATACCGACAAGATTAATGGTTCTGTCTTGCAGTGAAAATTTCGCTTGGGTTTGATCGAGAAATGATGGTGCAAAAACTAAAAATGCACTCATAGGACTTTCGTCTGAAATTGGATCGTCCATTTGGAATACATCCCCGTATGAGAATCTCTTTTCATTGAAGAATGCTGATGCAAAGTATCCAACTGCCAATCCCCAACTTGGATCTTCAGTGTCCAATGACACTATTAGTTCTGGCCTACCAAATTTCCAATCCGGATGTGAAGAATTTGATAGGCCGCAAGTTACAGCGGTCAAAGTCCCATCTTCGGGAAGATTATGGAAATAAAAAACAAATATCTTTGGTTTGCCCTCTGATTGTATTTCTTTAATCTCGTTAACTTCGCCAAATCGCTCTTCAAGAGCCTCTAACCATGCTTTCCCAAAATTATATGTCATAAAAAAGATCCTATCGATTGAAAACAGGGGGTCTATGGCCCCGATTCAGTATTGATTTGGGATATCCTATCATTAACGGAAATGATTGATAAAAATTAATTTGCATGGCTATAGAATCCCCTGCATGAGTGTTTAGAGGCCTGTGCCAGTAGTTTACCCAACACGACGGCTGCTATGTTTTAGTAGGCTTTCGGCCGGAATAGAAAATGTTTCGTGCAAACCCTCAATCATTCGAAGGGTTAAGGGACGCTTTCGTGCAAGGACTTCATACACTCTATTCTTCCGCCCAATAACGGGCACAAGATCATCAACGGTCAGTCCTTGTTGCTCCATACGAAACTTTATGGCTTCCACAGGGTCAGGAAAATCCATAGGGTAGTGCTGTCGTTCATAGGCTTCCACGAGTGTAACCAGGACGTCAAGGCGATCTCCCTCTGGAGTGTTTGCCTTTGCAAGCATCAGAGACTCGATTTCCTTCAATGCATCTTGATAATCTGCTATATTTTTTATCGGTTTAATGTCCATAGAACACCTCACATGGTTTGAGCATCAATTTTGTCGTATTGCTCGTGCGTGCCAAAAAAACGAATATAGACCACACGGTACGGGTAGTTGATCCAAACAACCAGACGATACTTATTACCGGCAATATTGAAAACCACGCGACCATCCTTCAGGATGCTTGCGTTTTTGAATTGGCTTTTTACATCGTTTGGCGTCGCCCAGTCAGCCTTTATCACCTCGCGGTACCAAGCCGTTCCAGGTTCAATCGAATCCGAATAGGCAGAAGAAAGAGCCCAAAATGCTTTCAGCGTTGACCGAGCGATGATCCTCATACATTCAACTTAGTCCCAATTTGGGACTAAGTCAACATTTTTATTTGGCAGTAAGGATTCTCTATCCTCTAACGGTTTGCATCACTGGATTTTCCCGAGGGCAAGATCTAAGGTGAGAGTTGGTTATGACACCGAATAGTGACTAATGCAATAATTTTGGGTGCCTAAGCCACGGAGTGGTCCGCCTTCGGCAGAGTTAGCCTGGAGCTTGAGGCTCAGGCAATTGATATAAATAGAATTAAACCCCGAAGGGGTGATGTCTTCATCCCAAAGATATTCATCTTCACAGTCAATGCCATGTTTTTCCAATAACTCATCTTGAAACGATTTTTCCCGGTGATAAGAGTTATGATATACGACCACTACCATCCCACAGCGTCAGGCATACAACGGGGTAGTCTGAAAGAAATGGGCTTGTCAAACACTCTGAAAATTATCATCCGATGCCCAATGCTCTTCTAACCAATACAGAATCCCATCTGTGATAATCCGTGCAATCAGCGGATAAACTCCTCATTGCTCTGGGACCGTTCATTAGCACCCACAAATTATCGAACTGACTTTTTTCCTACAGCCCAAGAACGACCGAATTTATTGGAACATTTGAGACCCTTTCATGAGATTTCAGGTTCTATGAGATGGCTGTGATATGAAACGGAAGAAATGAAGAATTCCAAATGAGTCCAGCCTACGGTCTTGTCCAACTCTGGATAGATTGTGGCTCCGCACAATCTATCCTTATTCGTTAGCCGGAGTTTTCCCTTAGGCTAGGTTCCTTGGGGTCTTGGGCTGAATGCCAAACAGCAATCACCCAAATGGTTTCACCTTCAATCTTATAGAAGAACCGATAAGGGGAAAAAACGAGTTCACGATACGGAAGATGTTCAAATTCTATTATTAATCTACCAGACTCGGGAAACTGGACTAATCGTCTTTAGCTCTTTTCAGCTCGATTCCGAAATCGAATTGCCGCACCTGGCTTATCTCTACGAATATAGGCAATCGCATCCAAGAATTGTTTCCGGGCAGTTGGAGTAAAAAGAAGCCTCAATCACTCTCTCCGTGAATAATTGAATCAGCTTCCTTGAGGACTGAGTCCAGGTCATAGCCCTTTCCGGCTGCAATTTCTTGCTCACCTTTTGCAAGCAAGGTTAGGATTTCGATTTCCTTTTCCCGCTTTTGGTATTCTTCAATGCTAACCAATACAGCTGAGGCTCTTCCTCGCTGGCTAATCACCAAAGGTTCATTTGAATTATGAACTCTTCGAATTAATGCAGCCGCATCTTGTCTTAAGTCTGAAATAGGTACAATTTCGGGAATCTGGGCCATATAAACCTCCTAGACGTACCGTTAGTTGTACCATAAAACGCTAAAGTAAGGAGTTTTCTTCCATTTTTATCGTGGAGGCTAACGTTAAAGTTCAGCCGCGCCGCTTTTAGGCGTCGGCCGGGACGCCTTGTTAGCGGTGAATTTTGCTTTAAGTGCACCAAACTGTTTCACGTACCTTTCTAGCTTCTTTGAATCTTTTACTTTGTTTAAAAAAGGCTTTCTACTGCCGACAACCATTACGTCTTTTCCATCAATCTTGCCAGACATTTCAACAAAAGGAACAAAATAGTCGCACTTTGTGTATTTAAGATGAACAGCTAGATAGGCATAGTCTTCGGTCGGAAATTGATTAGACAACTCTAATTCTTCAAGTACATTTAGATTGGCAAGGGGCTTTAGGCCATGTGAGTCAACGCTTAGATTCAATAAGCAAAGATGTTTCAATTTTGGCAAGACCGCTATGTACTCAAGACTATTTGCTTTATTTTTCTTCCACATACCACCAGAATACTCAAGAGTCTCTAATTCCTTACATTGTTCGAGCGGCGACAGATCATATAGTTTAGGCGTATCTTCTAAGACAAGTCCCTTAAGTTGCTGCATATCTGCGAGAGGAGAAATATCCTGGAGTTTTGAATTCCAATGAATAGCTAATTCTTCCAATCTGGAGTTCTGGGTGATTCCAGAAATATCTGCTACACGCATTTCATAAAAATGCATAACCCTTGAAGACACAAGCCTAACTACCTTCTCAAATGCCTTCTGATTCACTCCGACAAAATATGAAATATCAACCGACACTGCATCGGTCAGTGATTTGATTGAGAATGGCTCACCATCAAGAACCGCTATGGGCTTCATATCTGGAGTCCAATGGCTCTCGGGAAAAGGATTACTTGTAAGATACTTCGGAATCATGTTTTTACAGCCAACGTCGGAGTTAACCTGACCACCCCATTCGACTTGATAGGTTGCCTCAATAATGTACCACAAGTTGTTGACAAAATTTCAACTCCTGCTGGTCGTTCGGCCCAAACCAAAACCGCTTCAAACCCGGCCGAGATTCTGCTGTCCGAAATGCGACAGGGATATGAGCATCCTGGCCATTCATCGACACACCACCCCCTTGCCCATCCAAGGCTCACCCCATGCCGCATGATTCCCACCCAATTCATCCTTTTTATGCTGCCGAAGGGACCCGTGTGCTCAGACTCTGATTGGGAGACAAATGTTCCATGAACGCCCAGGTAAATTAAAGTAACACACAGCCATTTTTAGCTTCCAGGCTCATGGATTCGCCAATTTGGAAGGCGATGTTTAGGCGATTGACGCTCTACCCAGGCATTTGAGAAAAAAAGATATTTTCCTATTCCAAATAAGTCCAGCCTACAGGCTTGTCCAACCCTGGATAGATTGAGGCTCCGCACAATCAATCCTTGTTCGTTATGTTCCTCAGATAGTTTTGGGAACATGGCTAGCGTTCGAAGAACTGGTTACGATTTTCCCGCTAATAAGATCCTGAAACGATTCACCCATTTCTATTAGGCCCGCCACACGAACACCTTTCCGCCAGGTATACTCGAAACCCAATAGGTTGATATGTTTTTCATCAAGGATTTCGCCTGAGGTTTTAAGCGATTCTACCAATGAAGCTATTGCTTTTTCTATAACTTGTGAGTCGCTACTTGTTTTAATTAGTGAATCCAACTCAACGGGCACACACCCTTGAAAAAAACCTCGTGAAGCTAATAACCATTGGTTTCGTATTAGCTTTATATTGACTTCATCATTTGAGGGTTCATCTAGATGCAAGGCAAGTAGTCGCAACCACAGCTCCAATATTGAATCGTTAGCCCAAAACCCTTTTTGATTGAATTCTACGAATGTGCTTCCCATGGCCAATCCTGAAACATAGTAACAATGGTTGCCTTTTGAGGTTGTTGTGCTGCCTCGCTTAAAGACTCGTGGGTTATCCTTGCGGACCGTGCACACATTT